>SXGT01536809.1_pt1 | contig 14925 bp, 8 predicted proteins | sample 3176221 | NCBI WGS metagenome assembly SXGT01 (sample SAMN11356862, study PRJNA531348) | freshwater metagenome | isolation source: freshwater sample F1-120 | place: China: Fuxian Lake, Yuxi | collected 2017-12-25
CGCTGCCGCTGCCGCTGGCGCCGAACGCCGGCGAGACCAGCCGCGGATCACAGGCTGCGCGGCGCAGGCGCATCAGCTGCGCCAGGATGTTGAAGCGCGCCTGCGCCGCGGTGGCGCCGTCCTCGAGGGAACGATCGATCACCGCCGCAGCATCGCGTCGCAGCGCCTCGTAGTGCGCCGCCTCGCGCGCCTCCGGTACCACGTTGACAACAGTCTCGGTGCGCGCCGGCAGCTCCGAGAGCACCTGCGACTTCGTACGCCGCAGCACGAAGGGCGCGACCAGGCGGCGCAGCACGGCAAGCCGCTCGCGATCGCGATCGCGCTCGATCGGGCCCGCGAAGCGCTCGTTGAAGCGTCCGAGCGTGCCGAGCAGGCCGGGCGTGGCGAAGCGCAGGATCGACCAGAGCTCGGCCAGCCGGTTCTCGACCGGGGTACCGGAGAGCGCGAGCCTGAAACCGGCCGACAACTCGAAGATCGCGAGGCTGCGCTTGGCCGAAGGGTTCTTGATGGCCTGCGCCTCGTCCAGCACCAGCGTGTGCCAGGTGTGCGCCGCGAAGCGCTTGCTGTCCTGCAGTACCAGCGCGTAGGACACCACGATCACGTCCATCGGCGACGGTGCGCGCAGCACGGCATCGCGGTCTGCACTCGCGTAATCGACGAGCCGCAGCGCCGGTGCGAACCGCGCGGCCTCGGCCATCCAGTTGCCACACACCGAGGTCGGGGCCACCACGAGCGCAGGGCCATCGCCGGCGCGCGCGCACAGCACGGCCAGCGCCTGCAGCGTCTTGCCGAGACCCATGTCGTCCGCGAGGCAACCGCCGAGGCCGGCGTCCGCGAGCCGCATCGCCCAGCGGTAGCCCTCTTCCTGATAGCCGCGCAGCAACGCCTGCAGCATCGGCGACAGCGCATGCTCGCGCTCCTGCGCCTGCTGCAGTGCGTCCAGCGCGGCGCGGAAGCCATCGTCGGCCTCGAGCACGGCGCCATCCAGCAGGTCACGCAACCAGGCCGCGCCGACCGGCGCGACGTGATGGCCGCGGCGATCGTGCTCGACCACCCATGCGAGGTCCGCGAGCCGCTGCTTCAAGGCACGGCTGAGTGCGACGTACACGCCTTCGCCCATCGCCACGTAGCGCCTGCGCCCGCGCGCCGCTTCGAGCAGCTGCTCGAACGCCAGCACGTGCGTCTCGTCGACCGCCAGGGAGCCATCGACGCGGAACCAGTCGCGCTCCGCGCGCACGCTGACCTCGAGCTGCGCCACGTCGACGCGCTGCAGGCGCACGGGCTTGCCCTTCGGCCAGTCGATGCCGACGTGGGCCTCGAGGCGCGGCAGGGTATCCACCACATCGAGCGCCAGCTCCGCGTCGTCGATCTCCCACTCGCAGGGCGCGGGTGAGGCGCACATCGTCTCCAGCAGGGGCAGGGCGTCGAGCACCGCCGCCACCTGCGCGCGCTCTTCCTCGAGCCGCCGCTCCGTGGCGAGCGCCTCACCGGCGACGTTGGCGAGCAGCCGGGCCCGGCCTTGCCCCGGTTCGAGCCGCGGCCCGTCCACGCCCAGCGGCACCGCCACGAGCCGCAGGCGCAGGCCGTCGCCGGCGGGTGACAGCTCCGCGCGCAGCCGCACCTCCGCCGGTACCGAGCGCACCGCGCCGCCGGCATCCGCATGCACACGGAAGTGCCGAGCGAGCCCACGCAGCGCCTGCTGCAGCGCCGCTCGGCCTTCCTCGGGAATCGCCACATCCGCAGACAGCAGCAGGTGGGCGCGCAGCTGCATCGCGTTGTACTGGACCACGCGCGCACGCTGGGGCGCATCACGGATCACCGTGATCAGCCGCAGTGCCTCCGTATCCGCTGGTGGCGGCTCGCCGTAGCGCAGGTACTGCGGCTGGCGCCGTTGCTCGGCCGCGTGCGGCGTCGGCGTGAGCCGCAGGCGAGTACGGCCGGCTTCCTCGTACACCTCGACCTCCGGGGTGTCGGCCTCGAGTTCCACGAACCGCCCCGGCGCATTGTCGAATGTCACGTGGGTATGGCCCACGAGTACGACGATGGCGGCCGCACGATCGATCTCGTATCCACGCGAGGTGTAGGGATCGCGGCGGAATGTCCGCGCCACCTTCGCATCCTGGGCCGGCAGCCCCGCATCCCCGGCGACCCTGGACAGGGCAATCGCGCTGCCCTTGCTCCAGCCGCGCACGCCCAGCTTCTGCTCCAGTGGACGGATGGACTCCACCGCACCTGCCGCAGTGCAGGTCACTTCCCAGACCAGGCGCCGCTTCGCCGCCTCCGGCTTCGCGCCCGCCTCCTCGCCGTCAAGCGCCTGCAGGGCCTGCAGCACGTCGCGCCAGCGCTCCGTGCCCGGGCGCACGAAGAACGGGATCGCGAGCTGCTCGCCGCGCACGACCGCGAGCGCCGCCTCCGCAAGCTGGGCATGCCATTCATGCCCAAGCGCGCGTGCGCGTTCGGCCACGGTCCTCACGGCGCTGGCGTAGACCGTCACGAAGCGCGGCGGTGCAGGCCACGACTCCCGCGCAAGCTGGCCGCACCAGGCGAGAACCAGCACGCGCCAGAGATGCTCGATGCGCGGATTCCGGGCATCGTGACCGGCTAGCAGGAAGCCGTTCGGGTCCAGCCGCACCGCGCCCTGCCTGGCCAGCGCGGCGTGCTGCCAGAAGCCCCAGGGATCGTGCGCAGAGGCAGCGCGCGACCCTGCCTTGCCCGCGACGAAGCGCTGCAGCTTGTGCAGCGACGCGGGCGATCCTTCGGCAAGCAACGCCAGCAGGTAGTACCAGGTGCACTGCACGGGCAGGTCGTCCTTGCCCAGCGATTTCGGCCCCGCCCGGGACAGCCCTGCGCCGCGCAGGCGCAACCGCGCGAGCTCGAACACCTGCTCGTAGCCTGCGATGGCAGCCTGCCACTCGCCTGCCCGCACATGCAGGCCCGCGCGAACGAGTTCGATCATCTCACCGCCGAGCCCAGCCATCGCCCGCGTTGCACCGTCCCCGTCATCGCGCCTGAGCAGCTCGGTCGCCAGCTGCACGCACAGCAAGGGCGGCAGCTCCGCGCGCCCAGACTCGAGCCGCTGCAACGCCCACGCAACGATGGGCTGCGCTCGCGCGTCGAACGACAACGCCGCGCCGCGCGAAACCCAATCGACCACCCACCAGGCGATCGGCGCGACCATCGCTGTCATCAGGCTGCCCGCGTCCGGGTCCGCGAGCGCCGCATGCAGCATCTCGTCGAGACCATACTGCTGTTCGATAAACGCGCGCTGGCGGGCAATGCCGTCGAGGTGCGTTTCCGTGACCAGCGCAAAGCGCAACTGGCCGGCGACGACATACGGTCCGTCGGTCCTGAGCCGGCCGTAGGGATCCTCCCACCAGGGCGGATTCTCGAGCCGCATGGCGTACACCAGCGGCTCCCGCGGAAGGCGCGCAACCGCCTGCCGATGCAGAATCCCACGCGCTGCCACCTTCACACGGTGAAACCCGCTGACATGCGGCATCGCCTCGACCAGACGCGCGCGCTCCAGCTCCGGCACCGCGTTCTCGATCGCCTCGCGCACGTACTTGCGGTTGTCCCCTTGCCCGGCGCCGAGCGCCTGCAGCATCGCGGCAATCTGCTTGCGCGAACGGAAGCTGCACAGCAGCGCCATCACTTCAGCTACATCGCGTGCGGCGGAGCTCAGGCCCGCAATGGCGGCGTCTGTCCTGTCTGGTTCGGTGGTCATGCGGCCCTGCTCGGGACGGAAGCGGTCAGCGGCGTGCCGCGCACAAGGTCGCCGCTCGCTACCTGCTGTTCATGACGGGGGGCCATGGACGGCGTCCACGTTTCGAAGCGGTGAATCGAAGGCATGAATCGTCGCAGAATCGACGCCCTTCCGTCCCCGGTCAGCCCGCATGTCCCAGGCCTTCTCCGGCATTCGCGTCATCGACTTCACGCAGGTCTACGCCGGCCCCTTCGCCGCGCAGCAGCTCGCACAGTTCGGTGCCGACGTGATCAAGATCGAGCAGCCCGGCGCGGGCGACATGACGCGCGGGCTCACCTCCGGCGCGAGCGGCAACGGCGCCCCGAAGGACGGCCCACAGAGCGGCATGGCGCCGGCCTACCTCACCTGCAACCTCGGCAAGCGCGCCATCACCCTGAACCTCAAGCATCCCGAGGCCACGCCGATCGTGCATGCGCTGGTGCGCACGGCGGACGTGGTGATCGAGAACTTCACCGCCGGCGTGATGGGTCGGCTCGGCTTCGGCTACGCACAGTTGCAGGCGGTGAAGCCCGACCTCGTGTACTGCTCGATCTCGGGCGACGGCCAGACCGGGCCACTCGCGGGCATCGCGGCCTTCGACGGCGCGATCCAGGCCGCGAGCGGCATGATGGCCGTGACGGGCCATCCCGATTCGGGACCCACACGCACGGGCTACATGCCCGTCGACATGAGCACGGCACTGAACGCCGCCTTCGCGATCTCGTCGGCGCTGTTCCGCCGCGCCCGCACCGGCGAGGGCCAGTACCTCGACGTGGCGATGATGGACACCGCGATGGTGCTGCAGGCCGCGCAGGTCACGAGCTACCTGGTGCGCGAGGAGATTCCGGAACTGCTGGGCAACCGCTCGCCTACGCGCGCACCGACGGCGAACGTCTTCCCGACCGCCGAAGGCCACATCCAGCTCGTGGCACTGAACGAGCGTCAGGTCGCCGGGCTGTTCGCCGTGCTCGGGATCACGGACGCACTGGCAGACCCACGCTTCGCCACCGCGGAGGCCCGGATCGCGCACACGCCCCACGTCACGGCGATGCTCACGCGCGCGCTCGCCAGCGCCCCTTCGTCGATCTGGCTGCAGCGCTGCCGCGATGCCGGCGTACCCTGCGCGGAGATCCGCGACTATGCCGCGGTGACGGAGGATCCACAGTTCGCGACGCGCGCGGTCTTCGCGCCCATCTCCGCGCCGTCGGGACCGACAAGGGAAGTTCGCGTGGTTGCGGCGGGACACATCACCAATGTCGACGGGCCGCAGGTGCAGCGGCCGCCGCCACGGCTCGGCGAGCACACGGACGAGGTGCTGCGGCAGATCGGCTACGCCGACGCGCGCATCGCGACGCTGCGCGCGGACGGTGTGATCTAGCGCGATGCCATAGGTCGCGCCCGCGCACCGCCAGCACCGCACCCCACACCCTGCTCGCTCCTGCATCTCGAACTTCGCCCAGGAATCGCAGAGGATTCAGTCCAACCACAGATTCAGTCCAACCACCAGAGTCCATCAAGGAGAGACGACCGTGACGACAGGCAAGACGAGACTCCGACTGGCAGGGCTTGGCCTGCTCATCCTCACCTGTGCAACGCTCGATGCACTAGCCCAGGCCGCGCGATCGCCCGACGCACCTGCGGATCCGCTGCCTGAAGCCTACGGCGCACTGCCCGCGATCAGCGACCTGCAGATCTCGCCCGACGGCAAGCGCATCGCGGCACTGCGGCCACTCGGCAGCGTGCATGGGCTGACGGTGATCGACCTCGAGACGCGCAGCCAGAACATCGCGCTCGCCGCCGATCCCGCGCGGTTCCAGATCACCTTCTGCCGCTGGGCGAACGAGGAGCGCCTCGTGTGCCAGGTGCGCACCACCGCCACCTTCCCCCGTGGTGGCACGCCGATTCGCTTCATGGCCACCCAGCTCATCGCCGTCAACCACGACGGCACGAACTCGCGGACGCTGCTCAATGACAGGCGCGCCATGCTGCGCGACCGCATCAACAGCGGCACCTACATCTCGCTGCTTCCGGAGGACCGCGAGCACATCCTGGTCCCGTTGATCGACGAGCGCCGCATGGAAGAGCTCGAACGCGCGCTGCTGCTGGAAGACACAACCATCTGGCCCGAGGTCTGGAAGCTCGACATCTACAACGACACGCGCACCCGTGTCGTGCGCTCGCGCGATGGCATCGCCCTCTGGCTGGCCACGGGCCAGGGCGATGTCCGCGTCGGCATCAGCGGCAATCCCACCTCGAGCCGCGCGATCGTGCTCCAGGGCGACGAATGGAAGACCATCAGCATGGGCAGCTACTCGCAGGAACTGGATGCAGAGCCCGTGCACCTCACGAGCGATGGAGCGCGCATGTACATCGCGGCGCGGGCTGGTGGCGACCGGCGCAGCCTGCACGAGGTCGACACCAGCACGGGTGCCATCACGCGCACCATCTGGCAGGACGATCGCTTCGACTTCGACGGCGGCAGGTTCGTGGTGGACGGCGAGCTGCAGGCGTTCCTGACCGAAGACGACAGGCTTCGCCTCATTCCCGTGAGCGAGGACTGGAAGGCAGTCGCTGCCGAACTCGCTGCCGTCATGCCTGGTGAATCGCTCGTGCCCTGGAGCACGGACGCCGCAGGCAAGCGCTTCACGTTGCGCAGCACCACGCCGCACCGCCCGACAGTCTGGTACTACTACGATCGACCTGCACGCAAGCTCACGCGCATCGGGCCCGAGTATCCGAGACTGCGTGAGGCGGATCTGCCGGTGTCGCGCTGGGTGAGCTATCGCGCCCGCGACGGGCTGGAGATTCCAGCGCTGCTCACGCTCCCATCGGCGCAGGCGCGCGGCCTGCCCACCATCGTGATGCCCCACGGCGGTCCGGTGTCGCGCGATGGCGGTCGATTCGACTTCATCGCCGCGTTCCTCGCCGCACGCGGCTACGCAGTGCTGCAGCCGCAGTACCGCGGTTCGTTCGGCTACGGCCAGCGCTTCCTGGAGGCCGGCTTCGGTCAGTGGGGCCTGGCGATGCAGGACGACGTGATGGATGGGCTCGCGTGGATGCGCAAGGAAGGCATCGCCGATGCCGATCGCGCCTGCGTGGTCGGGCTGAGCTATGGCGGCTATAGCGCGCTGGTGGCCGCCTACAAGGCACCCGAGCAGCTTCGCTGCGTCGTGAGTTACGCCGGCGTCGCGGACCTGCCCATGCTCATCCGCAATCGCACGCTGTACAGGATCGACGTGCGAACCATGCGCTACCTCCAGCTTGCCCTGAAGGGCGAAGTGCTCGAGGCCAACTCGCCGGCGCTGAACGCAGCGCGCTTCGGCGTGCCCGCACTGATCATGCACGCAGACCTGGACACCAACGTGCTCGTCGAGGGTCGCGCGCGCTCGTGGAGGCCCTGAAGGCCGCAGGCAAGCCGCACCGCTACATCGAGCAGGCGAATGGCGACCACTTCCTGGGCGTGCAGACCCATCGCACGCAGTGGCTGCGGGAGCTTGATGCCTTCCTGCGTGAACACCTCGCGCGACCGCCAGCCGGTGCCGGCTGATGCCATGGCCTCGCCTGCGTTCGCTCTTGCTGCTGGCACTCTGCGCGGCCGGCATGCAGGTGAACGCTGCGTCCGGTGATGCGGGGTCGACCACGCCCGACGCCATCATCGAGGCTTACGCCGAGCTTCCCGCCCTCGCGGACCTGCAGGTGTCGCCGGATGGCACACGGATCGCGATGCTGCGCCCCCTCGGCGGCACGCCTGGGCTCGTGGTTCTGGACCTCGCGAGGAGAGCAACAGGCATTGCACTGGTGGCGGACCCGACGCGCTTCCACCTCAACCACTGCCGCTGGGCGAACGACACGCGGCTGGTGTGCCAGGTGCGCAGCGCGGCAACCCTGCCGCGCGGCGGTACGCCGGTGCGCATGATGGCCACCGCGATGATCGCGGTGGACCACGACGGCAAGCACGCGCTCGAGCTGCTGAATGACCACCGCGCCCGCGCGTGGGATCGCATAGAGCGCGGTGCCTACATCTCTCTGCTGCCGGGTGACCGCGAGCACATCCTGGTACCACTCCTCGATCCGGAGCGGGTGCGCGAGGTCGACTGGCAGGCGCTCATCGACGCCGAGCCGATCTATCCAGGGGCCTGGCGGCTGAACATCTATGACGACTCACGGCAGCGGCTGGTGCGCGAGCGTGCCAACGTCGGGCGCTGGCTGGCTGATCCCGACGGCACCGTGCGGCTCGGCTTCGGCGTGCGCGATCGCGGCTGGCACCTCGTCGCGCGCGACGGCGACGCGTTGCGCAACATGCGGCTCGGCAACCTCGCAAGCGAACGCGACCTGGAGGTGTTGCATGTGGACCGTGGCGGGCGCAGCGCGATCATCGCCGCGCGCTTCGACAGCGATCGCCGCGGCGTGCACGAGATCACGCTCGGCACCGAGGCTGAGCCGGACGAAGTCGCGATCACGCGCACGTTGTACCAGCACCCGCGATTCGACTTCGACGGCCGCGTGCAGCTCCTGGGCGGCGAGGCGCAGGCGGTGCTGGTGCAGGACGACCGCGCGCGCGTCGTGCCGCTCACCGATGCATGGCGCACGTTGATGGCCAGCCTCGATCGCGCACTCCCCGGGCAGGCTGCGATCCCCTGGAGCTGGAGCGACGACGGCAACGTGGTCGCCGTGCGAACGCAACCGCCGGCCGGCATTCCCGGCTGGTACAGCTTCGATCGCCGCACGGGTCTGCCAATCCGCATCGGCAGCGAGCTGCCCAAGCTGCAGGCGTTGCGCGATGCATCCGCTGTGCGTGCAGGCGATGCATCGGCCCCTTCGTCAGTTCGTTGGGTGAGCTACCCGGCCCGCGACGGCACGGCCATCCCCGCGTTGCTCATGCTGCCACGCGAGGACGCCCGCGACCTGCCGACCGTGGTGCTCCCCCATGGCGGCCCGATCGCCCGCGACAGCGAAGCCTTCGACTTCGTCGCCGCGTTTCTCGTGGCGCGCGGCTACGCCGTGCTGCGGCCGCAGTTCCGCGGCTCCTTCGGCTATGGCGCGCAGTTCATTGCCGCCGGCTTCGGCCAGTGGGGCCTGGCCATGCAGGACGACCTGATGGATGGCCTGAGCTGGCTGCGCGCACGCGGCATCGCGCATCCGACGAACGCATGCATGGTCGGCCTCAGCTACGGTGGCTATGCCGCGCTCGTGAGTGCGTACAAGTCGGCCGGTCTCGTGCGCTGCGCCGCCAGCTACGCCGGCGTCACCGATCTGCCGATGCTGCTGCGCAATCGCAACCTCTACCGCTTCGATGATCGCAACACCGAGTACATGCTGATCTCGATGCACTCCGCGGTGCTCGAGCCGAACTCGCCGGCGCAAAACGCAGGGCGGTTCAACCTGCCGGTGCTGCTCGTGCATGCGGACCAGGACGTGAATGTACTGGTGGAACAGTCACGCGCACTCGCGGCGGCGCTCAGCGCGGCCGGCAAGCCCTACCGCTACGTGGAGCAGAAGGACGGCGATCATCACCTCGGCGTGCAGGCGCACCGCGTGCAGTGGCTGCAGGAACTCGATGTCTTCCTTGCCGAGCACATCGCATCGGCCACAAGCGACTCCACCGATCTGTCGCGCTCGCCACCAGCCGCAACAGCCGCAGCGGCGAGCACCACATCGTCCACGCCATCGGGCAGCGACCAATGAACGACGAAACACGCGAACGATCCCGCCGTGTCCCGGCGGGCGCCGAAGCCGCGCGAATGGTGCAGGACGGCGTGTGGATACTGCCCGCACAGGGCAATGCGCTGGCGGTGGATGCCGGCGATGGCATCGTGCTGATGGACGCCGGGCCAGGCGGCAGCACCACAGCGAAGGTGATGCAGGCACTGCGCGGATTCACGGCGAAGCCCGTGACTGCGATCTGCTACTCCCACGGTCACCTGGGTTACAACGACGGCGCCATGGACTGGCTGCGCCACAACGCGGAGCGTGGCGACACCGCACCACAGCTCATCGCCCACGAGAACTGACTGCGCCGCTATCGGCGCTACCGCGAGACGCTCGGCCTGCAGCGCACGCTCGCGGCGATGCAGTTCCCGGGGCTGGATATCCGCTTCGCGCTGCGGGACCCGGACACGACGTTCCACACGCGCATGTCACTACCTGCACGCGGGCGTCGCATCGAACTCCTGTGGGCGCCCTCGGAAACCGACGACGCGATCGCGATGTGGTTGCCGGATGATCGGCTGCTCTACGCTGGCGCGGCATTTCCTGGCACCACCATCCCAAACATCGGCACGCCGCTGCGAACCCAGCGCTTCACGATTCGCTGGGCGGAAACCTGCAAGCTCATGGCGAGCCTCGGCGCAACACGGCTGGTGCAGGAGTTCGGACCGGTGATCGACGACCCGGCAGTGGTCCACGACAGGCTCTCGCACACCGCTGCCAGCCTGCGCTGGTTCAGGCGCGAGGTTGCGGAGCGCATGAACCGCGGCATGTCTGAACACGAGATCCTCGCCGACATGCGTTACGACGCCACGATGCTGGACCGCCCCTACATGCGCGCCCGCTACGGCGCGCCCAAGTTCGTCGTGCGCGACCTGTTCCGCGAGGAAAACGACTGGTGGGATCGCAACCCCGCAAGCCTGCATCCCGCCGCACCTGCAGCCGCGGCGGGCGCGGTGCGCGCCGCGATCACAGACCCGGAGGCCGTGCTGCGGGAAGCCACGGCGCTCCACGCGCGCGGCGAGACGCAGCTGGCGCTGCACGTGATCGACCTGCTCGCACTGGCGGCCGCGGATGATGGCGTCACCCGCCGCGCGCAAGCACTCAAGGCCGCCTTGTGCAGGCAGCGCGCGACAGAGGTTGCGCCCCATGTGTCACGGGCGATGCACGAATCGTCCGCGCGCCTGCTCGAGCGTGGTGAGACATCCTGGACGGCGCTCGCCGACGCACATGCGCGGCCCTAGCGCCCCGGCAGCGCCGCGTCGCGGCGGCGACCGGCAAGCGGCTCGAGCACGACGCGGCGCAGCACGAGTTCGTCGTCTTCGTCGAGCGTGAACCACATCGAGCCGAGGTCACGGCTGGCAGTCTCAACGCGCACGAACCACGTCTGCCCCACGAGGTCGCCCACCGCGCACGCGACGTCCGCATTCGCGTTCATCTGCCGCAACACCGGCGCGTACTCGCCGAGCGGCAGCCGCAGCGCCTCCTCGCAGGCGGTTTCGACGCGACTCCTGCCGTGCTGATAAGCGATCACGCACAGGCCGATGCCAATGGCGACCGCAATGGTGGGCAGGCTCACGGCCTGTATCCAGTTCCGCCGCCGCAGCCATAGGAGACCGATCGCCGCCCCCAGCAGTGACATCGGCAGCAGGACGTACATGAGCGTGAAGGGCTGGGCACCCAACCAGAGTCGCCAGCAGACGTAGAGCACGACTGGCACCGGCAACACCAGCGACAGGTACGCACTCCTTCGCGTTCGGCTCGGTCTTCTGCTCACCCGTCCTCCCTCGTCGCGTGTCCCCCTGTGCCGCTGACCCAGGGCGCGGCCGCCGCTCATCCGGCATCAAGTACGTTGTTTTACACGCATCTGCGCGCGCAGGCAGGTCCGCGATACGCGATCGAGACAATTCCGCTACATGGGCATGCGGGCGAGCACAGCCGTCGCGGCCCGCAGGCACGCGCCCGACGCGCGAGTACCTTCAGCGGCGCCGATCGCGAGCTACTGCCGGTACACCCACTGCACGAGCGAATTGAGCACCGGCTCACCCACCGCGTAAGCCACGCGGGGGTGATTGATGAAGCCGACCACGACGTACATGCGGCCACTGCGGCTGCGCACGTAGCCCGCCAGCGCCGCGACATCGTTGAGCCGGCCGCTCTTGAGGTGCATCTCGCCGGCTTCCGCCCTGCCGCTGAAGCGGCGGCGTGTGGTGCCGTCGTAGCCTGCGACCGACATCGACGAGATGAACTCGGACGCAAAGGGCATGCGCGCACCCCGCACCAGCAGGCCACCGAGCAGGCGCGCGGTCACACGCTCGTGGCGCGACAGGCCGGAACCGTTCGTCACGCGGATGGAGATCGGGTCGAGCCCCAACCGGGTGACGTAGTCCGCCACGGCCTGGGCGCCCTTCTGCGGCGTCCCCGGTGCGCCGAGGCGCTCGGCGCCCAGCGTCAGCAGCATCTGCCGCGCCATGACGTTGTTGCTGGTCTTGTTCATCGGCCGGATGGCCTCCGCCAGCGTCCGCCCGCGCCAGCTCAGCAGCAGCCGGGCATTCGTGGGCGCGGGGCCCGTTGCGAGCTGCCCCCCGAAGTCGCCACCCTGTTCGCGCCAAAGGGCCGTGAACATGCCCAGCGCGTAGCGGTCGTGGGTCATCAGCGTGCGCGGCCAGCGGATCGGGCCACATCGCCACGGATAGCGGCCAGTCACCCGGATCGCGTTGGCGGTGCGCGTATCGAGCACCTGCAGCGCCACGCCGTTGCGCCGCGCCGACGTGCAGGGCTCGTTGGTGAGGCGCACGTCGTTCAGGATCTCGAGCGATGGCAGCGCAGGATCGGTCTCGAAGCGCGCCACGTTGTTTTCCGGCCGCAGCGTCACCTCCACCAGCTTGAGGTTGAGCAGGACCGCCGACGGCAGCGCGTTGTAGGGCTTGTTCGGCGCACCGTCGAAGGCTGCGGGGTCCTCGGGCGGAAGCTGGAACCAGCTGTCGTCGACGATGAGTCCACCGGTGATGCGGCGCAGCCCGGTCTTGCGCAAGGCCCGCACCATCGACCAGACGTCCGGGGCCATCAGGTACGGATCGCCGTGGCCGCGCAGCACCAGGTCGCCATTCAGCACGCCGTCGGTCACGGTGCCCGTGGCCAACAGGTCCGTGGTCCAGGTGTAGGTAGGCCCGAGTTCGTCGAGGGCGACCAGCGAGGTGACGAGCTTCATCACCGAGGCAGGATTGCGCGGCGTCTCCGCCTGCCAGGAGAGTACGGGCGCGGCAGGCGGAAGGGTGTCGGTCTGGGGTGTCGTCATCGTCGCGGTGCCTGGATCCGCGACGCGGAAGCGCCCGCCGATGGCAGACGGGCTGCCGACCGTGCCGGGGCGCGGCGCGTAGGCGTCGATCGGCTCGACAAAGAAGCTCACCGCACTCGTGGGCAGGCCGGCGCGGCGCAGCGCCGTGGCGATCTCCTCGGGCAGCACGGTGTCGCGCAGCGGCACCTGCAGACGCGCGGCAGGCCGGGGCGGCGGTGCGGTGGCCGGCGCCGCGGCTGCCGACGGTGCGGCGTCGAGCGTGGTGTGCAGCGACAGGGCACTGGCGACGAGCACCACCAGCACGCTCAGCCCGATGGCGGCGCGCACGCGAAGGGGCCTGTTGGGGGAGGGCTCGGACATCGGGTTCGGTTCGCTGGCACCCAGGGGCATCGTTTGGTCGGGCTTGCCCGCAGGCGCAACGCTAGCTGACGACTGGAGCTAGCGGGATGGCGCGGACGCAGGTGACGCTGCCTGCGCGCGCGTGGCGGCGTGGGCCTGCACCGCCGCCAGCACCCGCAGCAGGTTGCCGCTCCAGAGTCTTGCGATGTCTGCTTCGGCATAGCCGCGCGCGAGCAGTTCCTTCGTGACATTGAAGGTCTCCCCCGCATCGTTCCAGCCGGTGATGCCGCCGCCGCCGTTGAAGTCCGAGGCGATGCCCACGTGGTCGATGCCGATCAGCTTCACCACGTAGTCAACGTGATCCACCAGCGTGCGCACGTCCGCCTTTGGCCATTGCGCGTCGATGCCCGCCATTCCGGCGTCGTACCGCGCAAGCGTCTCGGGCGGCAAGGCGCGCAGTTCCTGCGGCGACTTCACGCCGAGGCTGGTCCACAGGGCCTGGATCGCGGCCGTCTTCTCGGCCACCGGGATACGCAGGTAGGTGTCGAAGGCGACGACCTGCACCACGCCAGCGGAGGCGGCGATCGCCTTCAGGGCCTCGTCGGTCAGGTTGCGCGGATGCGCGGAGACGCCCCGTGCGCCGGAGTGCGAGGCGATGACCGGCGCGGTGGAGGCCGCGATCGCGTCGAGGGTCGTGCGGTCCGACGCATGGCTCACATCGACCATGATGCCGAGCTCGTTCAGCCGCGCGACCACCTGCCGGCCCAGGTCCGAAAGGCCGCCATGTTCCTCGATGGGCGCGCCCGGGCGCAGGGTGCCGAGGTTCACCATCGAGGCATCGCCGAGGTCGTTGTTGCCCACATGCACGAGCCCGAAGTAGCGGGCGCCGTAGTCGTGGAAGACGTCGAGCAGGCGCAGGTCCCGCCCCATGACGTAGCCGTTCTCGATGCCGATCAGCGCCACCTTGCGGCCGCTGGCGGCGATCGCCCGCACCTCGTCGGCGGTGCGGGCGAAACCGATCTCCTGCGGGTGGTTCGCCGCCACGCGGTGGATCGCGGCGAACTTCTGCATCGCATCGGCCAGTGCCTTGGCATTGCCGGCCTCGTCCCGCGGCCCCTGGCCGACGAACACGATCAGGAAGGCGGCGTCGAGCCCGCCGCTGCGCATGGACGGGAAGTGCAGCTGCTGCCCGCGCCCGGCCGGACCCTCGGGCCGCGCGACAGGGTTGTAGGAACCGCTGCCGAAGTCCGACGGGATATCAACGTGTGTATCGAGTGTAAGTACTCGCTCATGCAAGGCCCTTGCGGCGTCTTCGGTCGACGCCGCAGGCGCCGCGCTGCCAACCTGGGCGGCCAGCAGGAGCAGCACGAGCGACCATCGCCTGCGGCAGGGCGACCTGTGCGCCCGGGGATGGGCCCCGGGATGAGCCCCGGGGTGAGCCCCGGGGTGAGGTAGTCGGAGGGCGCACGACGGTTGCATGGGATCGACCCTGGAGTTCATCGGGTGCATGCCGGTTCGGCAGTGCGAGCAGCCGATGATGGCCGAAATCGCAGCCGCGCGACCGCGCTGCGTCGCCCGCACGAGGCGAGCCTGATGTACACCGCGCGGCGGGGCTCACGCTGCGGACAGCCGGCGCGTCGAGCTGCCAGAATCCCACGCTCCCGACCCTGCACCACGCGCAGTGGCCACCGCATCCCCATCCGCACCTTCCGGAGCCCACCATGGAACGCCTGCGATTCGGCGCCTTCCTCGCGCCACACCATCCGATCGGCGAGCACCCGATGCTGCAGTTCCGCAGCGACATCGCCTTCGTGGAACACCTCGACCGGCTGGGCTACGA
>SXGT01599702.1_pt1 | contig 14925 bp, 7 predicted proteins | sample 3176221 | NCBI WGS metagenome assembly SXGT01 (sample SAMN11356862, study PRJNA531348) | freshwater metagenome | isolation source: freshwater sample F1-120 | place: China: Fuxian Lake, Yuxi | collected 2017-12-25
GTGTGATGGGACCGATGCGGGGCGCATCGGGACCGGTGCCACTTTGGGGTCCGATCCAGTCGCCACGTCGTCCAGTAGGACTCGCAACATCAGTTCCAGATCTTCCACCGACCTGGCCATGGGCCCGGGTTGAATGGCAATGGCCTGCATCCCTGGCAGGCTGGTGGCCAAGCCCAACAGCGATAACCGGCGACTGGTCGGCTTGAGTCCATGCACGCCGCAGAAATGGGCTGGCACTCGAATGCTCCCCCCCATGTCGGTGCCTACACCAAGCGGCGTACCGCCGACCGCCAGCAACGCGGCTTCGCCCCCTGTACTGCCGCCGCTCGTACGGGACAACTGCCAAGGGTTGAGTGTACTTCCGTAGAGAGGATTTTCGCTTTCGTGATACAGCATCAATTGGGGCACATTGGTTTTGCCCAGCACAATGGCCCCAGCGCGCCGCAGAGCCTGCACCACGACGGCATCGTGTGTGGCCTGCCCGTGCGCGCGTGTGGCAAGGCCCATTGTGGTGGGGGTGCCTTGCAGGTCCAGGCACTCTTTGATCGTGATGGGAACTCCGTGAAGTGGACCGAGCCGTTCGCCCGCTTGCCGCGCACGATCCGCGCTGGCCGCCTCCTCACGAGCCTGCTCAAACCGTGGAACGACCAGCGCGTGGACATCGCGATCCACCTGTTCGATGCGGCGGATGTGCGCTTCGACGACTTCGCTGGCCGTCACGTCTCCCTGAGCCAGGTGTCGTGCCAATTGAGTGGCCGAATGGCTTGTCCATGGACTCGCAGGCTGCCAATCGTTCAAAGTGGTCATCCGCTTGGTCCGCATGATCGATTCAGGACGGCGCAACCAACGCCGGGCGCCAAGACCATAATTGCCCGCTTGCCATGTCGCACCGCAGACCAGTATGGGGGGAATCGTGCAATTGATCCAGTGGCCACGAGCATGGGTCGCCGGACGCGCATGCCAGTAGTGTCACTAGTAGTGCTAGGAGTGCCACCATTCACGGCGGTGAATGGTCGAAATCGCAAAACGACCTTGACGCCATGAGCGGGCCGTCGTTATGACGCTTACTGAAATCGTACGGCGCAGCGCGTTGCATACACTTCAGGTGGCTTAGGATATCACGGGGATGGCGAGCTTATCCTGCCGAGCACGGTGGGTTGGGCCATGGGTCTTGACTTGCTTTTTCCCCGCGATCGCGTGGAGTCAGCGGGTGCAATTCCCGGGGCCACTTCCTTCGACTCCGCCGCCGGGGCTGTTGTCGGCGCCGTCGAGTGCCCCGTTCGACCCTTACTCCACATCGGCTCCCCCCGCGTTGCCGCCGAATATCGCGGTGCCTGGATTTGCACCTCCTGCCAGCTCGGCGCCCCCAGCATCCGGCTGGGCCCCCGCCCCTCCTCCGAACGCATGGCCGACAACTGGGGCGCCGTTTGCGGCGAGTCCCCCGCCACCGTTTGCCACGGCACCGCCAACGTCTTCCTTCGCACCGCCTCCGAACGTAACCGGCACGCTGTCAGCGCCGATGGCTCCCGCGCCGACCGGGACCGTACTCCCACCCCCTCCATTGAATGGCGCGGCACCGGGCGCGTATGGCGCATCAACATCCGCCAATCCGTTTGCGTCCTGGTTTCCTGGCGCCGGCAATCCGCCCTATCAACGGCTCTTTCAGGATACGGGCGCTCGTTACACGTGGCTGGCTGGGGACAGCGGCGAGGAGTTGGATCTGAACGAGATCGAGATCACGTCGAGTTTGGTCTTCCAGAATTTTGCCCGCAGTGACCGTGGCCTGCGCGTGAGTCCGGGATTTATTTTTGATTTCACGTCGGGACCGAGCCCGCCACCAGCAACGGTGACGGCCGACGTGCCGGCCCAGTTGTACAGCGCCTACTTGGACACTTCATGGGACCCGCGCTTTGGCCAGCGATTCGGGGCGGACTTAGATTTTCGCATCGGCGTTTACAGTGATTTTAAGACGGCGACGACAGACACGATACGCCTAACGGGGACAGGCGTCGGACTGATGCAAATCAATCCCACCATGACACTCAAGCTCGGGGCGACCTACCTCGATCGAGTGGATCTCAAGTTGCTTCCTGCTTTTGGCGTCTTGTGGGAACCGGATGCCCGCTCGCGATGGGATCTCTTCTTTCCGAGTCCCAAAATTTCGAAGTATTTCACCACGATGGGAAACGCGGACCTCTGGTGGTACGTGGGGGGAGAGTACGGCGGAAGCAGTTGGTCGATTGAGCGGACGGACCATCCCGAAAAGGGACGCAGCGATCGCCTGGATATCAACGACATCCGCGTCTTTGGTGGCGTGGATTGGCACGGCCTCAATCTGCGCCATGGATTTCTGGAACTCGGTTATGTGTTTGAGCGCGAGTTGGTCTATTACTTGGTACCGGCTGAAAATCTCTCGTTGGACGAGACTGTGATGATTCGCGCCGGTTTCTTTTTTTGATGTAACGCGCCATCACGATCGATGGCCAACTGCGCCGTTTTTTTGCGATTAAGCCTGATGATCGAACGGCAACAACTTCCCAGGCATTCTGCCTGGGCTATGCAAACGGATGGGCCGTTGGCCCGAAAACGATCGATACGGCCGCGCGGATGCCGACTCCGAAAACGTGGGAAATGACAAGGGCACCGCCTGAGAACAAACAGCCCCATCAAGAGATCCGTCACGGCGTTCCCCAGCGGGGCCCGAGGCCACCTTGTGTCGAACCATGGCGGCCTGCCGTTGAGTGTCACGACCTATTCGCGCAGCCGATCGATCAACGTTGCGGCCTGTTCACGAAACGTGTGCCAATCCGTCGCGGGAAAAATTTGATCGTGGTTGCGTTGACCGAGCGTGAAGGCCTCCATCCGCTGACGCACGAACGCGGCAGCCTCGTCCGATTGGCGTTCTCGTGCCAGTCGATCCAAGGTGAGTAGATAGCGATAGTCGTCCAGTCCTTCGCGCATCTCTCGCTCGAAGTGCAGCGACGGCACGAGTTCTCCGGAGGGCGAGACGTTGCACCAGGCATAGTCATCCTCACGGCAGTCCAAGGCGTAGTAGGGATCGCCCGCCACGTTATTCCAATGCCAACTGAGGCGGAACTGGACGTCGTATTCTCGAGCCGCCTTGAACAGGTAGGTACCATAGGTCCAGCGATTCCCATCGTTATAGAACGCCCACTTTCCGCCCGCTTGCCGCAACTCACGCAGCGCGGTGGGATCATGGCCATTGACGTTAACGGTGTGTACGGCCGTGGCCAGGGCCAGATGCCGATCATGATCGTCTCCGGAAACCAAGCTGGTCGCGGCCGTGAAATAGGGGGGGCCATCGGGAAATGCCTGACGAAACGCACGGGCATTTTCAGTCGCCTGCAGAAGACTCTCACCAAGCGGCTCATCGGCCAAATTCCAATACACAGGCAACCAGTCCTGAGCCTCGGCGTGCGTTTGAACAGCGGAGAATACCGCGCGCACGAAGGCGGAATAGTCCTCGAATCCCGCCTCCCGCATGGCTTGCATGTCGCGTTCATAGAGATTCAAACCAATGAACGGACAATAGTTGACGATGGGCATGTGGAAGCCCATCTTTCGCGCCAGGCGCATTTGCGCGTCGGCCCTCGTGAAGTCCAAGCGTGGCTGGCCGTTCGCGAATCCCAGATAGTGCACCTCGGGCATACCACTGAACGAGGTGAATCCGTAATCACGTAACTGCCGCAGACTCTTATAGGTCATCTCCTCGCGCCAGATTTGGGTGCGAGGGTCGTCGTCGTACCAAGGAATGCTGATGGCGTGTCCCCAAGGACCAATGGGAATATCCGCTTCGTCGAGTGTCCCACGATGTACATGGAATTCCACCGGGACCTGAGCGGGTTTTCCATGTTGTGGAGTCACCGTCACGGTGCCGCGATACAATCCCGGCTGGGCATCCGCTGGTACGTGGGCGGTCAACCAGAACCGACGCGTGGTGCCGAGTGGCATGTCGACCGTGGACTTCGGCAAGATCCACCGGGGTTGGCTTGTATAGACCGATCCCTCCATGGTGACGCGCGTGTTGCGGTAGGAAACATACCCCACGCGAAATCGAGACGCTGGCAGCACGGCATCCTGAGGGCCGCGCAAGTCGCTGATGGTGAGCTTGGTATTCCCTAGCGGGCGTAACGGCATCACCGCGAGGGTTAGCGGTTCATATTCGCCGCAAAAAGCCTGCGCCTTGAGCGGCTGATCGATCTCATGGGATCTTGGACGGTCGTTATCGTACACATCCTTCATGTAATCGCGGGTAAACAGCACATACCCTCGGTCTTGTTGACTGGGGGTCGGATCGAGCGGATCCCCCGTGGCCACATGCGTTGTTTTTTGAAATTGATTATCGAAGAAGAACTGTCGTTGCCCGCGGACATACTGAACGAATTCCGCACCACGTTCCTTTTCCTCGAGCGGATACACGATAAGGCACGAGACACTGCAGGCCCAATCCGATCCGTCGAAGTCCAAGTTCAACTGTCCGTCGCGCACTTCGACGTCAAACTCCTTCTCTGCGAAGTAGGGCTGTTGGTACCGCGTGAACGTGTTGTGCTGCGGCAGGTCGTCATGGTCCCAATGTCGCAAATATTTCGCTTGCAGCGATTGAAAACTCTCCGTGTCTCGTACTACCTCGCGCCCCTCGGCCCGCACCGACCGTGAGCGATAGCGTTGGTACTCTCCCCAATAGCCGGACGGATTATCCAGGTTCACGAAGACATGGTACTTCCCCGATGGCACGTCCAAGGCGATGCCACCGCGCTCGATGCAGATAAAGTCCTGATAGAGCGGATCGGGCTGTAGCACATCGTAAACACGCCAGATCGTCGCGTCCAAGAGGCCGTAACCTCGCCCCTTGGTATAGCGATTGGCCGGCGTGAGTCGTTGAAATCCCGGCATCAAGGGGCTGCTCGAACTCCCCAAATCAAAGGCCTGCAATCCCGGGAACAGCCGGGCTGCTGTGGTTGTGTCTCGTTCCAGCCGCAGGTTGTCGACCGTCAAAGTACCCGCCGGTTGTTCGCCGATACTAAATACAAAGCGGCTGATGTTGTGCAGCAGCAATTTGCGACCGGGACGAGACTTTTCACCCACATAGAGCTGATTTAGTGGAATCGTCAGCGTGCTGCGTCCCGGCGGCACAACCGTGCCCCGATTAACTCGCGTCCAATAATCCCGTGTGAGTCCATCGTGGATTTCGATTTGCAGCTCCAACGGTTGCTGGCTGTCAGCGAAGACGTCCACTTTCAAATAGTCGTACCCGGACCAATCCAACGGACCGTGCCAGTCGGTGTAGCCCTGTCGCACTTGCCAAGCCTGCGCACCCTCGCTGGCATGCTCCGTCACCAAGTCCCCACCGGTGAACGGGGATTCCTTTTCGAATGATGTCAGTAATCGGATCGGCGGACGATTGTCCCGGACGGGCTGTGCGTCGAGCGGCGTTCCGCAGGCATAACAATTCGCATCGCCCCGCCGATTGCGGTAGCCGCATTCGGGACAGACGATCGAAGCATCCGAGCCCAGGTCGGCGACTGGAAAGGGGGACTCCTCGTCTCCCCAGACCGGTTGTGGCGTCACGGGAACGTCGAGCCCCACGAGTTCCATCGCAACATCGTCGATCCATAGGTAGCCCGTGGACATCAGACCAAACGATGGGCCATTGACCTCTTTGCGCTCCGTCACCTCGCCCACGTAGGTCAATTTCGTCCAGCCGAACGTGCCTCGGCGGCGCAGCGGAAAGTACTGTCCGTCAAAGGCAAACTCCGTATCCTGTTCCCACCGACCGGTGCCAATATCGAGCCCGCGCAAATACGCCGTGATGCGATATCGCCCAGGCTCCAAACGAGGATGCACTGCGAAGATGCGAATCTTGGGCTCGCTCTGGCCGATCAGCAGGCATGACGACTTACCGGTGCGCGCGATGTTTCCCACCCGAAATTCACAGTCGCCTTCGTATTTCCAACCCTGCCACTCGGAGAATACCAAACCCCACTGATCGCGATCTTTCGTCCGCTCAAACGACGGGTCGCGCAGTAATTCGGGCTCAGCCGCGCCAGCTATGCCGACCGCCAAGAACCCGATCGCGACGATCAGCCACGCGCGAATGGGGACGTGCATCATGATGGTTGCGGCTCCGTTGCTTGGGCAACGACCTCGAAATTGGTGGTGGCGAGGGTGGTAGGCAGAATCGCCATGGTAGGACCTATGCCGGGTGTACGGGTTTGGCAGGCCGTTCGGGATGTCCCATCATCATCTGGCTTCTCGTCTAACAAATCAAGCCGCGTTGGTTGGAAATAGGAACGATGGTGCCCCAATCACGCGCACCGGGTAAACGGTAACCTATAGTTCGACATTGGTTGCCAGTCGGTTCATCGGGAGCCGGCCGAACACAACGTCCACCTGCTGATTTTAAGACCATCACCATGACTGTTACTGTAGGATTTGTCGTTGCGTTAGTGTGTGCGGCAGGCGTGGGCGGCGCGGCCTTTGCAACCACGATTTTTCTCTTGAATCGTTGGCTCCGTCCGTGGCTGGAACAGCGTACCCAGGCCTTGATTCAGGCCAGCCAGCCGAAGAGCGAGGCAAACGACCCCGACGCCCTCTCTCCCGATCGCGCTCGGCAGCTCCTGGAAGAACTCCATGACGTGGCGGCCGGCTTGACGGCACATGTGGAAGAACACTCCGTGGTCATGGACTCGGTCAATACCGAGTTGGAGGTCATTGCGGCCAAGGATAAGTCGGGAGATGTGGCGATCGTCCTCAAATCGATCGCGCGCGTCGTGTCCGCGAATCGGCAACTCAAACAGGAGTTATCGGAAGCCCAGTCGAAGATCGAGGAGCAGTCGCAGGAAATCAAATCTCATATGTCGATTGCGATGACCGATCCACTAACGGGGGTCGCTAATCGTCGTGCCTTCGATAGCGAAATGAAACGTCGCTTGTCCGAGTGCCGCCGCCGAGGCTCGACCATGTCGCTGGTCATGGTGGATGTGGACCATTTCAAGCGGTTCAATGATACCTTTGGGCATCAAGCGGGGGACGTCGTACTCCAAGGAGTCGCGGGGGTTCTGCAGAGTGCTCTGCGCGAGATGGATATTGTCGCACGTTATGGCGGTGAAGAATTTGCTATCGTACTGCCGGCCACGGAATTGGATGGCAGTGCTTTGGCCGCCGACCGGATGCGTCAGGCCGTACGGGCAACCGAATTCGCCGTCGAAGGCATCGACCGACCCGTGACCGTCAGCGTCGGCGTGGCCACGCTCCTCCCCGGAGAGTCGGCAGAGGCCTTGCTGCGACGTGCCGATGAATCACTGTATGCATCCAAGAATGCCGGACGGGATCGCGTTCACTATCACGATGGCTCAAACCACCGTCCCTTTGAATCGGCTGCCGCAATCGTAGCGGCCATGAAGAAGGCGACCAATGAAATCCAACCTACGGTACCCAACAGCACGGAACCGGCAACAGACACTCCCGACCGACGACGTCCCGGGGCCACCCCTGTAACGCCTGCGGCCACGATCAAGAACGGCTTAATTCCACGCGAACAATTCGACCGTCAACTACAGGCCGGGTTGTCCGAACACAAACGCTACCAAACTCCGATGGCCATCATGGTCCTTGACATCGACAATATTGAGCAGCTTGCGGCCAAGGGTGAGCGAGCCGTGGAACTGGTAACCGATACCCTCGGCAAGTTTTTGCGGGCCGCCCTTCGGGACACGGACTATATTGCCCCAGCCGATAATGGTCGGTATTTCGTCCATCTCCCGGTCACGACCCTAGACGAGGCCCAGAGCCCAGCCCAACGCATTCGGCGTGGCGTGGAGGCTTGCAATATACTCTCGTTTCAGGGAGAACCTCTGCTTTTTACCGTCAGCTGTGGCGTGGCAGCCCCAAGCGGTACCATGGAGTTTCAGGAATTGGTTGGACATGCCGAAGCGGCACTCTTGGCCGCCCATCAAGCGGGCCACAATCGAGTCTATACCTGGGATATGAATGGCATCCAGGCCGTGAATAATGGCACCGATTCTTCCGCGAAGGACGCTGGTACCACCGCCTAACCGCGGTCCCGCCAGCCTCCTTGTCCGGAATCCAGCCCGGTTCCGCATGAACCGGCAAGGCCGGCGCGTCTTCACAATCGACCACGTGGGTGGCAAGCCCCTGGGGGGGCATCTATTGGAATATGACGCCGGACCGGTTACCATCAAAGGTACGGCCGAGCGTCGGTGAGCGGTGATTCAAACCCGCGCCGTCCGATCTCGTCGTGGCGTGATAAGGCTCCCCACGAGGGGGGGCAAGGAACCTTAGCGATTCATTCATGTTTGAACGACTTGGAATATTCATCGCGCGCCGTTGGCTCCTGGTCATCGTCTTTTGGGTGGCCGTGGTCGTCGTGGTGCGAGCCGTCGCGCCCCGCTGGGATGATGTCACGCATGACGGCGATCTGGCCTATCTACCCGCGCGGATGCCCAGCGTGCAGTGCGAGCAGCTGTTGGAACAAGCCTTTCCCGACAACCGATCGAAGAGCCAGATTGCGCTGGTCCTGGCCCGCGCCGATGGCCCCCTCAAGCTCGACGATCTCCGGCTCGTCGACCAGCTAGCATGCCCCTTCCACAATTTCCGCGGAGCCGCGAACTGGCGGGCCGCCGAAACCTTCAGGCAACAGGCCGTTGCTGAACGGACCTCTGGCAACATTGACAAGGCCATGGCATTGGACCAACGGGCGACGCACTCGTTGGAGAGTGGCCTGGCCTCGTTGGATGAGGCCCTGCGATTGGACGCTGAGTTTGCGGAGGCATACTACAACCGATCCCTCATCCACGCCGGTCTGGGACACACGGCAGAAGCGATGCAGGACTATCGATCCGCGATCGAACGCAATCCTGAATTGAAGGATCGACAGAACCAACCCGCCCCTCAAGGGGCCGATCAATGGCCGTTGCTGGATGTGTGGACCCGCCACAGTGAAGTGGTTGGCGACAAGATGAGGAGCAAGGATCGTCAGGCTCAGTTGGTCGTGTTGCAACTCTCTAATGAGTTCATGGCGACCGACAATGTCCGTTTGATGCGATTGGTCGGCGCCGAGGTCGATCGAGTACGCGACACCATTCGAGAGTCGGGTGACGATCAATTGGAAGTTGGAATCTCTGGATCGGCGGCGGTGGGTGGAGATATGTTATCTGCGGCACAGGAGAGCATCGCGAATACTGAGTATGCCACCGTCATTCTAGTCGTTGCGATCTTGTTAGTCGTCTATCGCGCGCCACTGCTTGTCGCCATTCCATTGTTGACCATTGCAGTGGCCATGGTCGTGGCGACTGGTACGGTGGCGGGGCTCACGCAGGTGAACCACTTGCCTGGGATGGATTGGTGGAATTTCATGATATTTAAGACCACCAAGATCTTTGTAGTCGTCATACTCTTTGGCGCCGGGACGGATTTCTGTTTGTTCCTAATCTCACGCTTTAAGGAAGAGCTGGAAGCCGGCTACAACAACGCCGAGGCCGTGGCCAGAGCGCTGGCTGGAGTGGGGGAAGCACTGGTGGCCAGTGCCATGACCACCATCCTGGGGCTCGGCATGATGTTCTTTGCGGAATTCGGCAAGTTCCGCAATAGTGGCCCGGCAATCGGTTTGTGTTTGACGGTGACGCTGCTCGCCTGCCTGACGCTGGCCCCCGCACTCTTGCGCGCCTTGGGACCGCTGGTCTTCTGGCCGTTCTCGGCATCGCTGGCGAGCGCCCCGGTCAGCGTTGCTCGCTCTCGAGGTAAACGCACGTGGCTATCGCTGCTCCCCTTCACGCAGCGATCCTCGACCGCAGAGGCCGGTCCCCCTCCCACTCGCAGCTTGCGGTTTTGGGATTGGACCGCACATATGATCGTAACCCGCCCCGGACGCATTCTGGTGACGTCACTCATTCTCATGGCACCGTTCGCCTGGTTTGGATCCGGGCTCCCCCCCGTCGTGCTGCTCGCCGGGCCCAAACCAAGCCCCCCGCCCTTGCCATTGGTGGCCGACGATACCGACGAAGTCAACGATCCGGCCGCCGAAGATGGCGAGAATCTCGAATCGGAGGGGGAGGCCTCGGAGTTGGTCGGTGGGGCTCTGGAATCCACGCCCAACACGGCCTCCACAAATTGGTGTTTCCCGCCGGCATCCTGGTACGACACGAGGAACGGTCGTGAGCGGGTTACCTATGACTTGCTGACCGAACTGGGCGAGGAACGCCCGAGTAAGGTGGGCACGGAAATCCTGCGCCGACATTACTCATTGGGCGAAAGCGGCCCACTGATCATTTTAGCGCACCGGGATGATGCGGGCCTTGACTCGACGTCCGGGATGACCGCCATTGAAGACTTAACCAAGCGTCTCTATATGGACCGCGATGAAGACGCATCCGAGTCGGACTCCGATGCCACTGTCTCCGACGCCGGCATCGAGTCCGTGCGCAGTATCGCGGAACCATTGGGAGAACGTTCCTCAACACGCCCAGGCCTCTTCAGCAAGAAAGCTCGACAGAAAGCGGTTTTGCGAAGCCATTCCCTCAGTCGCTCGATTTTCCTGACCAGCGTACCGGCTCTGGAAGGTGATGTCACCCGGTTTGAACTGGTCCTCAGGGACAATCCGTTCTCGATCGAAGCCACGCGTTTACTCAATCGCGTTGATCAGATGTTGACGCAGTTGGCCAAGGATCCCGAGTCCTATTGGTACAACACCAAATTCCTATACTCGGGAACTACAGCGGCAATTCGCGATTTGCGTTCCGTCACGGCATCCGACAACGTTCGCATCATGATCTTGGTGGTACTCGCGGTGCTGGCAGTCATTCTGGTTATCCTGCGGAGACCCTTGGTCTGCCTGTACATGATTGCATCCGTCTTGTTTGGCTACTATGTCACCATCGGCGCGACGGAGTTGTTGTTCTCTTGGTACTATGGCGCGTCGTTCGCAGGATTGGATTGGAAGGTACCACTGTTTCTGTTTGTGATCCTGGTTGCAATCGGGCAGGACTACAACATCTATTTGGCAACCCGCGTCTACGAAGAAGAGCGGTTCCATGGTCCACTCCGCGGTTTACGCCGAGCGATCGTCCGCACAGGGGGCATAATCACCAGTTGCGGTGTGATTATGGCCGGAACCTTTATTTCCATGACCACGGGGACTTTGCGGGGCATGATTGAGCTGGGCGTGGCCTTGTCATTGGGTGTTATGCTGGATACGTTCGTGGTACGCCCCATTCTCGTACCCGCGTTCCTGGCCTTCCTGGCTAACACCAAGCGACAATTGCCGTCGCGACGGCGCACGGAGGAAGTGCCCGAGACGGTGGCGGCCTAGTGCCGCATCGCGGCAGGCAACTTGCCTGCCGATGGGCCGTTTGTCCAGCAGACACCACAGGCTGGAAGCCTATGCCACTTTCCACAAGCTCGAAGCCTAGGCCACGGATTCTTCCGCGCGACCCCAGTGCACTTGCCAAGCATCGCGTTCATCCGGCAATCGCGTGAAAACGGCGCGGCTGACCAGTCGACTCCCCGACAAGTCAGCCACCCATTGGTCTGCCGCATCCTGTCGCACCGTGTAGGTACCCCGATCCCATTGCGATACGCGTCCCCGGCCATCACGGATCTCGCCCTCATAGTCCAGATAGATCAGTCGATGATCCGGTAACGCCAACGCGGCGTGCAGCTGATGCAGCTCCGGTTCGTGCTCGATGGCCCAAGTGCGCAGTACCGAGCCGTGCTCGAACATGACATCCCAATGCGTGGATCGTATCCCGCCGAGCGAGCCACCGTCCGGTACTCGATGATGAAGGATCACAAAACGCGACATGACGTTCAGCATAGCCGGACGTCGCACCAACGCTAGGGGCTCAACACGGTAGCTTCCGCTGACCGCTCGATTGGAGTCGGCGTTTGCGTGCTGCCGACTCGTGCCCGTAGCTCCAAGGTTTCTGCCGCCACAGCGGTGACCGTGACCCGAAATACCACCGGCTTATCTGTCGGCCGCAGCTCGGCTATCGGTGTGAAGTTGAGGGTTCGGTTGTCGCTTGCCACCTGATACTGAATGGCGGGCGGAGGGTCAATCGTCCATTGCTTGGTCCCTGCCGGGAGCAACACCTGAAGCGCGATGTTGGCATCCGATACTGCCCGGGCATTGGTAATAGTAACCAGAAACGTCGATTTGCCACCCACACGAACGGGGTTGTTAAGGCACTCAACACTCAATTCGAGTCCGCGCTGCCCAGCCAATCCTCCAGGTGGCGGACCGACCGGTTGCTCCGGCAGGCGCGGCTCGACGGGACCGATGGGGGACGGGGGGAATGCCGGTCCTGGCGCTGGGGGTGACGTGGGTGGCGCCTCAGCAGGCGCCGGCGCGACGGTCGCCGTGAAGCATCTTTGTTCTATAGTGTTTGCCGCTTCGCGCGCTGCAACTTGGACTTCGTGACAGAAGATGCCCGGGCGCTCCGCGACCAAGTTGATGGCCACGCGGCGCGTCTCACCCGGATTCAGGGTTCCCAGGGGTAACTCCACCGGACTCTGCCGATCCACCTGTCCCGTGGAGGAGTTAACTCGGGCCAAACCTTCATCGAAGCGATCCGTGATGGTAACCCCCGTGAGCAGTCGGACACTGTCGTTTTTGACGGTGATGCGAAATTGAACCGGATCTCCCACGTTGGCCCGCTCCTCGCCATCCACCACCAACTCCAGGCGCGGCGCTGGTGTATCAACTGACGCCGCATCGGGGTCCGCTTCGAGTTGCGGCGGGGTTGTCGCCTCGGGAGTCAGTCCAGGTTCCGCCTCGTACCGCGGTGCAGGCGTCGCATCATGCGTGGGAACATTCGCTTCCGTCCAAGTCACCGTGGCCAGCCCTTCCCCGACCACGAGCCTTCCGGCGTCCGAAGGGGACGTCGGTGGGCGTATCACTTGGATGGTCACGCTCGTCGGTCCGGACACACCCGCTTGTGCAACGAGTTGCAGCGGGGCGGCGCCGGCACCATCGGTCGTCACCTCCAAAACCGGCCCCGGCTGGCCATTCATCGTCACCGGTTGCCCACCAATGACTTCGTAGCGGACGATCCAACCGCCAATGGGCTGGCCGCTCGTCTGCCGGCGAACGCGCGTCACCAGTGTCGCGGCCTCGCCCAGCCGCGCCACGGCGGAACGGGGCAGACACCATTGTCCGTCCACCCAGAACACCGTCGCCGTTTGTTGTCGAAGACACCACGACATGACCTGTGGTGCCGAAATGGCAACGTGACTCGTTCCCTCCGTGGGGGAAGTGACCGTAATCCAAGTCTGTCCCTCGAGCATCCAGATATCATCTTGGGGCATCGGAGTCCCGCGCGTCAGAATGTGTGAGACAGGCGACGTATAAGTCACCGCGTAATCCCCAGTACGTGTTTGATCCATGTGCTTGCGTATCAAACGACGCAACGGGCCATCATGGGTTTGGTCCACGGCGACGATTGTGCCCACACTGTCGCGGGTCAACGACCAGTGAACGGGTTCGCGTGTGATGTAGTACCCATCGGGCCCACATAACCCGGCCCGCAGGCAGACCTCCGTCCCCACCGGCGCGACCACTCGAGGCGGATAGATCACTAGTTTCCCGACGAGGTTTCCCTCTTCCACGTTGGCCGCCGCGACATCGGGCCCAGGACCACCGCCGCCAGCACACGGTGCGGCAGCCATACCGGTGGCACCCGCAGGTGGCCCATAGGAGGGCGGCGGACCAACGACCGGCCCCACTCCGACGGGCGGCGGTCCCAGAGGCGGTGGAGGAACAACGCCAGTTGCAAAGGGATCCGCGGGAGCAAACGGGCCGCCGGGGGGTGGGACCGTAAACCCCGGAGGCGTACCTCCTGGTAGCCCAGTCGCCGGCGAATGCTTATCCCACGGTGCCAAGGTTGTGAACGAGGGGGTCGGCAAAAAAAGTCGTTCGCCATTCGGATCAATTGCGGGAAGACGCAAGGTCCCGCACCCACTTGCCGCTAGCGCAGCAAGCACCATGCACGACATCCAATATCGATGCCGAGGCCCAGACCCGTCAAATTGGCGGCTCGTCGTCTCCATTTCATGGAAAACGTACCATGCTAAATGGCAACATGTGGCGTTTTCACATCGTGGGGCGATTAGGAAAGGCCACCATGTTGGGAAAACAGAATCGATTATGAGGAATAGCCGGTTTGTCAGGTCCCGGCGCCTGCGAACGGGTATGCAAACCGCTAGCTCGAGTTCGACCGGACGTACGGCTGGCCGCAACAAATCGAGGCAATCTGATCTAGACCTTTTTGGCCATTCGCGATACGCTTCGGCCCTATTTTTGTTTTGCCATCCGCGACCAACGGCGCAGGGCTGCATGCCGTAGCATGATCCCGATCTGGAGTTCAGACCGATGACGGAGTACCGGTACCAGAAGAAAAACTTCGCACAGGGCGCACGTCGCGGCAGCGCGCGATTGAGCAATCGGTGGTGCGCGGTCGTGTGGATTGCCTGTACGATCCTCTTCCCGACCGTTCGCGGTTGGGGGCAATTTCGCGATGTGACCCCCGGTAAAGACCCAGCGGCGGAGAGAACCGCCGCGTCCCCCTTGGACAAGTCCAAGTCAGATCGTGGAGGCGCAAGCCGCAATACACCGGGCGGTTCCCCCAAAAAAATCGCCGGCTCGTTGGCGGACAAGCCACCGCTACTCATTGAGGCACCGGACTCCACCGCGTCGATTCAACCCGACGCGCCCGTTGCGGAAGCCGATGGCCCCGACAGCACGATCAACCCTGTGAATGACTCCGCGGAAAATGCCACTCAGAATCCCGACTCCGCTCCAAGGGCCTTGCGGATTAACGGCGTCGAGGCTGGTGTGACCAGAGTGGACGATCTCAAGAAGGCCTGGGGCGAACCACTGAAAATCGATGAGGA
>SXGT01330517.1_pt1 | contig 14924 bp, 14 predicted proteins | sample 3176221 | NCBI WGS metagenome assembly SXGT01 (sample SAMN11356862, study PRJNA531348) | freshwater metagenome | isolation source: freshwater sample F1-120 | place: China: Fuxian Lake, Yuxi | collected 2017-12-25
CTCGGTCACCGCCGCGCCGCCGACGACGTGGCGGCGTTCGAGGACGCGGACCTTCAGCCCCGCCCGCGCGAGGTAGAAGGCGCAGACGAGGCCGGTGTGGCCGCCGCCGATGATGAGGGCGTCGTAGCGCTTCGTCACGAGGCCGCCCGCGGACGCCGCGACCAGCCCGGAGCGGGCGGATGGTGCAGCCGCGCCTCGGGTAGCCGCTCCCGGATCTTGCGGGCGAAGCTGCGCAGGCACACCTCGCTCGCGCCGATCGGGCCGGCGGTGTAGGTCTTGGACGCCATGCCCTGCTGGACGCGCTCGATCAGGTGGGTGTCCTCCGCATTGACGGTGCGATTGATCCGCCAGTTGGCGTAGCGGATCAGCTTCATCTCGCGCCGGTCATCGGGCAGCGCGAACACCATCTCGCGCAGCAGGCAGGTTGTGGGCGTCAGCGGCAGCCATTGCATAAAGTCGATCTGGTCGGGATAGATGTCGAACGCCATATTCGGCCACAGCTTGTAATAGAGCCACAGCCGCTGGTTCTCCTCCGGCAGGTGATCGACCCGTGGCAGGTGCGTCTGGTAGAACCGCTCCCACGGATCGTCCGACCGGCGCTCCGCCAGCCGCCCCGACATCTTGTCGACGTAGGGCTGCGCCTCGATCGCGTAGCTCCGCCCGAACAGCCGCGTCAGCCCGTCATGTGCGACCGGGATGTGGAGGTTGTCCGAATAATTGTCGCCGACGTTCTTCCAGTTGACCGCCCGCTCGCGGGTGCGCACCGGGCTGATCGTCCGCACGTCCTCCAGTCGGTAAGGCGCGATCTCGCAATCGTAGGGGGCCATCATCGCGGCGACGGAAGGGCCGCCGTCGTCCTCCAGCCGGACGAACACGAAGCCGCGCCACAGCTCGACGTCGAACGGCGCGAGCCCGTTGTCCTCGAGTCGCAGCGCGGGATAGTCGCGCCGCATCGGCACGCCGGTCAGCCGTCCATCGCTTTCGTAGGTCCAGGCGTGATACGGGCAGACGATCTTCCTCGCGCACCCCGCGGGCCCCTCGACCAGCCGCATCGCGCGGTGGCGGCAGACGTTGGCGAAGGCGCGCACCACGCCGTCCACGCCGCGGATCGCGACGACGCTCTCGCCGAGATAGTCGAGCGTGCGGTAGTCGCCCGGCTCGGCCAGATCGCTCTCGTGGCAGACGATCTGCCATGACGGGCGCAGCACCCGCGCGCACTCGACCTCGAAATATTCGGGGTCGGTGTAGAGCCAGGCGGGCAGGCTCCAGTCGGCGTCGGGATCGTGCGAAACGGAGAGCGCGGGCGCGGTCATTTGGACAGATCGGTGAACAGCGAGCGGTAGTATACGATCGCAGGCGCGATGCTGGCGACGGGCGTGCGCTCGTTCAGCCCATGACTGAACTCGTCCGATTCCTTGATGAACACGGGGCTCGCGCCATAGCTCGGGACCTTGTGGTATCGGAACCACATGCTGTCGCTCGCGCCCGCGGACATGGCGGGGAAGACGGGGACGCCGGGATAGGCCTTGCCCATCGCGCGGGTCACCGCCGCGACGAAATTGGCGCGCATCGGCGAGGCGTCGTTGGCGACCGAGCCTTCGGTCACGTCCTTCCACGCGATCCCCGGATCCGCCGCGACACGCTGGAGCGTCGCCATGACTGCCGCGGGGGCGACGCCGGGAAAAATGCGGCAGTTGATGTTGGCGGTCGCGCGCTGCGGCAGGGCGTTGAGCGCGTGCCCGCCCGAGACCGTCGTCGCGACGCAGGTGGTGCCGATCTGGCCGACGGTGGCGGGATCGGCGGCGAGCGTCTCGATCGCGGCGGCGTCCTGCGGATTCTCGGCGAAGCGCGCCATCGCGGCGGCGACCGGGCCGGTCTTGAACTTCGCCGCCGAGCGGAAATAGGCGCGGGTCAGCTCGCTCGTCTGCGGCGGAAAGCGGTACGCGCCGATCCGCACCAGCGCGGAGGACAGCCGGTTGATCGCGTTGACCGGGCGCGGCGCGGAGGAGTGGCCGCCGGGATCGGTCACGGTCAGCGCGAAATCGGCGTAGGTCTTCTCCGCCCCCTGCCAGGTGAAGAATTGCGCGCGCCCGTCCTCGCCGAGCCGCCCGCCGCCGCCGTCGATGTTGAGGACGAGCTCGGCGTGCTTGAAGCGCTCGGCGATGATCGCGCTGGTCTTCATCGTCGTCTCCTCGTCGCCCGAGAATGCGAGAACGATGTCGCGCTGCGGCTTGTAACCCTGACGCTTGAGGTCGATGAGCGTCGCGATCGCGATCGCCGCGTCCAGCTTCATGTCGGTCGCGCCGCGGCCGTAGAGATAACCGTTCTCGACCAATGCGGTGAACGGATCGCGCGTCCAGTCGGCGGCCTTGGCTTCGACCACGTCCATGTGCCCGGAGATCACCAGCGGCTTGGCGCGCGGATCGCTCCCGCGCCAGCGCGCGATGAGAAAGGCGGTATCGTCGACCGGTGTGATCGCGATGTCGGCGGGGTCGAAGCCGCCCTCGATCAGCGTCGACCGTAGATAAGCGGCGAGCGCGGGCGTCTGATCGCCGGGTCCGGCGACGCTGCGGAACCCGATCGAGCGTTCGGCGATGGCCAACGCGGTCCGGGCGGTGTGATCCGTCGCGGGCGTCGCCGATGCTGCAGTGGCGAGCGCCACGACCGCCGGCATCGTCACGAACACCCTCATGCTCACCTCATCCGCCGCCCCGATGCAAGAGGTAGCTTCGATCGCCGGGCATACGCAAGCCCGCGAGCCGGTTGCGCCCCGCGTCGCCGTCAGGCGATTGCAAGCGAGCGCGATGAAGACTGGCGGAGCGGGAGGGATTCGAACCCTCGATACGCTTTTGGCGTATACTCACTTTCCAGGCGAGCGCCTTCGACCACTCGGCCACCGCTCCGCATCGGGTAGAGCCCGGAAGCACGGGTGCCTAGTGCCGCGGCGCGTTCGGCGCAAGCGATTGCGTGCGCCGCGCGTCGCGGGCAGGATGGCGGGATGATCGCTGCTCTTCTGCTCGCCCCGCTGCTCCTCCAAGGCGCGCCCGTTCTGGCGGCGCCCTTGCCTCACGAGCCGATCGCGGCGGACTGGCGGGTGATCCCCGACGACGAGATCATGGTGATCACGCTGGCGGGCGGGCGGACGGTCGTCGTGCGGCTGGCGGCGCGGTTCGCGCCCGAGCATGTCGCCAACATCCGGGCGCTGGCGCGGGCGCGGTGGTGGGACGGGGCGAGCGTGTACCGTGTGCAGGATAATTGGGTCGCGCAATGGGGCGATGCGACCGAGAAGAAGCCGCTGCCCACAGGGGTGAGCGCGAGCCCTGCCGCGGAGTATCAGGGGGCCCCGTTCGCGGTCGCGCAGCGGATGCGTAAGGCCGATGCCTATTCGGCGGCGTCGGGGGTGACCGCGGACGGTTGGGCGATGGGGTCCGACGGCGCGACGGGGTGGCTGACGCATTGCTACGCCAGCGTCGGGGTGGCGCGCGACGCGACGACGACGGGGAGCGGGGCGGAGCTGTACACCGTGATCGGCACGCCCGCGCGGCGGCTCGACCGGAATTATGCGGTGGTCGGGCGGATCGTCGAGGGCATGGGGCATATGTCGGCGATGCCGCGCAGCGCCGCCAAGATGGGCTTCTACGAGCAGGCGGGCGAGCGGACGCCGATCGTGTCGGTGCGGCTGGCGAGCGACCTGCCCGCGGCGATGCGGCCGCGGTTCGAGTATCGCAGCCCCGACAATCCGCGCTTCGCCGCGACCATCGCGCGCGCAGAGCGCCCCGATCCGCCGCTGGTCGCGCCCGGCGGGGTCGACGTCTGCGCGGTGACGCTGGAGGTGCGGCGCGCGGCCCCGCGCTGAGCGTCGCGCCGCCGCGTCAGTCGTTGCCCGTCAGCGACGACTTGCGCGGGATCGTCTCCTCGTTCGGTTGGCCGCGATCAAGCGTGTCGCTGGGGCGGCGAGCGTCGCCCTGCTGCTGATGCTCGGTCGAGAGGTTCGGGGCGCGGGTCTCGGTGGTGGGCTTGATCGCGTCGTCCATCGTCGTGTCTCCTTGGATGCGTTCAACCCGCGAGGGCGGCGGATCGTTGCCAAAGCTGAACGGAGGCGCGCGGGTCGCGACAGTCGGCGACACATTCGCGGGGCGCGTGGGACGGCGCTGCGACAGGTGGCTCCCATCTTTGCCTCAGGCCGGAGAGGCCGACAAACAAGGAGTGACCCCATGAAGATCATCGCCATCGGTTCCGCCATCGGGCTCGCCGCCGTTGCCATGCCCGCCGTCGCCAGCGCGCAGGCGTGGCAGCCGATCGCGCAGCGTTCGGCCAGGCTCGACGCGCGGATCGACCAGGGCATCCGCACCGGCGCGCTGACCCGGCCCGAGGCGCGGCGGCTGCAGACCGACCTGCGCGGGCTGACCCGGCTGGAATACAGCTATCGCCGGTCGGGCGGCGGGCTGAGCCTGGGCGAGCGGCGCGAGCTGGACCGGCGCTATGCCGCGATCAGCCAGCGGATCAGGTTCGAGAAGCACGACCGGCAGGACCGCCGGTATCGCTGAAGGGGAGAGGGGCGGAGCGATCCGCCCCTTTCCTTATTTGAGCGGCTGGCCCGAATCCTTCCACCGATCGAGGATCTGCGATGCGGCGGGGAGCGTGTCAGCGGCGACAGGCGCGGTGAGCGGCGTGCCGCTCGCGGCATAGGGCGCGCGGATGGTGGCGGGCGGGGTGGCGGGAACCGCGGCGCTGGTCAGCAGAGGCTGCACGACCGCCATGTGCGGGCCCGGCACGGGCTCTCCCCCGGCGTAACGCTGGCGAAAGGCGGCGGCGGTGCCCCAATAGCCCTTCCACCGGTGAAAGAAGTGCGCGCCGACGACGTCGGTCATCACCAGCGACCGGTTCCACGACGGGGTGACCGCATAGGTGTGGTAGTGGGTCGCGAGCCCGACCGGCGCATAGACATAGCCCGCAAGCGCCGCGCCCGCCGTGCGGGCGGCGCGCGCCCAGCCGGTGCGGGACGGCGTTCGCGCCATCGCGCCGTCGCAGGCGAAGCTGAACTGGCAGCCGCGGCGCTCCGATCCCTGGTAGACGACACCGCAGACGGTTGCAGGAAAGGCGGGGTGGCGCGCCCGGTTGAGGACGACCTGCGCGACCGCGGCCTGCCCGGCGTCGGGCTCCGACGCGGCCTCGTAATAGATCGCGGCGGTGAGGCATTCGAGCGCGCGGCCGCGGTCGAGCGGGCTTGCCGTGGCGGTGGAGAAGGGCGCGGCGGCGGTCCTGCCGACGTCGGCCGCCAGGGCGGCGGCGAGCGCGGCGGCGGGGATCGGCATGGCGGGGAGCGCGATGGTGCCGGTGACGCCCTTCGCCGGGGCGGCGTCGGCTGCGGCGATCGCGGGCTCGCGAGCGGCGTAGAGCAGCGCGGCGCCGGGGAAGTGGTCGTCGGCGTCATAGCCGACCGCGCGCGGGGCGGGCGGGGTCGCACGCGCCTGCTGCGCGGCGATCGCGCGGAGCGCGGCATGGGCGGACATGGCGACCATCGCAGCGAGCGCGACCCCGACCGCGGCGAGCCAGGCGCGGGTCAAGCGCCGAAAGGTTCGGGGATGGACACGCACGGCCTTCACGGTGCGCGGCATAGCGGATCCGATCCTAACCGTCCGCTGCGCTTTGCGCTGCGTCCCGTGGTGGGACGGAGCCGGGTCGGGGTAAGGATTGGGGCGGCGAAGTTGGCGAAGTTGCCGCATGTCGCGATGTTTGCGCACGGGCCGCGGGGGCGGCGGCGGCGCGGAAGGAGAGGCTAAGGAGAGGCGAAAACGATGTTCGGCGGGGTGTCGGGTCCGCTGGGCTGATTTCAAGAATGCGAAAGAGCGGGCTCACAAGTATGTCGAGCCGCGTTGATGGTGGCATGGGCCGGTTTTGTAGGACAGGCGGATTCTGTGGGCCGACAGCCTGTTGCGTGGACGGCATTTGCAACCCGTCCGTCACCCTGGACCTGTTCCGGGGTTCAGGGTGGTTTGGGCGGTGCGCTTTGCTTCGAGTTCGGCATGTGCGGCGCGCTGGACCCCGGCACAAGCCTGTCCCGAGCTCCGTCGAGGGGGCCGGGGTGACGGACAGGTTCTGGGCGGGCGTGCGAGGCTATTTCAGCGCGGCGGTGTCGAGCTTTAGCGTGCTGGCGGGGATGACCTCTACGTTCGGGTAGGCCTTGCGGAGCGGTTCCAGGAACTGCTTGGCGTCGCCGACGACGATGATGCTCGCGGCCTGCGGATCGAGCAGCGTGGTCGCGGCGCGTTGGACCGCGGCGGGGTCGATGCCCTCGACCGCGGCCGTGTAGCGGGCGAGTTCGGTCAGGGGCACGTCCTGAACGATGTAATCGCCGAGGATGTCGGCGACGCCTTCGCTCCGCTCGATCGCGCGGCCGAAGCCGCCGACGAGGACCGCCTTGCGGGTGTCGAGTTCAGGCGTGGGGACGGGCGCTGCGCCCATCCGCTTCATTTCGGCGACGATCAGCGCGACGACCTCCGCGGCGGTTTCGTTCTTGGTCTGGGTGCGCGCGGCGACGCTGCCGGGGTTGCGGAGCGCCTGGACGCTGCTCGATGCGCCATAGGCGAGGCCGCGCTTGATGCGGATCTCCTGGTTCAACCGCGACGAGAAGCCGCCGCCCAGCACGGTGTTGGCGAGCGACAGCTCATAATAGCGCGGGTCGCGTCGGGCGAGCCCGGGACGCGCGACGACGACGCCTGCCTGGCCCGCGCCGGGCATGTCGACGACGATGACGCGGGGGGCGGGATTGGCCGCGTCCGCCTTGGCGACTGGCGGTGCGGGCAATGCCTTCCACGCGCCGAAGCGCTGCTCGGCGAGCGCCCTGGCGGCGGCGGGGGTGATGTCGCCGACGACGACCAGCGCGGCGCGGTCGGGCGACCAGGTGCGGGCGTAGGAGGCGGCGAGGTCGGCGCGGGTCAGCGCCTTCAAGGACGCGGGAGTGCCCGACGGCGACGCGCCGTAAGGAGCGTCGCCGAACACCGCGCGCGCGGAGACCAGATTGGCGAGCTGCGCCGGGTTCTTGAGCGCGACGCTGAGCCCGTCGATCGCCTGAGCGCGTGCGCGCTCGATCTCGTCCGGCGCGAAGGCGGGCGCGGTGGCGACATCGGCGAGGATCGCCATCGCGGGCGCGATCTGGTCCGACTTGACGGTCACCCCGATCGACGCGCCGTCGCGGTCCGAGCCCGCGGCGATCGAGCCGCCGAGCGACTCGATCGCGCGCGCGATCTCGGTGGCGGAGCGGGTCCTGGTGCCCTTGGTCAGCAGTTCCGACGCAAGGCTGCTCGCGCCCGCCCTGGCGCGCGGATCGGTGGCGGCGCCCCCGCGCGCAACGAGCGCGGCGGTGACGATCGGCAAGTCGCGGCGCTCGACGGTGACCACGCGCAGGCCGTTGGCGAGGCGGGTCTCGACAGGAACGGGCAGCGTCGGCGCGACCGCCGCGCCCGGCGCGGGCGGGCGGATGCGTTGCGCCTCGGGCGCGGGGGTGACGAGCGCGATGTCGGCGGGCGCGGCGAGCGGCGCGGCCTGCACGGTCGGGGCGAGCGCGATCGGCTGCGCGGTCGCGCCCGCGGGCTTGGCTTCGAGCGGCAGGTAGCGGATCGTCGCGACGCTGTTCGGGGTCAGGTACCTACGCGCGACGCGCTGGACGTCGGCGGCGGTGACTTGGCTGATCGCGGCGAGCTGGGTATCGGCGGCGCGGGGGTCGCCGTCGATGATGACGGAGGCGGCAAGCGTGCTCGCGCGGCCTTCCGCGGTTTCGCGTTCGCGGATCGCGTCGGTCAGGATCTCGTTCTTGGCTTCGGTCAGCTCGGCGGCGCTGACGGGGGCGTCGCGCAGGCGGGCGACTTCGCGCAGCAGCGCCGCTTCGCCGTCCGCGGCGGGCTTGCCGCCCGCCATGATCGCATAGACCGCGAGATTGCCGGCGCCCTGGCGCGTGTCGAGGATCGACGCCGCCGATTGCGCGAGCTGATCGCGGTAGACGAGCGATTCGTACAGCCGCGAGCTTTCGCCCTGCGACAGGATCGCGTTGAGGACGTTGAGCGCAGGGGTGTCGGGCGAGCGATCGGCGGGAATGTGCCAGCTCATCAGCACCGCGGGGAGCGGGGTGTTCGCTTCATAGACGGTGCGGGTGACGGGCGCGGTGCGGGCGGGTTCGGCGACGGTGACGCGCGGAATGGGGCGGTTCGGCCTGGCGATCTTGCCGAAATAGCGGTCGACCCAGCGGTCGAGCTGCGCGGCGTCGAAATTGCCCGCGACGACCAGGACGGCGTTGTCGGGCCGGTAGTAGGTTGCGTGGAATGCGCGCACATCGTCGATCGAGGCGGCCTGAAGATTTTCGAGGCTGCCGATCGTGCCGCGGGCATAGGGGTGCACGCTATAGGCGATCGCGGGATAATAGGTGGAGAACAGCTTGCCGTAGGGGCGGGCGAGCACACCCTGGCGGTATTCCTCCTTCACCACGTCGCGTTCGGAGGCGAAGCTTGTCGGTTCCACGACGAGGCTGGCCATCCGGTCCGCCTCGGCGAAGAGCAGGCGTTCGAGGTGGTTGGCGGGAACGACCTCGTAATAGTTGGTGTAATCGTCGTTGGTCGATGCGTTGTTGTAGCCGCCGACGTCCTCGGTCAGCCGGTCCATCTGTTCGGGGACGAGGTTGCGCGTCGCCTTGAACATCAGATGTTCGAACATGTGCGCGAAGCCCGACCGGTCCTTGGGATCGTCCTTGGAGCCGACGTCGTACCAGACCTGGACCGCGACATTGGGGGTGGCGGTATCGCGGATGGCGTAGACGCGCAGGCCGTTGGGGAGGGTGCGTTCGGTGAAGGCGATGGGTTTGACGGTGGCGGGAGTCTGGGCGTGGGCGGCGGCGGGAACCGCGGTGGCGAGCAGCACGGCCAGAGCGGTTCGCCACATCCCCTTTCCGTTCGCCTCGAGTAGCCGTCGAGCGCAGTCGAGACGGTGTATCGAGAGGTCATGGCCCGGCAGCCTGTCTCTCGATACGGGCTCTCGGCTTCGCTCGATCCCTACTCGAGACGAACGGATGGGGTCCTCATTCCTCATCACTTGCCCTCGCGGTCGCGGGTGGCGAACATCACCGCGGCGGCGATCGCGGCGGAGCCGATGCCGACCCCCAAGCTGATCTTCGCGATCGGCCATGCCTTGGCGCGCGCGGCGACCGCCTCCGCCGCCGCGATCGCGGTCTCCTTGGCGTCGCGCGCCGCGGCGAGGATCTCGTTGGGGGCGTCGTCTTCCGTTTGGGGAATTGGGGATGCGGGCGTGTCGGTCATGGTCGCTCTCCTGAATAGGCGGCGCGGAAGTCTTCGGCGAAGGGGGCCAAGCGCTGCTCGGTGATCGCACTCCGCAGGTCCGCCATCAACGTCTCGTAGAACCAGATGTTGTGTTCGGTCATCAGCATCGCGCCCAGGATCTCGCCCGCACGGACGAGGTGGTGGAGGTAGGCGCGGCTCCAGGTGCCGCAGACGGGGCAGGGGCAGGCCGGGTCGAGCGGCCCGGTGTCCTCGGCATGGCGCGCATTGCGGATGTTGAGCGGGCCCGCCCGCGTGAACGCCTGGCCGGTGCGGCCCGAACGGGTGGGGAGGACGCAGTCGAACATGTCGATGCCGCGTTCGACGCTGCCTACGATATCGTCGGGCTTGCCGACGCCCATGAGGTAGCGGGGCTTGTCTGCGGGGAGCTGATCGGGGGCGTAGTCGAGGCAGGCGAACATCGCCTCCTGCCCTTCGCCGACCGCGAGGCCGCCGACCGCGTCGCCGTCGCAGCCGATGTGGGTCAGCGCATCGGCGCTCGATTTGCGAAGCCCCTCGTCGAGCGCGCCCTGCTGGATGCCGAACAGCGCCGCGCGCGCCGCATGCTCGCCGCCGCTGTCGAAGGCGTCGCGGCTGCGTTTGGCCCAGCGCATCGACCGCTCCATCGCGGCGGCCTGGACCTCGCGCGTCGAGGTGGTCGGGACCAGCTCGTCGCACGCCATGACGATGTCGGAGCCGATCAGGCGCTGGATCTCCATCGAGCGCTCGGGCGACAGGAGGTGGCGCGAGCCGTCGAGGTGCGATTTGAACGAAACGCCTTCTTCGGAGCGCTTGGTGAGATCGGCGAGGCTCATCACCTGATAGCCGCCCGAATCGGTCAGGATCGGCCGCGACCAGCCCATCATCGCATGAAGCCCGCCCAACCGCGCGACCCGCTCCGCGCCGGGGCGGAGCATGAGGTGATAGGTGTTGCCGAGGATAATGTCCGCCCCCGCCGCGGCGACGTCCCCAGGCTTCATCGCCTTGACGGTGGCGGCGGTGCCGACGGGCATGAACGCAGGCGTGCGGATGACCCCGCGCTGCAGGTGAATCGCGCCGGTGCGCGCCTTGCCGCAGGTGGCATGGATGGTGAAGGTGAAGCGGTCGGTCATCGGCGCGCCTTCGGACGCTCGGCTTTGGGGCGCTTGCCGCCGGCAGGGCCGTCCCTGCCGACCGGGCCGGTGCGGAAGGTGAGCAGTTCGGCGCGGCTGATGCGCTTGTCGGCGTTGGTGTCGTAGCGGGCGAAAAGCCGCGAGAAATGGTCCTGCAATTCGACCAGCGACACCGCGTCATCGTTGTCGCGGTCGACTTCATAGGGGCTGGGGAGCGCGGCGCGGTCGCCCAGCCAGCGGAGCGCCCAGTCGGAATAGGCGAGGTAGCGGAGCTTCTCGGTCTTGGCGAGGTCGCTCAGGCGGAAGGTGCGGGTGATGCCCGCGTCGATCTCGGTGCGCTCGACAAAGCCGTCGCGCGCCTCGTCGGTGCCGCCGTCGGGCTCGCCGTCGAAGGTCGCGATCAGCATCGCGACGGGCTCGACGAGGATGGTCGCAGGGGTCTGCGGCGTGGCGGGGAGGGGCGCGCGGACGGTGATGTCGGGCGGTGCCGCGGCTTGAAGGAGGGCGGAGAGGATCAGCAGGGGCATGGGCCTCGCTAGCAGCAAAGCGCCGCCGCGCACCAGTCTTGCGCGCAGCGGCGGTAAGCGGGACGACAGCCCGTCGGGCCGGAGCTCCCGGTCCGGTCAGAAGCCCAGGATCAAAGCGGCGTTCGGACGCACGCTGTCGAACGAGATCGTGTCGATGCCGACGCGCAGCCGCAGGCGAGTGTTGCTCAGCGGGAACTCGCCGCCGACGCCGACGAGATAATCGTCGACGGTGTCGCTGATCCCGATCGCGTCGTCATCGATGTCCGCGCCCGCGAGCTTGCTGATGTCGAGGTTGACCCACTGATAACCGCCGCGGACATAAGCGATGCCGCCCGACGGAAAGCGATAGCCGATGCGCGCGGCGATGCCGTAATCGTAGTCGATCGCGCTGGTCCCAACGTGAAAATTGCCCTCCACCCCGGCAACCAGATTGTCGGAGACGGGGACGTCGACCCCGACCACGCCGCCGAAGATCGCGCCGCCGTCACTGCCGGGCGCATCAACGGTCAGATCCTCGTACCCGGCCGAGGCGCCGACATGGAATTGAGCTGAGGCGGGCGCGCTCTCCTGAGCCGTCGCGGGCGCGGCGGCGATCAGGGCGACGAGCGCGCAGCCCAGAGCAGACATGATGCGCATTATTGACCTACTCCCTTAAGGCACGACCAGAGGCGGCGCACCGACCGCGCTGGTCACCCGAGACGATCCGCAAGGCAAGGGGCCCTTCCGCCGCATGGCCATTCTGCCGACGCTTGTGGTCAGAGGGTCACACAGGAGGCAGCAGCAGCGAGGCGTCGCCATAGCTGTAGAAGCGGTAGCGCTCGCGAATGGCGTGCGCGTAGGCGGCCTGCATGCGTTCGCGGCCCATCAGGGCGGAGACGAGCATGAACAGGGTGGAGCGCGGGAGGTGGAAGTTGGTGAGAAGGCCGTCGACGCCGCGGAAGCGGGAGCCGGGGGTGATGAAGATCGCGGTGTCGCCTTCGAACGCCCGCACCTCGCCGTCTTCTCCCGTGGCGCTTTCGAGAAGGCGGAGCGAGGTGGTGCCGACCGCGATGACTCGGCCGCCCTTCGCGCGAACCGCGTTGAGGCGGGCGGCGGCGGCGGCGTCGATGCGGCCCCATTCGGCGTGCATGCGGTGGTCGGCGGTGTCCTCCGCCTTGACGGGCAGAAAGGTGCCCGCGCCGACGTGAAGGGTCAGGGTCTCGTGCGCGATGCCCGCGGCCTCCAGCGCCGCCAACAGCGCGGGGGTGAAGTGGAGCGCGGCGGTGGGGGCGGCGACCGCGCCGGGTTCGGCGGCGAACATCGTCTGGTAATCGTCGGCGTCGCGGGCATCGGCAGGGCGCTTGCCTGCGATATATGGCGGAAGGGGCATCTTGCCCGCGCGGTCGAGGAGGAGCTCGACGGGTTCGTCGCCCGCGAAGTCGAGGACGATGCTGCCGTCTTCGCCGCGGCTCTCGACGGCGGCGCGCACGTCCTTGCCGAAGTCGATCGTGTCGTTCAGCTTGAGGCGTTTCGCGCCCTTCACGAAGGCGCGCCAGCGGCGGGGGCCTTCGCGCTTGTGGAGGGTGGCGGCGACGCGCGCCTCGCCGCGGCGACCTTCGAGTTGCGCGGGGATGACGCGGGTGTCGTTGAAGACCAGGCAGTCGCCTGGGCGCAACGAAGCGGGCAGATCGGCGACGGTCAGGTCGCGCGTGGTCTCGCCGTCGAGCACGAGCATCCGCGCCGCGTCGCGCGGCGACGCCGGGCGCAGCGCTATCCGGTCGGCGGGCAGGTCGAAATCGAAGAGGTCGACCTTCATGGTACCTCGTCATCCCAGCGCAGGCTGGGATCTCTGTGTTGGCTCACAGTCCCTCAATCCCAGGAGACCCCAGCTTTCGCTGGGGTGACGAAGGCTAACGACGCGCGCGCTTCCGAGCGGGCGCCTTCGCCGGAGCCGCGAGCTTGGGCGCGGCGACGCTTGGGCCGGTCCCGGGCAGCGTGACGGGGGTGCCCGGCAGCGTCGCGGGCGGCGCGGCGGCGTAGGCGGGCGGATTGTCGGCAGCGACATGCGCGCGCAGGATGCGGGTCGGGTTCGACGGCGGCTCGCCGCGCTCGATCGCGTCGACATATTGCATGCCGTCGATGACCCGGCCGAACACGGTGTACTTCTTGTCGAGGTTCAGCTTGGGCTGGAACACGATGTAGAACTGGCTGTTGGCGCTGTCCTCCGCCTCCGCGCGCGCCGCCGCGACCGCGCCGCGGACGTGGGGGAGGTAGTTGAACTCCGCCTTGACGTCGGGCAGCTCGGAGCCGCCGGTGCCGTCGCCCTTCGGATCGCCGCCCTGCGCCCTGAAGCCGTCGATGACGGGGTGGAACTGCTGGCCGTCGTAGAAGCGGCGGCGCGCGAGCGTCTTCACCCGCTCGACCATCTTGGGCGCGACGTCGGGGCGGAGCCACACGGTGACGCGGCCCCCGGTCGACAGGTCGAGAAGGAGGAGGTTCTCCTTGTCGGCCGGCGACGCGGCGGGCGCGCGGCCGGCGACCGGCTGGTCGATCACCTGCGCCGCCGCGGGGGCGGCGAACAGGGCGATTGTGAACGCAACAAGGGACGCAATACGACGCATCAGGAGCACCATGACGGAGAGGACGCGGGTGCTTAGAGCAAATCCGCGGTTGCGCCAACGTGAACGTGGAGGATGATCGAGCGGAGCCACGCTTCGTTTGTCACCGGGGACCTGAGGGTTGCCGAAGCGGTTCGCTTCCAACCTCGTGCGTCATCGCCCGCCGCGCGCTGGACCCCGGAACAAGTCCGGGGTGACGAGGGATTTGTGGCCGCGCTTGGTATCGCCGCGGCGGTCAGCTGCCCTTGCGGCCGATCACGTCCACCCGCGCCACCACTTCGTCGCGCACCGCTTCGGGGACGAAGCGCGATATGTCGCCGCCGTAGAGCGCGATCTCCTTCACCAGGCGGCTGGCGATCGGCTGGAGCGCGACGTCGGCCATCAGGAAGACGGTCTCCACCGAGCGGTTGAGCTGCTGGTTCATGCCCGCCATCTGATATTCGTATTCGAAATCGGCGACGGCGCGTAAGCCCCGGACGATGACCCGTGCGCCTTGCGCCTCCGCGAAGTCCATCAGCAGCGAATCAAACGCGACGACGACGATGTCGCCCGCGCAGCCCGCGACCTCGCGGCGGACGGTGGCCATGCGTTCGTCGAGGGTGAACATCGGCGATTTCGAAGGGTTGGTCGTGACACCGATCACCAGCCGGTCGACGAGCTTCGCGCCGCGGCGGATGATGTCCATGTGGCCTAGCGTGACCGGATCGAAGGTGCCGGGGTAGACGCCGATCCTCATCGCCTGTTCCTCACCGGTCGCGCTCGACGATGTAGCGCGCGATGGCGCGGAGCAGGTCGGCTTGCGCGCCGTAGCTGTGGAGGTGGCGGACCGCCTGATCGACGAGCATCGCACACTGCGTCTTCGCGCGCTCGACTCCGAGCAGCGAGACGAAGGTCGCCTTGCCCGCCGCGCCGTCCTTGCGCAGCGCCTTGCCGACGAGCTCGGCGTCCCCCTCTACATCCAGCAGGTCGTCGGCGATCTGAAAGGCGAGGCCCATGTCGTGGGCGTAGCCGCGCAACGATCGGCGGCCTTCGACGGGAACGCGCCCGAGGATCGCGCCCGCCTCGACCGCGGCCGAAATCAGCGCGCCGGTCTTCATCTGCTGGAGCAGGGTGACCGCGGCGAGATCGAAGCGGTGCTTCTCCGCCTCCAGGTCCATCATCTGCCCGCCCGCCATGCCCGACGGGCCCGAGGCGCGGGCGAGGTCGGCGACGAGTTCGGCGCGGACGAACGGGTCGGCGTGGACCGACGGATCGGCGAGCCATTCAAAGGCGAGCGCGTGAAGGCAGTCGCCCGCCAGGATCGCGGTCGCTTCGTCGAACGCCTTGTGGACGGTGGGCTTGCCGCGGCGCAGGTCGTCGTCGTCC
>SXGT01215808.1_pt1 | contig 14923 bp, 8 predicted proteins | sample 3176221 | NCBI WGS metagenome assembly SXGT01 (sample SAMN11356862, study PRJNA531348) | freshwater metagenome | isolation source: freshwater sample F1-120 | place: China: Fuxian Lake, Yuxi | collected 2017-12-25
GAGGCGCCGCGCAGTGCCTCGGTGCCGCCGAGCGCGCCGCAAGAGCCGCAGATGGCGCCCGCCGCGCCCGCCCCCCTTGGAGCGGCCGACCCTGCACCGCTGGCGGCTGAGGAGCAGCAAGCGCTGCCCGCGGTGCCGCCGCCTGCAGACGCCACGGTCGGCGCGCTGATTGGCGCCGAGCCCCGCCCGGCGCCGAGGCTGGCGCTGGAGCTAGCGCCGACGACCAAGTCAGGCACGCCGCTCTATCCCGAGATCCCCTGCGATCAGCTAGCGCCAGACACCGCGGACAAGCTGGCCCAGCGCGTCGACATCGAGCTCGCGGCGCCTGTCGGGGAAGAGGCGCCTCGGCTGGAGCTGTGCCTTTTCAACCGCGCCACCGCGCGCCCCGCCGCCGAGGCCAACGCCCGCACCGGACGCCGCCACACCTTCGTCGCGGCGTTCCCGGGCGCCACCAAGGCGAAGTGGACAGCCGACGAGCTGACGTTCGAACCCGAGTCGCTGCCCGCCGACGCCAACGTCAGCGCCTCAGGCTGGGCGACTCTGCTGGCGACCGGCAACCCGGATGCGCCGGCGCTGGCCATCGTCTCGGGGCGCTTCTACGACGGAGCCGCCTCGGAGTGGGTCCACACCGCGCGGCAAGCGCGGGTCTTGTCGCGCAAGGGCGAGTCCTGGGCCTGGCAGCCGCTCGGCGAGGCGAACGTGCGCAGCCTGGACCTCGCCCACATCGACACGACCTGCAAGGCGACGCCTGAGGCCGAGGGCTGTCCGGACCTGCTCGCGCTGGCCGAGCGCTGGCGCCTGGAGGCCGACGGCCGTGACGATCGCCGGCGCGATCGACTCAAGGGCAAAGCGTCGCCCTCGCCAAAGGACGAGCCGGAGGGCGATCCGCAGTCGGAGTGGCTGCGCAAGGGCTGGCTGGCCCAGCGCGCCGGCAGGCCCATCGAGGCCGTCCAGGCCGGCCTCCAGGTCGAGATGCTGTGCGGCGAGGCCGTGGTCGAAGCTCGGCAGCTCTACGCCGAGGCGGCGACGTTGCGCGGCGACTCGCTGCAGCGTGCCACGCCGCGGCCGCGATCGGCGCCGCTCTGCGTGCCGATGGCCGATCGCGGCGGACCGGCGCGCAAGGTGGCGGCCGAAACGCCTTGAGTCTGCAGTCCCGCCGGTCGACCAGGCGCTACATCGGCCCGCTGTAACGTTTTGCTGGCGGGCAATCTGCGCCGAAGCCGGCGCCCGACGCCCTGGCCAAGGTTGACAGCGTAAAGCACCCCACCCTTCCTCCCGGCCAGAACTTGGGCGCGCCAACACGCTCGCCATTGCACGGCTTAGCGGCGCCGGCCGGAAGGTGAATTCATTAGCAGCTACGGTAACTTCGTGTGGTACGACTACAACGCCCACGACTCGGCGAAGGCCGTCGCATTCTACAAGGACGTGGTCGGCTGGACGGTCACGCCATGGGGTGGCGAAGGCTACCAGATGCTGTCGATCGGCGATCCGAGCAAGGGCGGTACCGCCACCGGCGGCATCATGCAGATGCCCCAAGGTGCCCAGGCGATGAACGCCCCCTCGCACTGGATGGGCTGGGTCGCCGTGGCTGACCTCGACGCCACCCTGGCGAAGGTGGGCGAACTGGGCGGCCAGACGCTGGCGCCACCCTTGGTCGTCCCGACCGTCGGCCGCCTCGCGGTGTTCGCCGACAATGGCGGCGCGGCGCTCGGCGTCATCCAGGCCGAGGGCAACATGCACCCGCCGGTGGCGCAGGCCGACAAGTCGCCGCAGGGCGCTTTCGTGTGGCACGAGTTGATGGCGGGCGACCGCGAGCAGGCCCTGGCCCTCTATGGCGCGCTCTTCGGCTGGCAGGCCAACGAGAAGATGGAGATGCCCGACGGCTCGATCTACCAGCTCTTCACCGCGCCCGGCGGAGGCGATCCCATCGGCGGCATGATGACCAAGCCGGACGAGATGCCGGTGGCGGCCTTCTGCTACTAAACGGCAGTCGACGACCTCGACGGTGCGGTTGGCCGCGCCACCGCGCGCGGTGCTCACGTCATCATGGGCCCGATGCAGGTCCCGGGCGGCAGCCGCATCGTCATGGCCGCGGACGACCAGGGCGGCATGTTCGCCTTGCTCGGCGCGTAAAGGCTGCCCGGGGAGCGGGGGGACCATGGCGCAGATCGACGTCAAGCTGACGCGGCACCTGTTCGCCTTCTTCCCGCAGCTCGAGGGCAAGGCGCTTCAAGTCGAGGCCGACACCGTCGCCGAGGTGGTCCAGGCGCTCGACGCCATGGCGCCCGGGATCGCGCACTACATCTGCGATGAGCGCGGCCGCCTGCGGCCCCACGTCAACGCGTTCATCGACAACGAGATGGTCCGCGATCGCCGGGCGCTCGGCGACGGTGTTCAGGTCGGGCAGACGGTCCATATCCTGCAATCCCTCAGTGGAGGCTGATGATGGCGGACAAGACGCTGTGGGTAGCCACCCGCAAGGGCACGTTTCGGGTCGCCAAGGTCGACGGGCGCTGGCAGCCGAAGCTGTCCGGCCATCCGGGCGTGAGCGTCAATTTCGTCGCCCGCGACCCCAACTCCGGCCGGCTGTGGGCACTGCTCGGCCATGGCCACTGGGGCGCCAAGCTCTCGATTTCAGACGATGATAGCGCCACCTGGCGTGACAACGAGGCCCAGATCAAGTTCCCAGAGGGCGCGCGCTACCTGACGCAAGACATGTTCGAAGATCTCGACAGCGAACACGGCGTCGGCTGGAAGCTCCTGACCAAGAAGGCCACCGTCCTCAAGCTCTGGGTCATCGGCTTCGGCGGCGACGGCGCCATCCACGTCGGCACCATCCCGGGCGGCCTCTTCACCAGCCGCGACGGCGGCAAGAGCTTCGAGCTCAACCTGCCGCTCTGGAACCACGAGTCGCGTGGCGGCGATCTCTTCCAGGGCGACGGCACGGGCGAGACCAAGTGGTTCGGCACGCCGGCGTCTGAAGGCGGCGAGTTCGCGCCGGGCATCCACTCCATCGTCGTCGATCCGCGCGATCCCAAGCACCTCTACGTCGCGGTCTCGACCGCAGGCGTCATCGAGAGCCTCGACGGTGGGCTGACGTGGCGCAGCCGCAACAAGGGCATGATCCTCGACCACACCCCAGACGGTGAGGCCGAGTGGGGGCACGACACACACTTCATCGAGTGCTGCCCAGCGGCGCCGGAACACATCTGGCAGCAGAACCACGTCGGCGTTTATTACAGCGCCGATGGCGCCGCGACCTGGCGCAAGGTCAGTCGTCCGGAGCAGGGCGTTCACTTCGGCTTTCCGGTCGCCGTCGACCCAAAGGACGGCCGCCGCGCCTGGCTGGTGCCGGGCCACTCCGATCAACAGCGCATGACCATCGACGGCGGGCTCTTCGTCGCCCGCACCGACGACGGTGGCGAGTCCTGGCAGCAGCAGCGCGTCGGGCTGCCACAACAGAGCGCATACGACGTCGTCTACCGCCACGCCCTGGCCGCGGGTGAAGGCGTCGTCGCGTTCGGCTCGACGACGGGCAACCTCTATGTCAGCGAAGACGGCGGCGCGTCGTGGCAGACCGTCGGCAACAACCTGCCGCCGATCTACGCTGTCCGCGTCGGCTGACCAAGGCCAGCGCGCCCTGCAATCGAGCGCCCGCGCCTTCGCTGCGACGGGCCCGCGGCCAGCGCCTTGGCTTGCGGGTCAGGGCGCGAGGTTGCGGTAGAGCGCCAAGAAGCGGTCGACCATGAGGTCGACACCGTAGCGGTCGGCGACGAACGACCTCCCAGCGGCGCCGGCCGCCCGGCGCGCCTTGACGTCATCGAGCCAGGGGCTGAGGGCTGCGAGGGCGCCTGCGTCGTCGTCGGCGGCGTGAGTGCGCAGGAAGGCGCCGTTGGGCTGCATGGGCAGGTAGGCGCCGAGATCGGCGGTGACGGCTGGCAGGCCGGCGGCGAGGCCCTCGAGCACGGCGTTGGGCTGGCCTTCGCTGCGCGACGGGTGCAGCAAGAGGTCGTGATCGACGAGCCGCTGCGCCACGTCGGTGAAAAAGCCTGGGAAGGTCGCTTGCGGGTCGAAGCCGAGCGCCGCCGCCTGCGCCCGCAGCGACGGGCCGTCTGGACCCTCGCCGTACACCGTCAAGCGCACGTCGCGGCCCGTGGCGCGCAGCGCGGCCGCGATGCGCAGCGCTTGCTGCCAGTTTTTCAGCGCCTTGAGCGTGCCGACCCCGCAGAGTTTCAGTGGGCTCGGCCCGGCGCCCGCCGCCGCCTCGATCGGGTGCAGCGGCAAGGTAGGCAGCTCGATGCCGTTCGGGATGAGGGTTGGCCGCGGCACCGTCACGCCCGCGCGCTGAAGCGACTCGGTGAGGTGATCGCTGTTGACGACGGTGGCGCTTGCGAAGCGGAGCAGCCGCGCCGAAGGCTCCAGGGCCCGGCGCGCGTCGTCGGACGATCGGGTCAAATCTCCGAATACATTGACGATCATTGGGCGCCGATGCAGCGGCCACGCCAGCACTGGGTAGACCAGGGCTTGGGTGTGCCAGGCGTGGATCAGCGTCGGGCGCTCGCGCAGCACAGCCTTGTCGAACCCCAAGACCTTGTGGGCCCGGCTGCCGCCGCCGATGTAGCAGCGCGCGAGGCAGTCGCTGACCGCCTCGTCCCAGACCCCGCCAGGATTGCAGAGAAACCCAGCGAGCTCGACGCGATGACGCGCCCGCTCGACGAAGCGCAGCAGCTTGCGCTCTGAGCCGCCGCCGCCGAGCAATCCGATGGCCAGCATCACGCGCATCGTGCATCCTCCGCGCACGGGTCAGCGCGCCGGCCTTTGGTAGCGCTCCGCCCGGGACCGGTCAACCTGTGGGGCGCCTGACCATGCGCGTGCGGCTGCATCACCTAGGTGGACTGCTCACCGGCGCCGGCCGCCAGCGCGGGCCGCTGCGCGACTGGGGCGACCTCGGTCTCGTCCACGACGTCGAGGTCATCGTCGAGATCGGCGTAGTCGCTGACCACGGGCCGAGCAGAGGCGCCACCGCCGCGCCGACTGGCTTTGGTCGGGGCCGCATCTGCTGGATCGGCCCCGCGTCGTCGCCTGAGCGGCCGGCCAGCGACCACAGCGTCGACCTCGGCGGCCGCCTGCTCGGCCACGGCTTGGTCGACGCCCACACCCACGCCGTGTTTGCCGGCGACCGGGCGAGCGAGCTGATGCGGCGCCTCGCCGGAGAGAGCTACCAAGATATCGCTGCTAGCGGCGGCGGCATCTTGCACACGGTGGGGGCGACGCGCGACGCCAGTGTCGCCGCGCTGACCGTCGGTCTGCTGCGCCGCCTGGATGAGATGGCGACCTGGGGCGCCCGCGTGGTCGAGATCAAGACCGGCTATGGCCTCGATCTGGCTAGCGAGCTGCGCTGCCTCGACGCCATCGCCGCTGCCGCTGCCGCCCGCCCGGGGCTCTCGCTCATCGCCACCGCCATGCCGGCCCACGCCGTGCCGCCGGAATTTGCGGGCGACGCCGACGCCTACGTCGACTACGTCTGTGAGGTGCTGTTGCCGGCGATGTTCGCCCATCCCGCAGCGCCTAGGTTCGTCGACGTCTTCATCGAGCGCGGCTACTTCGACGTCGGCCACGCCGCCCGGCTGTGGCAGGCGGCGCAGACGGCGGCGGCGCAGGTTGGCCGTCGCGTCGGCCTCAAGGCGCACGTCGACGAGTTCGAGCGCGTCGGCGGCTTGTCTTGGGCCCTCGCCGCCGAGGCCACCAGCGTCGAGCACCTGCTCGCCAGCGACGCCGCCGACCTCGGCGCCCTCTGCAAGAGCGAGACGGTGGCGGTGGCGCTGCCGCTGGTGTCCGTGTTCCTGCAGCAGCCCTTCGCCGACATGCGCGCTATCGTCAACGGCGGCGGGCTCTTGGCGGTGGCGACCGACTGCAACCCTGGTTCTTCCATGTCGACCAACCTCATGTTGGCGGCCCAACTCGGCGTCTTTGGCGGTCGGCTGACGCCGGCGGAGGCCCTGCGTGCGGTCACGCGCGGCGGTGCGCTGGCGCTTGGCTGCCCAGGCGGCGTCGATGGCGCGCTGCGGGTCGGCGGCCCGGCATGTCTGTGCGCCTTCGAAGTCGAGCACCCAGACGCGCTCTTCTACGAGCTTGGGGCGCCGCCGCGGGCGCAGGCCGTGCTGTAATTGCCTTTCCGGCCTCGGGCCCGTAGACTCCGCGGCCCGCCGCCCAGGGCTTGGGCGCAGGAGCGCCGCGCGTGCCCAGCCCTCTCCACCGCCGACACGGCTGGCGTCGCCTCGCGGTGCGGCCGGCGCCCAGCTGCGCTGCGGGCGAGAGCGCGACGAGGATCGCCGCCGCCATTTTCGCGATCTCCTTTCTCGCCTCGCCGTCCCAGGCCTCGCCAGGCCCCGCCGCTGCCGAGCCGGAGACCACCTTCAGCGACGGCGCCGAGGGCCACCCCCTGGTCGGCGTCGAGCTCAAGGGTCTGCTGCGAGCCCGGGGTCAGTGGATCGGCAACGGCTCGCTGGGCAACGACACCTCGGGCTTGCCGACGCCTGCCTCCGCTGGCGCTGGCGACGTGGGCGCCGGCGACCGCCTCGCTCAGGCCGATCTACGCCTGCGCTTGCAGCCGGCCCTGCAGCTCGGCAGCTACGCGCGCATCGACAGCCAGCTTGAGCTCGCCGGCGCGATGGTCTTTGGCGGCGACCCGCGCGACGGCGCTGTCCTCGGCGACGCGGCAGGTTTCGACGGCCAGGGCGCGGTGCGTGGCGGCTTCGGCGTGCGGCGGCTCTGGGCGACCTTCGACGTCTTCGGCCTCGCGTCCTTTGAGGTCGGGCGGACGCCTGACCACTTTGGCCTTGGCCTGCACCGCAACGATGGCCGCGATCCGCGCGCCGACTGGCAGAGCGAGGTCGACCGGGTTCGGGTCTCCACCGAACTGCTCGGGCTGCAGCTGCGCCTGTCGCGCGACACCATGGCCACCTTGCCCATGGTCAGCCAGGGCCTCGGCGCCCTGGACTTGCGCTACGCCGTCGCCGACTCCACCGACGTCATCCGCTGGCTGGCCGAGGTCGAGAACGCCGTCCCCGCCGACGCGCCGGGATTGCGCTGGGCCTTCGCAATCGCCTACCAAGACCAGGCCGTCGGCCTCGCCCTCGAACACGACGACGTCCTCGCCGGCAAGCTCGACAGCGACTGCGTGCTGGTCGGCGCCTGCGCCAACTTGGTCACCCGCAACGCGACGCTCGTCACCCCGCAGGCCTTCGTGGCCTGGCGCCGCCCAACCGCGCTCGGCGCCCTGACGCTGCAGGCCGAGGCCGTGGTCCGCGTCGGCACCCTCGACAACGCCGACGACTTGGCCTCCACCGACACCTCGAAGATCATCGTCGGCGGCGGTGGCATGGTGCGCGGCGATCTCGTCGCCGACCGCTGGGCGCTGCGCCTCGATCTCGGCTACGCCAGCGGCGACGAGGAGGGCGGCTTCGGCGTTCTCGATCGCGCCAACCTGACGGCGCCGGGACCCACGGGCGAGGTTCACCGCACCTGGCTCACAGGGATGCCTTGGCACCGCGGCATGTTGGTCGACGGCCTGCTGTTCCGTGAGATCATCGGCGCGGTCGCCAACAGCGGCTTCGTCAGGCCCGCGCTGCGGCGAAACGTCCTTGGGCAGCCGGCGTCGGCGGGCGATCGAACCCTCGGCGTCGACGTCGAGCTGGCGGCGGTGGCAGCCATGGCGGCCCGCGTCGGCGCCACCCCTGGCAGCGCCCGTTGGTTGGGCCTCCAGCCCGAGCTCCGCGTCGACGCCCGCCTCGGGAGCTTTGGCACGGCGATCTTGCACGGCAGCTGGCTGCTCCCAGGCGCCGGGTTTGCCGCTGGGCCAGGTGGCAAGCCGGCAGACTCTGCCTTTCGCTTGGCGCTTGATTGGGTCGCGACGTTCTGATCCGCGGCGCCCGCGCAGCGATTTGTCACGCCGACGGTGAAAGTGCTAGCCTCGTGGCCGGCGCCCCGTGCCCTCTGCGGCTGACGGGCCCTGCGGTCTTTTGCCGGGAGTAGGCACGATGAAGCGCAATCTCTCGTCACAGCTGACGTCGCTGCTGCTCTGCGCAGGCCTGATGGGTTTGGCCGGCTGCGGCACGGACGCCACGCAGACCGCGCCGGACGCCACGAGCGACGACACCGGCGGCACGACGGACGCCGCCAGCGACGACACCGACGTCGCCGCGGTCGATGCCGACGGCGGCGGCAAGGACGTCGGCCAAGCGGACGGCCAAGGCGCTGACGGCAGTGACACCGCGGACGGAGCCGCCGACGCAGCTGAGACGACGGACGACGTGGCCGCCGACGTAGCCGAGACGACCGCCGACGCGGTCGCCGACGCCGGCGAAGACGCGGTCGACGACGGCGCCGCCGACGCAGCCCCTGACGCCGTCGCCGACGCCAGTGACGCCACGGGCGACGCAGGTGGCGACGACGGAGACAGCGGGAGCGCCGATGGCGAGTCCGACGCCAGCACGCAGCCGGGCAAGGCCACCTTTCACGCCACGGCCTGTCAGAAGGACGGCGACTGCCTGATCCCCTGTGCCACGAGCGGCCTCTGCAAGGAGGGCAAGTGCACGTACTTCGCCAAGGCATCGATGTGCTTGGCGCCGGCGGGAGCTGGCAAGGTCGGCTGCTATCCGGCGGGGGCCAAGGACGCCGCCCAGCCATGCCTGTCGTGCAACCCAACGATCTCCAATGAGCAGCTCTCGTCTTTGCAGACGCTCTTGGCGATCAATGACGCCAACCACGGTTTTGAGATCACCGACCTGACCGGCGGCGAGGGCAAGCTCACGTGGCAGCTCGCCAGCAAGCGCTCCGTCTCGGGCGGACAGAGCCTCTACTTTGGCGATCCGGTCGCTTTCCACTACGCCAACGACCAGAAGGTCCACGCCGCCGCGACGACCAAGCCGTTGAAGGTGCCCTCGTTCGCTGGGGTCAAGCCGACGCTCAGCTTCTGGCTCTACCTCGACACCGAGCAGAGCGACGGCTACGACCTGCTGACCGTCTCGTCCGTTGAAGGCGAGACCGTGACTGGGCTGTGGAATAGCGACGCCATCGGCGGCAGCACCCACAAAGTTTGGAAACTCATTCACGTCGACGTGTCGGCGCTCGCCGGCAAGGACGTGCGCTTCCGCTTCGAGTTCGACAGCAAAGACGGCTTCGTCAACGCCTACGAAGGCGCCTACATCGACGACGTCTCGCTGCGGACCGGCTGCTGTGGGGCGCTGAGCGACTGCAACGACGGCAACGCCTGCACCGCCGACAGCTGCGGCCCTGGCAGCGCCAGCGCCGGGCTGCCCGTCTGCAGCCACGCTCCCAAGGCCGACTGCTGCGCCTCAGCGGTCGACTGCGACGACGGCAAGCCGTGTACCCTCGACCTCTGCCCCAACCCAGGTGGCAGCTGCAGCCACAGCCAGAAGCCCAGCTGCTGCGCCAGCGCCGCCGACTGCGACGACAAGGACGCCTGCACCATCGACCACTGCCCGAAAGCCGGCAGCACCTGCCAGCACACCGACACCTGCTGCAAGTCCGACGGCGAGTGCGTCTCGGCAGATAGCTGCCTCAAGGGCAGCTGCAGTGGCGGCGAGTGCGTCTTCACCAGCGCCTGCTGCCTCAAGGACGGCGAGTGTGACGACATCAACCCCTGCACCGTCGACACCTGCAGCAGCGGCAAATGCAAGCAGACGGCGAGCACGGCGGCCGGCTGCTGCTCCCCACAGCCCTACAGCGCCACCTTCTCCGGCGACCTCGACGGCTGGGTCAGCGACGCGACGATCACCGGCTTGTCGTGGTACCAGGCGACCTTTCCGCACGACCTCGCCGACAAGAAGGGCGACGGCGCCGCGCTGATGGGCACGCCTGGCATAGACCTCGCCGGCATCATCGGCAGCAGCAATTACGTGACGCTGACCAGCCCAGAGATCACCCTGCCGCCGGCGCAGGAGCTCAAGCTGAGCTTCCAGGTCATGTTCGACCTCAGCCTGAAGTCGACGCTGCAGACCGTGAACGTCTACATCCTCCACAAGGGCAAGCAGACCACCCTCGGCAGCGCCATCACCTACGCTGCCTCGGGCAAGGACGGCTGGCTGCCCTTCCAGGCTGAGACGTCCTCGTTGGCGGGCCAGACCTTCCAGATCCAGCTGCGCGGCCGCATCTATGGCTCGGGCAGCGGCACGACCGGCAAGGGTATCTGGCTCGACGACGTCAAGTTCGAAGCGACGTGTAGCCCGAAGTCGTGCATCAATTCGAGCGCTTGCCCGAGCGTGTCGCAGTGCTTGTCAGGCATCTGCACCGACGGCACCTGTGGCTACGTCGACAGCTGCTGCGCCTCCGACGCTGACTGCGTGTCGTCCAACCTTTGCATCGCCAGCAAGTGCAGCGCTGGCAAGTGCTCGTTCTTGCAGACCAAAGGCTGCTGTATGGGCGCCGGCGATTGCAACGACGGCAATTTGTGCACGGCCGATGTCTGTCCGGCACCTGGTCAGCAGTGCCAAGCGCCGACGTTGCCCGGCTGTTGCTTGTCGTCGAGCGAGTGTAACGACAACAACACCTGCACCGACGACACCTGCATCGGCAACAAGTGCATCAGTAAGAACAGCTGCTGCAAGGCCGACAGCGACTGCAGCGACGGCGAGACGAAGTGCACGACCGACACCTGCAACGCCAACGGCAAGTGCGTGAATACGCCGACCGGCGCCAGCGGCTGCTGCACGCCCGTACCCTTCCTCGACGACTTCGAGAAGGGCCCTGGTTCTTGGACGTTCACCAACAGCGCGGGCATCACCAAGGGTTGGCAAGTGGTCGGCAACGCCTTGGTCTTCAATTCACCGCTCGGCGCGCTGTACTACGGCGATCCGTCGGCAGGAAACTACAATTTTGGCGACTCGAACGGTACGGCCGTCTCACCCCTCATCTTGGTGCCCTCGGGCTATAAGTCTGAGCTGTCGTTTTGGGTCTACATGGACACCGAGTCCGGCACCGCTTACGACGTGATGCAGGTCTTCATGGTCGAGGGCACGCAGAAGCAGTCGGTGTTCACCAAGACCGCCGCCGGTTTCAGCACCGGCAAGTGGTATCAGGTCAAAGTTGACACCAGCAGCAAGGCCGGCAAATCGATCTCGCTAGAGATCGTCTTCGACAGCATCGACTCGGTCGCCAACTCGACCAAGGGCGCCTTCGTCGACGACGTGAAGCTGACGGTGGCTTGTGGTGGCTGAGCTGCACCTCGATCAGCGAAAGGGGGCAGGCGTGGCGAGGCGCTGGCAGCTGCGACCCGTGTTAGCCGCAACCGACAACAACGCCGGCAGGTTCGCCGTGGACCGCTTCCTCGGCGGCTCCGCTCCATGGCGTGCGATGCTCGCGACGTGCTCGCTGCTCGCCGCCGTCGCCTGCAGCGAAGACAGCGCCGACGAGCCCGACACCACGTCGAGCGACGCCAGCGCGGACGCCAGCGTGGACGCCAGCGCTGATGTCGGCGAAGACGCCGATGGCGGCGGTCAGGGCGACATCGGTGGCAGCGACCAGGACACCGGTGGCGGCGGCACAGAGGCCGACGCCGACGCGGCGGGCATGGACGGTGACGGGCAATTCTCCGACACCGATGGCGAAGATGCGACGATTGACGGCGCCGAGGCCGACGCTGACGCCGGCCCTGAGTGCGTGACTGCCGCCGACTGCAAGGACAAGGTGCAGCTGCTCGGCTGCCAGAGCGCGGCCTGCGAGGGCGGCGTCTGCAAGGCGGCGACGACCGCCGGCAAGTGCTGCGGCGACGACGACTGCGAGGACGGCAACGAGTGCACCAAGGACGCCTGTGACACCACCAAGCACGCCTGTCTGCAGACGCCGGTGCCCAACTGCTGCAGCGGAAAGCTGACGCTGCTCAAGACGGGTTTCGAGGCCGGGAAGGGCGACGTGCAGATCGTGACCGGCCCCACCAACGGCAACGTCGGTTGGCAGACCAGCACCGCCCGCGCCCGAAGTGGCGAGCAAAGCCTCTATTTCGGCAACGCCTGTGCGAGCTACGACACCACGCAGGCCCCCGAGGCGGGTTGCCAGTCCGGCGCTGGCGCCGCCGCGGTCTCTGGCTCGGCGACGAGCAAGCCCATCGCGCTGCCAAAGGAGAAGTCGATCCAGCTCCACTTTTGGCTTTGGCTCGACAGCGAGCCGCCCTACAGCGACACCTTGCCCAAGGGCAGCTGCAGCCCAGGTTGCGTCGCCGGCAGCGCCTGCGTCGCGGTCAACGGCGCCGGCCAGTGTCTGCCGGAGAAGGACGTGCTCAGCGTCATCGTCTTGCCTGAGGGCGGCGCGCCGCTGAAGGTTTTCGACTCGACCCAGATCGGCAAGAGCACCAAGGGCGGCTGGCAGCGCATCTTGCTCGACCTCGACTCGTTCCAGGGCAAGACCGTCAGGGTGCAGTGGCAGTTCCAGACTCTCACCGGATACAAGAACGATTTCGAAGGTTTCTACATCGATGACGTGGTCATGGAGACCATCTGCGCGGTGCAAGGCACCCTCTGTGGCGCCTCCAGCAAGTGCAAGGACGACGGCAACGTCTGCACCGTCGACGACTGTACGCTCTATGGCAACGACGCGAGCAAGGGCTTCTGCTTCCACGACACCAAGGATGGCTGCTGTCTGATCGACGCCAACTGCGGCGACGGCAAGGCTTGCACCGTCGACACCTGCAAAGCCGGCGTCTGCCAGTACGCGCCCGACGCCAGCAAGGCCGAGTGCTGCAAGCTCTCGGTCACCACCAACCACGACTTCGACAGCGGAACGTTGACGGGGTTCACATCGCTCGACAGCAACTCGTCCGAGGTGGGCTGGAAGCTCGACCCCAAGGGCGGCGTTAAGGGCAGCCAGGCGCTGTTCTTCGGCAACACGGCGCTGACCGACTACGCCGATCCGACGTTGCCGCCAGGCAAAGGCCCAAAGGGCACCATCTGTGCGCCGCCGAACAAGCTCAAGGTGGGGACACTCTTCAACCTGCTGACCTTTCAACTGCAGCTGGAGACCGAGTGGAGCTACTTGCCCAAGGGCGCCTACAAGAACCCTCCGCTAGCGGGGCAGCCGAAGTTCGATCATTTCAGCGTCGGCGTGCGTGAGGAGGGCGTCGGCAGCACCGAGATCAAGCCGCTGTGGTCGAGCGACATCATCGCCGGCAGCACCGAGGGCAAGTGGATCGAGGTCACCGTCGCGCTCGACGCGTGGCAGGGCAAGGAGATCTCGGTTTGCTTGACCTTTGACGCTGGCGACGACCAGGTCAACGATCGGGCCGGCGTGCGCATCGATGAGCTGCTGGTCAAGGTGGCCTGCAGCAAGCCGGAGTGCCTCGTCGACGATGACTGCGGCGGCCTCTCCTGCTCGGCTTGTCAGGCACCGGGCTGCCTCAACGGCATCTGCGGCTGCCAGAAGATTCCCAGCTGCTGCGCCGCCAACAGCGAGTGCGACGACGGCAACGGCTGCACCAACGACAGCTGCACGGACAGCGCTTGCGTGCACGTGACCGTGCCGGACTGCTGCACCGCCGACAGCCAGTGCAAGAGCGGCGACGTCTGTCAGCAGCCCATCTGCGACGGAGCCACCAAGCAGTGCAAGACGACGCCAGTGGTCAACTGCTGCAAGATCGACAAGGACTGCGACAAAGATCTGCTCTGCGTTACGCCCAAGTGCACGCTCAACCAGTGCGTTGACCAGCCGATCGCGGGCTGCTGCAAGGCAGACACCGAGTGCGACGACGGCAAGAAGTGCACCGAAGATCTCTGCATCGACCTCAAGTGCGTGAGCACGCCCAAGCCCGGCTGCAGCTAGCCGCGCGCCCCGCCGCCGCGCTCCAGGCTGACGTGAGCTGTATGGGCGCTTTCTTGGCCTCGCGCTGGCGTGTGGTAATCTGTAGGCCAGCGCCGGACTGGGCCCGTCTTCGTTGACGAGGTTTGGACGGCTCCCGTAGGCTGCAAACGAGCAGCGCGCCCCCGGCGTCGCTCGCTGATGGCGACCCCCAGATGCCTTTGTCGTACCAACTCGCCCTCCCTCCTGCGTTCTCCGGCCGGGCGTCGGGGTCAGCGCTGCCACGCCACGCTCGCGGTCTCGCGGTCCTGGTGGCTTGCTGGCCTCTGGTGCTGGCGGCGCTCAGCGGCTGCGGCCCTGCGACCCTGGCGCCTGTGCGCTTTCGGCCACCGCCAGAGGTCGACGCAATCGACCAGTTGCGTGTCGCCATCGGCCACGCCGCCTATGCCCGCGTGGCGATGCGCGCCAACGAGCCTCGTGAGGCCTACGCGGCCATGCGCTCCGCTCTGCGTCTGCAGCCAGAGGCCGACGGTTACGCCGAGGCCGCGCGCATGGCCGAAGCCGGCGGGCTCATGGGCGAAGCGACGGACTGCTGGCAGGCGGCGGCCCGTTACAGCTCCGCAGAGGCGTCGCGTGGCCGCCACCTGCAGCAGGCCGAGCGGACCTCTGCGCTCATTCGACCCGGCAGCGTGCGCGTCGGCATGGTCGTGCAGCCCGCCGGCAGCCGCGTTGAGCTGCGGCAAGACGGCGCGTCCGAGTCGCGCCCCGTGCTCGGCGACGAGGTCGTCTGGCTTGAGCCGGGAACTTGGCAGGTCGAAGATCCGGAGTCGACCTCGCCAGCGCCGCTGCATCGCTTCGTCGCGGGCGCAGCGGGCCCGCAGGTCGTGGCGGTTCTGATCGAGCGCCGGGGCGACGACCCAGAGGCCGCTGAGATCGAGCGCCGCCGGCGACTGGCGGGCGATCCCGGGGTCGCGCCGCGTCAGGGCGCAAGGGGCAGCGCCGGCGGCAAGACCGGCGACGGCAAGACCGGCGACGGCAAGACCGGCGACGGCAAGACCGGCGACGGCAAGACCGGCGACGGCAAGACCGGCGACGGCAAGACCGGCGACGGCAAGAC
>SXGT01405008.1_pt1 | contig 14920 bp, 14 predicted proteins | sample 3176221 | NCBI WGS metagenome assembly SXGT01 (sample SAMN11356862, study PRJNA531348) | freshwater metagenome | isolation source: freshwater sample F1-120 | place: China: Fuxian Lake, Yuxi | collected 2017-12-25
AGGATGTTCAGGATGTTCAGGATGTTCAGGATGTTCAGGATGTTCAGGATGTTCAGGATGTTCAGGATGTTCAGGATGTTCAGGATGTTCAGGATGTTCAGGATGTTCAGGATGTTCAGGATGTTCAGGATGTTCAAAATCTATGTTAGACGGAGTAGTTGAAAAAAAAATATTTCTAGAAAAAATTACATTGGTTGAGGCTGTCCCGTCAAAATCATCGTTATCCAAATCATCTGGTATTTTATTATCTTCTTTTAAACTTAAAAATATTTGTTTGCTTTTTTCTTTAATCATTTTTCTAAAAAGTTCACGATGACTTTTTTGTCTTTGATAATCTATAGTCGGTTGTATGTGTTTAGTAGGAGGTATGGAAATATTTTCTTTCAAATCAACCTTTGTTACATTAACATGTATTCCATATTGTTTCATTCCGTAAAAATTACATTGGTTTAAATTGAGATGAACATCAAATATTAGTGGTTGTGAAACGTAACAATATTTAACATCTTCAAAAATTTCAGTTTTGAATATATTAATGAAATCAAAAAAATTTTCACATTGTATAGAGAGATTGAAAAATAAATTAATGTCGAAGAATGAATACGAACCTTGAATCATATTTAATTCTACCGCTTGACCAATGATTAAATTTTGTATTTGAAAATCATTAGTATTGTTAAACATGACAAGTTTCAGAATATCTTCATGTTGAATAATTTGATGTCCAGGTTTGTATAGTTTGGATTCATTTTTATTAAAAACAAATCCAAACTGATCATCTTTGATGTATATCAGTGAAAAATTAAATATGAAAAAAAGTATACTTGATAATACAGACAATGACAGCATAGAAACAAAGAATGCCTGTTTATATTTTTTTTTGAGATGTGTATTATTCTTCTTTTTAGGCATGTAATGAATATTAGCTTTTGGTATCGTGTCGCGCATTATAGGAGCACTTGGTTGCGGAATAAATGTTTGTATTTCTTCCTGTTTTATTGAAAAATTGTTTTCACGCATTGGTAAGAAATTATAGTTTTTCATTTTATCAATCAAGGAATATTCTTATATTAATTATTTATTCTATTGATATACTTGGTTGATCATTTTTCTATAGTATTACTTTTTAAAAATGAATTCTAAAACAACATAAAAAATAATGAGAAAATAAATGTCGTTTATACACACCATAACCAAAGATATAAAATTTTGTTTTACATGTCCTGAAAATACAAAGATAGAAATTAAATCAGAGAAATGCAGCTGTATATTTTTTACATGGTCACCTTACAAAAATAATATTACATCTCCGATTCCACTCACACACTTCAAGTCTGGTATATATTTAAAATATAAATTCAATGATCAAGATAAAATATTGCTTGTTCAAACGCGTGAAAATTTTTGGGGATTTCCAAAAGGAGCTTTGAAAAAAGGTGAGACAATTAAAGATGCAGCATGTAGAGAAGTGGAAGAAGAAACTTCTTTGAAATTTTCTCTTTCCAATGAACCAGTGTATAGAATTTTTAACACAATATTTTTTGTGAAGAATATTCCAGAACCAATAACTATAAATATCGATAACATTACATGTATTCACAATAATGATTGTTCAGGCATTGCTATGGTTGAAAAAACATGTTTGAAACATAAACGACATAATATAAATCTGAATATGATAACTACAACCATTATTAATAGTAATATTTAATTTTGTTACCATACAGTATTAGGACATAGATTTTTTTAAATTCATACATACCAGTATTATAAATAATTGATATTTGTATTAAAATATAGATTTCATATTGTAAGATAAGATGATGAAAGCAATTACCTTTACTTTGAAAACAGGGTTTTTTGAACATTTAAGCCAAAGACTAAATGTAAATAAAAACGACATTGACACGTTATGGGATGAATATCTTTTAATTGAAGAAAAATGTTTACCAACTGAATATGAACATAGTATTTCTATAAATTCTGTTCAATCTAGTACAAGTAAAAAAACAAGAAAATTCAGTATTGCTCGTGAACTACAAACAGTAGTAGATATAAAAGATTTGGGTAAATTTAAAGTTACAGAACTTAAAAAAATTAATCAAGAACGTGGGATAACTAGTTCAGGTAATAGAGCAAGTTTAATAGAGGCTTTAATAAAGTATGAAACTAATTATAGTGAGAATCGTAAAAACCAAAAAATTGAGAGTGTTATTGTATCAAAAAAAAATGTAAAAAATGGTAAACCAGTTCTTGAAAAACAAGAGTTCAATAAAGAATATGAAACCACTGTTGATAGCTTTGGTAATTTATTAATAGATGACTTGGTTATCAGTGAAGAATTCAACGAACCTAAAGTTGTTGGATTTATAGATGAAATAAATGATGTAAATCCTCTTGATAGGAAACATATTGAAAAATGCAAAGATTTAGGTCTACCATACATGGTCAATGATTTTGATTAACGTGTTTTAAAATTATATCCTGCCATTATCAGCAATAATGTAACCTGTATAATTTTTCCACATTCATGTGGTAAAATAAAAAAAAAATTATATAGAAACATTTTTGAAAAAAGATAAAAAATCTTTTTCAGAAATTTTTAATACATCATGCATTTGTCTATATAATGTTCTAAGCTGAGAGTTGTTTCTTTTATACAATGTGTTTTTGTAGTACTCAATAGCTGTTTTCAAAGGATTATCAGTTTGTGAAAATGTAAAGTATTTGGAAACAATAATTGGATATAAAATGTTCAATGTTTCTGCACTTATTCCTAAACTATTGAAAAATAAGGCGTCCTTCTTCGTCATTGAAGGAAACTGATTTAATAATTTTACATTGACAAGTTTTGCAATATTTTTTGTACTCTGTTCTTCTTCAATAAAAATATTTTTAACTTGTTCCAAGTAGTTTGTATATTCTTTCAACCAAGAATTGAACCATATATTTTCAGACATATTATCTAAAAGTTTAACTGGTTGAATTATTTTATCATTACTTCTTTTATATTGTAGAAATCTTCCCACTAAATTTTCTTGATCAGGCATACCAGTTCCCAAAATAGGATCGGTTTTATCGTCATATGTTATTTTTTTATCGTCTGTTAAGGCTAGTAAATATTTTAATTCTGGCCAAGCATCAAATTTTGCTAGTGTAGCAATTTCATTGTTTTGTTTTAAACGACTCTTTAAATATTGACTCTTTTCATAATTGTAAACACGTTGTATCTCATCAAGGCTTGTATCGTTAATTTTGTCAATGTTTAAAATATTATTAGGTAATTTTATAGTTTCAAATAATTTTGAATAAGCATAATGTACTGAAGATGGAAACCATATTCCGTCAACTTTAAATGGTTCAATATATTGAGGTAGAAACGGATCATCATTTTCAATAAAAACTTTCTTGTTGGAATTTTTACTATTATCGGAATGCATTAACGATTCAACATCCATGACTTCTTTTGCTTGTTCTTCCAATGTCATATCAGGTTCAAATAACAGACGTTTAGTTATTTGATAGTCTATTTCTCCTTCTATATATAAATTGTATAATTGGTTTTCTATTCGAGCTATATTTGGTTCTTTTAATAATTGCTGATTTTTAGCTAGCGTATAATTAGTTGAAGAAATTTCAGGATATTCTGTTTCAAGAATATGATCCAGATATACATCCAATAAATGTTTTTTAAATCGTAAAAGTTCTCGTATCCATATTTCTGTTTTATTACGATGTTGAATAATTGGAACCATATGGTTAATGTTTATAAATATTTTATCATCAGGAGGTAAAGGAACACAAAATGATGTTTTGTAAGGAAGTAAATCTTGATATGTAGAATTTGGGTCAATTTTTTCATTGTTTAAAAGTGCTCTAGTTACTCCTTCATAAACACATTCTACTTCTTTTTTTTCTACTTCTATATTACGTAATGAATCCAATACTTTTGAACTATCACGAAGGTTATACAAAAAGGCTAAAAGTTCAGAATCAGGATAAACTAGTTCATATCCTTTTGTATCTGCCAATCTTTTTCTAAGCTCAGCATTTTGTTCAAACCGTTTTTGCAATCCAAGATATAAAAATTTTTTATACATTTCTTCATCAAATGTATTTTTAATCATGTACATGAAAACATGAGGATTTTTAAAAATATGATCACTCATTCTCTGCTTCAATTTTTCATTTTGAAACACATTAATGTAATTAAAATGATTTACTGTTGGCCACACTCTATTTTCATATAAAAAAGGAGTATCTGCTTTAGGACTTAAAAGACCAAATGGTTTTTTTGGCAAATTTAATGTTAACATTTTTATAAAATGAGGGTAAAATTTTACCACATTTTTGTGGAAAAATGTTAAGGTTTTATATAAATTGAATTTATACTAACATAAAGGAAATAATAATAATAAAATATGGGTATTAAAGGATTACGTGACTTAATCAAGCGAGAGTTTAAAAATGGTTCTTTTGAATATATTTATCCTTCATCAGACTTTCATGGAAAATCTATAGCTATAGATGCTTCTATTTATTTATATATTTATAAATCTACACATGGACAAGATTTTTTAAAACCCTTTGAAGCAATGATTAATATTTTCAAAGATGAAAATATTTCTTTAATTTTTGTTTTTGATGGACAACATCCTGAAGAGAAATTGATAGAACAAAAAAAACGTAATAGTCAACGTGAATTACAAAAGAAAAAATTTAAAGATCTTTCTGATGATTTAGAAAATTATAAACATAATGGTAAGATTAGCGACAATCTTCAAAAAGCACATGATAAATATCTTAATAAAAATTCATCCTATAAAAACTTGACAGGATTTAGTTATTTTATAGCAAAAAATTCTCTGGAAAAAATTAAGAACAATATCATTGATTTGACACCTCAGGATATATTAGGTTTAAAGGATTTATTAGACATGTATGATGTAAAATATTTTCATGCTCACGGTGAAGCAGAAGTAATAGCATCTTCAATGGTTAAACAAAAAATTGTAGACGCGGTAATGACAAGAGATTCAGATGCTTTAGCATGTGGAGCAACAACTATTATTACCAACGTAAATTTATATTCAAAAGAATTGACCGTGATAAATTTTCAAAATATTTTAACCACATTTAATTTAAGTTATGAAAGCTGGTTAGATTTATGTATCATGTGTGGTACTGATTATAATACAAATATTCCAAAAATTGGACCTGTGAGATCTTTACAACTGATTAGACAATATAAAAGCTTGGAAGAAATTTCAAAAACAAATGATACAGAAATTTTAAATTTTAAGATTGTAAGAAATTTATTCAAAACACCATTTGATGAAAATATATGGAAAGGTTTACAAGAAACAGTAATAGATGAAAATACAGTAATAGATGAAAATACAGTAATAGATGAAAATACAGTAATAGATGAAAAACAAGAAGCGACCATAACAAACGTTTCAACGATTGAATCAAAGGATGCTTTCGATTGCAACCTTTTACACAATTCTTTACTAGTAGATGAAAAAGGTGAATAGAAAATTGGATTACATCTTGATGAATAAAAATTTTAAAAAGTAATACTTTTTAAAATATTCATGTTCAAATGTTTGAATTCAAACACATAATATTTTTTTATGAAATAATAATGTCCAAAGAAAAATCTTTTAAAAAAATACGCGTCAAACCATATCATGTAGACGATAATATTTTGTATGCTTTTTCAAAACTATCTATAAAAAAAAATAATGTACCAAATAGCTTTTTAAAAGATGATAACCATAATGAAGAACAGCATTGTAAACACACTTGTAATCAAACATCTTTTTCTTTTAAAAAATTTATACCTGATGAAAGTAAAAAAGAATATACGCAAGTCTTGTACATTGCAACATCAAAAAATTATGCAAAAAATGATCGATTCAAAATAGGTGGTGTAAGTTCAGTCAAACAATTAAAAAAAAGATTGTCGTGTTACAATACTCGTTCTGCTTCTGGTGATGAATGGTATTACTGTGATTTTTTTAACGTTACCAATTTCCGTCATGTTGAATCAAGATTGAAAGAAATTATTGGTAGATTTCGTGATAAAAAAAATAAAGAAATTTATGTTTTAAATTATCACGATTTGAAATATATGGTAAACACAATTTGTTTGAATTTTAAAAATGAAACAGAATTAGTATACATCAACATGCCTGGTTTTGTTACAAATCTAGAGCATTCTACTTTTATTCCACCAGAAATTAATGTTTAAAACACTACAACATAATAAAAATTATTGAATGATTTTTTTTATTCTTGAATAAAAAAATCTCAATGTTTCATTCATTTTTCTAGAACCTAATCATTTTAGCATCAGGAAGTTTTTCATTTATTATATCTCTCAGCATTTCATACTTTAATCTTCTTCCCTCCTTTACACCTATTGTATCAAATACCTGTTTAGCTTTTACCACTTTTATATTCTTGTCTAATTTGTCCACATATTCAATCATTTTCTGTAACAAATTCTCTGATGTATCGGCAGTTAATACAACATCAGATTTTTCATGAACATGTATCTGTGCCAATATCAGAGGAACTACCGGTACTGGTTGTTCGTATTTGTTGTATTTGTTGAGGTTGTTAATAAAAGTTTCTAGAGCCTTGTTTACTTCATCTACTTCATCATTAAAATGATCAACTATATATCCTAATATATAAGTAAGATTATTGTAACACAGCCTATACATCTCTTTTTGTTTTCTATCCCTGAAGCCTCCCATTAGTTTCTTCAACCTACTCTCTACTTCTCGATAATCGTGAACCTTGTATATGTTGGTATAAAAAAAATCATCTCCTGCAGCTCTACCGGTGTTGTAGGTACAAAGTCTAGATACTATTTTATCTTCATGTTCTATACCTCCGACTTTGAATAGATTTCTCTTTGCATAGTTGTGACTTGTAGCGATATAAACAATCTGAGTACGTTCTAATTCAGGTATATTACCAAGAAGACCTTCTTGAAGATCAAGGGTATAGCGACGTTGTTCTTCAAGATCTTGTTCTTGTTTTTCAATCTGAAGTGTTTGTTTTTCAATCTGAAGTGTTTGTTTTTCAATCTGCTGATCTTTTTGTTCAAGGTTTTGTTCTTGTTTTTCAATCTGTTTATTCAACAACTTCTTTTCATAATCTGTGTACATTTTATATGTCTTTTCAAGGAGTAGGTAATAGTTACAATATTTAACAGGATCAATGGTTTGTTTTGGTCTTCGTTGTGCTCTCATGAGACATTTTTTAAAAGCTTCAGGGGTTAACATGTAGATCTTTTTAGTTGAATAACCACCCTGTTTAACCGGCTGCGAGATATCTCGCACCCGGTAATCTTCATTTTCAACCAAACCTAAAGCATCAAGTTTTTTCTTAACATCACTAGATCGTATCGAACTCATAATCCCATACTCTATCAGTTTGTCATGATGAACAACAAACTCTCCTTCATGTATGGTTAGTTCCAAAAAGTATTCCATGAAAAATATATCCTGTTCAGGATAAAATTGTTGATGAATTTGTTTGAAAAAATCTGATAAAGATATTTTGTTATCTGTTTCAATTAGTTGGTTAATGTATTCTTGCTGAGACGACATGCTGAAAGTTTTTGTAAATTTTTTAATTCTCCTTGAATTAAAAAATCAAGTTTTTAGTTGAATAACCACACCCTGATTAACCGGCTGCGACACGTGTCGCAGCCGGTAATCTTTATTTTCAACCACTGCTGCTACATATGTAGCGGCCGGTAATCTTTATTTTCAACCAACCTAAGTCATTAAGTTTAACCGGCTGCGACACGTGTCGCAGCAGCGAATTTTTATTTTCAACCAAACCTAAAGTGTTTAACAGGTAGTCTTCATTTTCAAAACACTATAACAAATATGACAAATTGTTCAAAAATGAAGGTAGCATTAATCATTGGAGCTGGAGGTCAAGATGGAAGTTATTTAGCAGAATTTTTAATTGAGAAAGAATATAAAGTTCACGGTATCATTAGACAATCTTCAGTACATAATACACAAAGAATTGATCATCTTTTAGACGTTGTAGAATATCATAAATTTGATTGTAACCAATCTTTTGGTCATTTACTAAAACGTATACAACCTGATGAAATATATAATTTAGCAGCACTATCATTTGTTCAAACATCTTTTGATTTATGTAAAGTAGTCTTTGAAACAAACACAATAAGTCTGCTCAACTTACTTGAGGATATTCGTCTAATTAATCCAAAAATAAAATTATACCAGGCTTCAACGAGTGAAATGTTTGGTTCATCTTTACCGCCACAATGTGAAACAACACCATTTCAACCAAATTCTCCCTATGCTATTTCAAAATTATCATCATATTGGTTGGTCAAAACTTTTCGTGAAGCTTACAAATTATTTGCTGTTAATGGTATCCTATTCAATCATGAAAGTCCTAGACGAGCTATGCATTTTGTCACAAAAAAAATTTGTAATAATGTGGCAAAGATTCACCATAATATTTGTGAATATATTGAACTAGGTAATATCGATGCAAAAAGAGATTGGGGACATACAAAAGATTATGTTCACTGTATGTGGGAAATCCTTCAACAAGATGAACCAGATGATTTTGTAGTTGGTACAGGTAAAAGTCATAGTGTCAGAGAATTTACTGAATATGCTTTTCAATATATTGGTTTAAAAATATCATGGAAAGGTAAACATTTTGATGAAATTGGTATCGATCAAAATGGAATTATTCGTGTGAAAATAAATCCAAAATATTTTCGATTGACAGAGGTAGAACATTTAGAAGCTGATACTCGTAAAATAAAAAATAAAATTGGTTGGGAACCAAAAATATCTTTTCATGAAATGATTAACGATATGATGGCTTTTGAATTAAAGAACATCGTGGGCTCTAAATTGTAAGTATTGTGATAAAAAAGTGAGACATATTTTTATACTGAAAAGTTTAAAAAATATTTTTATACTGAAAAGTTTATTGATGAATTGAATAAAGAAATAACACCTGAATAAAAAATGTTTAGTTATTCTGGATTAACAAGTTATGGAAAAGCAACTTTACCTTCAGTTGAAGGATGGAGTACTAGTTCAAATATCATTAAAGATCCTCCAAAATCAATACATACGAGAAAAGTTGACAAAGTTGGTGAAACTTCATATTTAAGTACTGTACTTGGAGAAAGCAATGACAGATTTTGTGAAGCTATAAATTATTATGCTAGAGGTACAAATCCTATGGTTTCAGTAAATTATGGTCAAGGACAAAATTCAAAAACAAATGCATATCTTCCTTATCGAGTAGCAAGAGATGGTGCATTTAGACCTCCAATATTACGACAAGAAGATTTGATACCATTATCAAGACTACCAAGAATATGGACAACAATAACGGCACAACCTTATAATATAAATTATTCCTTAAGACTAAGAGATATTGGTAATGCAGAAACTACTAGAGAAGTAAAAACGCATTTAATGACAACTTCTTGTGAAGCAAATAAAAATGTATATACAGATCCTGAAATAGTTGAACCAGAAATATCCTCTGCACATATTATTTATGATCCATTGGTTCCCGGTGAATTGAAAGCAGCATGTAATCAATATCAAAATAGTTCTTATCAACAACAAATTGAGATGCAAAAACCAATTTTATTATCACCATCAAGACCAACAACTTCAGGATATACTGTTCCATTTCAAATTGTAGAAAAACCAGTTGTATTTAATAATATAAAGTTTAAACCTAATCATCCAACAACAAGTATTCAAACTAATCGTATCTATAATTTTGATTCATCAAGGATAAACGAAATAACATTTGATAGATTACCTGAAAAAATACAACCAGGATCTTGCACAAACTCATTATCCATTCCTTCTTCTGAAATGGAACATGTTTTGCCAAAATTGGTACGTGTACGATAGACGTATATCAAATTGATGATCGATGATTTTTTTGAAAATTTTTAAAAAATTCAACATGATGAAAATAATTTAAAGATCGTTGTAATAAAAAAAATGGGTGGTGAATTACTAAAAGAAGAAATAGAAAATATTCCAGACATGTATAAAAAAATATTTGTAGAAAGTGGTACCTATAAAGGAGATTCAGCGTATTTAGCAAAAAATTACTTTAATAAAGTTATCACTATAGAAATTTGTCAAGAATTATTTAATGAATCATCAAACAGATTAAAAGATTTTAGTAATATTGAATGTATTTTTGGTGACTCTGTACAAGTATTAAAACAAGAACATGTTTACGAACAATATAAAAAAGGAGGAGTATTTTTTTTAGATGGTCATATAAGTGGACATGATAGTTCTTTTTCTTCAGATTATCCAGTTCCTCTTTTGAACGAATTGAGAGTGTTGAGCAGTAAACCTCTTGGTCCGAGTTTGATTATCATTGATGATGTTAGATTATGGTCACAAGGACACTGGAATGATGTAAATAAAAAAAATATTATTGAATGTTTTAAACCACTTGATGTAAAATGTGCCTATGTTTTGAATGATCGATACTGGATATATACTAATGAAATAGTTGACTATCAGTCAAGTCCTGAATCAGAATGAAACGTTATAAATAAAAAACCATTCCACTAAAAATGTTGTCTTATAATAAGATTAAATCACTTTTGGAGAATTCGTTACAATGTAAAATTTTACATCACTACATAAAGGTTGATTCAAAAGATAAAGTAAAATATATAGAATTGGTGACAAATAACAATGCAAATTTTTTAGTCAAAATTAATACAAAATACAAGGTTGAAACACATGATATAAAACCATCCATGTTATCAACGATTCAAGAACATGAATCTAAACCGGAAAGACATATCGAAAATATGAGCTATATTCTTTCAGAAAATAATATCAATGGTATAGTCAAAGAAATAAATCTGAAAGATTGGCCAGATGGTTATATTAATATTGTATCACAGTTTCAAAAATCACTTACAAATACAGATTATAAAACAGCTATGACTGTTGCTGATTTTTTACTAGTACCAAACAGTACTGATTCATGTATGGTATTTAAAAAAAATAAAATACAGGAAAATGCAAATCTTTTAATTATGGTTGATCTTGAAACATTGGTTAAAAAAAATAGTGTTTATGAAATTGAAAGGATATATACAGACTTGAAAAAAATTCTTTTAAAAGATAATCAAGATTATCTTCAAAATTTGCTTGAACTATTGAAAAAATGTCAAGATTTAAAGATTGTTTCTTCATCTCGTGTTTCACAATGTCCTATAGAACAAAATGTAAAAATTTCACAAGCACACAAGGCTATAAAATTGGCTCTTCATTGTTTTGAATCAAAATAATATCAGATGGTAAGCATTTTTGTACCAATTTGCAAAACACCTTATGAACATAAAATAATGACTAAAAATGAAGAAAGATATTGAAGTAGAAGTAAACAATCTGGAAACAATGATTAAAAATCTATCCATTTCTAATGATAACATGAAAAATATTTTGAAACAAATTTCAATAGTAAAAAAAGCAATTGTACCCAAAAAATCTAATAGAAACCACAATTACAATTCAGGTCTTCAAAAACCTTTGAAAATTAGTAAGGAAATGGCTGATTTTGCGGGTTGGAATTATGATGAGCTTCATTCACGTGTGGATGTCACCAAAGTTGTTTGTGAATATGTAAAAAATAAAAAGATTCAAAAAGAAAGTGATAAAAGAATTATTATGCTTGACAAGAAACTGAAAGAAATTTTACACCACGATGGTGATGAAATTACATACCCTCATATTCAAAAATATATCAGTATTCATTTTATCAAGGATGATGAACCAAAAGAAAATGAAATAGACATCATTAAAGAAATGAAAGAAATAAAGGAAAAGAAAAATAAACGAACAGCAACTCAAAAAAATGTTAAAAATTAACAAATAATAAATTTTTTCATACTGTGTATGATAAAATGTTTTTAAAAATAAAAAATGTCAATTCAAATGAATATAACTACTCATGCTAAATCTTCATATGAACCAGATTCGTTTGGTCCTGCATTCTGGTTTACTCTTCATAATGGTTCTACTATTTATCCTGAAAATCCTACAGTTGTTGTAAAACAAGGAATGAAACAGTTGTTGATAAATTTACCATTTCTTATACCTTGTATAAAATGTAGAGAACATTACTTTAATTATGTTAAAAATACTAATTTAGATCAGGTTGTAAATTCAAGAGAAAATTTATTTTCGTTTATAGTAACATTGCACAACTATGTAAATCAGAACAATGGAAAACCTATAATGGATATAAATGTTGCTAAACAGCTCTATGGATATTATGATAAAGAACATGGTTCTAAAATATATATAACCTATAATTAATTAAGAACAACACATTTATAGAAAATGGCTACATCTATAAATAATACATCATCCAAAATTTTAAACATTAACAATAGATTTTGTGATAAAATAGATTATTCTCAACCACGATATGCTTTATTTTCATTTATAAATAAAAATGAACAAGAAATGAGTATATTTTTAGACAAACTAAAAAAATATAAAAAAGAATTACCAGAATATGTTGTGCAAGAGATTGAAGAATTGGAAAATAAAAAACCAGCCATAATTGGTATAGGAAAAATACGTGGAGTTTTTTATGATGAAAAAGAAGCATCAGAAAAAGCCGAAGAAATTGTACGCAATACCGATTCTACAAATTCTATTTTTACTTGTATGATTGGTGTACCTTTTCCATTAGTATCTGAAGGATATGCTCAAGATGTTCAAGAAGTAAATTTACAACAAGAAACAGAAAAAACCATTTCACTCAATGTCAGAGAAAAAAGGAAAAAAGAACAAAGAGAAATTGAAGAAATTAAAAAACGTGAAGAAGCACTGAAAGCTGATGTTCAGAAAACTGGAGAAGAAGTTCTTGAAGATGATTACATAACACATAGAGTTAAACTTGCTCATTTACGACATAATATTGAAGCACATGAACAGAAACTGGTAGAATGTATAAAATTAGAAAAAGCCTGTGTTGAATGGTTATTGAAAGAAAAAGAAAAACATCCAGAATTTGAAGAAAATTATGTTAAAAAATATATGGATGCTAGAAAGGAAGCAAATATTCCTAAAGAATATAATACGACAGGATTTATGAAATTTCTTTTGGATCCAATTTTAAAAAAAACCAATTAACCGGATAATTTAAAGATTGAAAACTTTTAGAAAAAATGGAAATTGTAAATGATTTACAAAATGTTCAAGGAGGACAGGGACATGTATATTTAATAAAATGGACCGACCACCAATGTCCTTTCAACACCACCATTGATGCTGTTTGTAAAACTTCAAAATTTATTGATTTTGTGATTGAATCAGAAGCAAAAATTTTACAAAAATTATCTAATACATGTTTACATTTTTGCCCAATTTACAACCTATTCTTTGATAAATCAGTAAAAATGATTATTAAAGATATCACTGTTTATTGTAATCGATACACTTTGGGTGATGTTATAAATTATTTAATATATCATCCTAATACAGTATATAACTGTATGTTACAAGCTATATTTAGTATACCTATTTATCTTGAAAAAGGTATAACACATTATGATCTTCATGCAGATAATGTAATGATTACAAATACTCCTGAACGTGTTCATATTTATTCAATTGATCAAGAATATTTTGCTTTAAAAAATTTTGGAATATCACCCGTTTTTATAGATTTTGGTATGGCATACAATGAAGGAGAAAGATTTGATTCTAGTTTTGAATATGTTTCACATGGATTTACACCATGTATGTTTGATAAATTTGTAGATTTTCGTCTCCTCTTTTCAACCACAGCTATGGATATAAGAGAAATGTTAAAAAAGTTTAAAGCATCAAAATATGAACCATATTTACATATTTTTGAAAAATATTTAAAAATTGTAGACAGAGTATCTTCATCTTTAGATTTGAGACTAAATGGGTGGTTCAAAAAAAATACATTTTTTAACCTCCATGAATATTTTCTAAATTTAAAACCAAAAATTTTAGATAAAAAAAAAGGTTTATTCAAACATAAAAATTTTAGCATTATTTTAAACATGGTTAAACATATAATAACAGTTCCTTTTTCACATGCTTCAAACAATTTTTTGAGAACGCATATGACAAAAATGTGTCAAGAAAAATTTGATAAAAAAGATGTGCTAAAAAAACCTCATGAATCGGTTGATGTATTTATATTTACCATGCTTGATTTTTTTATTGAATGGAGAAAGGTTGAAGAAAAGCTTCGAAATACTCTTCACGAAAAACTTTTTTTAAAAGATTTAGTGTATAGTATTGAATTTTCCATGTTTGAAAATTCTATGGTGTTGATACAAAAAGTCAACACTTTGAGAAAAAAATATCCATATGTGTTTAATTTTTTTAAACTCTTTCATAGTATTGTTGATTTTGGTTCAGCCTATTTTTTTCTTTTAGAATATTTCATGTTCAAAATACAGAAAAAAAAAGAACAGTTGTATAATTCTGTGAATATTGTCAAAATTTTAACGTCATTACCAAGAACAAAAATAACGTATGAAATAGGAATGAAGCTTTTTTTTGTTAAAGAAAATATTCAGGTCATTGTTGACGATTCAATGATTGAATCTTTAAAATGCATCAACAACCATCATGATGAAAATAAAATTTTAAAAGATGTATTGTTCAATACGCAATTTGGATCAATTAATCGTCCTCTTTCTCCTATTGAATCATAAATTTTACCACATAAAATGTGGCAAAATATACAATAAATTATAATTTGAATCATGTTTCTATTTCACACCATATTTTTATACTGAAAAGTTTAAAAATATTTTTTATACTGAAAAGTTTAAAAA
>SXGT01888632.1_pt1 | contig 14920 bp, 11 predicted proteins | sample 3176221 | NCBI WGS metagenome assembly SXGT01 (sample SAMN11356862, study PRJNA531348) | freshwater metagenome | isolation source: freshwater sample F1-120 | place: China: Fuxian Lake, Yuxi | collected 2017-12-25
GAGTTCACGCAGCAGGATGGCGACTTGATCTTCGTCGGCTTCAAACGCAACGGCGGCCTGTCGATCTACTTCGGCGAAGATCCGGTCTATCAGTTCGACGATCAGAGTCGACTGCGACGCGCGTTCAAGTCCGACCTGATGTACCGCTCTCAAGGCACAACTCTCACTCAGCTGAAGCGTGTCCGCACCGAACAGGAAACAGTCCTCCAGAGTCGCGATCTGTCGATTGAGCACTGCAAAGCATTTCTCTCTGAGATGACGACAACCCTGACTACATTCCTCTCGATGCTCCAAGAAGACAGGCTCATCGTCGGACGTCATGTCAGCCAGTCAGGCGAGTCAGCCCAGGCCTTGATCAAGCGCGTCATCACTTCGATAGAAACCGCCATCACCACCAAAACCCTCTCCCCCGCCTTAAAATAACGCTTCGTTGCAAAATCGCCACACCCTCATTCACGCCAAACCCCAATTCGATTTTGACGCCACCCCCAAAACCCGCAACAATTCGTCATGCTGTTGTCCTGCCCTCTCATGTAGGGTCCGCTGTGCGGACCATCAATCGAGCTTCATAGCTTGAACATGAGATAATTGCGGACAACGTCGCGAATTCACGGTCCGCACAGCGGACACTACAGCTACAGCAGGACTCTCGCAATGACTCGATGGCTCACACTGGCAATATTCACCCTCAGCAGCTTAACCGTCGGCGGCGGGACCATTGACTCGAATACCCCCCCCCAGATCACTCACCACCAAACCTATTACCACGGCGTCGCCCTCCTCCTCCAGCACCACCGCAGCCGACGTCCCATGGAGCGTTCCGAGTCCCGTCTCAAAGCCGACTTCGCCCACAAGCCCCCCGTCCTGGAACGTGCCTGGAAGCACCTCGTCATCCACCACACCGCGACCGAAACCGGTTCCGTCGAGATGATCCACAAGCTGCATCAACAACGAAAAGATGCCAACGGCAATCCGTGGAAAGGCATCGGCTATCACTTCGTCATCGGCAACGGTCATGGCATGGACGACGGCCAGATCGAATCTACCTTCCGCTGGGAAGAGCAGATCCAGGGGGCTCATGCGGGTAACTCTGAGTACAACGAACGTGGCATCGGCATCTGTCTCGTCGGCAACTTTGAAAAACAACCTCCCACCGAGAAACAGCTCGAAAGCTTGCTGAGCCTCATGGAAGCCCTCTCCAAACGCTACGCCATCCCCACCGAAAAGATCGTCGGCCACCGAGACGTCAAACCTACCGCCTGCCCCGGCAAACTCTTCCCCTGGGAGAAGATCTCAACCGCCATGACCCAGATCGCGAAGAATTAAACTCGATGTCGAAGGGGTGATAGCGGTTTAAATATGGATTCGCAGCTTGCAAAACCCAGAAAGCAAAGCCGGGAGGGCGAGGCTCCGTCCGAGCCGCTTCTTTGCGTCGCGAAACGCCAGCCTCGGACAGTACAATGATGGCCTCGACAGCTCCCCATCTCCCTGCACAACATTCAATCATCATTAACCGGTGTGACGTTGCAACGCGGGACAGCGGCTCGGACGGAGCCTCGCCCTCCCGGTGACCATGTCTAGATTTTCCGAAGATCTTTGAGTCGCTGGCAACAATCAAACGACAACTACTCAAAATTCTGCTGTCTAATTTGTCCTCGGTGAACTCTGTGCTCTCTGTGTCAGAACATCCCGCGTTCTTCCCCCGACTTCCTCGTTGGCGACCTGTCGTTTAAACTTGTAGAAACAGGATTTCTCCACAAGGAACGACCCCATGCGAGCTGCTCTGATTCATGAAGTCGGCGAACCCGATGTGATCAAGATCGAAGACTTCCCCAAGCCAACCCCCGGCCCACGCGATGTCCTCGTGAAGACGGCTGCCGTCTCCGTCAATCCCGTCGACACGTACATCCGACGCGGCAAGTCGATCCCGCCGCAATCGTTTCCTTACATCATTGGCTGCGATGTCGCGGGCACTGTTGAAGCCGTCGGCAAGGATGTCAAACGCTTCAAGGTCGGTGATCGTGTCTGGGGCACCAATCAAAGCATCGCTGGCAAGCAGGGAACCTTTGCAGAGTACGTCTGCACCGACGAACAATGGCTGTACCCGACTCCGAAGACCATGAGCGATGAACTCGCGGCGGCAGGGTCATTGGTCGGGATCACCGCACAACTGGGCTTGTTTCAACATGGACGATTGCAGCCCGGCGAAGTTGTCTTCGTCAACGGCGGGTCAGGTGGTGTCGGGCAGTGTGTGATCCAGTTTGCCAAAGCCCACGGAGCCAAAGTCATCACGACCGCTGGTTCGCAGGAGAAACTCGACTTCTGCAAATCCCTGGGAGCAGACGTCGTCATCAATTACAAAGATGCCGACCTCGATGCCAAGATCGAGAAGGCCGCTTCAGAACTGGGCGGCTTGCACATCTGGTGGGAAACCCAGCGCGAGCCGACATTCGATCGCACGATCAAACTGCTCTCGAAGCGAGGTCGCATCATCCTCATGGCAGGACGCGATGCCCGACCAGAATTTCCCGTCGGACCGTTTTATGTCAAAGAGCTTCAGCTTCTGGGCGTTATCATTTTCAACAACACGCCCGATGAGCAGCGCGTCTGCGCCGAGCGGATGAATGCCTGGTTCGAACAAGGCAAATGGAAGCCTCTGATCGGCAAGGTCATGCCACTGGAGCAGGCAGCAGAAGCTCATCGTCTGCAGGAAGACAATACACTCAACAAAGCAGGCAGCCTAAGCGGTAAGATTGTGCTGACCGTTTGACGTCTCGTTCTCAGTGGGGCGTTCACTGGGCCGCTCAAACGGCAGCGTCGCAGGAAAGTCCTCGACACAAACCGCCTCGGTCCGCTCGGGCATGACGACCACTTTGATCGCATTCAACAGGCCGTTTGTCTGCCAAAGGTAGTAATAAGCGTAAACAGTCTGCCATGTGGGGAAATCATGTGGCAGCATCCGCCAGCTACACTTGGTATGCCAGCGATAGCAGAGCGCATTGACGATCTCCCGAAGATCGATCACTCGCGGCCGTCCGAGGGCGTTCTGTTTCTTGAGGATGGCTTCCAGTCGCAGCCATTTGGCATCCGTCAGGTCGGACATGTAAGCACGTCGTGTGAGAGGTTTCATCAGCGGAAATTCCTTCATTGAAGCCAAGGCGAGAAACATATACATTACGTACAGTATTTTAGCCGCGACTGGTCCGCACTTCCAGTAAATTGTCCACAAATGTTCTGTTTTTTCGTAGATTGACTCTTGCCGTGAAACACATCGCGTCTCAGAATTAACACTTATGTTCATTTCCGTGCTTTCGGATGACTGCTCATGACGGAGTCCGATCATTTCTGGTCACGCGTCCAAGAAGCGTGTCGTCGACTCGGCGTGTCTCAAAAAACGCTGTCGCAGCGGTCTGGACTGTCGCGAACCACGCTCTACCAGCTTTCTCAGGGAAAAACCGCTCGCCCGCAGGACACGACGGTTCACCGCATCGCGACTGCCCTGGGCGTCTCTGTCGCCTCCCTGACGGGCGATCCCGAAGAACCCACTGCAACCGAGCCGAATGAGGCCCAGCGTTTCCGCCAGTTCAACCAGCAGACCAATCCGCGTGTCGAAGAAGTGAAAGAGGCTGCTCCCGAATTGTTCGCGGAGTGGTCACAACCGGATTGGGAAGAGCTTTACAGCTGCTTTGGAGTCGGCGGAGCACTCAGCGAGGAGGGGGTGCGGGAAGAAGCACGGCGGATTAACGAGAAGCGAGAACTTTTAAGACGCGTCGAAGTCATTCTCGAGACGCATCTGCGATCCGCCACGATCGGCTTGATCAACTCGCTCTACGAATCCGTGACCATCAAAACAACGTGACCATGCCATCTCGGCGTCGGTCGACATAACTCGTTATTTGTCAGAGAATTTGGATTTTCATGATCCAATGAAGCCGATTTCACGTTTTCAAGTGATGATGACATGTATCATCATCTGTCAAAATGGGTATGACTTGAGCTGCAATTGTGTTCTGTAAGCCAGAAAACTTAGAAATCTGAGTTGAATTTGCAGGTCTGACATGTACTAATGAAAAACGACAGAAGACCAATATGTGTCTTGGTACACGGCGCATCGAGCGTCTGTGATCTCTCCATCATCACGAATTGACGACTTAGGGGACCATCGAATGAAGAACGTTCTCAAATCTGCGCTGACTTTCAGCTGCGTTGCCTGCCTGGCTGTTGTCAGCGCTGGATGCCCAGAAAAACCAGCCGCACCAACGACTCCAGAAGCTCCAGCCACAACGACAACTCCAGCCGAACCATCAATGGAAACGCCAACTGCTGCTCCAGAAACCGGTTCTGGTACAGGTTCAGGCGCTGCTGTTCCACCAACAGGTGGCTGATCGCAGATCCAGGACAACTTTGCCCTGACTGCATTCTCTGGACTGCACTGTCTGGAATACTAAAACCCTGGACTTGTTCCAGGGTTTTTTCTTGCGCTGATCACACTGGCGATTATAGACCTTCGCGGTACAGCGGCTTGACTTTCTTCATATCGTTCAAGCGAACAACGACGAGTCTTTGCACCAGGCCGACATGGGAATCCGCTTCGAAAAAGACGCGTCCCATGCTTGGTATCTGGCTGTCTCGATCGCTGCTGACGACCATCATCTCACCGACATTCAGCGACAACGTAAAACGATGGTCGGTCAATGAAATGACCTGGCGAGAGGCCTTCATTTCAAAGCCATTCTCACCTGCGACCGGACGCAGTTGATGCTGGCCGTGATGGATCTCCGGCGTGACGTGGAGCTTGATCCAGCCGTCTTGAAGACGTTCAACTTTGACGTCCAGAATCGCCTGAGCCTGAATCAGCTTTTCCTTTTGATCTGGCAGGATGTGGCTGACATCGAGCTCTGGCATGATCGGGCTGGCTTGAATGGTGGTCGATTCCCCCGACATGCGGAAGACGGTATGCCCGTTGACATTCTTCTCACGACTGCTCGTCGCGAGGTCGGGCATCTCGGTCTGCAGCTCTAACAGACGCTGCAGAGAGGGAGGAGGGTTGCATCCGACGACACCGACAAACAAGCCATCTTTGTCGATCCTGGCACGCTGGTCGACCGGGAGATTCGAGATCTGGTCGACGCTGTTCCAGAGGTCTTCCGTCCAGAGAGGATCGCTGACGAGACGTTCGACAAAGACAATATCGAGCTGAATTGATTCCGGAGCCACGCGAATCGGAGGAAGCGTATTTTTCTTATCGAACGTCGGACCGCCGGTATTGAGGTTACCGAAGAGGTTGCAGCTGGAAACCATCGCCCCTAACGCGCAAACGCCAACGAACCTCAAGCGAGGTCGCAACAGAACGCGGCATTGATTGAGGCGCTGGGAAAGCGTCATGAGCACGCAATTGATGGGGAAAGTTGAGGTGGGAGAGAGGCAGGAGGTGACGAATGGAGAGATGGGAAGGGATCGATACGTTACGACCGAAGGAAGAATCGGTCAACGCGATGTCCCGCAGGCTCAGCGGGGATTGTCAGATTGACAAGCAGGGGAGGAGAAGAATCACGAAACGGCGAGTCCGGTGTCCGAAGAAACTCTTACAGGATGGTGATCAGGACGGGTGGTCCAGCCGTTCATGGCTGGATCGGCGCAGCCGACAAGACCCGTCACCATACGCGTCCAGTTGTACTCACCGCATGAGACGAAATTGTGGCCGCATGGCGCTGCTTCTTGTGAGCGGCGCTCACCCAGCCATGAACGGCTGGGCCACCCCCTAGGGTCCGCTGTGCGGACCGTGAATGGGGTCACGGTTCGATATCAGCGATCGAATTTGTAGTACCTGTTCCACACGTTCTTTGATTCTCGACCGTATTGATGGTCCGCACAGCGGACCCTACCCGGCGAGGCGTTCTTCGACCATGCGTCGGTTGTTGGGGAGACGCAACGCTTCGACGCCTCGCTCGGCGAAGATTTCGGTGATGTGCTGGTGGCAGGTCAGCAGGAGGATCTGGTGGTTGTTGCCGGCGAATTCGAGGATTGCGTCGACGGCTGTCCCTGTGCGGTCGCGGTCGAAGTTGACGAAGACATCGTCCATGACCACGGGCAGGCGGATTCCCTTCGAGGCGAACTCTTCGATCATTGAGAGTCGCAGCGCCAGGAAGAGCTGCTCGCGACTTCCGTCACTCAGGTCTTCAACGCGCCAGCTCTTGCCATGAGAGTCTTCAACAGAGATTTGCTGAGTTCCCATCGGCACCCAGATCTTGCGATAACGCTCGTGGGTGAATTTTGACAGCAGACGAGAAGCGGACATCAGAGTGCCCGGCTGGTAATCGCGTTCGTAGCGGTGACGAAGCTGTTCGATCGCCATTTTCGCCCAGTGGCTGCCGAGCCACTTTTCAAGGACTTCCTGGATCTCGCTGTCGACTTGTTTGAGTTGGAAGCGGAGATCGGTCTCCGTGCGATCGTGCTCCATCTGCGTCATCTTCTCGACGACGCGACCCGTATCGCTGTGGGTCTTATGAAGTTGCTCGCCGATTTCATCGAGTTCCATCGTCAGCATTTCGACCTGTTCGCGATTCGCTTTCGCGTCGTAATGATGCAGGTCTTCTTCAACGATGGCGAGGTCCGGTTCGCTTTCTGCGATGCGTCGGAGTTCTTCGCGTGCTTCTTCGAGGCGATGCATGATGTCATCGCGTCGAGAAAGCTGAGAGATCAGCGATTCGAGTTGGTTACGATTCTTGATGCGGTTGACCGAGAGGAACTGGTCGCGTTTACGCACTGCAGCAGCCAGTTGCAGCTTGATCTTGCGGCGTAGCTTGAGGGACTCGTTCCAGGTCTTCTTCTGGCTGAGGAGTTCACGTCGGCCGTCGTTGTAGTTGCCGAGTTGATCTTCCCAGAGAGACAGGGTTTCGAGCATGTTCGACGAGCGCGACATATCCATGCCGACACGTCGAGACAGCATATCGAGCCGTTCGCGAAACGCAGCCAGAGACTGCTTCTGTTGTTCGATTTCTTTGAGGCCGAGCTGCCAGATGTCTTTCTGTTTGCTGGCTTCGTAGGCACGCTGCCAGACGGCGAAAGCTTCTTTGACTTTGACCGTCTCTTCGAGACCAATCGACTTCAAGGTATCGCACCAGGCTTGTCGCTTGAGATTCTCTTCGCGTTGATACGCAGGCTGTTTGCCGCGGAGAGCAGACAGACGCTGACGCGCCTTCGCGAGCCATTCTTCATGGGTCGCGAGTTTTTGAAGTTCGTTGAGCTGACCGGCGGCTTCCCGCAGGAGGCTCGCTTCGCCGAGGGCAGAACCAGTCGGGCCGACGCGACGTTGAGTCATCGTATTGGGCAGCCACGGATAGTCGCGGCTACGGATCTCGTCGAGTTGTTGGCGGACCTGACCGAGTTGAGTATCGACTTGCTCGGCTTCCTGGTGGATTGAAGTGACCTGATCCCGCATGTCGGATTCATAGTGTCGACGCAGGGCCCAGGTCAGGCCGCAGCACATGACGCCGGTGAGGGTGTAGATCGCGCCGATGATCCAGGCGGTTTCGACGGCTTTGTATAGACCTGCGAAGAACAGGAAGATGCCAAAGCAGGCAAAGGCCCACAGCATCGTGTAGGCCCACCACGGGAGATCGATCTTGGTGCGCAGGCGCGTGATCTGATTGTGAAGCTGACGAGTCAGCTGTTTGAGTTCGGACTCTTTCAAACGCAGCTTGCCGAGTTCTTCCAGGTCCGCCATGCGCTTTTGACAATCGCTGATGGCTTTGGGGAGTGACTCGATGTTGAGTTGCTTGAGCTTGTCCTGGAACTCGTTGAGCTTGCGTTGGGCGCTCGTTGAAAGGGCTTCGTATTTGCGTTCATGACGAGTCTTGCGAGCGAGGCCACGCTGATACAGCTGAGCGGCGTTGACCAGTCGCAGGTGGGCATCGGGTGTCGTCTCGACCTGATCGAGACGGTGAATGTTCCACTTGGGTCCAATCTCGCCGATCTTCTGTTCGAGTTCGTTCTTGACCAGAGAGGCATCTGCTTGCGATTCGCCGAGACGTCGTTGAGCATCTTCGACCCAGCTGCGTTGATCGAGCAACGCCTGAATGCTGACGATGTTTTCTCGCAGCTTGGGACTGAGTCCCATCTGCCCGCGACGTTCCTTGATACCACGTAGTTCGCGATCAATCGTATCGAGTTCATGTTCGACTTTTCGGACCTGCGCATCGAGATTGTCATAAAGGGCAATCGCGTTTGAAGGCAGCGTGCGAGGATCGGGCATCTGCTTCATTTCAGCAGACAGCTGGCGTTCGCGTTTCCATGGACCGTAGAGTCGGTCGAGGTGACGATAACCCGTGAGTTCTTTCTGCAGCTTCGACTGACGCTTCTTCAGCTCGATGACTTCGATGTCCGCTTCTTCCTGGCGATCGGCGAGAAGGCGGTATTCGCCGAGGCGATCGGGCAGCGACTTGATGCGTTTCTGCAACGTCTCGCGATGAGTCAGCAGATCAATGAGACGCCCGCGATGACCGGCAGCGTCGTAAAGTTTGCCGTGGAACTGCTCGGAGAGTTGTTGAACCTTGAGGAACTGTTTCCCTTCAGGGCCCAATGAGAGTCCGTAAATTCGTTGCGAGACTTCTTCGTTCTTGAGCGTGCCGAGTTCCTGGAGCTCCTTGAGGCCGACGGCGTAGATCGATTCGAAGAGATCGCCGGTCGTCGCAGAGAGGAGGTCATCGAGGCTGCGTTGCGAGATGGTTCCTTCGGGAAGGTCATCGACCTTGATGGTCTTGGTGTTCGTCGCGCTATCATCCCAGCGACGAGCAACGCGGTGCATCTTGCCACGAGCTTCCAGAGAGACCACGCCCGCGCGCAGCGTCTCATTGCCATAGCGAGACAACATCCCCGGGTCATGCTTGGGAAGCTGCCCATACATCGCCCAGCGGATGAAACGCAGCAGAGTCGACTTGCCCGCTTCGTTGGGGCCATAAAACAGACTCACCCCGCCCGTGTTCAAAGACAGGTCGAGGTCACGCCAGATTCCAAATCGTTCGATTTGCAGTCGTGAAATTTTCACGCGGCCACCTCCTCGGCTGCCTGGACAAACCAGTGTGTTCCATAGTTAACGGCGAACTCGATCAGCTTGTCCGCGTTGATCTCTTTCATCCGAGAAGCCAGCTCGGGCGGCAGGCTTTCCGACCATTTCGTCAGATGCGATTCAAAGGCAGCGATCTCGTCCGGAAAGAACTCTTCGGCCAGCTTCAGGTATTCGGTCGCGAGCAGGTGTCGATCGAGCAGCTTGGGAAGTCGCAGCTCGTCGGAGGCAGAAAAATGATGCCAGACCTTGCAGCCGGTTGGACCGCGGAAGGAGAGTCGGTCGAACGAGAAGGCACCCGCAGGCTGGTAACGCTCGGCTTCCGAGTAAGACTTCCGCTGCCTGGCCAGACGGGACTTCATGCTCTCGCGAGTCTCGTTGTCGTCGTAGCCGACCAGATCCCATTGGCAGATCACCAGCTTGCAATCCTGATGAACTTTGAGGCCATCGAGTTGCTGCTGCATGGTCGACAACATCATGTTTTCGTCCATGCCCGCATGCTGGCGGATCGTCATGTGCTCGCGTTGAACGACATGACACGGGATGAATGAGACGCGGACATCTTTGTGTTCATCGACCACGATCAGCGAACAACCAGTCGGACCAGTGTGATGTCGGCTGACTCCCTGCAGCGGGCCCGAGATGATTTCTTCGATGGACTGACCAGCTGACTGCATGACGAACTCATCGCCGCAGCGGATGATGAGATCGGCAGCCAGTTCGTCATTGGGCGAGGCATGAATTTCGCCCGGCGTTCCCTGCTGGATGAGAATCGAAAACAGGCTGCTACCCGTCACGCGGAGGTGGGCAGGTTTGTCGTACAGACCTTGTGGCGGGTCGAAGCGGTACGATTTATCGCCGTGGGATGGCTGTCGGAAGCTGACGCTGGCGAGCTTCTGACGGTCTTTTTCGATGGGCAGAGGTTGCTTCTGGAACGGCGACATCAGCGTCACTGCGCCATGTCCCAGCCAGGGACCATCGCGCAGAATTTGCTGGGTCTTTTCTTCACACGAAATGTAGACCGCGATCTCTTCTTCCCGCAGAACAGTCAGGCCATCACGCAGACGGGCCAAGCCGCGGAGCGTCGGGGCAGTTTCGCCGAAGATCGCGCCGGTGAAAAGAACGACATCGACATGATGTTCGATGGCAGCTTCGATCGCATGATCGAAGGCATGGAGGGTCGCGTCCTGGACCAGTTCATTATGAACGCCGGGCAGACCTAACAGGTCCCCCAGGGCCGCATCCAGCCGCGGTGCATGCACATGCAGCAGCCGAAACGACTCGTATGACATCACGGACTCCCTTCCGTTGCGCTTACGTTATTTTTGGACCGCTGCTTCGATCCTTCTCCCTCGGGGAGCGGTTTTCGTCCTTCTCCCTTGGGGAGAAGGTGGCCGAGTCTTCGAGGTCGGATGAGGGAAGTCTGCGCTCCCCAGATACCGCTTTCGAATGGTCTCAACATTCTGCAGCAAATCACGTTTTGATAGGTGGTATGTGGGTATTTCCCACGAAACCTGTCCGTCGTTCGACGTCCACATCTTGGACAAACAGGTCAGACGTTCTGCGAAATTCGAGAGCAGAGGACCGCCATCGTGATCGCGAAACGTCAATGCGCCGCACTCTAACTCATTTCAGGTCAACGTGCCTAGCCCATTTTGCAGATCTTACAACGGACGTCGCTAACTCATTCTTTTGCATTGATCGAAGACAATGCTTCCAAGGCTTTTTCGCGAGCTTCCTGGTGATTGACAATCGGGGCAGGATAGTTAATTCCCAGCGAAACCCCTGCCGCGTCGAGTTCTCTGCTTTCTGCAGACGATGGATCGTGAATGACATCGTCATCCAGACCGTTGAGCTCTGGTATCCATTGACGGACGTAGTTTCCGGACGGATCGAACTTCTGTCCCTGCGAGGTCGGATTGAAGACTCGAAAGTAGGGAGCAGCATCGGCTCCGCAGCCTGCTGTCCACTGCCACCCCAGCGTATTATTTGCCAGATCAGCATCGATCAACGTGTCCCAGAACCACCTTGCGCCGTCATTCCAGACGATCCGCAAATCCTTCGTTAGAAACGAGGCAACGATCATACGGACCCGATTGTGCATCCAGCCGATTTCCCACAACTGCCTCATACCCGCATCAACAACCGGAAAACCGGTCATGCCTTTGGTCCAGGCAGCGAGACCTTTTTGATCCGTCTTCCAGGGAAACTGCTTGAACTTTTCTCGCAGTGGCTCGATGGTTGTCTGCGGAAAATGGTACAGCAGGTGATAGGCGAATTCTCGCCAGACAACCTCGCTCAAGTAAACATCGGCCGCGGATTTCTTCTGTTTATTGGGCGCCCCAAACTTGTCGACGACGGCATACCAAATTTGACGCGGACTGATGATCCCCTGCGCCAGGTAAGGCGATAACCTGGACGTTCCATCCAGATCAGGACGGTTTCGATCTTCGTCATACGACTGGATCGCCCTTGTCAGGAATCGTTTGAGCGTATTGCGAGCCCCGTTCTCACCGGGTTCCCAGTAGGCTCTCATCTCTTCGGCCCACTTGATCTCGGGCTCTAAGCCGAGGTCATCAAGTTTTAACGACTTAGGCCATTCACCCGGACCGACTGCTTTTTGAGGTCGCGGCAATGGTTTGGCAGGCGGTTCTCGGTCAAGCAGGCTGCGCCAGAACGGAGAATAGACTTGATACGGAGCATTTTGACGCGTCTCGATTTCCCAGGGCTCAAACAGAAGTGCTGAATTGAAATTCTGGTAGTGCACGTCGATGTCATCGAGAGCCGCCTCCACGTTGACATCGCGCTCGATTACGGCAGGCTCGTAGCAACGATTCCAGTAGACCCGCGTTGTACCCGTTGCCTCGATGATGGAGAGAAGTTCTTCAACCGTCTCTCCGGATCGATAGACCAACTGCAGCCCGTAATGCACTTTGAGGTCAGCATCCAGCGCTGCGAGGGATTGATGGATCCACCAGCGCGACGCAGCTCCTGGCTGCCAGGGAGCCTGCTCCTCAGGCGACCAGATAAAAACCGGGATGATTTCACAACCTTGTTCGACTGCCGCGTGAAATGCCGGGTTGTCTTCAAGTCGGAAGTCCTTCCGGAACCATAGAATGCACGTCTCTTGCATGCTGGGCGTAAAATCCTGGTGACAATCAGTGTTGGTGTTAAAAGCTTTGGGAAATCCTAGACATCCGATCCTGCACGACGACGTTTTATTTGTCCATGAATGAACTGAATCAAAACGATTCATTGTGCTCATACAGCAAACATCACATCTCTCGACGGCTTTTTCGGCATTATCAGTGAAAACACCGTACCAAACCACTTTCATTTTAACTTGCAACTTGGCGACCAGCTCGTTAGCATGTTCCGTTCTCGATTGGGCTGGCGCGTTCATGCGCCAATTCTGCCCTCTTTTAATCCGTTTGACCTACTATTTATCCGGCTTCGATCCATGCAAAAAGACATTCACCCCGATTATCACCCTGTCGTTTTCATGGACACCGGTTCTGGCGAGAAATTCCTGACCCGTTCAACGATCCGCAGCAAAGAAACGATGAAATGGGAAGACGGCAAAGACTACCCGCTCGTTAAAGTCGATATCAGCGCTTACTCTCACCCGTTCTACACCGGCCAGGTCAAATTCGTCGACACCGCTGGACGCGTTGAGAAGTTCCAGAAGAAATACAACTGGGCCAACAAGAAATCCTAAGCGACGGATTCTACGACGTTTCAAACGACCAGCGATTCCGAATCCAAATGGATGGCATCCGCTGGTCTCTTTTTGAAACATGGCGAATTATTCTCATACATCAAAACGCTACGTCTTCCTCATCGAAGACGTAGCGTTTTTTCTTAGTCTGAAAGACACATTCCTTTGTTGTTCACTACTGACCAGCCCTAAAACCTTTACCCCACTCCCTTTTCGATAACGAAATCTCTCAGCCACTTGATTTGCCCGATGTGATGCTGGCTGTGCCACGCGTACAGACAGATCGTTGTCCACAGATCAAAGACCTTCCCGTGTTCGGGGTGAAAATAGGTCCGTTGCAGGTCAACTTCTGACAGAGAATTGATCAGACACACCCAACGCGAATGCACTCCCTCGAGCATCTGCAGCGATGGCCCAACCGGACTCGTCTTCGTATCGGCCAGCTCGATCCAGGCACCTTCGGAATACGGCTTCACGATCGGCACCTTCTCCGTCAACGCGAGTTTCATGCGGATAAAGGCCGTCACCTGACTGTCGGCAAGGTGGTGGACGATCTGCCGAATCGTCCAGTTCTTATAGACCGTCTCCAGTTCAGACTCCGTCAATCCGCTGACCAACTCCCTCAGTTCCCCGGGCGAATCCGCGAGAACCTTGGTCATCTCCAGCCGGACCGCATCGCTGTAGGGAGTCGGACTGAAAGCACCAACGGGATTGTCAGGCCGTTCCATGAGGGTCTCCAGAAATGAGGACACAGAGCATCAGAAAAAAATTTAGCAAACAAATTTCTACTTCAGGATTTGCGAGTTCCTGAACGCTGTCTTCAGGCCCTCAAACAACGGACGCGGGAACGCATATTTCCTCGTGCTTGAATACTGCTTGTATCGCAAAAGCTCTGAAATCTTATTCATTTCGAGATAAACAAGAAGTAGCCAGAAATCACGAGCAACATAAAAACTCGAGCTCCTGACAAGATTAGAATCATTGCAGCAAGGTAGCATCGTCGAATGCTCAGAAGCCTCCACCAACAGCAGATACTGCTGCGCTGGCACACTCTGAAATCTCAAAAAGTAAGCCCCGGGCTCATCCCGCCATTCGATCAGCGCAGCCTCCTCTCCAGTCGCTAACTGCAAAGCAGCTTTCAGCAGCGATTCAATTGGATCACCAAAAACATGCGTCAGTCGAAACTCTATGAGCTCGCGATCAACAAACAACTGAGCTGTTGACCATCCATTCGGTCGCAACTGAAAGCAGAAATTGACATCACTGGCGAGAGTCATTGTTGGTAATTGTTCTCTAAAACGAGAGTAAGCGACGGCAAGAGGAAGACAGTTGATTCGCGGGAAAAGTTCGTCAAATGGCGTTTCTTGCTTCGTTGTCACAGATTTCTCAAGCTGTACTCTCTTGGTCGTCGACTATACAGAAAAAAAACAACCGCATATAATTCCCACCATGCAAACGAACTCCACCCACCTGTCGTTCCACTTGTAGCTCCGCTCCAGCGATTGCTTTCCGCTGCGTGCACCGTCCTTGCTTGGACGTATCCCAACGACATTTCTGACCTGCTTAGCTTAATACAAAGGCGACTGCCATGTTTCCAAGTCTCGAAACCAAATATCAGCGCTTCCTCGAACTCGAACTCAAGCTGCAGGATCCTGAGATTCTGTCGAACCAGACGAAGATGCTCGCCATTCAGAAAGAGTATGGCGGACTGCAAAAAGTGGCGGCAGTCATGAAGGGATATCACAGCCTTCTTGACGACATCGAAGCTGCCCAGATGATGATCGAAGAAGAGAAAGACCCGAAGTCACGCGAGTACTTTGAAGTCGAACTCGAAGGTCTGAATACCAAAATGGAGGCGATGAAAACCTCCCTGGAAGACATGGCGACGGCGGGCGATTCTATCACCCGCGGCGGGTTGATCATGGAAATTCGAGCAGGCACCGGCGGCGAGGAAGCGGCCCTGTTTGCTCGCGACCTGCTCGAAATGTATTCCAAGTACATCGACATGCAGGGCTGGAAGAAAGAACTCCTCGACCTCTCACCAGCCGACATGGGCGGAATCAAGGAAGTCGTCCTCTCGGTCACAGGAGACGGCGCCTACCACCGCCTGCAGTTCGAATCAGGCGGACACCGCGTCC
>SXGT01271407.1_pt1 | contig 14919 bp, 18 predicted proteins | sample 3176221 | NCBI WGS metagenome assembly SXGT01 (sample SAMN11356862, study PRJNA531348) | freshwater metagenome | isolation source: freshwater sample F1-120 | place: China: Fuxian Lake, Yuxi | collected 2017-12-25
GGTGTCGTCGGTGGTGTCGTCGGTGGTGTCGTCGGTGGTGTCGTCGGTGGTGTCGTCGGAGGTGTCGTCGGTGGTGTCGTCGGTGGTGTCGTCGGTGGTGTCGTCGGTGGTGTCGTCGGTGGAGGCTGACGAACTCGATCCGAGTTTCGGTCGAGCATCGTCGTCACCCGCAGCGGCCGCGATCGCCGGCCCGATCAAGATCAACGCACCAGCTCCGACTGCCAACCAACGGTGGCGTCCCAATGGGCTCGGTCGGTTCGATGACGGTGTCGTCGTTGCGATGGGCTCGTCCATGGTGATGCTCCTTCGGGGTGAGGGGCGAACACCGACAACACGTCGACATCGCCTCGCAGGTTTGGCCCGAAAGGGTCGCGATTCAGGGAACGAAGGCGCTCCAGGAACACTCGATCGCGCCGTTGTTCCAACGACCACGGATGCGATAGCCCGACGAACCCGACTCGAACTCGATGCGAATCTCATCGGGATCGAAGTCGTCGTCGAAGTTCCGATTCCATCCCGAGGCTGCAACTGCCGACACGAGGCTGATCGTCGCGCCGTTCCACTGCACGGTGATCCTGTTGCCGACCGGATCGGTGCAGGTTTTTGTCGTGCCACTCGGCCCCGTCGTGGTCGGTGCGGCGCTCGTGGTCGTCGACCCGCTCGAACTCGGTGTGGTCGAGGTCGTGGTGCCGGGAGATGACGGTCGGGTGGTTGGTGCGTTGCCGCCGCCCGTCGAGTTCGGCCCAGCACCCGAACCCGAGGTCGTGTCGGTCGAAACTCCGGGCGAACCCGATGAGTTCGACGTGGCATCTCCGGTTGTCGAGTCGGTCCCACCTGATCCGTTCGTCGACGTCGAGGTCACGAGACTGCCGTCCCGGTCGGTCACCAGCGGAGCCCCGAGACTGCTCGATGAGGCTGCGGGTGGAATGGTGTCGACGCGGGCGCCGCCACCGCCCGACAGCGCCGCAGCAATGCCGACGAGCGACATCACGGCGGCCGCCGCGCTCGTCGCCATCGCCGCCCGGCGGCGGCGTTGCGCGGCGATGAACCGCGGCCCCATCGCGTGAAGCACCGAGAGGGCATCGTCGGGGCCGTTGCCAAGCGATCGCATGCGACGCCCGACATCGGCATCGAGTTCGTCGCGCTCGAGATCGTCGTTCATCCGCAATCCTCCGCAAACGGCGCGAGCGACAATCGCAGCCGGTCGCGGGCCGCGTGCAAGTGGTACTTCACCGCGCCGCTCGACAGCCCCATGGTCTCGGCGATCTCAGCCACCGATAAATCCTCGACGTAGAACAGCGTCGCTGCGACTCGCTGTTGCTGCGGCAATCCCGACAACACGGCACCGAGTTCGTACGCCACAGGATCCGGGTTGAACACCGGGTCGTCGGCGCCGAGCCGCGCGATCGCGCGATTGCCTCGCACCCGTTTGCGGGTGTGGTCGTGCATCTTGTTGATCGCGACGCGCCGAACCCATGCGAGCGGTTGGTCGTACTTCGAGATCTTCCGCCATCGCGTGTACGCCTTCACGAACGCTTCTTGTACGCAGTCGGCTGCGGTTTCCCGGTCGCCGCACATCACGGTGAGCGCCCGTACCAACGGGACGTATCCAGCCTCGAAGGCGGCTTCGAACGAGTCGAACTGCGCCGCGGACGCGGCCGGTTTCGGGTCACTCACCAGCACAACATCCAGCACACGCCCGAAGGCCCTCGCAGGTTTGGCCGATGTTTCGTCCCGAGCGAACTGCGGGTGCGCGTCGCCTCGCGGCGCGCCGCCTCACGGCGCGACGCCCGATGCCACCTCAGGCGACCGGATTGGCGACGGTCTGCCAATCGCGTGCACTGAGGTACGTCTCGAAGTGAGATCCAATGTGCGCCCAATCCGCGTTGGTCTTGGGCTTGCGCAACTCGTACAGGTGCGGGAACTCCCACCAGCCCTCCACGAGATCCCAGAGCCGCAACGCCTCCGGACCCTCCGGTCCGGGAACGACGACCGGGCCGAACAAGGCATGGCCGCCGCGCACCAAGGTGGGAACCCCGTACGCGGCGTGTTCGACAACGACATGGTCGTGGTCACGCTTCACGAGATCGTGGGTTGTCGGATCAGCGATCGCAGCCTCGACGGTCGACGCCGCAAACCCGATTTCGGTCAGCAACGCTGCATGCACCACCGGGTCCTGGGTGCGCCGCCCCTGCACATGAAACGCCTCACCCACGGCCTCGTACCAACGATCGACCGCATCGTTACCGTGCTCACGACCCAGGTACGCCCCGATCCGCAGCTGCGACCAGCCGTAACTCCACTCGCGTTCCCACGGCCACTTCTTGCCCTCGACGTGATTGATCGTCTCGAGGCTGAAAAACCGCCACGTGATCGGGAGGCCGTTCTGCTCGCGCACCGACCGGATCCAACGCGACGAGTGATATGCCCACGGGCACATCGGATCGAAGAAGAAGTCGACGTGCTCCATCGCCGCAACGTACCGTCCCGGCCATGACCGGCCAACCCGACACCACCGCCGCAGAGGAACCGCTCGTCCGTCTCCTCGACCAGGTCTGGACCGATCTGGCCACCCTCGGCGAGGGCCTCACCGAGACCGACTGGACCCACCCGACCGACCTGCCGGGATGGAGCGTGCAAGACAACTACGCCCACATGCTCGGGACCGAATGCATGCTCGCCGGCGAACCCGCGCCGGCCGTCGACATCGACGTCAGCACACTCGAGCACGTCCGTAACCCGATCGGGAACGCCAACGAGGTCTGGGTCGAGGCCCACCGAGGTCGCACCGGCGCCGAAACCCTCGCCGCGTTCGTCGACATCACCAACCAGCGCCTCGCCACCCTGCGCGCCATGAACGCCGAAGCATGGGACGCCGAAGGCTTCACACCCGAGGGTCCCGGCCCGTACCGCAAGTTCATGGAGATCCGCGTCTTCGACTGCTGGTTCCACGAACAAGACATCCGCGAAGCCCTCGGACAACCCGGTGGACTCGACGGTGCGGTCGCTGACCTCGCAGCAGGCCGGATTCCGGCGTCGCTGCCCTACATCATCGGGAAACGAGCCGGCGCCCCCGACGCCAGCACCGTCATCATCACCGTCGACGGCGTTGAACACGCCGTTGTCGTCGAAGGACGCGCCCGACTGCTCGACACCGCCCCGGCATCTGCCGACGTCCGCATCGAACTCGATCGCCGCACGTTCTGCCGTCTCGCCGGCGGCCGCTGGAGCGGCACCGACGCCCGCACCCGCGGCGCCGTCACCATCACCGGCCATGCCGCCCTCGGCGACCAGATCCTCGACAACTTCGGCTACACGATCTGATTGTCGCACTCACTCGCCGGCAGACGGTGGCGGCGGGCGGCGGTAGTGGCCCGTTCGTTGCTCCCGCCGTTGGCTTTGCTGGGTGGTCGTCCCGTGGTCGCACTCACTCGCCGGCAGACGGTGGCGGCGGCGGCGGGCGGCGGCGGTGGTCCGTTCGTTGGGTCTGACCAGCGCGTTTGACAATACCCGCGTACTGGTGTTCGATCGCGGGTCCGAACGCACGTTCGGTACACCAGCGCGGTTCGCCACGTCGAACCACGAACGAAAGGCGGGATCCGCCCATGGGAGTCCTCCGCATCCTCGATCAAACCGGTGACACCATCGTCGAATGGCAGACCGACGATCCGACGAGCGTCGAGCAAGTTCGCGCCGAGTTCGACCGGCTCGTTGGCCTCGAAAAGTGGCACGCGTTCGCACGCGACGCCGGCGCACCCGCCGACGAAGCGACGTTGGTCCGCACCTTCGACGAACACGCCGACGAAATCGTGCTCACCCGTCCGCTGATGGGCGGCTGATCGCACGCTGCCGCCCCTGTCACAGCGCCGATACGCCGCCGCGTTGATCGGGTCCGACTGCGGCGACGCGTCTTGCGACGATCTCTCCGCGCCGCGAGACTGGCGCGATCGAAGTTGTCTTCGACTTTCGAGATTGAATGACCGAGTGGACGCTGTCGCCAAACCCCCGGAACTGCTCGCGTTGCACGACGTCACCGCGGAACTGTTCGAGACCCTGCGGCGATGGTTCGATGTTCCTGACTCGATCTCGGTGGATGTATCGGCGGTTGACAGCGGCGAGGCGATCCGACAGCTCGGCGATCCAGTGATGATTGCCGCATTCGCGATGCGAAAACTTCAAGCGCTGCACTTGCTGTCGCGACCGGGCGTTCGCACGAGCACCGACGTCATCGTCACGATGGTGCAAGATCTCACTCGAGCCCTGTTGCAAGCGCCGAACATGCGTTTGAGCGTCGCCGCCGAACACACGGACTGGGATGCCGCGCTGGCCGAACTCGACGCGCTCGACGATTCGCTCGATGCGGTCGTCGAGCCCCGCGCCGTCGAAGATTCCGACCCCGAGTCCGAACGATTCAACGAGTTGCACGAACAGCTGCACGTCGCAATGCATGCCGTGATCGAAGTGTCCGAGGGCGAAATCCGATACCTGGAGTGAGCATGTCCGTGCATCGTGGAGACGCTGCCCAACCCGACGACGTGGTGCTCGTCGACGTTTCCGATCGCATCGCGATCATCACGATCAATCGGCCCGATCAACGCAACGCGCTCAATGCTGCGGTGCGAACCCAGCTCCCGCGAGCCATTCGTGCGTGCGAAGCGAACGACGATGTCGACGTGATGATTCTCACTGGTGCCGATCCCGCGTTCTGTGCGGGCGTCGACCTCAAGGAGTTCGGCTCGGCGCCGGTCGGAAGCGCGTTCGGCGGTCGCGACGACAGCGGCGTTCGCGACGATCAAGGGCGACTTCCGTATCGCGGTGCGTTGCCGCCACACGAAAAACTGCTCATCGGCGCGGTCAACGGGGTCGCGGTCACGGGCGGGTTCGAGGTCGCGCTCAACTGCGATTTTCTCATCGCGAGCGACCGTGCGCGTTTCGCAGATACGCATGCGCGCGTCGGGGTCATGCCGGGTTGGGGTCTCACGGTGCTCCTCGTGCAGCGCATCGGCGTCGCGCGCGCTCGGCAGCTTTCGGTCACCGGCAACTACGTCGACGCCGCAACGGCGTGTGCGTGGGGCCTGGTGAACGAGGTGGTACCGCACGATCAACTGCTCGATCGCTGCCGCGAGATCGCCCGCGACAGCCTGACCATCGATCAACGCGCCGTCCGCCGGATGCTGCGCACCTACGCCGAGGTCGCCGACACGACGACGTCCGAGGCCTGGGAAATCGAAGACCGCGCGAGCCGGGCCTGGGCCGGTGGTGGGTACGACCCATCCGACATCGAAGCCAAACGCGCCGCGATCGTCGCGCGCGGTCGCGACCAAATTCGCTGACGTTGCCGCCCTCGGGCGGTTCGATTCGCGTCGGTTCGGGCTGGCGCGTCGGTCACAACTGGGCCGCGCGACCCATGTTCGGCGGCGGCATCTTCGGTCACGCTGAGAAACACAAGGCGACGGCCTCTCGTGGGGATTCGTCGTGGGTCACGGCTGGTCGGGAGGTCGACGTTGCGGATGCTCGTTCGGTGCGCCACGTTGAGTTCCGGGCTCGTGCTCGTCGTGCATCGCGGTGGCGCCGCGCACGCCGAGACAGTTGGTGACCCGAATTCGTTGCCGGCAACCGGTGGGGGAGCGGCGCAGTGGATCGTGATCACCCTGTTGGTCGCGGTCGGTGTGGCAATGCTGATGGCAGTCGATCGGTTGCACCGCGGCACGATGCGACGCCGAAGCCGCGAGCCCACGGCCTGAATCCAAGCGGCGATCGGCTGATCCTTTGATCCTTTGATTCCCTAATCGTTCGCGGCGTGGCACGACGGGCGGTGCCACGCCGCCGCTTCCTTCGTTGGCGCACCGTGGCGCCGCGGCTCGCGTGCCGTCTTGTGACGCGAAAACGCTGCGGTCAGTCGGTGAGCCGAGCCCGCACTTCGACCACGTGGTAGTCGCGATCGACGACCAACAGCGCCGAGCCGAGATCGATCGTGCTCGCGGGGAGATCCGGACCGGACACCGTGACCGTCGCTTCCCAGAGCGCGCCTGCGCCGAGGAGGTAGTCACCGCGACGTTCGTAGATGTGTTCGAGCGCCGGTGCGTTCGAGTTGCCGCCGTTGCCGCGTCGAATCAGCTCGTCGCCGTCGCCGGGTCGAAACCAGAACTCGGTTCGCCGTGCGGTCCCCGTTGCGGTGTAGCCGCGAATGGTCACCGAGATGTCGACCGTGTCGGGACTCGTGGCCCACAAGCGTGTCGCGAGTCCGGTCACGCCTTCACCCGTTGGGTTGACGCCGATGCGCGGCGCGGGTACCGAGGCGGCCCGCCAAACCTCGCCGAACGTCGGCGGTTGCCCCACGGTCGGCGCTGGAGGGACTCCAGGTGCCGCGCCGGTGAGGGCAACGCACACTCGCGACGCACCGACGACGGCACCGGTCGTGGTGTCGATCGTTTCGACCGTGAACGGCCACCCGAATCGAATCGCGCCCGTGATCGGATCGTTGCCGGGGTTACAGATTCCGGCGATCGGGTCGCTGGGTTGGCGCGGGTCGGGCGTCGAGCGCCGAACCCATCGTCTCGGTCCGCTCGGATCGTCGGCATCGCTGGTGGTGCCGTCGGTGCCGGCACCGGCCCAGACGCTGATGGTTGCATCTGAACCATCTCCGCCGAAGGAACCGTCGCCGTCGCCGTCGGCCGCTCGGGCCGGCGCCACCGACCCGCTGAGCGCGAACACGACGAGGGCGAAGCACGCGGTCAGTGTTCGCTTCACGGGCCACGCTCCGCGTCGACGATCACCAACGGCGGCGCATCGAGCAGTTCGACGATCGCGCCGAGTCGCCAATCGCCCTCCCACCGCACGAGCGTGACGACAGCGCGGTGATCGCCCGAGCGGACGATGATGTCGGCGCGGACCCCATCGTCGCGCGTGGTCTCGAGACTCGCAGCGGCGGTCGCCAGCTCGGCGAGAGTGTCGAGCGCAGAGGCTTCGATTTCGGCATCGGGGATCGACCATTGCGCCGTGTCGATGCGCGTTCGTCCGAGCGAGCGCAGGATCCGTTCGAGTGCGATGCGCGGATCGCGTACCGAGAGATCGATGGTGCGCAGCTCACTTGGCGGGTGCGACGGAAGCGCCGAAGGTGCGATCGACGTTGCCGTCTCGGTCGTCACAACACTGGTGTCGGGCCCGCCCAGGCGGCGGGGCTCGGGCGACGATGCGCCCGTCGGCGTTGGTGTCGACGTTGGGTGCAGGGCGGGCTCCGGTGCGGTGTCGCCGAGCGTGGCGCACCCGCCCGAGACGACCACGACGAGCAGCAAGGCACCACCGATCGTGTGCTGAAAGTGTGACAGAGTGTGTGGACCTGCGTAACGAACCATAAGAGAAGTTCGCGCAGATTATCCGAACCGGGACGGAACGTCGAGTGGCGGCCGGTCGGTGCCTGGTGGCTGGCGGCCACCCATGTGGCGTTACTCGACGCCGACACCGGTTCACCGCCCGAGGGCTACTCGCCGGGGTCGACCTGCGCTCGCAAGATCTGTTTTTGGATCTTGCCCGTGGCGTTCTTCGGGAGTTCGGCGACGAGCACGAGCCGCTTCGGCTTCTTGAAACCCGCGAGGTGATCGCGTGACCACGCGACCAACTCCTCGAGGGTCGGCGGGGCCATCGGGTCGGACGGCACGACGACCGCGCAGACGTTTTCGCCCCACACCGGATCCGGTACGCCGACGACGGCGACTTCCTGCACCGCGGGATGCCATTCGAGCACTTGCTCGACCTCCCGACTCGCGACGGTCTCGCCGCCGGTGACGATGACGTCCTTCTTGCGATCGACGATGCTCAGCACGCCGTCGACGTCAATGCGTCCGAGGTCGCCGGTGCGGAACCATCCGTCGGTGCCGAACGCTGCGCTTGTGGCATCGGGTTGTTCCCAATATCCGAGGCACACCTGGTCGCCGCGCACGCAGACCTCTCCGGCGATCCCGGGTGCGACCTCGTTGCCTTCGTCGTCGATGACCTTCAAGGCAACCAGCGGTCCACCTCGACCCGCGGCCCGCAACAGCCGATCGTCGCCGTCGGCTGCCCGGCGATGTTCGTCGCCTCCGAGGAACGCAGCGTTTCCGGAAAGCTCGGTCATCCCGTAGCCCTGGGACAAATCGACATGCGGGAGTTCGGCAACCGCTCGTTGGAGCACCGGCGCTGGAATCGCGCTGGCGCCGTAGCCGAGAATCCGCAGGCTCGACAGATCGGTCGTCGTCGTGGTGGCTGCATCCAACCAGGTCGCGATCATCGTTGGAGCAAGCGACAGCGTGCGGACGCGTTCGCGTTGGATGAGCGTGTTCAGCCGATCGGCATCGAACGTCTCCAGCAACACCACCGGCCGCGCGTGCAGGTGAAAGGCGAGCACGTTGTAGACGGCGACGTGGCACATCGGAAACGGAGTCGCGAGCACGTCGTCGCGGGTGATCGGCCGGGAGAGCCCAAGGTTCGTCACACCCGCGGTCAACGAACGATGGCTCAACTTGGCCCACTTCGGCAGGCCCGTCGTTCCAGAGGTTGCGATCAGCCACACGACGTCGGACTCGTCGAGCAGATGTCGCGGGGCAGGCGCGGGTGGTGGCGTGAACGCATCGAAATCGATCGCGGTGAGGTCCGCCGTTCCCTCGTCGGTCCAGCGGCGCAGCAAGGCGTGTTCGCCCACCAGCACGCTGGCACCGCACTGGCGAAGTAGGTCGTCCCATTCGTTCGGGTGGAGTCGATGGTTCAACGGCGCGGCGATGCGCCCAGCGCGAGCGCACGCGTACAGCAACTCGACGTACTCGATTCGGTTCTCGGCCAGGATCGCGACCCGCGCGCCCGGTGACGTCGAGGCGACCAGCCATGCCGACCACGCATCGATCTGAGCGTCGAGCGTTGCGAAATCGACCGTGCGTGATGCGGTGATCAGGGCCCGTTCCGTCGGCGCTCGTCGCGTCGCGTTCGCGACGATGTCGCCGAGCAGCATTGCGTCAGGCCGCCGCCGCGAACGCGCGTGTGGCGAGCGCGACCAGCTCGCGTTGTTCGTCGTCGCTCAGCACTGCGAACGTGGGTGCAAAGGCCGTTTCGGTCATGGATTCCGCGGTCTTCCATGGGTCCGCCCACCCGTCGAGATCGGCGGGCGCGGTTTCCCAGCCGAAGAACCCGGCCATCTGGGGGCTCGACGTGTGGACCGCGGCATCCGGCGGGATTCCGGCAGCGATGATCGCCGCTGCGTGTCGCGCTGCACGCAGCTCGCGCAAGGCGTTCGCGTAGAACAACACTTGCCCTTTGGCATCGGCAGGAGCGCCAAGTCGTCGCCAACCAGCGAAGATCGCCGCGCCGGTCGGGTTGGCTGCATCGACGACGCGCGCCAAGAGCGCTGCGAGTCGGGTGTGGTCGGTTTCGTCATCGAGATGATCGCGGCCCCATTGCGCGCAACACTCCGCGAACGCTCGTGCCGCGGCATCGACCGGGCCGACCGAGCGCGAGCGCTCCCAATATTCGCGGACCTTGTCGGGGGCGAAGAAGAAGAACGCGGCCGTGACGAGATCGGCGTCGACCTCGCCGACCACCCCGCCTCGACCAACGGCATAGAAGTCGAGCCCGTCGTAGCCGAGTTCGCCACCACGGGCGTAGGTCGCGCCGTCCAACATGAATCGCGCAGGCAGTTCGGTCACGAAGGACTTGAGCTGGACGGAGGTTTCGATCGTTCCCATGGCCGGACCCTACCGACGGTATCGACGCGGCAGCCAACCTCGCATGAACCACACCGCTGCGGTCACGAGCCAGATCGAGTTGACCGCGACCGATCGGGTTTCGCCCTCGATGATCCAGCCCATCACGATCATCGCCACTGCGATTTGGTGGACCCAGAACCAACGCCATCGTCGTTCTCGGACGACTGGAATCCAACGAGCGATCACGAGGATCGAGATGGGATAGCCGAGCGCGAACCCGATCGTGGCGAGCGTCGACATCACACGTCGACCCGGCGGTCCCACAACTCGAGCACCGTGCTCAGCACCTCGCGCGCCGCGTCGAGGCCACCGAGGTGGCTTTCGCCGCTCCGGACGGTCAGGCCGGAGTCGGGCGCGAGCGCGGCCATGTGTTCGGCGTGCGCGAGGGGCACGATGTTGTCGGCGTCGCCGTGCCAGAACCGAACGGGCACCGCGATGTCGGCGATCCGAAAGCCCCAGTCGCGGGTGAACAGCACGATGTCCGCCGGGACTGCGTGGAACTGCCGTTGGCCAGCGACCGCGAGATCGTCGAGGAACATCGCCTGCATCTCGGGTCGTTCGAACACCCGTCGGTCGCCTTCGGGCGACAACGCAGCGTAGGCGCGGATGCCCAACGGGCCGATGGGTCGGGTCACCCGCAACAGCGCCCACAGGGCATGGCCGAGGGGTACTCGCGCCACGTGCAACACGGGCGCGAAACGAGTCGCGAACCCGACGAGGCCGCCGGGCGCAGCCTCGAATCCGCGAGCCGGTGCGACGCCGCCGAGGATCGCCGCCGCAGCGACTCGATCGCCGAGCCGCGCCGCGCAAGCCAGTGCGTAGGGGCCGCCGCCGCTCAGCGCCGCCAATCCGAAACGATCGATGCCGAGCGCATCGGCGAAGGCGGCGATGTCGGACGCGAAACCTGCGATATTCGCGTGCAAGTGTGGGCTCGAACGTCCGACGCCCGGGCGCTCGACGAGGATCAGTCGCACCCCGAGATCGTCAGCGAGCGTTCGCGCCGCGAGCGGAATCTGGCGGCTGCCACCGGGTGTGCCGTGAAACCAGAGCACCGCACGTCCGTCTGGATCGCCGTACTCGCTGGCGCCGAGGCTGCGCCCGTCGGGCAGCGTCACGACGGGTTCAACCCGGGGCGCGAGGTCGAAGGGCATGTGGGCGAACCCTATCGACGTTTGGAGCCGAGCGTTCCAGGAGTCGTCTGCGATGCTGGTTGGCGTGATCCATGGCTATGTGCATCCAGATTTCGGACCGGTGACCGAGGCGCTGCGCCGGGTGACGCGACATCGCAAAGGCGGCGGCGGTGCCGTCGCCGTGCTGCACAACGGCGAACTGGTCGTCGACGCGTGGATCGGTCCCCGTAATCGCTCCGGCGACCCGTGGACCCGTGACACCGTGGCCTTGAGCTTTTCGACCACCAAGGGAGTCGTCGCGACCGCGTTGCACCGACTCCGCGATCAAGGTGTCGTCGAGTACGACGCACCGGTGAGCAAGTACTGGCCGGAGTTCGCGCAAGCGGGCAAGCACGACATCACCGTGCGCCACTTGCTGAATCATTCGGCGGGTATGCATCGACTTCGCGACGTCGTGCCGAACGCGCGCACGCTGCTCGACTGGGATGCAACCTGCGCCGCGCTGGCGGCGAGTCCCGCCGCCTGGGCACCGGGGACCCGCCACGGTTACCACGCTGTGACCTACGGGTTCCTCGTCGGCGAAGTGTTGCGCCGGTTGACGGGAGGAACGGTCACCGAAGCGATTCGTGACCTGGTCGTCGAACCGCTCGGTATCGATCCGCTCGCGATGACGGTCGGCCGCGCGCTCGACGATCGTGACGAGTTGGCTGAACTGCTCATCGAGTTCGGTTCAGGAATGTTCTCGCCCCGTGCAGTCGAACGGATGGACCGCATGCAATGGCTGCGACCAGTGGTCGACGCGTTCGTCGTCGACGACTTCGACGCAGTGCTCACGACGACAGACGTGTACGACGGCGAGATGCCTGCGCTGAACGGATGCTTCACGGCGCGGGCGCTCGCCACGATGTACTCGGCGACCATCGACGGTTCGGGTTTCCTGAGCGACGAGACGCTCGCGCTCGCGACGGCGCAGCAGACGACCGCGCGCGACTCGGTCGTGTTCTTTCCGATGCGGTGGCGGCTCGGCTATCACATGGCGGCGACGCTGAAAGGCGTGATGCCGCGCGGCTACGGCCATTTCGGGTTCGGTGGCAGTGGCGCTTGGGCCGATCCCGACTCGGGGCTGGCAGTGGCGTTCGTCTGCAACCGCGTCGCGGGATCGCCGTTTGGCGATCAGCGGTTTCTACGGTTGGGCTCGGCTGCGGTGAAAGCCGCGTCCCGACGCTGATCAGAAAATGCGCTCGGCGAGGCCGGCGGCGAACGTCGCGCCGAGATCATTGATCGTTTGGAGCTGGTCGGCAGTGGGTTCATCGACAACCACGACTGGTTCGAGCACCCGTCGCCAACGTAATCCCGCGGCGACCTTCGCGATGGCCTCAACGGTACCGAGGCCATCGACCCCGCCTTTGACGACGAGCACGTACGGTCGCCCAATGGTGTCGTCGAGCACCTCGTAGTAGATCCGCTCGAAGAAATCCTTCACGAGCCCGGCCATCGACCCAAACCGTTCGGGTGTGACGATCGCGATTCCGGCGGCGGCGCGCACCGCGGCGGCGTCGGCCGCCTCGGCGACGCGCCGATCGACCTCGATGCCGTCGATCCCGTCGGTGGTGGTGCCGCGCACGAACGCATCGGCAAGCTGTGCCGTCCCGCCCGTACGCGAGTGCGTGACCACGAGTAAGCGGGCCATGGCGTTGGTGTCGTCGTGCATCGTTGCGTCGTTCAAATCGTGGCGAGGTATTCGTCGGCAACACGTTGACGGTGCCAGCCCTGCGCACCGAGCATCATGTCGTTGACCTTGGCGCGACGCAGATAGAGGTGAGCGTCGCATTCCCAGGTGAAACCGACGCCACCGTGAACCTGGATGCACTCCGCGGTAACGAAGTTTGCCGCTTCGGCAGCGGCGCTCTTTGCCATCGCCACCGCGCTGATGCGGTCGGGTGCGTCGGCGTCGCTAGCCCATGCTGCATAGTGCGTCCCGACACGCGCGAGCTCGACGCCACGCAACATATCGACCGCTTTGTGGCGGGTCACCTGGAACTTCGACAACGGCTTGTCGAAGACGACACGACTTTGTGCGTAGTCGATGGCGAGTTGGTTTGCGGCTTCGCCGACCCCGATGAGTTCGGCCGCAATGGCAACCGTGCCGTCGTCGACGACGCGACGCCATCGCGCGGTGTGGTCGCCACGCGGGCCAACAGGAAGTGCAGGAGTCGCGTCGAAGCGGAGCGTGGCGAACCGGCGGGTGACGTCGAGAGTTTCGGCCGGCGTGGCCGTTGGTGACTCCACCAAGAACGTCTGGAGCCCTTCGCGGGTGCGGGCAGGAACGAGCACCCAATCGGCGGCGACACCATCGACGACGAGCGTCTTGGTGCCATCGAGACGGTACGACGTGCCGCGACCCGTCGCGCGCGTGCCAATGCGGTCGATCGGGTCGCCGTGGCCGGACTCGTCGATCGCAACCGTGCCGCGTCGGGCCCCGGAAGCGAGGTCGCGCAGGAGGTCGTCGAGTCCGAGTTCGACGGCGGCGCGCGTCGCGAGCACGGCGCTCGACAAGAACGGGCCGGGAAACAGCCCGCGTCCCAACTCTTCTTGGACGACGACGGCGTCGATGAGTCCGAGCCCGAGCCCGCCGAGGTGTTCGGGCACCAACAGCGCCGGCCAGCCGAGTGCGGTGAGGGCATGCCACATCTCGTTCGGTACTCCCGCGCGCTCGTCGATCCGGTCGCGTACGAATCGGATCGGTGCATCGTTCGCCACGAACGACCGCACTGAAGAGCGGAGCGCGTCTTGCTCCGGAGAGAAGCGGAAATCCACGACCTGACACTAACGTCGGCCCCGTGGATTTTGCATGGAGCGACGAGGATCTCGCGTTCCAAGCCGAACTCGAATCGTTCCTCGATCGCGAGTTGCCGCCGTTCGTCGACGAATGGGAAGCCGGCAATGGCGAAGGCGACGACGCGCCCAGCCGCGGCGTCATGGGCGTCATGGACAAACGAGCCGCGTGGCAACGCAAACTCAACGAAGGTCGTTGGGCCGCGATCCTGTGGCCCGAGGAGCACGGCGGACGCGGCGCCACGGTCAGCCAGAACGTGATCTACACGCAGGTGATGGCGCGATACCGCACGCCGGGGACGTACAACGCGAACGGCATCGTGCAGATCGGTCCGTCGATCATCGCGTGGGGGACCGAGGAACAGAAGGCCCGCTGGCTGCCGGGGATTCTCGACGCCACCGAACACTGGTGCCAGGGATTCTCCGAACCGCAGGCCGGCAGTGATCTCGCGAACCTTCGCACGACCGCGGTGCTGTCCGGCGACGGCACGCACTACGTCGTCAACGGGCAGAAGGTGTGGACGAGTTCGGCGCAGATCGCGAAGTGGGGCTTGTTCCTCTTTCGTACCGATCCGACGGCGATCGAGCGCGGCCGCAAGCACGAAGGCATCACTGCGTTCGTCGTCGATCTCGAAACCCCCGGAATCGATATTCGACCGATCCGCGAGATCACCGGCGATTCGATGTTCTGCGAGGTGTTCTTCGACGACGCCAAGATCCCGGTCGGCGATCGACTCGGCGACGAGTCGATGGGGTGGATCGTGTCGATGGGCGCGCTCGGGCAAGAACGCGTCGGCAGCTCCGGCCAAGCGATCTCGATGGCGCAGGACCTCCGCGCGTTGTTGCAGACCGCGAAATCCGTGAACCCCGCAGCGTTGGAGGACCCGGCGATTCGCGATCGGGTCGCGCGGCTCCACACGCAGATCGAGTTCACCCGGTTGCTGTTGATGCGCGCGCTGTCGAAGGTGTTGAACGGTGAGAAGGGCTGGCCCGAGGTGCCGTTGGCCAAACTCCAGTGGGGTTCGATCTCGCTGTGGCTCGCTGAACTCGCGGTCGATGTGTTGGGCCCGGCGGGCGTGCTCGCCAAGGGTGCACCCGGCGCGGTTGACGGTGGTGTGTGGGCGCGGAACTACGTCTGGCAGCGTTACACGACGATCGGCGCGGGTCCGACCGAGGTCCAGAAGAACATCATCGCCGATCGCGCCCTGAAACTCGAGCGCTGA
>SXGT01671905.1_pt1 | contig 14918 bp, 12 predicted proteins | sample 3176221 | NCBI WGS metagenome assembly SXGT01 (sample SAMN11356862, study PRJNA531348) | freshwater metagenome | isolation source: freshwater sample F1-120 | place: China: Fuxian Lake, Yuxi | collected 2017-12-25
GAAGGCCTGCGCGCGCACCCGCCGAAGGGGCGCGCGGAGATCCTCAGCTACGGGACGAAGAAGTAGCGCCGCTCAGGCGGCATCGTAGCCGTACAGCTCGCGCGCCTTGGCGGGCGAGACCAGCCCGTTCCTCAGGTCCCGCGCCACCGCAGCGCGGTCGCGCGCCTTCGGGTCGCCGTAGCCGCCGCCACCGGGGATGTGGCTGACGATGCGGTCGCCGGCGCGTACGATCACCTGGCGCCCCGCGTCGTCGCGCGTGCCGCGGATCGACAGGAAGCCGTTGGGCGCGTCCCCGCCGCCGAGCACGCCCGGCACCGGGTGGATGAAGCGCCCGCCGCGGAAGCTCGCCAGCACGTCGCCGACCGGGCCGAGGCCGCCCTCCAGCATGCGCAGCACGTACTTCTGGCCGAAGCCGCCGCGGTACTTGCCGGCGCCCGCCGAGTCCTGCCAGAGGGACCTTTCTTCGACGATCATCGGCACTTCGCTCTCGATGACCTCGGCCGGCGTGTTGCCGACGTTGTAGGGGAACGCGAGGCAGGACACGCCGTCGCGCGCCGCGCGCGCGCCCTGCCCGCCGCTGGAGACGTTGAAGGGCGCGAAGTCGGCGCCGTCCCGGCGCTTGCCGAACATGTACTGGCCCCACATCGGCGTCGCGCCGGCGCCGGCGCAGACGCGCTCGGGCGCCGCCGGCGCGATCGCCTGGTAGACGCAGTCGGGCAGGAAATTGCCGATCGCCGTGCGCCCGAACACCGGCGCGGGGAACGTGCAGTTGAGGATGCTGCCCTCGGGGGCGAGGGCCTTGATCGGCCGCAGCGTGCCCTCGTTCACCGACACCGGGAGGTCGAGCATGCAGAGCACGCCGAACACGGTGTATGCCGCAGTGTAGGTGAGCGTGCAGTTGATCGCCGGCTTGACCTGCGGCGAGCTGCCGGCGAAGTCGACGGTGATCTCGTCGCCGTGGATCGTCACCGAGGTACGGATGACGAGCGTCTCGCCGCCGACGATGTCGAGCTTCTGCTCGTGCGTCCAGGTGCCCCTGGGCAGCTTGGCGATCTCGGCGCGGGTGACGGCTTCGCTGCGCGACACGATCTCGCCCGCGAGCCCCTGCAGGTGCGGCCAGCGCATCTCCTCGCAGATCTCGCGCATGCGCTCGCAGCCGACGTGGCAGGCCGAGACCTGCGCGCCGAGGTCGCCCATCACGGTCTCGTGCGAGCGCACGTTCTGCTCGATGAACGACCACACGTCACGGTTCGGCTCGCCCCGGCGGTAGAACTTCAGCGTCGGGATGCGGATGCCTTCCTCGTAGTTGTCGCGGCTCTCGGTGGTGGCGCGGCGGCCGCCGATGTCGACGTGGTGGCAGCAGGTGGCGACGAAGCCGATGAGGCGCCCCTTGTGGAACGCGGGCGCCATGATGCTGATGTCGTTGTGGTGGCCGCTCGCCATCCACGGGTTGTTGCCGATGACGACGTCGCCCTCCTCGAGCGTCGCCGGCGGGTGCGCCTCGAGCATGTGGCGGAGCATCGAGCCCAGGGGTCCGCAGAGGCCCGGCGTGCTGTCCGGCGTCTGCGCGAGCAGCCGCCCCTCGGCGTCGAAGATGCCGCAGCCGTAGTCGCCGATGTCGCGCACCACGGTGGAGAAGGACGTGCGGCGCAGCGTCGAGCCGAGCTCGCCGACGATCGAAACCAGGCGCCGCCAGAGCATCTCCAGCGTGATCGGGTCGATGACCGGGGTCGTCATGTCGTTCATGTCGCCTCCTTCACTTCGCCAGGGCCACGATCAGGCTGCCGTGGGAATCCACCCGCACCTTCGCGCCGCTCGGCACCACCGTCGTGGACTCATTCTCCTCGATGATCACCGGTCCGGCCAGTTCGGCGGTCGTGCCGATGCGGTCGCGCCGGTGCACCGCGAAGTCACGCCACTCACGCGCCTTCGGGCAGAACGCGCGGCGCGTGCCGACCAATCCATCGCCATCCTTCGGTACCGAACCGTCGCCGGATCCGGCTACACGCCGCTGCGCGCCCGCCGACAGCCGGAAGCTCATGATCTCCAGCACGAGGTCGGCGAACACGCGGCCGTAGAGCTTGCGGTAGGTGCGCTCGAAGGCTTCGCGGATCGCGGCGATCGCCGCCTCCGGCCCCTTGTCCATCGGGTACGCTGCATTGACGTCGTAGCCCTGCCCGAGGTAGCGCATGTCGACGCTGAATTCGTAGGCGATGTCGGCGGGCTTCACCGTCTTCGGCAGCCGCGACGCGCACTCGGCGGCCATCTCGGCGTGGATCTCCGCCAGCAGCGCCGGCGTGAGGTCGCGGTACAGCATGCGGCGCGAACGCACGGCGTCGTAGGTCACCGGCGCGACGATCATGCCGAAAGCCGCCGCGACGCCCGCGCGCGGCGGGATCAGCACCGTCTCGATGCCGAGGCGCGCCGCGAGGTCGCACGCGTGCACCGGCCCCGCGCCGCCGAACGCGACCAGCGCGCAGGATTTCGGATTCTCGCCGTGTTCGCTCACATAGGCCTTCGCCGCCGCCGCCATGTTCTCGTTGACGATCGCGTGCACGCCGAAGGCCGCCTCTTCTACCGTGATGCCAAGCGGCCCGGCCAGGGTCTTGTCGATCGCCTTCTCGGCCGCCGCCTTGTCCAGCGCCATGCGCCCGCCGAGGAAGTGCCCGGCGTCGAGGTAGCCGAGCACGAGGTCGGAATCCGACACCGTAGGGTCGGTGCCGCCCTGGCCGTAGCACGCAGGCCCCGGCACCGCGGAAGAGCTCTCCGGTCCGACCTGCAGCGTGCCGACCTTGGTCCGGCGCGCGATGCTGCCGCCGCCCGCGCCGATCTCGATCAGGTCGACCACCGAAATGCGCACCGGGATGCCGCTGCCGCGCTTGAAGCGGTGCACGTGCGCGACCTCGAAGTCGTTGGTGCGGATCGCGCGGCCGTCCTCGACCAGCGCCAGCTTCGCCGTGGTGCCGCCCCTGTCGAAGGCGAGCACCTTCGACAGGCCCGCCAGCCGCGCGAAGTGCGCGGCGCCGAGCGTGCCCGCCGCGGGACCCGACTCGATGATCTGCACCGGGAACTCGCGCGCGAACTCCACCGAGTTGATGCCGCCGCTCGACTGCATCAGCAGCAGCTCGCCCTTGAAGCCCTGCGCGCGCACGCGCTCCTCGAGCTTCGCGAGGTAGCGCGAGGTGACCGGCTTGGCGTAGGCGTTCAGCGCCGTCGTCGTGGTGCGTTCGTACTCCTTCATCTCCGGCAGCACGTCGGAGGACAGCGTCACCGGGATGCCGGGCGCGAGCGCCGTGCAGAGGTCACGCAGGCGCCTCTCGTGCGCCGGGTTGCGGTAGGAATGCAGCAGGCACACCGCGAGCGATTCGCAGCCTTCCTTCACCAGCGCCAGGATCGCCGCGCGGGCGCCCGCCTCGTCGAGAGGCGAGAGCACGGCACCGGTGGCGTGCATGCGCTCGTCGATCTCCAGGCGCAGGTACCTCGGCACCAACGGTTCGGGGAACACGATCTGCAGGTCGTAGGCGTCGAAGCGCTTCTCGCGGCCGATCTCGAGCACGTCGCGGAAGCCCTTCGTCGTGAGCAGGCCGGTCCTCGCGCCCTTCCTCTCGATCACCGCGTTGATCACCAGCGTGGTGCCGTGGACCATCGCATCGATGGCCGATGCGGTGCGGCCCTGCCGCGCGCACAACTCCTTCACGCCCTGCTCGATGGCGCGCGAGGGATCGTCCGGCGTGGTGAGGCACTTGTAGACCTCGACGCGCCCGTTCGCCTCGTCGACCTCGACGAAGTCCGTGAAGGTGCCGCCGATGTCGCTGCCGAGGGTGATCATGGCGGGGATTATTGTCGACCCATCCGCCCTGCGAAAGCACGGGGGAACGGCGGTTCACTATGCGGTTGCTCCGCTACAATCTTCCGGCCCCTTTCCACGAGGAGAATCCCATGGCCGCACGCAAGTCCAAGGCCGCGAAGAAGCGCGCCGCCCCCGCAAGGTTCCGTCTCGGCAGCCCCGACATCAGGCCGAACGGCACGATCGCCATGGAACAGGTGTTCAACAGCTTCGGCTGCACCGGGAAGAACATCTCGCCCGCGCTCACCTGGTCGAAGGCGCCGGCGGGCACGAAGAGCTTCGCGCTGCTGTGCCACGATCCCGACGCGCCCACCGGCGGCGCGGGCTGGTGGCACTGGCTAGTGCTGAACATCCCCGCGAGCGCCACGGGCCTCGCCAAGGACGCCGGCAAGGCCGACGGCTCGAAGCTGCCCGCGGGCGCGGCCCACGTCGACACCGATTTCGGCGGCCCCGGCTGGGGCGGCCCCTGCCCGCCGCCCGGCGACAAGCCGCATCGCTACGTCTTCACGCTGTATGCGCTGAAGGTCGACAAGCTCGACCCGAGCGGCGGCACGGCTTCGCTTGCGGGGTACATGGTGAATGGCAATGCGATCGCCAAAGCGTCGTTCACCGGGAAGTTCGGCCGCAAGAAGTAGGTGCTGCCAGCGCCGACCCGGACGGTGGTAGTCGACGATGTCGCCGTCGACTACCGCGAGCATTGCTGGATCGCGATGAGCGACGGCGTGCGGCTGTCGGCCGCAACGTGGATGCCGGCTGGCATGCAGGCGCCGATGCCGGCGATCCTCGAGATCATCCCGTACCGCAAGCGCGACCACACCGCGGCGCGGGACTTCCTGCTGCATTCGCATCTCGCCTCGCGCGGCTTTGCCACCGTGCGCGTCGACATGCGCGGCCATGGCGACTCCGAGGGCCTGCACGACGCGCACCGCACCTACGCGGATGCCGAGGAGATCCTCGCGTGGATGAAGGCGCGGCCGTGGTGCTCGGGGAAGACCGGGATGGTCGGCCTGTCATGGGGCGGCACCAATGCGTTCATGGCGGCGAACCGCCAGCCGCCAGGCCTCGATGCAATCGTCACCGCATCCTCAAGCCACGACCGCTACGGCATCGGCATGCTGTGGAAGAACGGCTGTCTCCTGAACGAGAACTTCGGCTGGGTGACCTCGATCACCGCGTTCGCGACGCGCCCGCCGGATCCCGCGGTGGTCGGCGACGGCTGGCGCGCGCTGTGGCAGCAACGCCTCGAGCAGCACGCACCCGAGGCGCCGAACATGCTGGCGCGGCAGCGCCGCGACGGCTACTGGGACGCGCACCTTGCCGATCCGTCGCGCATCCGCTGCGCGGCGTACCTCTTCAGCGGCCTCGCCGACAACAACTACGCGCAGACGCCGCCCGCTCTGCTGCCGCACCTGCAGGGGACGGCCGCGATGGTGCTCGGTGCGTGGGGCCACAAGTATCCGCACCAGGGCTATCCCGGTCCCGCGATCGACTTCCTCGCCGAATCCGCCGCATGGTTCGACGAGCACCTGCGCGGCAAGCCCGCCGCGCCGCGCCCGCCGGCGAGGGTGTTCATGGCCGAGGACACGCCCACGTTGCCGCAGTACGCGTCGGCGCAGGGCCGCTGGGTGTCGCTCGCCGCGCTGCCCGCGGCGGACGGGCCGCAGCGCCGCTTCCACCTCGACCACGGCCGGCTCGCCGACGCCCCCGCGCAGGGCGAGGCGCGGCATTGCGCGCCGCTCGACACCGGCACCGCTTCGGGCGAGGTGATGCCGTGGTTCGCCTACGGCCCCGGCCCCGAGCTGCCGGACGACCAGCGCGCCGACGACGGGCAGTCGTTGTGCTTCGACACGCCGCCGCTCGCCGCCGACGTGGCGTACGTCGGCCGCCCCGTGCTGGAGCTCGCGTTCAGCGTCGACCGCCCGGTCGCGACCCTCGCCGTGCGGTTGTGCGACGTGAAGCCGGATGGCGCTTCGACGCGCGTGTCGCTGGGCCTTTTCAATCTCTGCAATACGCTCGGCGATCAGCGCGATGCGGTGCGCCTCGAGCCGGGCCGGCGCTACACGGTGTCGCTGCCGATGGATTTCGGCGCGTACCGCTTCCTTCCCGGCCACCGGCTGCGCCTCGCGCTGTCGACCGCGTACTGGCCCCTGGTATGGCCGTCGCCCGAAGCCGTGACGATCGCCGTGGATTTCGCGGAGAGTTCGCTGCGCCTGCCGCTGCACGACCGCAGGCGCGAAGTGCCGGCGCCCGCGTTCGCGCCGCCGCGTCCCGGCGCGACGATCGCGCGCACCGAACTGCGTCCCGCGTCGCGCTCCCGGACCGTGTTGCGCGATGCGGGCACCCGCACCACCACCGTGCAGATCGACGAGGCGAACGGCCCGTACCGGCTCGACGACATCGACTGGACGGTGCAGTCGGAGTCGAAGGAACGCTACACCGTCGTGCAGGGCGACCCGGCGTCCGCCGCGGTGTCGATCGACTGGGACTGGCGCTACAGCAGAGCGAAATGGTCCGCGCAGACCCGCGTGCGCTCGACGATGCGCTGCTCGGCCGGCATGTTTCACATTAGACTCGCCGTGGAAGCGCTGGAGGACGGCAAGCCGTTCTTCGAGCGCGAATGGACCTACGACATCCCGCGCAACGGAACCTGACCCTGCCTCGCGGGACACTGCCAGGAGAACTCGCCATGCAATCCACCACACGACGCGGCATCCTGATCCTCCTCGCGGCGCTCCTCGGCGCCGCCTCCCCGCTCGCACTCGCGCAGGCGGCCTACCCGGCCAAGCCGGTGCGCATCGTGGTGCCGTGGCCGCCGGGCGGCGCCACCGACGTGATCGCGCGCCACATCGCCGAGCGGCTCACCAGCCGGCTCGGGCAGAACTTCATCATCGAGAACCGTCCCGGCGCCACCGGCCAGATCGGCACCAAGGCGGTGGCGATGGCAGATGCCGACGGCTATTCGCTGATCGTGATGTCGACCACCGTGCAGTCGGTCGGCCCGCACCTGTCGAAGACCTATCCGTTCGACCCGATCGAGGACTTCACGCCGGTGTCGCAGATCGTCACCTTCCCGTACGTGCTGGTGGTCGCCGCGAACGGCCCGTACAAGAGCGTCGCCGACCTCGTCGCGGACGCGAAGAAATCGCCGGGCAAAGTGCCGTACGCATCCTTCGGCCTGGGCAGCGCGCCGTACCTGATCACGGAACTCTTCGCGCAGGGCACCGGCACGCAGTTGCTGCACGTGCCCTACAAGGGCGGCGCGCCTGCGCTCGCCGACCTCGCCGGCGGCCAGATCGGCTTCTTCATCGACTCGCTGCCCTCGCCGTTGCCGCAGGTGCGCGGCGGCAAGCTGCGCGCGCTCGCCGTGACGACGAAGACCCGCACGCAGGTACTGCCCGACGTGCCGACGCTGGCCGAGACCGTGCCCGGCTTCGAGGCCATCGCGTGGCTCGGCATTTCCGGCCCGGCGAAGATGCCGGCGGAGGTCGCCAACAAGCTCAACGAGGCGATCCGCCAGGCCACGGCGGAACCCGAGTACGGCGCGAAGATCCGCCAGATCGGCGCCGAGCCGGTGGCGAGCGGCTCGCCCAATGAATTCCGCCAGCTCCTGGTGTCGCAGAAGCAGAGCTGGGGCGAGATGATCCGCAGCGCGAAGGTCCCCGTGGGCGACTGACCGTCCTTCCGGTTACCGCACCCAGCCGCGATTCGTCGCCAGCGCGACGAGGAACTGCACCGCCAGCACGCCGGCAAGCGACACCGCGAACACCGCCACCGGGTGGGCAAGCGGCAAGCCGACCGCCAGCACGAAGACGAACACCGGGAAGCCGAACATGCCGAGCGTGAAGCCGCGCATCAACTGGCGCGTGGCCTCGGCGCCGTGCAGCGCGCGCGTGAACGCGGGCAGCACGGAACCCCCGATCGGGAACGCCATCAGCGCGCCCGAGACGCGCGCGCCGAAGAGCTCCGCGCCGTAGGTGATCACCAGCATCAGCGCCACCGCCGCGCCCATGCGGAACGCGATCTCGACGCGCGGCACCGCGACGGGGATCCGCGCGCCGTCGGGACGCGGCAGCAGTCGGTAGGCGACCGCGAGCGCCGCCCACGTCATGGCGAGTCCCGCGTACGGGCCGAAAGGCAGGTACGACAGCGGGATCGCGCAGGCGATGAACGCCGCCCAGCCGGAAAACAGGCTCGCGGCCCAGCCGTGGCGCCGCGCCACCAGCGCGAACACCGCGATGTACACCGCGATCGCCGGCAGCGACACCAGCGTCGCCACCGACACGCCCACCAGGAACGCGCTCCCCTGCTCGATCAGCAGCACCGCGGCGATCGGCCCCGCGACAAGCGGCAGCGAAGTGAGCCAGCCAGAGACGCGGTGCCCCCACACGCGGGCGGCGACGCTCACGGCGAAGATCAGGAACGGGGTCAGCAGGAGCTTGAGGATCAGCATCGAAAGGGGTGCCGCGCGGCAGGCGCATTCTTTCATTGTTTGCGGGGCGCTGCGGTATTCTCGGCGCATGATCGACGCCATCGCCACGCCCTTCACCACCGCCACCGAGCGCGTGCGCGCCGAGTGGATCGACCACAACGGCCACATGAACATCGGCTACTACCTGGTGGCCTTCGACAACGCCACCTACCCGTTCTTCGAGTTCCTCGGCCTCACGCCGGCGTACCGCAAGCGCGAAGGCGCGACCACCTTCGCGCTGGAATCGCACCTTCACTTCCTGCGCGAGGTGAAGGAAGGCGACCTGCTGAGGTTCGAGGCGCGGCTGCTCGACTACGACGCCAAGCGCATCCATTTCTACCAGGAGATGTTCCACGCCGGCGAGGGCTACCTTGCCGCGTCGTTCGAGGGGCTGTCGACCAACATCTCGCTCGCCACGCGCCGCAGCGCGCCGATGGCGCAGGACCAGCAGGAAAGGCTCGCGGCGATCAAGGCGGCGCACGCGGCGCTGCCCCGCCCCTGGCAGGTCGGGCACGTCATCTCGGCGCATCCGCCCAAGCGCGGCTGATGCCCGCCGTCGATCCCCGGGAGGCGGCAGCGGCGACGCTGGCGCACTACGAAAGCAGCGCTGAGAGCTTCCGCAAGGGCACGCGCGACCACGACGTCAGCCAGAACATCGACGCGCTGCTGCGGCACATCGACGCTGCGCCGCCGCTGCGCATCCTCGACTTCGGCTGCGGCCCGGGGCGCGACCTGCGCCGCTTCCGGGAACTCGGCCACGAGCCGGTCGGCCTTGAAGGCAGCGCCGCCTTCGTCGCCATGGCGCGCGCCGACAGCGGCTGCGAGGTGTGGCACCGCGATTTCCTCGACCTCGGACTGCCGTCCGCGCATTTCGACGGCGTCTTCGCCAACGCGTCGCTGTTCCACGTGCCGGCCGCGGAACTCCCCCGCGTGCTCCGCGAGTTGCGCGACGCGCTGAAGCCGGGCGGCGTGCTGTTCAGCTCCAATCCGCGCGGCAACGACGAGGAAGGCTGGAACCGTGGCCGCTACGGCGCGTACCACAGCCTCGAGGGCTGGCGGCGCCACGTCACCGGGGCGGGCTTCACGGAACTCGAGCACTACTACCGGCCGGCGGGCCTGCCGCGGGAGCAGCAGCCGTGGCTGGCGAGCGTCTGGCGGCGCTGAGCGAAACGGTCCGCCGCGGCGGCGATGCGCCGCCGGCAATGGCGCTATCCTGCCGCTTCCCGGTTCCCGGTCGGTCGAGAGCGCGAAGATCATGGCGAAGATGAGCGGTGGTGCGGCAGTCGTCGAGTCCCTGCGCGCCGAGGGCGTGCAGCACGTCTTCGGCCTGATCGGCTCCGCCGGCATGGAGATCTTCGACGCCCTGCACGGCGCGAAGGACGTGCGCTTCATCGGCGTGCGCGACGAGCGCACCGGCGTTCACATGGCCGACGGCTACGCCCGCGCGTCGGGACGCGCAGGCGTGTTCCTCGCCGGGCAGAACGGGCCCGGCGCCACCAACCTCGTCACCGGCATCGCGCAGGCCGCCGCGGCGTACTCGCCGGTGATCGCGCTCGCGGGGTCGCTCTCCTCCGAGCACGTCTACCGCGACGCGTTCCAGGAAGTCGACCAGCAGGCGCTGTTCAAGCCGGTCACGAAGAAGACCTGGACCGCGACGCGCACGGCGCGCATTCCCGAAATGATGCGCGAGGCCTTCCGCACGGCGCTCGCGCCGCGCCGCGGCCCGGTGGTGCTCAACCTGCCGCGCGACCTGCTCGCCGAGATGGCGGAGTGCGACACGCCGGCCGCCGCGGCCGGTTCGCAGTCCGGCGGCCTGCAGGCAGGTGACGCGGCGCTGGTGGCGAAGGCGGTGGCGCTGCTGCGCGGCGCCGAGCGGCCGCTGATCATCGCGGGCGGCGGCGTGAAGAACGGCCGCACGCACGAGCAACTGCTGCGGCTCGCTGAACGATTGCAGGCGCCTGTCGCCGCGTCGCCGGGGCATGGCGACGCCGTGCCCTGCGAGCACCCGCTTTACGCCGGCCAGGTCGGCCCGCGCGGCAATACCGTGGCTTCCGCCATGGCGCGCGAGGCGGATGTCATCCTCGCCCTCGGCACGCGACTCGGCTTCAACACCACCTTCTACAGCTACGACAACATCAGTCGCACGGCGAAGATCGTGCAGGTGGAGATCGAACCGACGGCGCTGGGCAGGTTCTTTCCCGTCGAAGTGGGCATCGCGGGCGACGCCGGTGCGGTCGCCGGCCAGCTCTTCGCCGCGCTCGCCGGGCACGTCGCCGGAGCGAAGGTCCGCGCGTGGCAGGCGAAGTTCGCCGCCGACCGCGCGAAGCTGCTCGCCGATCGCGATGCCGCATCGTCCGCCGACGCGGACCCGATCCAGCCCGCGCGGCTGTATCGCGCGCTGCGCGCGTCGGCGCCCGCGGACACGATCTTCACCATGGACGCGGGCACGCTGTGCCTGCAGGCCACCGACCAGCTTCTCTACCGGCGGGTGCCGTCGCTCTTCACGCCGCTCGATTTCGGCCTCGTCGGCTTCTCGTACGCCTGCGGCCTCGGCGCCAAGCTCGCCTGCCCCGACCGCACGGTGATCAGCCTGATGGGCGACGGCGGCTTCGGCATGACCACCAGCGAGATCGGCACCGCGGTGGCGAATGGCATCAACACCGTCTGCGTGGTGATGAACAACGGCTGCTGGGGCGCGGAGAAAGCCTACCAGCGCGACTTCTTCGGCCAGCGCTACCTCGGCGCCGACGTGCCGAACCCGCCCTACGACCAGCTCGCGCGCCTGTGGGGCGCCGAGGGCTGGCGCGTGGAGAAGGCCTCGCAGCTCGAAGGCGCGATCCGCGCGGCGGTCGCGAGCGGCAAGCCGGCGATCGTCGACGTGCAGGTCGACCCGGACGCGCTCTACAGCTTCCGGCGCGATTCCTTCAAGCACCGCGATCCGGGGAAACCGGCGGCGTGAACGCCGCGCCGTTCGACTTCATCGTCGTCGGCGCGGGCTCTGCGGGCGCGGCGCTCGCGGCAAGGCTCACCGAGGACGGCCGCCACCGCGTGCTGCTGGTCGAAGGCGGCGGCGAGGACCGCAACCCCTGGATTCACGTGCCGCTCGGCGTCGGCAAGCTGCTCACCAACGAGCGCTACGCGTGGCGCTTCGAGACCGAGCCGCAGGCCGGCATGGCCGGGCAGCGCATCTACTGGCCGCGCGGCAAGGTGCTCGGCGGCTCCAGCGCGCTGAACGGCATGGCCTACGTCTGGGGCGACCCGGCCGAGTTCGACCGCTGGCGCGACGCCGGCTGCGAGGGCTGGGGCTTCGCCGACGTGAAGCCGTACTTCCGGCGCATGGAGGGCAATCCCTGCGCGACGCATCCGGACCGCGGCCGCGACGGGCCGCTCAGGATCACCGACCGCGCCGCGCGCGACCGCGACGCGCTGTCCGACGGTTTCATCGCCGCCTGCGAGCAGTCGGGCATCGCGCCCACCACCGACTACAACGCCGGTTCCTACGAGGGCGTGCGCTACCTCGAGCAGACCGCCGCGAACGGCCGCCGCTGGAGCACGGCGATGGCCTACCTGCGCGAGGCGCGTCGCCGCCCCAACCTGGCCCTTCTGACCGAAACGCTGGCCACGCGCGTCGTCTTCGAGGGCACTCGCGCCACCGGCGTCGAGGTGCTGCGCGGCGGCGAGCGCATGGTGCATCGCGCCACCCGCGAGGTGATCCTCTGCGCCGGCGCGATCCAGTCGCCGCAACTGCTCGAACTCTCCGGCATCGGCGACGGCGCGCGCCTGCGCGACCTCGGCATCCCCGTGGTCGCCGGCAACGCGCACGTCGGCGAGAACATGATCGACCACCTGCAGGTGCGCTGCACCTACCAGACCACGCTGCCGATCACCATCAACGACGTCATGGGCAGCTTCTGGATCCGCATGAAAGTCGGCCTGCAGTACGTCCTCACGCGCAGGGGGCTGATGGCCGGCACCTCCTCGACCGCGCACGCCATCACGCGCACGCGCGACGGCCTCGACGCTCCGGACGTGATGGTGCGCATCTACCACATCAGCGGCAAGGACCGGTACTCGCGCTCGCCCGGCGCCGGCATCGACCCGTTCTCGGGCTTCTCGATCGGCGGCTTCAAGCTGCACCCGGACTCGCGCGGTTCGATCCACATCCGAACGCCGGACGCGCGCGACGCCCCGGCGATCCAGCCGAACTACCTGCAGGCGGAGTCGGATCGCGCCACAGCGCTCGGCCTGCTGCGGCTGGTGCGGCGCATCGCCGCGCAGCCCGCGCTCGCGCCGCTGGTGGTCGCGGAGCATCGCCCGGGCCCGGCATTGGCGGAGGACGACGCGCTGTTCGCCTACATCCGCGAATCGGGACAGACCGCCTGGCATACCGTCGGCACCTGCCGCATCGGCCGCCCGGACGACGGCGTGGTCGACGCGCTCCTGCGGGTGCATGGCGTCGCGGGACTGCGCGTGGCGGATGCATCGGTGATGCCGACGATCGTTTCGTCGAACACCACCGCGCCGGCGATCATGATCGGCGCGCGCGCCGCGGATTTCGTGCTCGCCGACGCCGCGCGCGGCTAGCGTCGCTCAGTCGATCAGCCGGCCGTTCTCGTGGAACGGGAACGGGCCGGCGTGCTGGCCGATGAACGCCGTATGGCTGATCACGCCGGTCTCCGGCGTCCAGGCATGCACGCGGTACGAAGGCGGCTCCATCACGAAGCGCGACGCCGCGTCGTCCGCGAGGTCGAGCGCGACCTGGTGCGCGGGACTCGGCGCGGTGCAGGCGATGGTGCCGGCGAAGCGCGCCTCGATCGGCCGGTGCAGGTGCCCGCACAGCAGCCGCTCGACCTGCGGATGGCGGCGTATCACTTCGGCAAGGCCCTCGGCGTTGTCGAGGCCCTGCTCGTCCATGTGGCCGATGAAGGTGCGGAACGGCGGATGGTGCAGCAGCACCACGGTCGGCGCGGAAGGCCTGGCGGCGAGCGTCGCGTCGAGCCACGCGAGCCGGCCCGCGCAGAGGTGCCCGCCGCCCTGCCCCGGGACCACCGTGTCGAGGCCGACGATGCGCAGCGGATGCGCGTCGATCGCGTACTGGATGAACTCGCCGCCCTCGCGCAGGTAGGCGTGGCCCGGGAACGCGGCGCGCATCGCCTCGCGCTCGTCGTGGTTGCCGGGGATCAGGTAGCACGGCATCGCGAGCGGCGCGATCAGTTCGCGCAGCACCGCATACTCGTCCGGACGGCCGAAATCGACCAGGTCGCCGGTGAAGACGACGACGTCCGGGCGCTGCGGCAGCGCGTTCAGGTGCGCGACGCCGGCGGCGAGCATGGCGGCGGTGTCGACGACGCGGTACGACAGCCTGCCCGCGGCCTTGATGTGAAGGTCGCTGACCTGCGCGACCAGGAACGGCCTGGACACGGCGCTCAGTCGAGCTTGATGCCGGCCTGCCGGATCACCTTCGCCCAGCGCTCCACGTCCGCCTCGAGGAAGCGCCTGAGGTCCTGGGGCGTGCCCGGGTTGAGCTCCGCGCCCGCCGCGCGCAGGCGCTTCTCGACCTCCGGATGCCGGATCGCCGCGCCGAGTTCGGCGTTGAGCCGCCGTACCACCTCGGCGGGCGTGCCGGCGGGCGCGAGGAACGCGAACCAGGTGCTGACGTCGAACCCCGGGTAGCCGCTCTCGGCCACCGTCGGCAGCGAAGGCATCGCGGACGAGCGCTTCGGCGTGGTCACCGCCAGCCCGCGCAGCTGTCCCGACTCGATGCGCGGCCGCGCCAGCGCCATGGTCAGCGCCATCATCTGCACTTCGCCGGTGACGATCGCCGTCGTCGCCTCGGGCTGCCCGCGATAGGGGATGTACAGCATGAAGAAACCCGCGCTCTGCTTCAGCATCTCGGTGGCGAGGTGCACCGACGAACCGGAACCGGCGGAGGCGTAGTTCAACTGCCCGGGCCGCGCCTTGGCGAGCGCGACCAGTTCCGCCAGCGACTTTGCCGGCACGGACGGATGCACCACGATCACGTTCGGGATCACGCCGACCATCACCACCGGCTCGAAGCTCTTGAGCGGGTGCCACGAAAGCCTCGGATACAGCGACAGGTTCACCGTGTGCGCCGGGCTGGCCACGATCAGCGTGTGCCCGTCGGGCGCCGACTGCGCCACCGCCTCGGTGCCGATGTTGCTCGCCGCGCCGACGCGGTTCTCGACGACCACCGGCTGGCCGAGCGCCGGCGCGGCGCGCTCGCCGACCGAGCGCGCGATGATGTCCACGACGCCGCCCGCCGGGTAGGGCACCACGACCTTCACCGGCTTGGAGGGAAAGGCCTGCGACAGCGCTGCGCCGCTGGCGAGGGTGAATGCGGCCGCAACAAGGACTCGTTTCATGGCATGCCTCCTGTTGCGCGATCGGGCCGGAATCCTAGCACGCAGGCGATGGCGACTCCGCGATGCGCTAGGCCCGCATGCCCCAGCGCTCGACGGTGCGCGCCTCGATCACGCGGAAGACGCAGCTCTCGACCACCAGGCCGATCAGGATCACCGTGAACAGGCCCGCGAACACCAGCGGGATGTCGAGCATGTTCTTGCTCTCGTAGATGAACCAGCC
>SXGT01918778.1_pt1 | contig 14915 bp, 6 predicted proteins | sample 3176221 | NCBI WGS metagenome assembly SXGT01 (sample SAMN11356862, study PRJNA531348) | freshwater metagenome | isolation source: freshwater sample F1-120 | place: China: Fuxian Lake, Yuxi | collected 2017-12-25
ATCCAAGGCGAAGCGACCTTGGACATGCGATCTCACGATCGAGGCGGCCAGCGACTTGACTACCGTCGGGTCCTTGATGCGAAGTTCTCCGAGGACCTGAGCAGCCGCGACTTGGAGGTCCGGGCGTCCGGCGTCCAAGATGGCGACGATTGCCTTGACGGTATCGTTCATTCGCAATGACCTGTGGCAGAGAACCGCCCCGCGCCCGTGGAGAGGATGGGCTTGCGGGAGAGCGGGATTATGGCAAGCCCCCGCGTGACCGCCAAGAACGGGGCCAGACGGCACGGCGAAATCCAGGCGCGGAGCGACCAGGGTCCGAGATCGCCTAATCCATAAGTAGGCCGATGGTTAGCGGCATTATTGCGAGCCTGCCTGGTGCCTGGGCTTTTTTGGCCGCCGCGGGCCAAAGACCAGCCGCCGTCCAACCAGCCCACTCGGCAGCTGATAGTGCCCTTCCGCTCAACCTGCCTTCAGGCACTGTTAGATGAGCCCTCACAGGCCATTGCGCAGCCGAAAAGGCGCGTGGGTTTGACTCGGCGCCGAATAGTGTGCCCGCCCTTGCGCCTCCTATTGGTAGCTCCGTTCTTGCCGCATGTCGCTGCCACCCACGGCGGCGGTTCTTACTTGGGTGCAGTCTGCAGTGCGATGGCAGAGCAGGCAGAACTCGCGCTCGCGGCGCAACTTCGGCCCGAGGATGCGCAGCACCTAGCCACCAACGGCAATTCGCCATTTGCCCGCACATGGACCGTCGCTGCGTCGCGCCCAAAGGGTTTTGAGCGGCGCCTGCACCAAGCCAGGATGCTGGTCCGTTGGGGCATCTGCGGCGAGCCTTTGGTTGCCGCCAAGTTCGCCACTCATGCGATGCACGATGCTGTGCGCCGCGCCGTGGCTGAGTTCCGACCCGATGCGGTCCTGCTCGAACTGGCCCAGTCGGCCCAGTTCGTGACCAAACTCGGCGGCATCCCGTGCATTCTGACCGATCACGAGGCCGGCGTGCCGGCCAATACCCAGACCGACCTCGGCGCCTGGGCCGACCGCCGCGACCGACGACTCTGGGCAAACTACGTTCGCCGCCACTTCGCTGCTGCAGACCTCCTGCAAGCCGTCACCGCCGAAGATGCCGCGCAGTTGGGGCAGATGCTCGGACGTCAGGTCGAAGTCCGCCCGCCAGCGATCGTCATTCCCGCAAACCCCTCGCCGCGCCTGGGCACGCCGTTGCGCATGTTGTTCTTGGGCAGCTACAGCCACGAGCCGAACGCGCGTGCCGCCCGCGTGCTCGCAACCGAGGTTCTGCCGCTCGTCCGCCGACAGGTGCCCGACGCAGAGCTGTGGCTGGCCGGCCCCGACTGCAACCGCATCGAGACCTTGGCCGGCAAGGGCGTCCGCGTCGTGGGCTTCCGCGATTCGCTCGCTTCGTTGTTCGCAGAGGTCCGCTTGGTTCTGTCGCCGCTCTACTCCGGCGGCGGCTTTCGCATGAAGGTCCTGGCCGCACTTTCGCACGGCGTGCCAGTTGTCACCAATGCGCTCGGTGCGCGCGGCGTGGCAGCCCCTGCGCCGGCCAAGACCGTTCACGAGACGAGCGAGGCGCTTGCGGATGCTGCGACGGCGATGCTGCTCGACGAACGTCGCTGCGCGGACGCAGGAGCGCTCGCGCATCGCTGGGCCAGTGAGAACCTGTCGCCGCATGCGGTGGCACAAACGCAACTGAAGCGCATCCGCGACTTATTGGCCCGTCAGAAGAAGTGATGGGTTGAGTGCGCGCGCCGGGCGCGAGATCACGCCGCAAGGCACGCGCAGGCAATGAGTGCGGGACCGACGACTGGCGAACTGGTCCTTGCGTCGCGACAACGCGAGCACCGGACGATCGCACAGCAGCCAGGACGCGCCCGCGGCAAGGGGCGCGCTCGTTCCTTCCATCACTCAGTTGCCGCGACGTTCGCCGCCGCCGGCATCACCACCACCACCGCCTGCGCCGCGGCGCCGGTTGCGCAGTTCGACGATGTCCATCTGCACTTTCACCGTCGTCGTGCCGCGCAGCAACTCGATCTCCATCGACTTCACGTCCTCGCCGAGTTCGCGCATCGCCGAGAAGACCTCGTGCATCGCTTCGATCTTCTGTCCGGCGGCCTTCTGCAGCACGTCGCCGACCTGGATGCCCATCTTCGCGCCGCGCCCATCCGCCTTCAGCGCAGTGAACTTGAAGCCGTCCATCTCGCCATCGAACAGTGCTGCGGCATAGCTGCCGGCCTGACGGCCGCCGCCGCGGCGCACGCTGCCGCGATCGAGCATCTCGGGCAAGTTGGCGGTGCCGAGCGCGGCAAGCGCGATCACGGTTGCGGTATGCCGCTGGTACTCGGGGATCGCAACCTCGTAGGTGTCCCACTGGGTGTGCCACGAGTAAGCGAAGTAGTTGGCGCGGCCCTTGAGGCTCCAGTTGAGTCCGGGCACGCCTGCCGCGATGAACGACGCGTGATCGCTGCCGCCGCCGCCGCTGATCGCTTCGACCTTGTTCAGCTCGAAGGCAGGGCCGCCATGGCTCGCGTCGGGCGGGGTCAGGAGGAGCATCGGCGCAACGACGCTCTGCATCGGGCCCCACATGCTCTCCGTCACGCCGATCGAAGCAGCCCAGTTGGTGCCCGAGTCGTGATTGAACACTGCCGACACCTTCTCCATCTCGACGCGGTGCATCTTCACGTAGCCCGCGCTGCCGAGCAGACCCTGCTCCTCGCCGCCCCAGAGGCAGAATCGGATCGTGCGCTTTGGCTTTGCGCCGACGGCCATCAGGATGCGCGCTGACTCCATGGTGGTCGAGGAGCCAGTCCCGTTGTCGGTGCAGCCCTGCGCCTGATGCCAGCTGTCGAGGTGCGAGCTGACGATGACGATTTCTTCGGGCTTCTCGGTGCCCGGAATCTCCGCGATCACGTTGTAGAGCGGGATGCCACCGTCGCGGAAGGTGTTCTCGATGTCGAAGTTCGCATGCACCGCCGGCGTGCCATCGAGCAGCTTCTCGAGCTCATCGGCCTGGTCGGCACGAACCGCGATCTGCGGAATCGTCGGGACCTCGGCCAGAGTCAGCATCGCCTTCTTCGAGTCACCAAACACGCGGACGCGTGTCGGGAACTTGTCGTCCGCGTCCGTCGCACGATAGACCCACCCGAGGATGCCGAGGTTCTCGCACGCCTGCCGGATCTCGGCGTTGGGACGCTTGCGGTAGAACACCCACTTGCTGCCGACCGACTCCTTCGTCGCGCCTTCGACGGTGTCCGGTGCCTTGACGATCACGCCCTCGCGCGGGCCATTGGTGCCGGCAGTCCATGCCTCGGTCGCAACATAGAGATCCATCGACACCGGGCTCGTGATCCGGCCCTTCCACGCGCCGCGATTCCACGCAAGCCTCCACTCGCCCCACTTCTCCAGGGTGACGCTCGGCACGCCCATCGCGTGGAACTCGGTTGCAGCCCACGCGCACGCCTTGGTGAAGTTGTCGCTGCCGGTGAGGCGATGACCGACCTTGCCGGTCATGTCGCGCAGGATGCGCATCACCTGCGAGTTGTCGATGCCTTCGTGCCGGATCGCCGCCGCGAGTTCGTCGTCGAGCACGGGCGCGACTTCGAGCGCCTCGTGCTGCTTGGCCTCGACGACGGGCACAACCGCCGTGATCGGCTTCTGCGCCTCCTGCGCGAAGAGCAGCGAGTTGAAGGAGACGAAGAGCGGGAACGCGAAGAAGAGTTGACGTCGGAGCATGGTCTTGGTCGCTGGCAGGAGTGCCGCCTGCATACGCAACCGACGACGCTTCTGCGAGCCTCGATCCCGGTCTGACCGCGTCGGCGACGAGAAAGCGACCGTTCTCCAGGGATCCGCCAGGCGGCTAGGGCGAGAACCAACGCCAGCTCGCGCCCGGCCCTCGCGCAGGGGCTACAGGTAGTCCCGCAGTGCTTCCCGCATGTCGAAATCCGACGGCCCGAGGTCGAAGCTCGTGAACCCGCGACGCAGATAGTCGGCAAAGTAGCCGCGCAGTTCGTCCTTCGTCCGGGCATTGCCATTGTCGCCGAACTTGGTGACGAACGGAGTGAAGTGCGGATACAGCGCGTCGGTGCTCTGCTTTCCCCACCAGTCGCCGTGCAACGTGGTGCGCATGAAGTTGCCGATCAGCAAGTCGTCGAAGGCGCTCCACTCGACTGCGGACATCAGCGAGTTGCGCGGGACCTCGAAGGTCACGCCGCGGTCGATGCCGCTGCTGATGTCGATGACGCAGTCCTTGCCCGCGACACGGAAGGTCACGTGGCCAAAACGACCCTTCAGGTGCTCGAAGCGTCCAAAGTAGCTGCGCAAGCTCGCGGCATCGCCGTCGCGTAGCGGCTCGTTCCAGTCATCGCCGAACTCCTCGGGCTTCGCGACCTTGCCTTCGTTCGACTTGGGTCGGATGCAGCGGTAGTCGTCGCGCAGCAGGTCGTAGGCGAGAAACGCCGGCAGGCAGCGCGCCTGATCGGAACGGAAACCGTTGGTGTATTCGTGCTCCGGAGTCGCGCAGTCGTTGGTCCACAGGCTGTCGGTGCGCTGATAACGATGCTGGCTCGACGATGGCAGGTAGTTCTTGATGCCGTATGCGTGGAGCACTTCGGCGACCTGCGGCCCGACGGGCAGATGCTGCATCGCGCGCGGCGGGATTCGACGGCCTTGCTCGTCGAAGAAGTTGATCATGTCCGCATCGCCGTAGCCGAGCAGACACGCGAGAAAGGTCTGCTTCTGGAATCGCGGCAGTTCCCGCATCAGGAAGTGCCGTGCGCCGCGATCACCCGCGTCGTTGGCATCAATGATGAGGTGGCCGTCGAGATCGACGATCAATACTGCGTCTTGGTTGTAGTTGGCGATCGACGCGACGCGCAGGCGCGGCGACAACTGCGTCCACACGCCGTCTTGCAGCACGCGGACCTGGAAGCCGAGCCCACGCAAGTCATTCGCGACCCGCGCGCCGACGTGGTCTGGCAGCAGGATCTCCTTGTCCCGCAGCGTGTCGAGCGAAGGCAGGCTCAGGTGATCCGGGTGCCCGTGCGAGATCCACAGGTAGCGGCAGTTCCGCACGTGGGCCTGCTGCTCCTCGGGCACTTCGTGCGACAGGATCCACGAGCCGAAGTAGGCCGACCCGAACAGCCACGGATCCGTCGCGAGCACCGGCCCGCCGTCGTGGAAGATGAGACACGCGTTGCCGATCGTTTCGAAACCGAGGTCCATGTGGGTCTTTGGTGTATCGGTTCGGAGCCCTGACGGAAATGGAGCGCAGTGCGGGAGTCGTGACGGGCGAAGTGGCGAAGCGCAGTGGCTTGGGGCGACAGCGCGGTGGCAGCGAAGGGCCGCAACCAAGCGCGTGTCGCCCAGCATGCCGACCACGCCAAGGTGGCATCGGCTTCATGGCGTGGACCCAGCCTCCGGCGCGAGGGCACAGCACAGCTCCTCGCGGGTTCAATGGATGCGCAATGGCCGCGACGGGCGCAAGCCTATGCTGGCGTTGCGCGATACCTGGTTGAGGTGTTCGCGAAAGGCCGATCGCACACTTTCGGCCGCGCTCTGATACGAGCCGCCGCGATGGCAACGATCCAAGTCGTAGAAGAAGAAGCTGCGCGCCCCGTCGCCTTCGCGTTCGGCCCCATACTCGCCGTAGTGATCGGCGGTCCACTCGGACACGTTGCCATGCATGTCGAACAAACCGAATGCGTTGGGGGCATAGGTGCCGACGGGCGCGTGAACGACGAAACCGTCTTCCCATGACTCACAGCGCCACTGGACGCCGCAATGCCGAGCCGTCGCGTCAGCCAGGTTGGCGCAGTGAACGAGTTCGTCGAGTCCGCATGATCGCGGCGTGTTCGTGCCTGCGCGACAGGCATATTCCCATTGCGCCTCAGTCGGCAGTCGCAGACCCTGGCTCGAGAGCAGGCGCTCCGACGACAGGAAGTCGACGGTCTCCACGGGATGCGCTCCGGTGATCGTGCCTGCCTTGAAATCTGCGCACCCGGTGAAATAGCGCGATGGCTGCTTCCCCGCCTCGTCAAAGGTCCACAGTCCCTTCCATTGGTCCTGCGTCAACTCGTGGGTTGCCATCAAGAATGCATCGATCTGCACCGAATGCAGCGCTTCGTCCGGGCGGCGCCCTTCGTCGAAACGGACCGCGAGTGGATCCTCGTTCTGGCATCCGAGTCGAATGGCTCCACCAGGCAACAGCGCGAACACAATGGGAGTCCGCTTACCAACCAGGATGCGCCCAGTGGAATCGGGCTGCGGCACTGTGATTGCCGCCGGATCGGATTCGCCGTCCCAGGCGGACCTCAAGTGCGCGAATCGAAACAGCCCGCTCACCGGGTCGATGCCGAGCGGCTCGAGGTCGACGAGGTCTTCGTTCGCGAAGTCCACCGCAGCGCCGCGATAGGCCTCAGCATTGCTCAAGGCCGTGCGCACCGCTGCCGCACGCGCAAGGAACTCCGGGTCCTGCTCCCGCCGCCGCAAGAACTCCGCCCAACGCACCCGTCGTTGGACCCCAACGACGACATCACGTTGGAACGCTTCCACGTCGCGGTCGAACTGAAGCAACGTCGAGTGCAGAAAAGACTCAGCCTGCGCGTTCGCTGGGAATCGGAACGTGCGCCTTACCCCGAGGAACTGCGTGAGGTGATCGAGTTTTCGCTCCCACTCGAGAAGAACGCTGCCCTTTGCGTGCACGGTCCGTCGCAACTCAGTCCCGAGGCGCTCGGAGAGTTGGCGGTCCAGCGCGTCCGGCGAGGCTGGCATCGCATCCAGGATGCGCAGGGCATCCGCATCGAGCCCGATCGAGAAGTATGCGACGGCCAACGCAACCTGCATGGCCGCATCGCTCTGCGTGCCGCGCGCTTTGTCCGCCGCAGCGATCGCATACCTGAGCCCGAGCAGCTCCTCGCCAAGCTGAGTCCGCGCTTCGAGCAGCAGTGCGGAGCGAGCCTCAGCTTGCACATGCAATTCCTGCGCGCTCAGCCCCAAGTGCTCGAGCGGCAGATCCGGGATGACGACCTTGGCTCGCCCCTCGCGCACATCGCGTGCCCGCCGCAAGGATGCCACGACCTCCGAAGTGACCTTCCACTGTTGCTGCAAGGGATCGGTCGCAGCGTCGGCTGCGCGATCCGCATCGCTCCATGGCGCACACGACTGCTCAAGGTCCGCCATTGTCGCACGAGCAGATTGCCGAAGACGCGCAATCGGCTCGGCATGCTCGATCAGCCAACGGTTCATCGCATCAAGACGCGATGGCCATGCTGGATAGAGCGCGGTCTCCGCAGCCTTGGCTTCTCGCAACAGGACCACGCCCTTCAACTCTTCGAACTCACGGACCTTCTTTGCGCGTTCATCAGCGTTCTTCTGCGCCTCCTTGCGAGCTGTTTCCGCGACCCCCAGCAGCGTCTGGTTGTCGTTCGCCCGCTGATTGGCGACACGCGCGTAGTCGAGCGCGACGATGCCGCCGGCGATCGCAGTCAGCAGAACGAGGGTTACGGTCAGCACCTCGCCGCGGTTGCGACGCACGAACTTGCGCACCAGATACAGCGTCGTCGGCGGGCCTGCGGACACCGGCTCGAACGCGAGGTGGCGTTCGATGTCCGTCGCCAATCCAGCCGCGGACGAGTAGCGCTGCTCGGGCTCACGCGCGCACGCCTTCTGCACGATCCAATCGAGGTCGCCACGCAGTTCTCGCTGCCAGGCCGTCGCCGCCGATCCAGCGGCGACGCGCTGGCTCGGCCGCGCAGGATCGCTAAGACGCAGGTGCTCACGCACTGCGAGCGGGTCGCGCGACCGGGCCCCCATTCCGTGCAGGGGGTGCGCGCATGCCAGCAGCTCAAACAGCAACAGCCCGAGAGCGTGCACATCGGTCCGCGTGTCGACGAGTGACGCATCGCCCGACAGTTGCTCCGGCGCCATGTAGAGCGGGGTGCCGAGCATCGCGGCGGAGTGCGTCAGCGTGAGGTCTTCGTCGCCTTCTTCCAACGCGCGCGCGATCCCGAAGTCAATCAGCTTGGGCTGGCAGCCCAACCCGGTGTCGGCAACGAGCACGTTTCCTGGCTTGAGGTCGCGATGCAGCACGCCTTTCTGATGCGCGTGTTGCACGCCGCGACAGACCTCGCAGAACAGCTTCAGCCGCTCCCGCAACGCCAGTCCCTTCTCGGCGCAGTAGGCAGTGATCGACTTGCCCTCGACGAGTTCCATCGCGAAGTATGGCTGCCCAGAATCCGTCACGCCCGCGTCGTAGAACTTCGCGATCGCTTCGTGGTTCATGCGCGCCAGGGCCTGCTGCTCCCGCGCGAAGCGGCGGAGGATCGACTCGCTGTCCATGCCCAGCTTGAGCACCTTGAGCGCAACGCGTCGACGCACCGGTTCGTCTTGCTCGGCAAGGTAGACGTCGCCGAACCCGCCGCGGCCAAGGCGCGACTGCACACGGAACGGGCCGACTCGGCTCAGGGTCGGGTCTGTGAGGTCGCTTGTGGAGGCTTCGATCCATCTTGCCGCCGCCGCCGTCAATCCCGCCGCATGAAGGGGGTTGGCCAGGACGAGCCCTTCGATTGCCTGCCGCCGCTCCTCCGCTGAACTAACCCGGAACAGGGCCTCGCCGAGCGCATCGGCGAGGTCCTCCGGCAGACGTGGTGAGTCGGCTGCTGCAGACGGCATGAACACGCATTGCAACGGATCGAGGGACCGATGCCAAGCGAGAGGTCCGAGGATGGCGATCCCAGCCCTCTACCCGGCCCAACGCCAGACAACGCGCCATGACGCAAGCAGCCCGTTCCAAGAATGGCTGCGTCGCCGAGAGCCTGGCAGCAGGGCGAGCTCAAGGAGCGCGGACTGAGTCGAATCCTGGGTTTCGACGCTTTCGCACGACGCCGAGATCGGCCCGGATGCCTGGCTCGCAGGCAGCATCCGTTTTCGGCGGGCTGCTAGAGTTCCCCGCCCGCCCGTGCCCCTCGCCTCGTTCCACCCCGCCATCGCCCGCTGGTTTGCCGAGACCCTCGGCGAACCCTCCGTTCCACAGCAGCGCGGCTGGCCGCCGATCGCTCGCGGCGAGCACACCTTGATTGCGGCGCCCACGGGATCCGGCAAGACCCTCGCGGCATTCCTCGTCGCGATCGACAGGCTGCTGCAGCAACCGGACCTGCCGCAGGAGACGCAGGTCATCTACGTCTCGCCCTTGAAGGCACTGTCGAACGACGTGCAGAAGAACCTGCAGGCTCCGCTCGCAGCGCTGCGGGCAAGCGATGCGAGCTTGCCCGAGGTCGCAGTGCAGGTCCGCACCGGCGACACACCTGCGAGCGAACGCGCGGCGATGCTCCGAACGCCGCCTCACATCCTGGTCACGACGCCAGAGTCGCTCTACCTGCTGCTGACGACGCTGCGCGGCAGGAAGCAACTCGCAACCACGCGCACATTGATCGTCGACGAAATCCACGCGCTCGCGCGCGACAAGCGCGGCAGCCACTTTGCGCTCACTGCCGAGCGGCTCGACCGGCTCGTGCGACAACATGGCGGCAACCTCCAACGCATTGGCCTGTCGGCAACGCAGAAGCCCATCGAGGACACCGCAGCGCTACTGGTTGGCCAGGGCCGCAATTGCACGATCATCGACGCCGGCCACCGCCGCGAGTTGGACCTTGGGCTCGAACTGCCGGGCTCGCCACTGCAGACCGTCTGCTCGACCGAGACGTGGAGCGAGATCTTCACGCGCATGGCGCAACTCGTCGACGAGCACCGCACGACCATCGTGTTCGCGAACACGCGCAAGATGACCGAGCGCATCGCCGCTCGACTCGCCGAGCGCCTTGGCAAGGACCGCGTCACCAGCCACCACGGTTCGTTGTCGAAGGACCGCCGCCTCGACGCAGAGCGTCGACTCAAACAAGGCGAACTGAAGGCGCTCGTCGCGACCGCCTCCTTAGAACTGGGCATCGACATCGGCGACGTCGACCTCGTTCTCCAGGTCGGACCGACTCACGCGATTGCGACGTTCTTGCAGCGCGTCGGTCGCGCGGGGCATGCCTTGTCTCGCACGCCCAAGGGCCGCATCTTCCCGCTGACGCGCGACGAGCTTGTCGCATGCGCTGGCCTCCTGCTCGCGGTGCGGCGCGGCGACCTGGATCGCACCCTGCAACCCAAGGCGCCGCTCGACATCCTCGCGCAACAAGTGATCGCAGCGGCTTGCGACGAAGAATTCGACGAGGACGAACTGTTCTCGTTCATCAAGGGCGCGCACCCATTCCGCGAACTGGCACGCGAGCGGTTCGACGCGGTCCTCCTGCTGCACGCGGGTTCACGATTTTCCCTTCTGCACCGCGACCCGGTTCACAAGAAGGTCCGCGCAACCAAACGCGCACGCCTGATCGCCGTCACCTGCGGCGGCGCGATCCCCGACGTGGCGGACTACCGCGTCGTGCTCGATCACGATGACACGCTCGTCGGCACCATCAACGAGGACTTCGCCATCGAGAGTTCGATCGGCGATGTCTTCCAACTCGGCAACGCAAGTTGGCAGGTCGTCCGCATCAGCCAAGGCGTGATGCGAGTGCGTGAAGCCCATGGCTTGCCGCCGAGCCTGCCGTTCTGGCTCGGCGAAGCGCCTTCTCGCACGCGCGAACTCGCCAACGCCGTCTCCACGGTGCGCGAGCGCGGCGAAGATCGACAGTGGCTGCGTGATTGCTGCGGACTCGACGATGGCGCGGTCGAGCAGATCGCAAGCTACCTCGCGGCGGGCCGCACAGCGCTCGGCGCCATGCCCAGCGTGGACTGCCTCGTGCTGGAACGCTTCTTCGACGAGACCGGTGGGCAACAGCTCGTGTTGCACGCTCCGTTCGGTTCGCGGCAGAATCGCGCGCTCGGACTCGCGCTACGCAAGCGCTTCTGCGTCGGGTTCGGCTTTGAGCTGCAGGCGGCAGCGAACGAAGAGGCGATCGTGATTTCGCTCGGGCAGGTGCACAGCTTCGCGCTCGAGGACGTGTTCTCGTATCTCCATCCCAACACCGCCAAGGATGTGCTCATCCAGGCGCTGCTGCAGGCGCCGATGTTCGAGACCCGGTGGCGTTGGAATGCCTCGCGCTCGCTGCTGATCGAGCGATTCAGGAAGGGCCAGCGCGTGCCAGCGCCGCTGCTGCGATTCTTCGCCGGCGACGCGTTGGTCGCCGCCTTCCCCCACGCCGAAGCCTGCCCGGAGACGCTGCCGCAAGGTCCGATCGACGTGCCGCTCGACCATCCGATCGTCGGGCAGACGGTCCTAGACTGCCTCGTCGAAGCGATGGACGTGGATGGATTCCTCGAACTGCTGCAGCGAATGCGCAACGGGTCGATCCGCATGGTCGCCATCGACACCAACGCGCCATCGCCATTCGCGGACGGGATCCTGCACACGATGCCGTATGCGTTCCTCGACGACGCGCCGCTGGAGGAACGCCGCACGCAGGCCGTCGTCACCGCGCAGCGCCGCGGCCGCGCGCAGCAGCCTGCGGACCAAGAACTCGACGAAGCCGCGATCGCGCTGGTGCAGGAGGAAGCCTGGCCTTCGGCGACGACGCCAGAAGAACTGCACGAGGCGCTGACGTGGATGGGTTGGATCGAAGACCAGGAGGCGAAAGGCGCCTGGCGACAGCTGCTCGACGCGCTCGCAGTCGACGGGCGCGCGGTCCGTTGCGGCTCGCGCTGGCGCGCAACAGGCTCGAGCGAAGACCTCGTTGACAGTTGGCGCGGTCGGCTCGAAGCCGTGCTGCCGGTGCCGATCGAAGGGCTCGCACACGACGACCTCACGGCGTTGCTCCGACTCGAAGCCGATGGAGTCGCGATGCGCGCGCGTTGCAGCCACGGCGAAGTCTTTTGCCATCGACGACTGCTGGCCCGCGTCCGTCGCTACATGGTCGAGCGACTGCGCAAGGCCGTCGAGCCGGTGAGTCCGATCGACTTCGACACCTTCCTTCTCGCATGGCAAGGCGCGACCGGCAGGATGCACCACGAAGGCGCACGCCGGTTCGGACCCCAAGGGCTGCGAGCCACTCTGCGTCAGCTTGCTGGGACTGCCGCGACCGTCGAGGCGTGGGAGGACGAAATCCTGCCGCAACGCGTCCAGGGCTACTCACGTGAGTTGCTCGATCAACTGACGCTGGCTGGGGAGTTTGTCTGGTTGCGGTTGTGGGGATCGTGGCGCGGACCGCTCTCGAAGGCGCCGCTGTCGATCGTGCCACGCGAGGATTTGCAGCACTGGCTCGAGTTGCCGTTGTCGCGTCCCGATCAAAAGCAGCTCGGATCCGAGGCGCTGCACTTGCACGAATTGCTGGCGCAACGCGGCGCGTCCTTCCCAACCGACCTTCGCGCCTGGAGCCGGATGCTGGAGAGCCAGATCGAGGATGGCCTCTCCGAGTTGATCGGCGAAGGAGTCGTGACCTGCGACTCCTTTGCTGCGGCTAGGCAACTCGCTGTGCCGCCGAGCCGCCGACGGTTGCCGCTGCACGCAGTCGGTCGCTTCCAGCTGGTGCACTGGCCACCCGAGGGCCGCGCAAGCGATGCCGCAGTCGAGCACGCGGCGGCAACCTTGCTCCAACGCTATGGCGTCGTGAGCCAGACTCTGCTGCTCGACCAACGCTCCCCGCTGCCGTGGCGCCTTCTGCTGCGCTCGCTTCGTGCGATGGAACTTCGAGGCACAGCGCGCGGCGGCCGATTCGTCGCGGGCTGGAGCGGCGAACAGTATGCCGCTCCCGAGGCCGTGGCCTTGTTGCGGCAATGCCGCGAAGATCGCCGGCGTGGAGAGGAGTTCGCACGGGACGCCGCGTCGAGCTGATTGCAGCAACTACACGTCCGGAATCGCTGCGAGAACGCGCGGCCAGTCGATTGGGTCGCCGGCCGCGCAGTCGCGCTGAGAGTCCAGGACTCCGCCGTCTCCCGCAATCAAGAGGGCGCCGCCTTGCTGCCAGACGTCTCCTTCCACCCTTGTCTGCCGATGACCGGAGCGGAACGCGCGCCAGGCATTCTTCAGGACCGCCGGCCGCAGCACCGTCGAGTATCCACTGCGCATCCCTGCACGTTGGTACGACTGTCCTGAAGGGTCGCTGAGCACCGGCAGACCGTCCGCGTGCTGGGTCGCGAATGCGCGTGCGAAAACTGGCAGGCCGTTGCCGACGAAGACGATGCTCGCGCCCTTCTGTTCGATTGCCGCACGATGCGTGCAGACTGCCGCTGCGCGCTCGCGGCAAAAGATGCAGCCGTAATGACGGAGGAAGACAACCAGCAACGGTCCATCAAGGAATGCACGCAAGCTCGTCGTGCTCGCATCGAGCGCCAGCAGCGGCGCGTCGAGCAGCGACGATGCGTTGGAGCGCGAATCCATCCAAGCGATCCTCGGCGAAGACCGCGACCGCGTCACGCGCCGAGTCCAAGACGTGCTTCACCACGGAGAAACCGTGGCGAAGCACGTCCGTCAACCTGCAGACCTACGTGCGCTTCTCCTCAATAGCTGCGCATTTCGACCATACCCGCGCACGCGCGCGCCCGTCCGAACACCCCAGCAGCACCACCAACCAGGGGTCTCGCGAGCGTTGCATGCACGGCCAGCAGGGACTGGCGGACGTGCTTCGTTTCCACGGGGGGGTCGCCCCCCTGGCCAGACAATCGCTCGCCAGTGCGACGCATGCGCCGGATCAAGCTCCGGGCTCGCACACTTCGCGCCTTCTGCAAATCATCTGCTCCCAGAGTCATCTGGCCACCGCCCTGCACCAACGCCTGGGAGCGCGTCGATGCAGACAGGATGCGGAGATCAGATCGTGGGAAGATCGCGATGAAGCGAGCTTCCTTCGAGTTCGAAAGCATGTCCTCGCCTTCGAGTTTCAGGGCGATGCACGCCTTCGAGACCCCTTGGGTCCGAACGGTATGCAATCGCAAGCATTGAGCGATGACGCTCATCAATAGAGACAACGAGGAGGACATGGAAGGCAGCCGCGGCTGTGAGGTCCGCGTTGGAATAACTGCAACGAAAGATAGCACAACCTACACACAGAGAAGTCCCAGGCCCTACGAACTGCATTCGCGATCCGGTGCCATGCACGCAAGGCGCGCAGGCATCCCCACTGGACCTGCCTACGGAGTCGGCAATGCCATGGGCGGCTCCTGACCGCATTCCCATACGGAGACTGCTGCCTGCTACGCTGCGCCGAACACGCAGCGAAAACTCCGAGAAGACCATCAGCATGCCTAGTGCTCCAAAGTCCAAGGCCGCCGCCAACCCATTGATCGTGCAGGCGTCGATTCCAGACAACTGCGCATGGGTCCTCTCGGACGCCGCACTCGCCTTCGTGGGCGACCTCGAGCATCGCTTCGGCGCCCGCCGTCGCGAGTTGCTCGCGATGCGCAAGGATCGACAGGCCAGGTTGGATGCCGGCGACACGCCGGACTTTCTGGCGGCGACCGCAGGGGTGCGCGCCGCCGACTGGAAGGTGGCGCCGGTGCCAACTGCGTTGCTCGACCGACGTGTCGAGATCACGGGTCCAACCGAGCGCAAGATGGTCATCAATGCCCTGAACAGCGGCGCCTGCGTGTTCATGGCGGACTTCGAAGACAGCCTCGCGCCGACATGGCACAACGTCATCGATGGGCAGAAGAACCTCGCTGACGCCGTCCGGCGCACGATTGCGTTCACGGACGCAACCAGCGGCAAGAGCTACCAGTTGGTCGAACAACCAGCGGTGCTGTTCGTGCGGCCGCGCGGGTGGCACCTGGAAGAGAAGTCCGTCACGCTCGAAGGCCAGCGTGTCAGTGCGTCGCTATTCGACTTCGGGCTGTTCTTCTTTCACAACGCCAAGGAGCAACTCGCTCGCGGCGCGACCCCGTGCTTCTACCTGCCCAAGATGGAGAGCCACCTCGAAGCGCGGCTGTGGAACGAC
>SXGT01553219.1_pt1 | contig 14912 bp, 15 predicted proteins | sample 3176221 | NCBI WGS metagenome assembly SXGT01 (sample SAMN11356862, study PRJNA531348) | freshwater metagenome | isolation source: freshwater sample F1-120 | place: China: Fuxian Lake, Yuxi | collected 2017-12-25
AACCCTATGCTTGTTTAGCAAACAAGTACCTTCAGCCTCTCGGTCATCTCTCCGTGACGTTTGGTTGTCAACGAGCGGCGGCGTCTTCAATCGCGCCGAGCCTCGCATCCCGGCGGAGGAGGTGGGATTCGAACCCACGGTAGGTCTCCCTACGACGGTTTTCAAGACCGTTGCCTTAAACCGCTCGGCCACTCCTCCAGCGGCCGGGGCGACACGTTAGACGACGCCGGGCGGCTTGTAAAGGGGGTAAATGACCCGATCGCGAGCCCCAGGGAACGCGGCCGTCGGTGGAGTGCGAACGTGCGGAGCGCGAGTGCCCGCGAGGACGCCCTGCTGGAACCGACGACTAGAAGGGGCGCCGCGGGTTCTCGAGATCCTTGATCTTCGAGAGCCAGCGATGGCCGCGCAGCGCGGAGAAGATGCGATTGGCCTCGGCGCGGTTGCCACGGACATGCTCACAGTAGCCGATCGCGTAGCGCGCATCGCCACGGGCGTGGTGATCGGGGTGCGCCTTCAGCCACGCCTCCAGGGCATCGACTGACGCGCCAGGCGCCTCGTTGCCGATCCGTCGAAACACGCTCTTGAGCTCCGCGTGGGCCGCGTCGAGGCCCGACTCGGTCTCCACCGCGATGCGCTCCGTCGGCGCCGGGAGCGGCGTCTTCGCGGGGGGCGACTGCGCTGGAGGCACGGTCCCGCTCGGCGCGACCGGAGCCTCGGCCCGAGCCACCGCGCTCGAATCCGCAGCGGGCGCGTCGGCGGGCACGGTGGGCGACTGCGGCTCGGTACGCCGCGACCGCTTCGCGTCGGCGCGCAGGCCCGGAGCTGGCCTCGTCGCCTCGGCCACGTCGTCGACGGCCGCCGGAGCCTCCTCCGGCGCAACGGGTGGGGTCGTTTCGACCACCGTGGGTGGCGCCTCGCGCACCGGACTCGGCACCGAGGGAGCCGACGCCGTCACCGACGCCGCGGCCGCAGCGGTCCGCAGAGCAACGGTCACGCGATCCCCCGCGGCCAACGCAGCGACGAGCGCGCCGCGCCGGCTGACATCCACGCGGCCGTGCTCGACTGAGACCTCGACCTCACCGCGGCCCGGCGCGCGAGAGACCGTGAACCGCGTGCCACGGACGGTCACCAACACGTCGTCGGCGCGGACCTCGAAGAGAGAGCCCGGCGCGCGCTTGTCGACGTCGAAGGTCGCGCTGCCCTCGAGGACCGTCACCTCGGTTCGCGTCGACTCGAGCGCCGTGACACGACACGAGGCACCGGCGGCCACGATCACACGCGCCGCCGCGACGGTCACCGTCCGCTCCGCGTCGACGGGCGCCTCGACGAGGTCGCCCAGGCGAACCGACGGCTCCACCGCCGCTGTGGCGACGCCGGCACTTGGCGCCGTCCTGGGCTCGGCCGTACGCCACAGAACGACCGTGGCCGCCGCGATCGCGCCCGCAGCCGCCAATCCAAAGACGAACCACGGCCGGCGGCGAAGCTCCTGGGCGTCCGCTCCCGCGTTCAGCGCGGTCAGTCGGGCCGCCATCGCGCGGTCGAGCCGCGCCAGAGCGAAGTCGTCCGGACCGTCGGTCCGTGCCTGCCTCCAGGCACGACGCGCGACCTGGGCCTCCCGCAGGCGGGGTTCGCACTCCGCACAGCTGCTGGCGTGAGCGCGAAAACCGTCGGCGGACGTCCCGTCCAAGAGCTCGAACACATCATGTGTAGCGTACATACAACTCATTGCTCGACCTCCAGCATGCCAGCCTTCCGCATGCGCTCGGTCACCTCGAGGCGCGCCGCGAGGAGCCGCGAGCGCACCGTGTTCTGGGGAATCTCGCAGACCTCGGCGATCCGCTCGACTGGGAGACCCTCGAGCTCATGCAGCACGAAGATCGCCCGCTTCTTGTCCGACAGCCGATCCAAGACCCGGTAGAGCTTGGACACCGCCTGCCGCTCTTCCATCTGAGCGCGGGTGTCGTAGCTGCGCGTCTCCATCTGCCGCTCCTCGTCGCTGAAGAAGAGGAACACCCGCCGCCGCCGCCGCTTGCGGATGTGCTGCAGCGCGACGTTCACGCTGACGCGGTAGATCCAGGTGGACAGCTGCGAGTTGCCCTGGAAGCGATCGAGCGAGCGCAGGATCTCGATGAAGACGTTCTGGACCACGTCCTCGATCTCGTCACACGGCCCCAGCACGTGCTGCACGGTGGCGAAGACCTTGCGGCGATACTCGCGGTAGAGCGCGTCGAACGCCGGGCGCGTCAGCTCGCCGATGCGTTCGGCAGCCGGAGCCGCGTAGGTGACGTCACGGGACGATTGATCCATTCGCCTCGATCGTAGTGTCAAAACCGCCGCTCGTCCCAACATGCGCCTCCACAGTGCCCTTCACGGCGACCTCGTTCCCATAGTTGCCGGCTGGGACGAGGGCGATCGAAAAAAGTGGCGCGCACGATGGCTTCCGAGAAACCGCGGCGACTGTAGCGCGTCACCACGCGCTCTGCGAGGAGACGGCCCACATCGCGAAGCATCGTGACGCGCGCGGGCTTTCGGTTTATGGTCCGCGCCGCGTGGACGCCGAACCCACCACCGCGAGCGCTGGAGCCCTGGTCGTGCTCCGCGAGCTCCTCCGTGCCTCCAGGCCCGTGCAATGGGTCAAGAACGTCTTCGTGTTCGCGCCGCTGATCTTCGGCCTGCGGCTGCTGGATCCGGTGAGCGTCGAGCGCGCCGCGCTGGTCTTTGCCTTCTTCTGCCTCGTCTCGAGCGCGGTCTACCTGCTGAACGACCTCGTGGACCGCGAGGCGGACGCCCGCCATCCAACCAAGTGCCGCCGGCCGATCGCGTCGGGTCGCCTCCCCGTGCCGACCGCGCGCGTGGGCATGATCGGCGCGCTCCTGCTGGGCGTGAGCCTCGGAGCGGCGCTGGATTGGCGCGTCGGCGTGGTCCTGCTCGGCTACTTCGGGCTCAACGTGGCGTACTCGCTCGAGCTCAAGCGTCACGCCTTCATCGATATCGCGTGCATCGCGCTCGGCTTCCTGTTGCGGGTCGTGGCGGGCGGTCTTGCCATCAGCGTGCCCGTCTCGGCCTGGCTCTTCGTCTGTACGTTCCTGCTCGCGAGCCTCCTCGCGCTCGGCAAACGTCGGCATGAGCTCGTCACCGTCCTTCAGAACGGCAAGACGGCGGGGACGCGCGAGGTGCTCGAGCGCTATCGCCGCGAGCACATCGATCTGGTCCTGCGGATGCTCGCCATCGTGACCGTCGTCAGCTACACGGCCTACACGGTCAGCCCATTGACAGTGGCGCACTTCCACACGCGCGCGTTGGTCTTCTCGGTGCCCTTCGTGGCGCTCGGGCTCTGGCGCTTCTTCCACCTCGTCGGCGCGCACGCCGAGGCCCAGAGCCCCACGGACACCATGGTCCGGGACGTCCCGTTCCTCATGAACATCGGCGCGTACGTGGCCACGGTCACCGTGATCATCTACTACGGCCTATGAGGGCCGCCGTCTCGATTTGGCTTGGCCTGCTCGCAGTCGGTTGCGCGACCGATGGCCCGCAGAAGGCGCCTCCGCCGCCCAAGACGTGGGTCGAGGAGGTCGAGCGCGCCGCCAAGGTCGCCGCCGCGCAGCCGACGCTCGTCCTGCGCTACAACCCGGTGACCTGTTCATGTCCACCGTTCGAAGTCCAGATTGGCTCGCGCTGGGCCCGGGCGCTCGTCGACGATCTCGACAAACCCGGGTCGCCCGCCTCGCTGTTGCTGGAGCGCGCGATCGCCGAGCGCAAGGCGCGCCGCGTCGGCCAATACACCATCAAGGGCAAGCTGAATCCGTCATCCCAGCCGTGCGGCCAGGGCGCGGTCTATTTGACCGTGTCCGTCGTAGGCTCGGAATGAACGGTGGCCTCACCTTGGGCGTCCCGCATCATCATCCCCATCGACACGTAGCCAATGACGATGCGCCAGGCCACGAGCGCCAGGATGCTCGTCGTGGAGTAGGCGTCGATCTGCGCGGCGCCGGCGGGCGCGAAGTCCGCGAACAGCTCCCGCATCATGACCTGCACCGTGCCCAAGCCGGCGACCGTGGTGAACGGGATCGTGCCAACGAAGGTGAGCACCGGCACGACCGTGAGCAGCTCGCGAAACGACGCGTGCATGTCGAAGAACGGCATCGACGCCCACTGGCTCACGACGTACGTGAGAACGAAGGTCGTCCGCAGCGTGATGAAGCGACCGTAGTCCACGAGGTGCGCCCGTCGAAACGCCGTGAAGATCGCGAGGCCGCGGAGCCGTCCGAGGACCAAGAAGTTCACGCCCGCGTTCCAGTAGAGGCACGAGCCGATCAAGATCACGTAGATGCCGCTGGCGAGCCAGAACAGCGTGCGCTCGTAGGACGGGTCGATGCGCGCACCGCCAAAGACGAGGCCGGCGAGCATGAGCGTGGCCAACGCGACGATGTCGATGAAATTGAGCCACAGCATGGTGGAGAGCGCTTCGAGGAAGGGCACCTTCTTCTTGTTGCGGAAGAACAGCGCGATGCCCGCGGCGGCGGCGTTGTAGTTGATGAGGTTGAGGAAGTAGCTAGCGCCCTTGAGCGGCAGCAGCTCGCGGTAGCCGACTGGCGCGTTGAAGCGCCGAAAGATGAGCGCGAGGCACCACGAGTCGAAGAAGAAGACGCCGAAAGCGACCAGCAGGACGACGGGCATGAAGCCGGCCCAGTTCGTCGCGGCGAGCGTCTTCTTGGCGGTCGTGAGATCGGTCGACCAGCCGATGTAGGCGAGCACGAGCGCCGTGACGAGCCAGGGAAGCAACTTGAGGATGGTCTGACGCAGCTTGGAAGGCACGATGGGGCTCCGGGTGGCTCGGGCGCGGAAGCCTGGACGAGCGGGGGGGTCAAGTCAAGGTGAGCGACCGAAGGCCAGGACGCCGAGCGCACGTCGGCACGGACGCGCGGACGCTGGCGTGGCGCGTCTTGGTACGCATCGACAAGGACGGCGTCCCGCTTCAGGCCGCGCTACGGTCGGCGCTCGACGCGCCGGATGCTCGTGGGCTCGAAGACCGCGACCGGGGACTCGCGACCGAGTGCGTCTACGGCACGTGCCGGCGGCGCCTCTGGCTCGACCGCGTGCTCGCCGAGCGCATCCCGCGCGGGCTCCCGTCCGACGTCGAGGTGCGCAACGCGCTGCGCCTGGGGGCGTTTCAGCTCTTGCTGCTCGATCGCGTGCCGGCATTCGCCGCGGTCTCCACCACCATCGATCTCGTGCGCAAGGTACGCGGCGAGCGCGTCGCAGGCTTTGTCAACGGGGTCCTGCGGTCGCTTGAGCGCGATCCCCCGTCGCGGCTCCATGCTGACCGATGGGCGCACCCGGAGTGGCTCGTGTCTCGCTGGGCCACGGAGCCGGGCGTCGATCTCGCAGCGCGACTTGCAGCCAACCTCGCCGAGCCGCCGGTCTCCCTGCGACTCCATCCCAGCGTGCGCAGCGCCGCGCTTCCCGGGCTCGGTCCCACGGCGCAGCCCGCTGTGTTCGTCGTGCAGGAAGGGCTCTCGAGTCACACGGTGCGCGACTGGGTGCGCCAAGGCCGCGCGTTGCCGCAGGACCCGGCGAGCGCGCGCGTCGTGGAGTGGGTCGAGGCCCGTCCCGGACACCGCGTGCTCGAGCTGTGCGCTGGACGCGGGGTCAAGACCAGCCAGCTGGCCGAGACGCTCGGGCCGAGCGACCTGCTCGTGGCCATCGATGTCTCTGCCGCCAAGCTCCGGGACGCGCTGCGCCTCGTGGCCCGCTGGGCGCCGACCGTGCACGTCCGCGCCCTCGCCGCGGACGCGAGTCAGCCCTTGCCGCTCGCGCCGCACGTGCGCTTCGATCGGATCCTGGTCGATGCGCCCTGCACCGGGCTCGGCGTGCTCCGGCGAAGGCCCGAGATCCTCTGGCGTCGCACCGCAGGCGACATCGGTGTGCTGGCCGCGCTCCAGCGCGCGCTCCTCACGGAGGCCGCACGCTGGCTCGCGCCGGACGGCGTGATCATCTACGCCGTCTGCACGACGACGCCGGAGGAGACGACGCAGGTCCTCGACCACGCCCGCAACGCGCTCGGGCTCACCATTGAGCGCGCGTTCGACACGACGCCGGAGCGCGACGGCCAGGACGGCTTCTTCGCCGCGCGCCTCACGCGGAGAGCGCCATGATCGAGCGCGAGCTGAAGCTGGGGCTGGCCGATGAGGCCGCGTACGCAACGCTCGTGCACGGGCTCGGCACCCCGCTGCATCACGAACGACAGACCAACGTCTACTTCGACACGCGACGGAGCACGTTGCTCGCCTCACGCGCTCTGATGGTGCGCGTGAGGCTCTCGGAGCCGCTGGACGGCACACCCGACGCGGCGAGCATCGAGCTGACGGCCAAGGATCGCGCACAGACCTCGGGCGGGCTCACCTGCTCGCGCGAGCGCACGGAGCCACTGACCGCCAGTGCATGGGCGGAGGTGCACCAGGCGCGGCGAGCGCTGACCGACCTCGAGCTGCCGCTCGCTGCTGCGCTCCGGGCCGAGGCCGGCGACGCGCTGCACCCGATCGGCTCGCTCGTCAACGAGCGACGCACGTATGACCTCGGGGAGGGCTATCGCCTGGAGCTCGACCGCACGGAGCTGCCCGGGGGGCACGTCGATTACGAGCTCGAGGTCGAGCTCCGCGCGCCGCATCACACGGCAGAGGAGGCGCTCCGGCGCGTGCAGGCGCTGCTGGCCCGACACGGCGTCGAGCCGGGCCCGCCCACGACGCCCAAGTTCGCGCGCTTCCTCGACGCGCTGGGCTAGTTCGTGATGGGCGCGATGCGGACCTGACGGACGAGCTCATTGAAGCGCACGCGGAGCTCGTTGGACTTGAGATCGGCCTCCACGAGCGTGCGAGTGATGCCATCGAGCCTACCGGCGAGGTCGTCGAGCCGGCGCGTGAGCCGCGCGCGCAGATCGGCGGCGCTAGGGCTCTTCTCGATGGCCTTGAGGTTCTGGCGCGTCTCGTTGGTCGCCCGCTCGATCTCGCGCTGCTCGTCTTTGAGCTTGCGGGAGCGATCGGAGCCGCCGACGAGATCCTTGCGCAGCTCCCAAGCCTCCTTCAGCAGCCGCGAGGCCGTCGCGTCGGCGTTCTTGGAGCTCAGATAGGCGCGCACCGCCTCGTCGGCGAGCGTCGAGTACCAGTCCGCGGTCATCGCAAAGGAGCGGCGCTCGGCTACGGCAGCGACGCCGTCGGACTTGGCGGCCACCGTCACCGGCACGAGCGCTTGCCCGGAGGGGAGATCCTCCTCGGTGCCCTTGGGCGGGTCCACGAGCGTGCTCCCATGCTGGCGCGCGTGGCGCACGAAGACGTCGACGGAGGCATCCATCCCGTTCTTTACTTTGTACTCAGTGCGAACGACCACGTCGCGGTCGATCGTCAGCACGCCGGCCTCGATGCGCCTCACGCGCGCACCGGACTCGTCGTTCCGCGCGTTCCGCTCGATGGCGATGCCCCGCTCGAGCGCAAAGGGGATGGTGGCCATGCCGCCGGTCGGCACCGAGGCGACGAGACCCTGTCCGAGGAACGCGCCGCGGTCGAAGATGGCGATGGGGCCGCGCTCGAGCAGGCCGCTCGTCGCGTTAGTGAACCGCGCGACCTGGAATGGATGCCGGTACGACTCAGGGACCCCACCGTCGGGCCCGTACAGGAACATGAGGCGCCCCGGGACGCGCTGGGAGACGAGCATGACCATGGTGGCGCTGTCGTTTGGGACCGTGACCGGGGACGGGAGGTCGTAGCGCGTCTGGCCGGACGAGACCGTGATCGCCGCGAGACGCTGGAGCGGCGCGGGCACGCCCGTCAGCTCGAAGTCGCCATCGGCGGCCTCCTCCGGCTCCGGTGACGCACCTCCGTAGGCCTCCTCCGCCTTCTTCTCGGTGCCCGACCCTTTCTTCCTGGCCATGGGCCGCATGGGCTTGTCCGCCGGTGGAGCTGGCGCCAAGGTCGCCGCCGTGACCTGCCCGCGCGGAACGGCCGCGATGACCTCGCCGTGATCGGTGAGCGTGGGCCGCCGCGGGGTGACCGGGGTCCCCAGCGTGGCCTCGTACGCGATGGGCGCGCCGGCGACGAGCGACAGCGTGACGCCGCGCCAGTCCTCGCCCGAGCGGTTGTGCACGATGCCCCACGCCTGGAGATCGACCTGACCCTCGCCGGCGCGCACGAGCCGATACGACGGCTTCCACACGGGGGTCTCGCTGACGTAGCCGACGCGCAGCTCGTGATCATCGCCTGCGAGCTCGAGCTCGACAGCCACCAACTCGCCGCGACCCGACGGATCCGGGACCCGTTTCGTTGAGGTCGCAAACGAGGCGGACTTGACCGTGCTTCCTCCGCGCTCCATCACGGCGAGCGTGGCGAGGAAGTCGCCGACGCTGCCGGCCCGCACCTTGAAGCGCACGGTGTCTGAGCGAACCGAGCCCATGCGCTCGAAGTAGCCGACGCCGTTGCGGTAGATGACGACCTTCTTGAGCTCGAGCCCACCCGAGAAGGCGCCGCCGCCAAACGCGCAGCCCGTGCCCAGGAGCGCAGAGACCAGAACGAGCGAAGCCAATGCCAGGGACGTCATGCGATTCATCAGAGACCTCGCGCGGCACGCTACGCCCGCCGCAAGCGGCACGCAACCACCGTAGCCTAGAGGAGCGGCTCCAAGGCCATGACCGTCGTTGGGCCGGACGCGCCCGTCCAGTCGAGCTCGGAGACGTCCAGGCGCATTAGCGGGAAGTGCGCGGAGGCCGCGACCAGGAACTCGTCGAGCGACTCCATGCGCGGCAGGACGACCTTGTCGGACCGATAGTGCATTGGCACGATCCACCGCGGCGCGACGGCGTCGGCGAACGCGAGCGCCTCGACGGACGGCAGCGTGTAGTGCCCGCCCACGGGGAGCAGCACCAGGTCGATGGCACCGAGGCGACGGCGCTCCGGCGGCGTGGGCGCCCGCCCCAGGTCCCCCGGGTGGAGAATCCGGACACCGTCAATTTCCGCGACGACGAGCCGCGTGAGCCCCATCCGGACGCCACCGTCGGGGTCATGTGGCAGCACGCTCACCTGAAACCGCAGGTCACGGACTTCCCGAGTCTCGTCCACGATGACCGGATCGCCGGGGACTCCGCCGATCCAGCCATGGTCCTCATGGAAGTGCGTCACGGCGACGATGTCGGCCGGCTCGCGAATGGGACCGTGGCGAATGCGCCCATGGAGCGCGCCCGGTCGATACGGGTCGAAGACGACGCGCGTGCCGTCCTCCGCCGTGGCCGAGAAGCACGCGTGACCGAGGTACGCGAGACGCACTGCGCGCCCTAAATCATGTAGCCGATGTATCTCAGGTTGCGATAGCGCTGCTCGTAGTCGAGCCCATAGCCGATGACGAAGTGGTCCTCGATCGTGAAGCCCACGTAGTCCAGCGGCACCTCGACCCGACGGCGCGCCGGCTTGTGCAGGAGAGTGCAGACCTTGAGCGAGGCCGGATGCCGCGTGGCCAGGTTGTCGAGCAGATAGCGCATGGTGAGGCCGGTGTCGACGATGTCCTCGACCAGGAGAACGTCCTTGCCCGCGACATTGCGCGAGAGATCCAAGGTGACCTGCACGACGCCGGACGAGTCGGTGTCGTCGCCGTAGCTCGAGACGCTCATGAACTCGAGCTGCAGCGGCAGGTCCACCGCGCGCGCGAGGTCAGCGGCAAACAGCATCGACCCCTTGAGGATCGTCACCAGGATGAAGTCCTTGCCGGCATAGTCCCGCGTCAACGTTGCGCCGAGCTCCCGGATGCGCGCCTGAATCGTGGCCTCGTCGAGGAGCACCTGCATCACCCTGTCACCAATCCGTACGTCCATGTGGCGTGCCTCTCCCCGTCCTGCGTCGTCGTCGTGCATGGTCGTGTGTCCTCGGTTCGATCGCGTTGGGTTAGACCAAGGCGTTGTTCATGAGCTCGCCAAAACCCCCGCCGCCGGGAACGATGTACTGGTGGGCGTTGAGCCCGATCTCTTCGCTCCAGCGCGTCCCTGGGACCGTGGCCAGCACATCGTCTGGCGACAGGCCGCGGTCCAGCCGCAGCGCGTAGATCCGCACGTCTGGAAGCTCGGCGGTGACGCGCTTGACGAACTCGGGCGTGATGATGAGGTTCATCGTGATGATCGGGCCCGGCGTCCCCTGAAGGGCCGTACGGTAATAGCGGATGACCTGGCAGAGGCTCGAGCCCGTGGCGCCCATGGGGTCCGGGAAGAGCAGGACGCGCCCCTCGACGGGACCGCCGACCTTGCTGCCCGCCATCTCGGCGCCGACGACCACGCCATCGGCGTCGGTCTTACGCTGCATGACCACGTGGTCCTGCCGGACGGAGCTCGGGTCGAGCGTCTCGAGCAGCATGTCGTAGATGGTCATCGACGGCAGGATGCCCGCGCGCGCGATGGCGACGGTCACGACCTCCGTCCCCGGATCGATGTAGCTCGCGTCGAGGACGGCGCGATCGGTGGTCGCCGCCATGCGCGTCGGGATACGCCGGCGCTTGCGCGGGAACTCGCCGTTGATGACCGCGCGCATGAGGCCCTCGTAGAGCCGCCGGATGAGCCGCGAGAACTCCGGCTGACCCGTCTCGCGCGAGCACGCTTTTGCGAGCTGCGTCGCGTAGTAGGGATCGCTCAAGATGTGAACGTTCGGCCCATAGCGATGTTCCATCTCACTGGGGCGGAATCCGTCCACGGCGTGCCCGATGTCGACCATGCTGTCCCTCGCTCCCCTCACGCGCCGCGAACGCTGACGTCGCTCGCGAAGTTCCAGTTCTCGACGACCCCCGGGTCGTCGACGGCGACGCACTCCGGCCCGAAGGCGGCGAGGACGTCGCGCGATATCGCCCCCACCGGGGCCGCCATCACCGCCTGGGCCGCAGCGAGCGACAGCCGCACCGGATGTCCGGGGCGATCGCGCCATGCCGCTACCGCGACCGCGGCCTGCGGTGCGCCCTCGAGGACGGCGCGAATCGTGGCGGGTCCAGCCACGGGCACATCGACGGGCGAGAACAGCACGCCCCCCGCGGTGCCGGCGAGCGCGGCCGTCAGGCCGAGGACCAGCGACGAGTGCATCCCCCTCTCGGGGCTCGGGTTGACTACCACGCGCGTCGCGGCGAGTCGACCGGCAGCGCGCAGGTGCGCGACGATGCGCTCCGCGTGCGGCGGCCCGACGACCACGCTCACGTCGGTGCACCCGGCGCCGACGAACGCGTCGAGCCAGTGACACAGGAGGGTCGTGCTACCCCACGGGAGCAGCGCCTTGGGCGAGCCCATGCGCGAGGACTGCCCTGCGGCGAGGACGACCGCTGCGACGCCGCGTGGGTCAGGGCTCGTGGCTGGGGGTCTCGATGACGAGGTCGACGGCATCGGCCGACTCGGTCGCAGGCTGGCCGTCCTCGGCGTCATCGGCGCGCGCCGGACGACCGAGCGTCTCCACGCGCCGAATGGTCACCGACCGCGGGGCGTTGATGCCGATGCGCACGTGATTGCGGCCGACCTCCTTGACGAGGATCTCGATGTCGTCCCCGATGAGAATGGCCTCGCCCGAACGTCGTGTCAGGATCAGCATGGTCGTTCTCTCCGCGCACCCGCGATTTTCCCCGGGGTCCGCCCAGGCGCTGCCAAGACACGTCCGGTGTGTAGAGCCACGATCCTGTACGGTGCCCGAAGTCGGGGGGACGGGCAAGCGCACGATGCATGGATGCGCGGGCTCGCGCGGCCGGGCGGCCTCGGGTGGAAGCGGCGTGGGAACTGCGCTAAAAGACCCGGAAAGCGAGCGCGGTGGGCGAGACGGCAAGGGCGTCGCGCACGGTCCCATCGCTCGGGAGGCGCCATGAGCTCACGGACCGCAAGAGTGGATATCCCCATCGTCATCGCCGAGGACGCCCCCGAGCTCGCCGCCGTGTTGAGCGGCTACGACGACGTCATCGTCACCAAGGGTGCTGGCGCTGCCGCGTGGCTGCGCGATCTCATCCAGGCGCACCTCGACGTGGCGAGCTCCAACGAGGAGGTCAATCGGCTGACGGAGGAGCTGGCTCAGGCGCGACACCAGGCGGTCGCGAGCCGCGCACGGGTCGACCCGGCGACCGACCTCTGGGACCGCGAGCACCTCATCGAGCGCTTGGAGGACGAGAGCAACCGCGTCGCGCGGTACAAGGTGTCGTTTGGCGCCGTGCTCGTCGAACTGCTCGCGCCGAACCTAGCGCTCGAGGCGGCCGTCGGTGAACTGCTGCGCGGCTTCGTCCGCAAGGTCGACGTCTGCGTGCGCTATGCGCCGAGCACCTTCGTCGTGGTCTGCCCCAACACCGACGAGGCCGGCATGCGCCACTTCGGCACCCGTGTCATCGACGCGGTCGCGCGGGCCAACCTGCCTGGCTTTGGCCCCGGGCTGCGTCCGCCGCTCGCGGTCGCGACCGTCACGCTCGCCAGCGGGCCGGTCCCCGCCGACGAGGTCCTCGTGCGCCTCGACGAGGCCCTGCATGCCGCGCGCGCCTCGCACGGCGTCGTGCATTGGTCCGAGAGCCTGCGGCACGACCGCGCGCGGTGATTTCTCAGGGGATCGTCGGCCACCGATAGATCCCCCGGCGCCGTCGGGCGTCCAACTCCAGACCGGGGCGACGAGGTGCCCCGCTGGAGGTTGCCGATGCTGTCATTCACCCGCTTTTCGTCCGGGGCCGCCGTCGCGGCCGTCTTGGGGGCCTTCTCGGCCCTCGGGGTCACCGGCTGCCAGACCGCACCCGCGCCCGAGTGGCCCGCGGCCGGGACGACCGGCGCCTCGGCACAAGGCGCTCCCGGCTCGGGCCCGTCCCGCGCCATCGTCCCGATCAATCCAGGGCCGCTCGTCGCCGCGCCGCCAACCAACGCCCCCACAACGCCAACCCAGGAGCCGTCCATGCGTCCGTCCTTCTCCACTGTCGTCGCTACGTCCGTCACGTCCGTCCTCGCGATGACCGCGCCCGCGGCCAATGCGGCCGGGCCCATCTCGGTCACGGCCACTCTGTCCAACGAGCACGTGCTCATGCCGGGCTCCGGAAACGTGCACCTCGCCATTGACTTGAGGGTCGACGAGCTGGCGAAAGGCAAGACGCGGCGGCTTCCGCTGAACCTGGCCATCGTCATCGATCGCTCGGGCTCCATGGAGGGCGCCAAGATCCAGGACACGCGTGAGGCCGCCCGGCAGCTCGTCAAGCGCCTCGAGGAGCAAGACACGTTCTCCATCGTGAGCTACTCGGACGACGTGCGGGTCGACGTCTCGGCGACCAAGGCCACGCCCGACGCCAAGAAGGCGGCGCTCGACGCCATCTCGCGCATCCACGCGGGCGGCTCGACGAATCTCGCCGGCGGCCTGATGTCGGGCCAGGGCGAGGTCGAAAAGCAGCTCGGCACCGGCCAGGTCAACCGCGTGGTGCTCATGTCCGACGGCCTCGCGAACGTGGGGGTAACCGACGCCAAGGCCATCGCCGAGATTGGCCAGAAGGCCTCGCAGCGCGGCATCTCGGTGTCGACCCTGGGCGTCGGCACCGACTACAACGAGGACGTGATGACCCGCGTGGCCGACCGCGCCTCAGGCAACTACTACTTCATCAAGGACCCAGACCGGATTGGTACGGTGCTCAACGCCGAGCTCGACAAGATGGCCTCGACGGTCGCGCAGGCCGCCGAGATCGAGATCGCGCTCGACGACGGCGTCACGCTCGGGCAGGTCTTCGGCTACACGTTCACCGAGGAGCACGGCCGCGTGCGCGTGCCGCTCGCGGAGCTCTTCGCCGGGCAGCGTCGCTCGATCCTGCTCGAGATCAAGGCCCCGCTGATGCGCGAGGGCAAGCTCAAGCTCGCGAAGGTCAACTTCAAGTACGTCGATCCGTTCGCGGACGCGCCGGCTGGGAAGAACGAGCGCAACGTGACGCAGGCGGTGGACGTGACAGTGACGAAGGACGCCGTGCTCGTCGAGAAGACCCGCAACCGCGCGGTCGAGGATCGGGTCGAGGAGGTCCGCGTTGCGACCGTCATGACGCAGGCCGCGGATCTGGTGAAGGCGGGCAAGCCCGAGGAGGCGCGACGGCTGATTGGCGGCGAGGCGATGCGGCAGGAGGCCGAGGGACGCACGCGGGGCTCGGGCAAGATGGCCGAGCAGGCCAAGACGCTCCGCAAGCTTCAGGTCGACTTCGACGACGCCGCTGCCGGCCCTCCCGCCGCCGCGCCGACGCTCATCAAGGCCGCCAAGCAGCGCGCCTATGAGCTGACGAAGTAGTCACGGCGCCAGGCAGCACGCTCCGCTTCGCTTTCCCTCCCGATAGATCTTGCGTACTGTGAGCCCCGCTTGACGTTCTCTGCGGGGAGGTACGCAACGGATGCGCGATATCCTGGTCATCGACGACGAGCGCGGCTTTGGCGAGATGCTGCGCACGATGCTGACGAAGGACGGCTATCGCGTCACCTACCTCGCGGCCGCCAAGGCGGCGCTGGAGCAGCTCGGCCAGGGCACCGCGTACGATGTCATCCTCTGTGACGTCCAGATGCCCGGCCTCTCCGGAGTCGACTTCCTGCGCGAGCTGGGGGTCCGCGGTCTGACCGCGACGGTCGTGATGATGAGCGCCTACGGCACCATCGACACGGCCGTCGAGTGTATGAAGCTCGGCGCGCTCGATTACATCAGCAAGCCGTTCAAGGCCGACGAGCTCTTCTTGAAGCTGCGGCGGGTCGAGGAGCGACTCGGCCTCGAACGCGAGAACGCGCAGCTCAAGAAGGAGGTCGCCTCGGGGCTGGGCTTCGACGAGATCCTGGGTCGCAGCGAGCCGATGCGGAAGCTCTTCGACACCATCTCCAAGATCGCCGACTACAAGTCCACCGTGCTCCTCACGGGCGAGTCGGGCACCGGCGAGGAGCTGGT
>SXGT01179882.1_pt1 | contig 14909 bp, 16 predicted proteins | sample 3176221 | NCBI WGS metagenome assembly SXGT01 (sample SAMN11356862, study PRJNA531348) | freshwater metagenome | isolation source: freshwater sample F1-120 | place: China: Fuxian Lake, Yuxi | collected 2017-12-25
CATGGCCAAGTCGGTACACGATGCCGGTTGGGGTCCGCTTCGCACGCTCTTGGAGTACAAAGCCAACAGGCTTGGAGTGGCCTACGGCGAAGTCAATGCATCCGGGTCCAGTGTGACTGGCTCGGCCTGTCTCGCAAGGACGGGCCCGAGTGGACTGAGTGCACTGGGCGTAAGAGTGTGGTGTTGTACGGACTGCGGGGTTGCGCATAATCGCGATACCAATGCTAGTCACAACATACTCCGTCGCGGACGTGCGACGCTTCCAGGAATCCCCCTACTTCAGTAGGGGGAGGACGTCAATGTGGTCGTGCAGCGCATGACATGCCCCCTGCCGAGCCCACGGCTCGTGCACCCTAGGTCTTGCTCTGCATCAAGTTTCCTGCTACATACTTAGCCGTCACGCTGCCATCATGGCTGGCCACGTCGGGCTGGCACCACGACGGTTGCGGTCCTATCCTGGTCACGGCGTCCCCTCCCCCGACACCGTGGCGCTGGCTGGAGGAGGTGGGGAGGGCGAGAGGAGCGTGTATGTATCCCCAGACAGTGATTGTCTCAGCAGACCGGGAGGTCGAACTCTGGCCCATGACGGCAGACGATGCCCATGCTCTGTTAGCGTTTTATCGCTCCCTCCCCCCCGCCGATCTCTTGTATCTCCGCGAAGATGTCACCAAGCCCGAATCGATGAGCCGCTGGGTGGAGACGATTGAAAGTGAGCAGGGGTGGCATCTGCTCGCGGGTTACGAAGGACACATTATTGCCGATGCTGAACTCGATCATCAGTTTTATGGGTGGTCTCGACATGTCGGTGAATTACGCATTGTGGTCCATCCGGCGTTCCGTGGCAGTGGTCTCAGCCGACTGATGGTCCAGGAAGTCTTGGCGCAAGCAACCGATGAGGGCTTACACAAGGTCATGGTCCAGATGATGGTGGACCAGGAACCAGCCCGTCATCTCTGTGAACAACTGGGATTTCGGCACGAAGCCATGTTACAGGAACATGTACAGGATCAGCATGGCCAACTCCGCGATCTCGTCATTATGGCGTATTTCATTCAAAATTTTTTAGCACGGTGACGACCCGGCAAGCGACGCGCACGCTCTACGTGCTGCATGGCGTTCCAGAGTCGAGATGTCGTGCCTCGCGCCCTGCATCCCGCATACGCCTTGGCGTCTCCCCGCCAGATCAGGTGGTATAGTCGGCATTGAGGTGCACATACTCCGCCGTCAGATCACATCCCCACACCGTGGCGTGCCCGTCATGAATCCCAAGATCGATCGCAATACGGATGTCCTTACCCCGCAGATAATGGGTCAGCTGCTTGAGATCTGCGTCTTGGGGCTCTCCATGTGAGAACACACACAAATCCCCAAACGCCATGCGCACGCGCTCAGGTCGGATATCCGCTTCATCATGACATTTGCCAATCGCCATAGCCAGACGTCCCCAGTTGGGATCGGCGCCATGCACCGCCGTCTTCACCAGAGGCGAATTGACAATCGCCTTGGCGATACGTTTGGCCTGACGGGCATCACGGGCCGAGGTCACCGTGACTTCAATGAGCTTGGTCGCCCCTTCCCCGTCCCCGGCAATCTCTTTGGCGAGGTAGATGCACGTCTCAGTCAGGGTCGCTTCAAACGCCGCGAGATCCACGGCACCAGCCAAACCATTGGCCATGAGAATGACCGTATCGCTGGTGCTCGTATCCGTATCGATGCTCAGCATATTGAACGACGCATCCACCGCCCGCCGCAGCATGGGACGGAGTGTCTCGGACGGAATGGCTGCATCGGTCATCAGGAAGGCCAGCATCGTGGCCATATCGGGCTCGATCATGGCGGCGCCTTTGGCAATGCCTGCCAAGACGCTCGCCCCCACCTGGGTGGCGATACACTTGGGGTGGGTATCGGTAGTCATGATGGCCTGCGCCGCCAGCCCAAGCTCGTTGGGACGCAACTGGGGGCGCACGTGCCCCGGAATCGCCTGGCGAAATTTCTCGACCGGCAATTGCACGCCGATCACCCCAGTGGAACTGGGCAAGACATCCTCTGGCGCAATCCCCAACTCGGCGGCCACCAAGCCGGTAATCTCTCGGGCGTTGTCGATACCACGCTGCCCCGTCGCCACATTGGCATTCTTGCTATTAATGACTAACGCCTGCGCATGCCCATCGGCCAAACGCTCACGCCCAACAATGACCGGCGCGCCACAAAACAGGCTCTGGGTAAACGTTCCCGCCGCCGTGGCGCGCACGGTAGAATAGATCACCGCGAAATCCAGAGTGGTATCTTTAATGCCGAGGTTCGTGGCCATACTCAGATAGCCTTGCGGAGAATATGGCAACAGTGGCGCAGTCGTCATCAGGTATCCCCTTGCAGGATCACAAGCGTTCCTCGTACCCGTAGTGCCGCTCCATCACGGCCAGACTGCAGTCGATAATCTCTACGATACGATCGACCTCCGCCCGGGTGATGCAGAGTGGTGGCGACAGCATAATGACCTGCGTGACACGTGTCAGCAAGCCGCGCTCCACCAAAGCCGCATGCAGCGTGGCGACTTCCGCGCTGTCCACGGCAAAGGGGAGTTTGGTGGCGCGATCTTTGACTAACTCCACAGCGGTGAGCAACCCCAAGCCACGAATATCTCCGACCGTCGGATGATGCCGCAGCCCTTGGAGCTGCTCTAACAGATAGGCCCCCATCGTCGCGGCCTGCTCGACCAACTGTTCATCTTGAATGATCTGGATATTCGCCAGGGCTGCCGCACAGGCTACCGCCTGACCACCAAAGGTGAAGAGATGGGAGAGCCGTTGCCCCGTGGCACTGGCAAACGGTGCCACAACGTGGGGACGACAGATGGTCGCAGCGATAGGGGCATAGCCACTGCTCAAACCCTTCGCCAGCGTCATGATGTCCCCCACCAGGCCCCAATGCTCCGAGGCAAACATCTTGCCAGTCCGTCCGAAGCCCGTGATGACTTCATCGACGATCAACAGGACGCCATGCTGGTCGCATATCTGGCGCAAGCGCGGTAAATACTCCGGCGGCGGAATCACCACCCCCCCCGAGGCCGAGATGGGCTCAACAATCACCGCAGCAATGGTGTGAGGCCCTTCATGCTCAATCATCTGGGCAATCGCCTCAACACAGTACACCTCACAGGTGGGGTAGGTCTGGCGATAATCACAGCGATAACAATAGGGCGGAGCGACATGCAGCGCCCCATGCATCCAGGGACTGTGGTAGGGCTCATTCCGCTGGCTGGTGCCGCTAACACTCATGGCTGCATACGTTGCCCCGTGCAAGGAACCACGCCGCCCAATGATCTTGACACGTTTGGGAAAGCCGACCAGATACTGATATTGCCTGGCGATCTTGATGGCGGACTCCACAGCTTCGGAACCACCACTACACAAGAACACCGTGGACAGGTCGCCAGGTGTCAGGTCTGCCAGCAGTGTGGCCAGCTGCAGCGCGGGAAGCGTCGTGCTGTCTGCCGCACTCGCATAGGCCAGGGTGCCGGCTTGGGCGGCCATGGCGGCACCGATGGCGTGTCGACCATGCCCCACATTGACGAGCGAGAGCCCCGCCAGACCGTCAATATACTCCTTCCCGTCAATGTCCGTGAGCATACACCCGTGACCGGCCACGATAATCCGTTTGCTCTCTGTCGGCACCGCGAGCGCATGTGAGGACGAGGCATGCAGCCAGACGTGCTCGTTGCCTGCCTGGAGTAAGGTCTGCGCATCGGAGTGGGGGGAAACGCGTGCACGTGTATGGGAAGACGTTACCATGGGCACTCAATTCTTGCTACGGGGCGGCAGCCAGTGGGCGAGAGGTGCGCAAGATAGGCACCCAAACCACGTAGGAACACCTAAGATGTCCCTACGTGGTCCAACGAAGGCAAAGCGTGCGGCGCGAGGGCGCAGGCCGAGATCAACCCTCAACACGCTCGGGGAAATGATCAAGGAACTCGGTGACCAGACGACGGTGATCGTCCGTGGTCATGGCGGTACTGAGCAATTGCCCAGCGGCGGCAAGTGCCAGATCAGCCGCCGTGTTTTTCAATTCCTGCATGGCCAGCTGTTTCTCCCGGACGATCTCCCGACGTGCATCTTCCAGTAAGCGCTGGGCTTGTTCCTGCGCTTGTTCGGTCAGCGTGACCCGTAAGCGCTCCGCCTCTTCACGCCCCTGCTCGAGCAGACGTGCCACTTCGCGATTCGACTCCGTCAGCATCTGCTGATGCTGCGCCATAAGCTGTTCGCTCTCTTGGCGCGCCCGTTGGGCTTCTTCCAGGGAGTCACGGATCGTGTGCTCACGCTGTTCTAACGCCGTCAGAATAGGCCCCCAGGCCACTTTGCGTAAGACAATCAAAAGGATGATAAAGGTGATCACTGTCCAGATGATCAAACCTGGTTCGATATTAAGCAACATAACTATACACTTACTTTACAGCGAGAAGTAGACAAACGACTGTGCCAAAAAGTGCAACACCTTCAATAAGGGCGCACGAGATAATCATCGAAATACGCACATCACCAGCAGCCTGTGGATTACGCGCACTACCTTCCATTGCCAAACCGGCAATACGCCCAATACCATACGCGGCACCAATCGTCACCAATCCGGCGCCAAAGCCTGCGGCAATATGTGCGAGATTCGCGTCAGCCATACCAAAGGTCTCCTTTAACTCAGAGGGACATTGTGTCTCGACAAGAATGGCGCATATTATCTACGAGCCCGGTTTTCTCTGTCAAGCCAAAACTCCAGCACGCGCAGCGCTTTGGCTGACATCGCACCATCCCATGCCTACGGTTTGCCTCGCAGCCCAGCCAAGTACTCCACCAGCTGATCTAAGCCTTCCAGAGAAATCTTCTGATAAAAGCCCAGACTGGCTAAGGTCGCTTTCATCACGGCTGGAGGATAGTCTGGTGCAAGCACCTTGTCGGGATCAAGGATCGATTCACGGATGTACTCTTTCGTCTGCCTGCTGCCAATATCCCACAAACTCGGCCCCACGAGTCGGTCTGGTCCGTCCAACTTATGGCATGTCGTACAGCCGGCGAGCTTCACAAGCTCCTCCCCTTTTTTGCCCACCCAGGCTTCGGGGCTATCGCCAGGCGCCGCAGCACTCTTGGCTGTGGCACTGGACAGCAACGATTTTTTCGGCCATGCGACTGTGCGCTCTTGCAGACCGAGGAGGAAGGTCACCACGTTGTGTAACTCTGCATCACTGAGGTTAAAGTTGGGCATCATCACCACCGCGGCGGCTGCTTGCCCCCCCGCGGCGGCACCACCCCCGCCCTTCAAGCCCGTCAGATAGGTGACTAAGGTCTCCACAATGGCAGGGTCTTTGCCTATATCAGTAAAAAATCCGCTCCCGGCCAACGTGGCTTTCATCACACCCTTCGGAAAGCCATCGACCGGGGTTTTGTCGGGGTCCACCAGCTTGGCACGGAGATACGCCGCATCCTTGCGCGTGCCCACGTCATAGAGCGAGGGGCCCAGCACGGCGGCGGGGGTATCAAAGCTATGACAACTCCCGCACGGATACTTCTTCATGAGCTCAGCGCCAGACAGTGGGGTGTCACTACTCGCGGTGGCAGCAGGTTGCACAGTTGCCTGACATTTTGTGGCGTCCTTGGGATCGAGGTTCGCCTGTGGGCAGCGCATCGATTCCTTTAAGTAGCCAAAACGTATATGATGAAAGGCCTCGGAAGCCCCTGATTCGTTATAAAACTTGGTCCCGACGATACTCAATTCTGGCGCTTGTTTGGCCCCGCTGTCGACCACATAATGACACGTCTTACACCCTTTTTCCTGGACGATTTGCCAGCCGGCATTTAAGTGATCAGCTCCAGGAATCGGCGCTTCCGTCACATTGTGGCACTTGCTGCATGACGCCTGCACATAGGCGAGCGGCAACAGCGGACGACTCCAACCCGCCTCTTGCTCATCAAACGGCCCGAAGCGTTCTTCGAGGTTTTCCATAACATGGGCCGCATGGACCGTCGTCGCCGTGCCCTGCCCTTCGTGGCAGACCGTACAGCCGATCTGATTAAAGGTGTGCGGTTTAACGTCAGGATGCACTTTATAGGGTTGTGGGACATCGGTCATCTTGGGATTCTCAACACCCAAGTGACAGGTGGTACAGCGATCGGTAATCTCTAATTTGGCGTCCCAGATCTGTTTCACCTCCAGAGGTTTCGACAACAACTTCTGGCGTAGCGCAGGGTCGGTCTTCAGGTCAGCCTCTGTCAGTTTGTTGGCCCACAGACGATAATACTCCCGTTGGTACTTTTTCCATGCTGGAGCGTACTCTGTGGTCATAGTCCACATAAGTAACAGCACAAGCGCCAAATTGGCTGCAGCAAAAGCTGTGGCCATAAAATTGTTACTAAAAAGCTTGACCTCCTTTTCCGCCATGAGGCATTCCTTTCCAAGGCACGGTCTGTCGTTGATGATCAGTCTAAGCGCTCGTACTCCCACCCTCTGCATGGGCAGTCATCGATGGCCGACGAAGCATTCCGCATGCTGGTGCACCACCCGTCGTACCAGACACACCTCGCATCGCCGGGTGGCGCATCCAGCGCATCATCAGAGAGCGTGTGGGTCACTAGGAGAATGTATGAGCCAATCCGCATATTAGATATTGAGCTGAATAGCTGGAATCTCGAGGATATATTTGACGTTAAAACACAGGCGCAAGATCATCTTGATTGGAATACCAATCATGGCTAACAGCAGGAGCATCTCGATCATGTAAATCGTGGGACCACGGCGTTCGTAAAAGGCCTGGAGCCCATCGCATAAGCGTTTGAGCATAGAGCCTGGCGCCGCTTTCGGTCCCATAAAATGCGGCAGCGCAATCGGTAACCCCAAGCCAACCACGGTATAGCACCCCAGAAACAGCAGCCCGGTCACCACGCTCCAGCTATGGGTGAGAGCATGGGACTCTTTGTGGACTTCCCAGCTTTCCCACGGCCAATACCATTCCCAACTTGGGCCACGAAAAACATACCCGATCAGAATCAACAGAAACCAAAACACGGTACCCAGGGAGAACACCCACACCGCGAACTTGCGATCCTTGTAGTTGTATTCGCCGATACCATGTGGACTCTTATCGATGTAGGGGATGACCATGAGACCCGCCAGAATCAGCCCCGGCAACACGACCCCGGCAATCCAAGGATCAAAATATACCAGAAGCTCTTGCAAGCCGACAAAGTACCACGGTGCTTTGGAAGGGTTGGGGGTTTTATTGGGATCAGCGAGTGGCTCTAAAGGTGCGGGTATGAGCATCGACCAGAGCCACAACACCGCTGTGGTGAGCAGAAAGCAGAGGACAATCGTATACATAAAATACGGCCATGTCAACTCATATTGGTCTGCTCCAGCAGTAGGCACTTGCCGCGCCTGCCGTACTGGCTGTCTTCCCTCTTGTGTCCTGTCAGTCGCGGCCATTGGCGTTCGTTCTCCTTACTCATACACATCGCGCAGTTGCACCGAGCTGCTGCCTACAACTCGTTACGAGGTTTTGACGGGCACATCCCCAGAGTAACCGTCCCGACGCACCCGCCAAAAATGCACCGCGATCAGTGCAGTCAGGGCAATAGGGAGGGCAATACAGTGTAGGACGTAAAAACGCAACAAGGTCGCGGAGCCGACGGTGGTGCCCCCTAACAGAGCAAAGCGGATATCATTGGTGATTTTCAGGCCGATAAGATTGGAAAACGGCCCCTCATAGCCCAGCATGGGTGTGGCGCGTGCCATGTTCGTGCCCACGGTGACGGCCCAGATGGCCAACTGATCCCATGGGAGCAGGTATCCACTAAAACTCAACAAAAAGGTCAGTTTTAAGAGGATGACACCGACCATCCAGTTAAATTCGCGCGGAGGTTTATACGAAGCGGTATAGAATGTACGAGCCATGTGCACCATAACCATAAAGACCATGGCATGGGCGGCATAGCGATGCATATTGCGCAAGATGTTGCCAAAAGGCACGACGTTTTGCAGGTCTTTCATGTCGAAGTACGCCCGGGGGACGGTCGGCACATAGTAAAACATCAACAAGACCCCGGTAAACGTCAACACGAGAAACAAGTAAAAGGTCATGATGCCCGCGCCCCAATGGAAGCGCATCCGCATGCCGTGCTTCGTGATCTTGGTCGGGAGGATGTGATAGAAGACGTTGTTGGTAATCGCCAGCAGGCGATTACGCCGATTCATCGTATATCCGTGCCGAAAAATCGACTTCCAGACTTGGCTGTCTACTACCGCATCTTGCAGTGTTTTGAGACTCAGATTAGCCATGGCGCTTCCTTACGTCCGTGCGTGGAATGGACTGCTGGGGCGTGCCTCGTGCGCGACCTCATCCCCCATAAGCCGCGGTAGTTACGCTTGCAGGGGTAAAAAGAAAGGTGGCTGATCACGCTTCTCGAGCAAATTTTCCTTCCGCCCTTTGTCCACAACGATATTGCCAGCAAAATCGAGAGAAATAGCCGCCCGATATAACGGCACTGGGGCAGGACCCGCCACATTTTGCCCATCGCGCAGAAAGTTACTACCATGGCATGGACATTTAATGCGATCTTCCGCTGGGTGCCATATTGGCGTACAGCCGAGATGGGTGCAGATCGCCACGAGGGTAAAAATGCCGCGTTCGTTGCGCACGACCCAGACCCGCTGCTCTTTGAGCATCCTGGTGCTGACCTCGCCTATTTGGTAATCTTCCGGCCGGCCCGCTACAAACTCCTGCAGGGGCTCGTAGAGAATCCGTGGGAAAAAGAAACGTAACGACGCTAAGGTAATCCCACCAAAGAATGCCGCAAAACTGCCCCACCCGACAAAATTGAGCAGGCGCCGCCTGGTGATGTTCTCTTCTCCCACAAAGGCCTCTGTCGCTCTGGCCATGCCACACGTTCTCCCTCACTAGAAGCCTGGCAAATTCAGCATACACCCCGATAACACAGGAGAGGGAGGAGCCCGCTCCGTCAACCATGCAGCTTCTGCCGCTGCCACCAGAGACCGTGGCGAAACGCTACGCCGTCTGGCGAGGCGCTTCACACGCGGCACCGTCCGTGCCGACTCGTTCGCTTGGGAAATATACAGACAAGTTACTTGACGCGCAATCGTGTCGTTTGCAGTGCAGCATGCCACTGTACCATCATGGGCCGTGTGGGATATAGCACGGTCCTTACGATGGCAATGTTAGGCTGTAGGACGGCGAGAAACGATACGCCCGAAAGGCTCGATACTGGCAGGAGGTACAGTACAACTCTACCCGACCACACCTGCTCCAAGAAATCTCACAATTTCCCAAAATCCTCTGGACGAAGATTCTCCAGCCATTCTTTCACTTGACTCGGTTCTTCCGTGACGTTTGGCACGCCTGTTTCGATACTCCCGGCACGCGCGATGACATCGTGTGTGGCGTAGATAGGAGCCTTGACACGTAAGGCGACCGCAATCGCATCGCTAGGCCGTGCATCAATATGAAACTCTTTGCCGTGCAATGATAAAGAGATCGTGGCATAAAATGTACTGTCGCGCAAGTCGTTCACGACGACACGGGTCACTGCAGCGCTGATACCTTCAAGAAGATTTTTAATGAGGTCGTGGGTCATGGGGCGAGGCGTGGGCACTTGTTCCATTTCGAGGGCAATGGCGTTGGCTTCAGGAATGCCAACCCAAATCGGTAACGCCTTATTGCCTTCCATGTCGCGCAAAATTACCAGAGCCATATTGGAAAGCGGATCTAGCGTGAGCCCGCGCACTTTCATTTCCAACATTGTTCTCTCCTTACGTCCAGGAAGCTCCCTAGAAGTATCCCAGGAAGGGCTGAGCGTTCCGAACTGTCTGCATCTGGTCATCGTGACGGCTCCCCAGAGCTGACGCTGGGGATTTCTACAGTTGCGGACTGACACCTTGCCGCCCCAAGGCTATCTGTGGCCTGAGAACTACACACATTCTCGTCCGTCTCCGCGCTACACCCATAGCGACGCCACGGAGTCTTTCCACCATGCGTGTGGATTCTACGCCCCCTTTACTCTCCTAAAAGTTCCGCAGTGGAGACCCCTCGCTTCAGCGGGGGGAGGAAACGGCGGTGCCTGCGACAGCAGGCAGAGTGCCTTCTCAAACGTCTGGTCCCAGTGGATACAGCCGGGCAACAGCACAGCCTGGGACCAAGACGTTTTCGCCGGTTACCCGGGACACCGCTTGCGCGGGTGACGTTTGCCTCGACAATGTTCTCACGGCTTGTCGTGTCTGCCGCACTGCGTCGTACTCGCTACCGCTGTTTAACGACAGACGATAGAGCCCAGGACTGGCACGCATCCGAGGGTATCGTCACCGAAAGAACGTAGTGCCTTGCGGCACTGAGTCTGCTCGACACCGACTCTGAGATTCCTCAGAGTCCCCCGACTTCAGTCGGGGGAGTACGTCGACTAACACCATATAAACTTTGGCTTTGCTGAAATTCACAGCTAATATACTGGGCGCCTAGCGCTTTGTCAAGCATACGGGCCTTGTTGCTTGCAAGCTGCACCATGAGCTGTGCAAAAGTTTTATTATTACTGGAGTCTGAAGATTTACAATAGGAGAACCGCTATGGAGATGAACCGATGGTACGTGTCTCTGGGTGTCCTCTGCTTCTGCCTCAGCGGTGTGGCGTACGGCGCGCTCTTGCGGAATCCTGAGGAAGCGAAAGAACTCGCCGAAAAGATTCTCGGACGTGTGATGGTCGGTGACCTTGATGGGATTGTCACCGTGGTGAAGCCTTATTGGCCGTTTCCTGAGGAAGAATTGGAAGCCCTGGTGGTGCAGACCGTCCAGCAGCGGGCCCTCCTGGCACCCCGTCTGGGCAAAAGTGTCGGGTATACGCTCGTACGACGCGAGCACGTGGCCGAAATACTGCTCCGCCTGACGTACCTCGAACGGTTCGAGCCCACGAGTCTGCGTTGGCAGTTTCTCTTCTACAAGTCCAGAGATACATGGAAATTCCAGCGTTTCACCTGGGATGACGACCTCAATAAAGTGTTCATCGGTGGCCAGTAAGCATGCGGCACTCCGCAAGGCTTAGGCCTGAGATGCCCCGGAGACGATAACTTTTTGGCCATGCTGCCACTGTACAACGGGCATGCGATGCCCCAGCTGACGCCCGGTGAGTGCGTCCATGCGGAAGTGACCGTAAAATGTCGTACACTCCAGCCTGTGAGCTGCCTGCCGTAGTGCCGCCTGTGCTAACGTGCCGGCCATCTCCACACACCGCTGGGCGATCAAGCCCCCGGCATAGGCTTGGGCCATGGGGTAATCGACTCCTGCAGGATGTCGCACGCGGAGCTGGGCCAGCACTTGGGTCGCTGTGGGGCCATACGTTGGCTGTCGCACGACCCCTGGCTCCCATTGGCTGGGTCCGACAAACTGGGCCGCTGCGGGCCCCAGGGTGTCCCAAAACAGCGTCATGGGCGTCACGATCAGCCCGACCAGGGCCGCCGACATTGTGTGGTGCAGCCACTGTGTCGCAAAACGCAGGTCATCGTCCATCCGTCCGACGCTCAGTACCACCGTGGGGCGGGCGTGTGCCAGGGTGTGCAGGAGCGGGGTAAAATCGCGTGTGCCAGCGGGATAGGGATAGCGCTGGGTCGCCATGCCATGCTGTTGGCAGTGCTGTACAGCCCCAGCGGCAATGTCGCGTGGAAAGGCCCCGGCGGTGGAATGCACCACGGCAACATCTCCCACCGTGGGGAGTGTCTGCCGTGCATAATCAATGACGCTGTGAAAGTAGGTGCTGGGCGGTGAGAGAATCCCCACGACCCACGTCAAACCACCGCGGTAGATGGCCTCAGACGCCCCGCCATGATTCCACAGCACGTGCTGCCAGCGGTTGGCCACCTCGGCGGCGCGCAGGGCCAGGCCGCTGGAATAGGGGCCGAGGAGGATATCGACCCGATCCTGGCGTAGGAGCCGCTCGGTCAGGAGGCGGCACTGCTCCGGGTCGCTGGCGTCGTCATACCACGTCAAGCGCAGTGGTAGACGTACGTTGGCAGTGTGCAGCCAAATACCGCCGCCCCGGTTGGTCTCCTCCACCCACGTGTACGCCCCGAGGAGTGCCTGCCGCCCCGGCAAGCTGTAGCGCCCAGTCAGCGCCGCCGTCATGCCAACCTGAATGACGTCTGCTTGCATGGCTCTCGTCTACCCCCTGGCACTGTAGCACGTCGCTGACCAGCAGCCTGACACTGCGACCGCAGCTTACTCGGCAAAGGGCTGCGGCGCAAAATCCGGCGACAGCATGAGAGAGGTCTTCTGCGCCACAATGAGTCCACGGACGCGTGGCACATACTTGCCGTTCCAGTCGGGATCGGCGTTGACCTGGGCTTTGGCTTCTTTGAGGTGCGCGTGATCCCGATAGGCCCAGATATGCACGACTTGGTTGAGATCCCCAATGTCGCTGTAATACCAGCCCGCCAGCTTGATGCCATATTTCTGGCGTAGGGGCAGGGCGATTTCGCGCACTGCCGCCATATAGTCCGGGGTAGCGCCAGGTTTTAACGTATACTGCCGATAGTCATAGACAGCCATTGTGACCACTCCTTAGGGTGCAGGAACAACACACGCGCAGAACATACTGGGCGCGCATCGTAGCGTATCGCTCCCCTGGATGCAAGGCAGCCCGGTAGCAATGCAGCAATGCTCATGAGTGCATATGTCCACGCGATGCGCACCCCTTGTGCGAGCTAGGCCCACGAGGTCTGCCTGCCGGGAGAGCCCACGTCGATGTGCCTACCCTATCGATGGTGTGCCCCACTATGGGTAGCCGAGCGTGAGCGATAGCCCCAGACCGCCAGTGCCAGGCCGGTCATATACGTGAGGCACCCGAGGTAGGCTGGCAGCAGATGGAGAAGATCCTGGTAGCCAATGACAAAATGTACGCCAATAGCCGTGCCAAAGCCCGACGCTCCAGCCAGAGCTAAGGCTTGCCACAAGCTCCGTGACGACCGCGCACACCAGGCACACAGGCTCACCAGTAGACCACACGAGCAGAGCCCACCGCCAAACCCGGCGCGGTCGTGCGCGATGAGCGAAATGAGCCCCGGATGCACCGCGGTCAGATCCCCTGGCGTGACGCCCATAAAGGCTAGATCTTGCGGCACGAACACCCGGGTCATGCCTACAAGCAAGATGAGCCCTCCGCCACTGATCATGCCTATCCCGCACGCCAGCAGGAGGAGACGCCCCCGACCTTCCACAGAAGACCAATGGAGGCTCTCAGCACGCGGCAACACCTGGCGCAAGGATGCTACCCTGTTGAGGCTGGCATACGAACGTGTGAGCCCGAGCGCGAAGAGCGGCAACAGGATAAGGGTCGCCACGCCATGCCAGGTATCGAGGTACCCATAGCCCAGATAACTCAGGAAACTGGCAAAACCGACGACCCCACTTAGGAGCAAGGCCCACCACGCCCACGGCTCCCCATTGGCGAGTGGAAATTCTATCAGCCATAGATAGAGGAAAGCAATCGCCAACAAGGTCCCGCCAAAGGCCACACGGTCATGCAACATAAAGGCGACGAGTTTGCCCTCTGCCACACTGCGGAGTTCCGCCGCCGTGACTCCAAGGAATGCCATGTCATGCGGCAGGAACTCCCCACGGGTGCTGAGGAAGAGCGCAAAGCCCCCCGAGCCCAGCAGGGCCAGCGCGGTCCAACTGAGCAGTCGACGACCATCTTTGAGCAGCGTTGCAAAGAATCCTGCATCCTGCACATCGACCTCTGCTGAGCGCATGCCAAACTACACACGGAAACTGACTAGGTCCATACGTTTCAGCGCACGACATGAGACAGGCGCACTGAATGAAAGGTTGTAAGGTGTCGGCGCCCAAGCGTAGTAAGCGGCGCGGCGCTGCACAGTAATGGTTGCGGGATGGAGACCTACATCTTACTGTCTACGCTGCCGATCCGTATTCTCAAGGTCTTCCTTGATCTTTTTACGCCTCTTGGGCACTTCTTCACAGAGGTAGTGCTGCATGTCAATCGTTATGAACGGCTCTATGTCTTGCACCCACAGGGGATATACTTGGTATTCGTCTCCGACATCTGCCATGTTGAGGAGCGCCTCCAGGAGAAGCCATTGTTGCTCGCGGTTTGGGGTACTCCGCAGCGTGTGTACGAGCGTTGTGGTCTCCTGCGCCCGCCTTCTCTCGCGTAAGACATGTAGAGCAGCCTGTGCCACATCATCATCAAGATCGTGTAGTAATAGCTGGGAGAGCTGCTGGCGTATCGGCTCTTCGTACAGCCGATAGGCACAGAGATGACAGCCGACAAGTCGCTCGGCCGAGTGCGGCGATTGCAGCAATGTGAGGAGATGGGTATCTATGGCAGTGCGAGCTAAGGCCCGACTGATGGCCCGTTGTACTGCGGTCGATTGTTCCCGCATACATTGTTGCACGAGGACTTCAATAGCGCGTGAAGCATCCAGCTTTACCAGGAGGTACGGATACCACGTGCGATCGTGTGCCTTTGGGTCGGCTAGAGCTTTCTGGGTAGCCAGGAACGCCATGGCTGGATCAAATGTTGCCAGGCCTCGGATGGCCCGGAATTTCGATCCTACGTGCCACAGGTTACTCTCCTCGGCGAGTGCACAGTCGCGGAGTCGTTCGCGCCATGTCTCCTGAGTGAGGAGCTGTTGGAGTGATGTGTCGTCCAACCTGGCAATCACACGCTCTAAGGCATCGTCTAGCTCAGGAGCAGTCATGGCGTGCAATGTATGAGCCACTCACCTTACGCGACTGGAACGAAAAAAGTGTAGAATCGCCCGTATGAAATCACAACCGATAGCAGATTTGTATTCCGACTACTTGCTGGCGTCGTTTGGGGCGACCACGGCTACCGGGCTGAGCGCACTGCTGGA
>SXGT01914871.1_pt1 | contig 14909 bp, 10 predicted proteins | sample 3176221 | NCBI WGS metagenome assembly SXGT01 (sample SAMN11356862, study PRJNA531348) | freshwater metagenome | isolation source: freshwater sample F1-120 | place: China: Fuxian Lake, Yuxi | collected 2017-12-25
GCCACGCTCGTGCGTTGGGAACGTCTCAAAGCTCAAGCCACAAGAAATCGACGACGACGATGCAAACACTCCGGGCATCCTCGATCTGCTCCGGGCGAGTGTGCCAAACAAGATACCTGAGACCCCTGAACTCACGCACCGCCAAGCACGACATTCCCAAGCAAAATGGTGAGAATGTCTAGAGAGCCATTTTAGAGACAAAGATGAGAGCCCTCTGCCGCTTTTGGGCAATTGCGGAGTTTGAATCCGTATTTTCAAGGAGTTAACGTTGCAATAATTGAAAGAACGGCGAGAATCACCGAGATCCGGACCGCGCTGGAACAATCTCCCATGGTCGCGCTGTTGGGGGCACCTCAATGCAGCAAGACAACCCTGGCTCGAGAGTTGGCGGGCGAACGCGGGCACTGGTGATTGTGGCAACGCGGCGGATTTCCGCGATCATTTCTGGCGTCGGACGACCTGGCTAATTACCCGTCGAGGCAAGATTTTATCGAGACTTTCCTGAGCCCGGACGCGGCCCGCTTTGGGATCACCTTACCACCCCTGCGTAATTCCGGTTTCCTGCCGCTGAATCTCACGGTAGGTTGTCCGTCTTCCAACCCCTCCAGGAAGAGGATGTTGGCACGGAATAACACGATTCAAAGACAGGTACTGGCACTTTTGCACTCTGGCACCATGGTTGACGCGCCCTTAATTACGTTGGAACTCCCCGGCATTCCCAAACTCAAAAGTGGTAAAGTTCGCGAGGTGTTCGACCTCAGCGACAGGCTCCTGTTCGTGGCGACCGATCGGATTTCGGCCTTTGATTGCATCATGCCCAATGGGATTCCGCGAAAAGGCGAAGTGCTCACGCAGATCTCCCATTTCTGGTTCGACCTGACACAAACTTGGGTGCCGAACCACCGATTGATCCGCTCCACCGATCCGTTGCCTGGAATCTTAAAACCCTTTGCGGCGCAACTGGCTGGACGCAGCATGATAGTCCGCAAGGCGCAGCCTCTCCCGATCGAATGTGTGGTTCGGGGGTATCTGGCAGGATCGGGTTGGAAGGAGTATCGGAACAACCGCACCGTCTGCGGGATTCCCTTGCCAGAAGGTTTGGTGGAATCCAGCGAATTGCCGGAACCGATTTTCACACCGGCCACCAAAGCGGAGACTGGCCACGACGAAAACATTTCCTTCGAACGCGCTGCTCAGTTGATTGGCCCGGAATTAGCCGATCGGGTTCGGGATTGGAGCGTGCGTTTGTATCGCTTCGCCCGCAATTACGCCCTGCAACGGGGAATTATCATTGCCGATACCAAATTTGAATTCGGCATCGACAACGGGGAGTTGTTGCTCATTGACGAGGTGTTGACCCCGGATTCCTCACGATTCTGGCCCGCGGATCAATACGTCCCGGGCCAAGGTCAACCGAGTTTCGACAAACAGTTTGTCCGGGATTATTTGGAGACATTGGACTGGGATAAAACCCCGCCTGCACCCGCATTGCCGCTGCCGATTGTTGAGAAGACTCAGGAGAAGTATCTGGATGCATACCGCCGGTTGACCGGTCACGCGCTTTGAGGGGGGGTGTGAAGATGGATTGGTATGAGCCGGGAAAGGGTCTCGCGGAGGCGCGGAGGGGAAGACGGATTGGGATGAACCGGAAGGGGGTCTTCGCTGTTTTCAGTGGAACTGAAGGATAAGTATCCGGCGACTCCCTTGATCCTGATCCCGATGCTGCTCCTGCTCTTGCTCCTGCTCTTGCTCCTGCTCTTGATCTGCCTCAGGGAGTTGTGAACCTGGTTGCGAGGCAGCGGCAGAGGGCTACCGCCAAACACCTCACGCCTTCTGGACTGCGGCGGCCCTCCACCGCGTTTCCCCAAGGCTCTACTCCCCAACCGCGGGGGCGAGCGGCTTCCGGATTGTCTCCGTCCCTCCTTACACCACCCGGACTTCGGGGAGGGGGATGATGAATCGGCCGCCGGCATCGCGGTAGGTCTGCTGTTGCCGTAGGATTTCCTCGGCAAAATTCCAGGTGAGGAGCAAAGCGTAGTCGGGACGGCGCTGAATGAGTTCTTCGGGTGGAAGGATGGGCAGGTGAGTGCCTGGGGTGAACCGCCCGATTTTGGCGGTGCTGCGGTCGGCGACGAAGTCCAGCGTTTCTCTGCCGATCCCATAAAAATTCAAGAGCGTGCTGCCTTTGGCCGAGGCACCGTAGGCGGCGATGGATTTGCCCTGGTGTTTGAGGCTGCGCAAGAGACGGAGCAGTTCGTCTCGGATCTGGATGACACGGGCAGTGAAGGTGTCGTAATAGGCCGTTGTGGCCACCCCGCTGTCGCGTTCGGTTTGTAGAAACGTCTGCACGGAGCTGTGCACGGGATGAGCACCGGCGTGGGCGGCGAACAACCGGAGGGAGCCACCGTGGATTCCGAGAGCTTCCACATGGATCAACTCCAGGCCATGTCGCCGGAAGAGAGGTTCCAACGCGGTCACCGTGAAATAGAACACGTGCTCATGATAGATCGTGTCGAACTCCACATGTTGAATGAGATCACAGGCGTAAGGGAATTCGAGCACGGCCCTGCCATCGGGTTTCAAGAGTGCCGCCAGGCCCGCCACAAAATCATTGGTATCGGGCACATGCGCGAACACATTGTTCCCGAGAATCAGGTCTGCGGATCGTCCCTGGGACGCCAGAGTGCGCGCGGTGGCGGCGGAAAAGAACTGGTTGAGGGTGGGGATACCACGTTCGACGGCCACTTTGGCAATGTTGGCAGCGGGTTCGATTCCCAGGCATGGAATGCCGGCCGCAACAAAATTCTTGAGCAGGTAACCGTCGTTGCTGGCGATTTCGACGACAAAACTTCGGGCGTTGAGTTTTCCTTCAGCCAATCGGGCCTCAACGGATTCGCGGGCGTGGCGGAGGAGTGTGTCACTGAAGGACGAAAAATACAGGTATTCGCTGAACAGATCGACCGGTGGGATGATATCGGTGATTTGCAGGAGCCAGCAGGTTTCGCAGAGCGCGACGCGCAGTGGAAACTTCGGCTCCGGTTTTTGGAGATCTTCCGGGCCGAGTAGGTTGTTGGCCAAGGGTTGGACACCAAGGTCCAGGACGAGTCGCCCGTGGGTCGAGGCGCAGGAACGACAAAGAAATGAGGTCATGCTTTCCAGGAGAGCTGTGGATTCAATCGTCCGGCGTCGAGGTGGCGTCTGAGTGTGTGGAGGCGAATGAGTGGCGACGTGCGGAACTGGGCATCGGCAAACATCATGGACTCGAGGCCGGTCTGCAACCCGCGGATCGCCGCATCCAAAGTGACCTGGGGTTGGTGCTTGGGGGCGAGTTGACGAAACTGTCCGAAACTCACTCGGTAACTGCGGCGGTCCGGTTGGGCGTTGGGATTGATAGAAACCTGAACTCCGGGAAATGCCCGCCCGACGGCATGGGCGAGGTCGCGGACCTGATAATTCCACTCATCGGATCCGGCATTCACTACCAGATAGTTTCCCCCGGCATGGGCTGTGCGTTGGACGGCCCATTCCATGGCTCTGGCCATATCTTCCACGTGAATTAAGGGACGCCAAGGGGTGCCATCGCTGAGAATGGTGATGGTTCCGGTGGTGCGCGCGCTGGCGACAAAATCATTCAGGACCAAGTCCAGACGCAGTCGTTCGCTCATGCCGCAGGCGGTGGCGAAACGAAGGCAAGTGACGTTGAAGTGGTCGGCAGCCAGCGGCGCCAGGTCGCGCTCGGAAAACACTTTGCTTCTAGCATAGGCGGTGAGGGGATCCACCGGAGAGGTCTCGGTCCTGGGACCGTCTTCCGCAAATCCATACACGCTGCAGCTCGAGGCAAACACGAATGAGCGGACGCCCGCAGCGCGGGCGGCTTCAGCCAGAGCGATGCCGGAGCGCCAATTGATGTCGAGAGTGACCTCCTCGAACTGATTCCCCATCGGATCATTCGAAACCGCCGCCAGATGAATCACTGCGTCCACACCCTTCAGCAACGCGACTGGGAAACTGCGAACATCGCCAAAGTGTTGTTGGTTGAGTACGGTTTCCGGTAGCGACGTTGCGCCGGTCAGGCAATGGGCAAAATAACCCGAATCGAACCCAACCAGTTCGGCATCCGGCCAGACCGCCCGCAGGTGGCGGGACAAGACCGGACCGATATAACCCAAATTGCCCGTGATCAATATCCGCATTGGCGGCGGAGACTAGGCGGGGTCTTGGCACTTGGCGAGCCGTGTCTGAGGGATCTTTTGGATCGGCAAACGGAAGAATAATTCCGCCGCGGAGAGTCTTGGCCTGGACGCGGGTCCTCGGTTTTAATCGGCCGCGTGCACCATCATTATCTGGCATGCGATTTGGGCGCCGAGAGCGGGCGCCTGATACTGGGAACGCTCGAAGACCATCGGTTAACTCTGGAAGAACTGCATCGCTTTCCGAACGGAGCTGTGACTGAAGGCGGATCGTTGTGCTGGAATCTGGATCGATTGAAGGCCGACCTGAAGGCCGGTTTGCGCCGGGCGGCCGAGCGGCAGTTGCCGATCGCGAGCTTGAGCACGGACAGCTGGGGTGTGGATTACGTTCTGGTGAATGAGGCGGGCGAGATTCTGAAACCGACCTTCCACTATCGCGATGCCCGATGCCAGGAAGGGTTGAAGCGGGCTCATGCACGGGTGTCGCAGGAATCCATTTTTGCCGAGACCGGCATTCAGTTCATGGCGATTAACACGATCTTTCAACTCGCATCCGAAAATCCCGAACGTCTGCGCGGTGCCCGCCACCTGCTGATGATTGCCGATGTGTTTAATTATCTGCTGAGCGGCACAGCCTGCGTGGAGGTGTCCAATGCAAGCACTTCCCAGTTGTACAACCCCCGGACGCGTTCGTGGTCCACCGCCCTGATTCACGCGCTGGAATTGCCGGCGCACGTCTTCCCGCCCATTGTGGCTTCCGGGACGCGCCTCGGTCCGCTTCGCCCCGCGCTTGCTGCCGAATTGGGTGTGCCGCCGTTCGAGATCATTGCTGGATGCTCCCATGACACCGGGGCTGCCGTTGTCGCAGTCCCCGCGTCTGCCGAGCTATCGGCAGCGACGGACTCAGCGCCGGATTGGGCGTATCTCTCTTCAGGAACTTGGTCCCTCCTGGGCTGTGAATTGCGGGAGCCGCTCGTGACCGATGCCTGTCGCGATGCCAATTTCACCAATGAAATCGGGTACGGCAATTCCGTGCGGCTGCTCAAGAACATCGCCGGCCTCTGGCTGGTACAAGAATGCCGCCGGGCTTGGAAGACTGAGGGGAAAGAATACTCGTACGCCGAATTAGTTGGCTTGGCCGAGACCGCAGTGCCGTTTCGATCGTTGGTTAATCCCAGCGACGACCGGTTCCTATCGCCGGGCGATATGCCGGCCAAGATTGCCGCCTTTTGCGTGGAACACGGCTTTCCAGAGCCTCGAAACCCGGGTGAAACCATCCGTTGTTGTCTGGAGAGTCTGGCCCTCGCGTATGCGACGAATTTGCGACAATTGGAACGGTTAGTCGGTGGATCTTTCCGCCGACTGCACATCGTCGGGGGTGGATCGCAAAACGATTTACTGAACCGGCTGACGGCCGATGCCTGTGGCGTCGATGTGATCGCCGGTCCGGTCGAAGCCACGGCGGCGGGCAATGTGCTGGTGCAAGCCATGGCTCAGAACCATCTCCCCTCACTGGCATCGGCTCGCGAAGTCATTCGGCAAAGTTTCCCAATGAAACGGGTTGTACCCGGGGATTCGAAACCCTGGCAGGAGCCGTTGCGGTGGTACGCCCCGTTCCATCGATAGATAGGGGAAACCATAACCAACCCTCAGGCCCGCTTGCTCCGGGGCGCGGATGCGCTAATTCCTTGCCATGTCTCGGATGGCTCATCCTGGCTCGTTGCGGTCCCTTGGGGCTGAGGTGCGGTCGCGCCCCACGGGTGAGATCGTCCGGCGTGTCGCCAAATACCTGCGTCCCTATCCCTGGCTCGCCCTCGCCACCGTGGTCTGCGCCATCTTCTCCCTGGCCGCTTCCTTCGCGTATCCCAAACTCACCCGGTTCGTTATCGACGACGTCATCGGCCTGGGCCGCACCGAAGCCCTGACACCCGTGATGCTCGCCGTGCTCGCAGCGTTCTTCTTGCGCGACGCGTTCAATGGACTTCGGATCCGCTTGAACAACGTGCTCGAACAAGACGTGATTTTCGATATCCGCCGCGAGGTTTATGGCAAATTGCAACGCCTGCCATCCGGTTGGTTCGACAACCGCTCGTCGGGCGATGTGATGACTCGAGTGATTGAAGATGTGAACTCGGTCGAGCGCCTGTTGATCGACGGGACGGAACAGGGCTTGGTGGCGGTGTTGAGTATTGTGGGTGTGATGGCGCTTTTGTTCGCGAGCCAACCGATGCTGGCCGGTGTGGCCTTGATTCCGCTGCCGTTTCTGGCTGGCGGCGCCTTGTGGTACACGCTCACCGCTCATCGTCGGTACCGAAAACAGCGGGTGGCCAGTAGCGCCATGAACGCCCTGCTCATGGACAATTTGCAAGGCGTGCGCCAGATCAAATCGTTCGGACGCGAACTCCAGGAAGAACAACGCTTCGCCGATCATGCCGATGCCCTGCGACGCGGAACGCTCAGTGTGATGCGCGTCTGGTCGATCTATAATCCGGCGATGACCTTTGGCGCAGCACTTGGCACGGGGTTGGTGATGTGGGCGGGAGGGCGTCGGGTGATGGCCGGCCAGATGACTGTCGGGCAACTGCTCGAGTTTGTCTTCTTTCTAGGAATGTTCTACACGCCCGTCGGACAGCTGCATGGGCTCAATCAAATGGTGCAATCGGCGCGAGCCGCCGGGGAGCGGGTATTTGACATATTGGACGCCGCCGAGGAGCCCGGATGGATGGAACGATCCGGCAGCCGACAGCCGACGGGATGGATACCGATGGAAAGACGTTCCAGCACCGCAGCACCGCTGGCGACCGGGACGGCCGCGTCGGGGAATGGGTCGGTGCCGCATCTGTGGAAACGGGTAAAGGGTGCCATCCAATACGAAGACGTCGGGTTCAGCTACGGAGATGGTCGGACGGCACTGTGCCATATTTCGTTTCAGGCGGTGCCGGGGGAAGTGATCGCACTGGTGGGACCGACGGGGGCCGGAAAAACCACACTGGTGAACCTATTGCCGAGACTTTACGAACGCAATTCAGGATCCATCCGGGTGGATGGACGAGACATCCGACAGTTCGATTTGGAAGAGTTGAGGCAGCAAATTGCCGTTGTGAGCCAGGAACCGTTTTTATTCAATGGGAGTCTGCGTGAAAACCTGTTGTTTGGGAGTCCGACGGCCAGCGAGGCCCAATTGACGGCGGCGGCGCGGGCGGCGAATTGCCACGAGTTTATCAGCCGAATGCCGACGGGTTATGAGACCCTGGTTGGCGAGCGTGGTGTGAAGCTGAGCGTGGGGGAAAAGCAGCGGGTCAGTATTGCACGGGCGCTGTTGAAAGATGCGCCGATTTTGATCCTGGACGAAGCGACCGCGAGTGTGGATACGGCGACGGAAGGATTGATCCAGCAGGCGTTGGAGCGATTGATGGAACGACGGACGAGTCTGGTGATTGCGCATCGACTGAGCACGATTCGCGGGGCCGATCAAGTGTTGGTGTTGAAGGGTGGTCAAATTGTGGAACGTGGGACGCATGACGCGTTATTATTGATTCGCGGGCTTTACTCTCGGCTATGGAACGCGCAAAGTGCAGAGGCTGAAGCGGTGAGGGAAACTTGAAAACTAGTAGGTTAAATTGCGGAAGGTGGGTGTTCGTAGGGATTTCTGTTTGACACATCTATGGCTCATCCTTACAAGACTCGCGCAATCAACACTGAGGTTTCACGGGCCTCATAGTGCCGAAGCATTTCTTTTCGTTATGAAAAACTTGATCAACGCCGCCGGCATTCTTTCTGCCGGGCTTGCTAGCCTTGCACTCGCCACCTCTGCCTATGGCCAGGATTCATCCAAGCGATGGACCGTGGGTGCAGGCGTGCGGGGTTTCTTCGACGACAACATCTTCACCCGGCCTGACCTCACGGTTGGTGGCGTGGATCAGAAGGTAGACAGCTTCGGCTTCGATATTGCGCCGACCGTCAGCTACAACGTGCCGCTGAGCCAGGGCAATTTGGATGTCGGTTACACCTACGGTCTCCGCTGGTTTGAGAATCGCCCCGGCAATAACACCGATCAGTACCACAATTTCAATGGTTCCTTCTCCCATAATTTTTCGCCTCGCTACAAGTTGTCGTTGTCCGACAATTTTGCCCTGTCCCAGGAGCCCGAGCAGATGGCTGCCGTTGGCGGCGGCGGTTTGATCCCGTTCCGTACTGAAGGTGACAACATCCGCAACAGCGCGGGTGCGTTGTTCCAGGCTCAATTGGCAGGGGCGCTGAGCGGTGAGTTGAACTACAACAACAACTACTACAACTACGACAGTGTCGGGTTTGAGCAGGCGTTGAATCGGTTGGAGCACCTTTTTGGACTGAACCTCCGTTATCAATTCCGCCCCACCACCGTGGGTGTGGTCGGTTATCAATACGGAATTTACGATTATACGTCCAAGGCTCTGACTCAGCTCAGCCCGACGATCATCTTCAATCCTCAGTCAAAGGATCAGAACTCCCACTTCATTTACGGGGGTGCGGATCACAGCTTTACCAGCCGTTTGCTCGGTTCCGTCCGTATCGGCGCCCAGATTGCCGAGTGGGATGACTACACGAACCTCGGGGTCAAGAGCAGTAATTCCACCTCGACCACAACGCCTTATGCGGATGCGAGCATGAATTACAGCTACGCAGACGGCAGCACCGTCCGGGTGGGTGTGAAGCATCAACGCAATGCGACCGACTTGTTCGACGAGGCCAGCAACCCGATTCTCGACACCGAAGCGACGACCGCTTATTTGAGTGTCAGCCACAAAATTACAGCTAAGTTGAACATTTCTGGCAGTGCGTTGTTCCAAAACGCAAAGTTCAATGCAGCTGGAACCGCGATCGATGGCGAATCCGAAAAATATTGGAACCTGGGTGTTACAGTTAGTTACGCCTTCACACGGTACCTCGCGGGTGAAGCCAGCTACTACTACGACAACCTGGATTCCTCGTTGTTCGGTGCGACCCGTGAATACAATCGAAATCGCGTATTCCTCGGCGTCCGCTTCACGTACTGAGAACGCCCGTTACTCTCCGACGGAGGCTGGAATCCACTTCTAGCCTCCTTTTTTTTCGCAGACATGGATCCTATTCAAAAACCAGCGCCCACCGTGTCCTCCGGGACCGGCACAGCGGATTCCAAACTCCACTTCCTGGACTACTGGCGGATTATCCGAATCCGCAAGACGATTATCCTGGCGGTGTTCTTCCTGGTCGTGCTCACTACGATCGCGGTCACGTACTATCTGCCGGTTTCTTACGCCAGCATGGTGCGCATTCGTGTTGAAAAGGATACCTACGATATCTCGCCGCTCGGAAGTTTAGGAATCGGCGGGCAACAGAGTTATGATCCCTATTATTTGCTCACGGAATTCGAGGTCATTCAGTCAAAAAAGATCCTTTACCCAGTCATTGCGGAGCTGAGCCTGACCAAGTACTACGCTCGCCGTGCCAAATCGGAACTCGAGTTTTCTGAACCCGAGGTTTACGACATCCTCATCCGGGAAATCGACGTCAAACAGTTTCGGAATACCAGCATTATTGAGATCCGTGCCAAAAGCCCCACCAACACCATGGCGGCGGATATCGCGAACAAAATTGCCGAGCATTATATCATTTCTCGAAACAAAGGGCGCGAAGACCGATGGAAACGTGGTAATGAAACGTTGACCAATCAGCTGGAGGAAGTCGAAAAGTCGTTGGCTGAAGCCCGTCGCACCGTCGATCGTCTCCGCGAGGAACTCAACGTCCCGGATATCAATGTTGAGGGCAGTTACAGTCTGACGCTGGACACCGATAAAATGCGCCATTTGGAATCGCTTCGTGCGGATTCTACGGCTCGGCTCACGATGAACCGTGAGTTGTTGAACCAGATGAAGAACAAGGTTCCGGGTGAATTGAGGACCTTCCTCGCTTCGGCGACTCCCACAGCGGAATTGACCAAGCTGATTGGCGAGCTCAATTCAGCCGAACAGACGTTTGAATCCTTGAGCCTCGACTTCGGCACACGCTCCAAAGAAATGGAGCGCATTACCAAGATCATCGCGCTCCTCAACGATCAGATTGAAGCCCAAGTCAGGGGCATCGTCTCCGCTCGCGAAGCGCTGGTGAAAGCGGACCAGGAAACCGTTTTGCATGTTACCGCCCAACTCGAAAAAGAAGTCAGCGACGACTTTAAGCGCACCAAGGAGAACCGCCCGTATTTCCAGGCCAAACGCGATTTGGAAGACCAGCTCCGCCTTAAGAGCGTCCTGATGTCCAAAAAGTTCGCGGAAGAAATCGACGCCAAGATCGGCAAATCAACCAGTGTTGAGATCATTCAGCCAGCCGAAGCTTCCCGCAAACCGGATAAACCCAACAAACCACTGAACATCGCCATGGGCGTGGTGTTTGGATTAATGGTAGGGGTCGGCCTTGCGTTCTTCATCGAGTACCTCGACACCAGCGTCAAGACCATCGACGACGTCGAGCAGGCCTTGCAATCGCCCGTGCTGGGTGTCATCCCTCAAAACGTGGGAGCACTCATCCACGAAGGCATCGACAGTCCACACGCAGAAGCCTATCGCGTTCTCCGCACCAATGTGTTGTTTTCGCGAAAGGATCCGAACCTGCGCACGATGACCGTGGTCTCGGGTGGTGCTGGTGAAGGTAAATCGACCACCATCTTCAATTTGGCGACGATCTTCGCCCAAAATGGGAGCCGGGTGTTGGTCGTCGACTCGGACCTTCGACGTCCGAGCTTGCACAAGCTGTTGAACGTGGCGAACAACATCGGGTTGACCAACTACCTCCTGGCACAGCAGAGCCTGGAGGAAGTGATTCAGACGACGTCGATCCCAACACTGGACTTCTTGCCCAGCGGCAAATTGCCAAGCAGTTCTATGGGTATCCTCAACTCGGTGAAGATGAAGGAGTTCATTGCGGAAGCTAAGCGCCGCTACGACTTCGTCTTCTTTGATTCACCGCCGATCATGGGTGTCAGCGATGCATCGATTCTGGCCAGCGAAGTCGACATGGCCATCCTGGTCATCCAGTACCGCAAGTATCCCCAGCAGATGACCCTTCGCGCCAAACAAATGGTTGAGAAGGTGGGCGGGCGGCTCTTGGGTGTGGTACTCAACAACATCAATATCTCCCAAGACAGCTACTACTACTACTACAGCGGTTACTACTACGATTATTACTCCAAGAGCGAGGACAGCAAGCCCACCCAGGAAAAGACCGAGGGCAAGGGCAAAAAGCAGGTGCTCGATATCAAGCAGAAGTATTGATCCTTGTACGGCTCTATCCAATGCTCATCGCAATGAATTCGAGGTTCTTCGATTGGTTTAAGTCATTTGGTCCGGTTTCGGCCGTCGCACTCTTACTAGTGCTGATGGCTGGATCCGGATGCGAAACCCTGGACAGCGCCAGCGGTGGTGGTGGTAGTGGTGGCTCTACCCGTTCCCAAACCACGTCTAAAACCGTTGATCTAGTCGATGCCGACGCGATTGATCGCGTTCAAATCGGCGACGGAATCCAGGTCACAATCACCGAAGTCCCCAACTCACCACCCCCGTTCCAACAACAGGTCCGCACCGATGGCCGCATCACTCTGCTGCAGGGGTACGAGTTTAATGTCGCTGGCAAGAAACGTCAGGAGTTGGAGAAGGAAATCGAAAACTTCTACGTGCGCGAAAAGGAAATCTTCAAGCGCATGACGGTGACCGTGGTATTGCCCCCGCGCCTCTTTAGCATCGGTGGCGAAGTTCGCGGTCAAGGGCAGATCATGCACCCAGGCCAGATGACGGTTGTTAAAGCCATTCACGCTGCCGGCGGTTTCACCGATTACGCCAACAAACGCAAAATCACGATCACGCGCGCCTCAGACAAATCCCAGGTCGTCGTGGACTACAAGAAAGCCGCGAAAAATCCTCGATTCGACGTTGACATATTCCCAGGCGATATCGTCATTGTGGAAAAGGCCATCTTCTGACCGGTCCAGGAATGGTTGAACTGCGCGTCTTTTCTGGAAAGAGCGCGGGGCGTATTGCCCCTGTCACCTGCACGCCATTTCAGATTGGCCGGTCTTCCAAGGCCGGCCTTTCTCTTTCCGACCCAGGCGTCTGGGAACATCACGTCACCCTCGAACAGGATAGCGATGGGCAGTTCCTGATCCGCGCGGGTGCTGGCGCCACGGTCAGTGTACAGGGTGCAGCGGCTCAAGTGCACCGATTGCGCAATGGCGATCAGTTTGTTTGCGGTGCAGTCCGAATCGGATTTTGGATCGCTCCCGGACGCGTTCGGTCGCAGTTGGCCTTGGAATGGGCTCTATGGCTGGGATTGCTCTGCGCGGTGCTCTTCGAAATTGGGTTGATCCTGAAATTCTTGGATTAAGTCAGTGCCCTGGGAACTCAGGAAATTGTACTTATGGGAGTATTGCCAAACATCACGATCTGCCGATCCCTCAGCCTCCGTCTGTGTTCCGCCGCCGTACTGCTGCTCGGATTTTTCGGACTGCTGGCTCAAGAGGCGAATGACCGTACTTCCATCCTCATCGAAGCGCTGCAACGACTCAAAGATCAGGATATCGAAACCAATCCCGCCCTCAAGAAAGCGGTCTTGAACGTCTTGGAAAAGGTCCGGGGCAAATCCGCGTTTGTCGATGTCGTGCGCGATTTCAAACTCACCAACGAAATCCCAGCACTCCTCGAGTTCGCCATCCAAAACCCCCGGGATCCCAACGCCGCGGAATCCCTAAAAACCCTGCTCCAGTTCGGCGGGAGCGATCGCCTCAAGGCCGCACTGGCCCAAGACGTCACCGCAGCGCCGCTCATCAATCCGTTGGGGGATACTGGCGACAATCGGATCGCCGGGTTGCTCCTCCCGGTGGTGGGCCAAACGGATCGATCTGTCGATGTTCGACGGGCCGCCGTGCGATCGGTCGTGCGGGTGCAGGAAGGCGCTCTCGGCTTGGTTCAACTCGCGCGCGACGGCCGCTTGGCGTCGGATCTCAAGCTGATCACCGCCACGGAACTGAGCACCGTGAGATGGCCTGCGGTGAAGAGCGCCGCGGCTGAAGTGCTTCCGCCACCCGCCGCCCGTGGAAACGCCCAGCTACCGCCCTTGGCGGAACTGATCCAATTACGGGGCGATTCCCGGCGAGGTGCAACCGTGTTTCGACTACCCGAGGTGAACTGCATCTCCTGTCATTTGGTCGGGAACGAGGGCGTGGATTTTGGCCCGGCGCTGTCGGAGATTGGAACGAAGTTGGGCCGTGAAGCCCTGGTGGAATCCATTCTGGATCCGAGCGCGGGGATCAGCTTCGGGTTTGAAGCCTGGCAATTCAGCCTGAAAGGCGGAGACGAAGCCTTCGGGTTGATTGCCAGTGAGACCGAGCAAGAAGTGGTCTTGAAGCTGCAAGGCGGGTCGATGAACCGCCTGAAGAAATCCGAGATTGAGGGGCGCACCAAGCAACCCCTTTCTATCATGCCCATTGGACTACAAGCGTCCCTCTCGACTCAGGAGTTCGTCGACCTGATCGAGTATCTGGCGTCGTTGAAGAAGCCGTAGGGTCGGCTTCAGTGAAAACTCTTTACGCGTTCGCCGCGTTCGCGGGCGATCATTTCGTCGTGGATCCAGCGGTACGTCTTTTCCATGCCATCCTTCAACCGGGTGTTCGGCTCCCAACCAAACACCTTTTGAATGAGTGAATTGTCGGAATTGCGGCCGTTCACGCCCTTCGGAGCATTCAAATTGTACCGGCGCTTCAATTGGATGCCTGCGATCTCCTCCACGATGTCTACCAGTTGATTGATCGAAACTAATTCGCTGGATCCGATATTGATCGGCTCCACGAAATCACTCCGGGTCAACATTTGGGTACCCAGCAGGCAATCGTCGATGTACATGAACGAACGAGTCTGATGGCCGTCGCCCCAGATCTCAATCTCGTGGTTGCCGCTGAACTTGGCCTGGATAACTTTCCGACAAGTGGCGGCCGGGGCTTTCTCGCGTCCGCCATCGTAGGTACCGAAGGGACCGTACACATTATGATACCGGGCGATGCGGGTCTCGACTCCGAAGTCTTCGCGGAAATGGCGGCACATACGTTCGCTGAAGAGTTTCTCCCAGCCATAACCATCCTCGGGCAACGCGGGATAAGCGTCTTCCTCTTTGAGGGCCGTGACGTTGGTGTTTTTCTGTTTGTCGCCGTTGTAAACGCAGGCGCTGGAGGCGTAGAAGAAGCGTTGGACACCGATGTCCTTGGCGGCCATGAGCAGGTGGGTATTGATGAGCACGCTGAGCATGCAAAGCCCCTTGTTATGCTCGATGAAGCCCATGCCGCCCATGTCGGCGGCATGATTGTAAATCGTGTGGGCGCCTTGCACGGCGGTGTAACAAGCCGCTTTGTCCTCGAGATCGAGCACCAGGTTTTCCACATCCGGAAAGCGCTGATACCACTGGGACTGGGGTTTGCAATCCACCGAGCGAATACGTTCGTAGCCCTGACGACGAAGGTCCGCCACCAAATGGCCGCCAATAAACCCACCACCACCACACACCACAACAAGGTCATTTTTCATTTCAGGAAAGATACGCTGATTGAACGAAGCCGCTGCGCGGGGGGCTTCGCCGAAGTAGACGCCCGGGGTGGTCTGGAGCACACGCTCCGGACCTATGATCAAAACCTCGTTCATATCCACATCGAAATCCACCACA
>SXGT01068990.1_pt1 | contig 14908 bp, 14 predicted proteins | sample 3176221 | NCBI WGS metagenome assembly SXGT01 (sample SAMN11356862, study PRJNA531348) | freshwater metagenome | isolation source: freshwater sample F1-120 | place: China: Fuxian Lake, Yuxi | collected 2017-12-25
ACCATGTTTATATCAGTCAGCAATCCCAATTCGCATTTGGTAATTTTCATCATAGAATCAAAAGCAAAAGCTGGTAAACTGATGTAGTGGGAAGGATCCAACGAGCTGAATGCATGCATATCAGCCCTGAATTTTTGAAAGATTTCAGCCAAAAGAATGGTATCCAATTTGCAATAGAGCTTTGTATAATCAATTAAGTTTTGACATTCAAACAATTTCCAAACGTTCTTAGCCGTGATGTACTCCTCTTTAGTTAAATTTTTTTCTCTCAGCTGACTGTAAAAATTAATCCTGTCAGGAAGTTTGGTTGTGTTGATCATGGTTCGCATATCTGTACAGTATTCGTAGGGGTAATAGCTCTTTTTTGTTAGCGCTTTAAATTTTTCCGAGTCAAATTTGTTATTGGTTTTTGTGAGGTAGGTCTGTTTCAGGATTTGATAATTGTGATCAGTTTTTGATAAATCGTCTGACAGCTGATCTAGGGAGGCTTGTAAAAATGCTAATGAATCAAGAAATTGGAAACCCTTGAATTCAATTGTTCTAAAGTGTTCTCCATTGAAAGGTAGAACTTTGATTTCGCCTACATTCTTTTTGTTTAAGGCTTTGATGATGAAATGAAAATCATATTTAGAGCCGTTGTGCAAGAAAATGGGTAATTTGTGCGGTCTTCTTCTTTGCAAGTTGCAAAAAACGCAAGCCGCGCCTAAGAACTCGCCAGTGAAGTGATTGTGATCGCGATTTTTTTTAGAATCGCTATTGAAAGGTTGTCCGCATAGGTAACAGTGATTCGTATTTTCAAAGACTTTTGCGTCGTTCGCATTAAATCTCATCGGCTTAGTAGTTTGTAATAATTCTTTTATCCAATCTTTGTAGCAAGTAAGCAAGTGATCAATAAAGTCAACTGCCGCATCTTCACCTACATATGTCCTTTCATGAATGATCTTGTTTTGGGCATTAACTATAACAAAACTGTAGGCGAAGGGTTCCTGATGATTTATTACCTCAGTAAAGGATTTATCACATTTGCATCTTACATTTTTGCAATTCAGACACTTTTTAATTTCATCCCCAGGTTTTAGTAAACATTCAAAGTCTAAGTAGCCGGCAAAATCTCTCATGTGTTGATTTTTGTAATTTTTAAATTTTAATTTGTCAGCTTTGTCGGGAACCACTTCGATCGTGGGTTTTTGTTTCAGACACAGTATTTCATGTTCTGAGAGACTTGATTGTAATTTGAATGTATTGAAACAATTCAAACAGTAAAGTACTTCTGTATATGAACACTTGAGAGTGTTGGTATTTACATACTTTTGTGTCAGGTATTTGTTGACATCAAGAATTCCCATAAAGTGTCTCCTAATTTCAATTTTAGTGTCTGCCCTAGGTAGTTTTTCTACCATGAGAAGGTTAACAACTTTTTCCCCGCTACCTATTCCGCATTCGTAAGGGTAGATGAATTTCTGTAAGGTTCGAAACAAGATATTGATTCTCAGATTCAATTCATCATTTTGTTTAAGGAATCTTTTGATGTGACCGATCGAAATGGGAAATAATATTCCTCTCAGATCTAGTGTTTTTTCCCATCTAGAATAGACCTTTTTTTCTTTGAGAAGAAAATGCAGACAACGAAGGAAACATTTTTCATCTTCGTTTTTAGGATCGTACAAATATTTGCGGTGTTTGATGCGGTTCAAATTTTTTTGAGAAAGCTTCTTGATTTTACCTGAACCCATGACTAAAGGTTTGATTCCGGCAATTTCAATGTCATATGCCACAGCTCTATCAAAGATCCAGTTGGAACCGCTGTCACAAAATTCTTCCATGTAGTTTTCCTGTTGTCGTGACGCATGTTTGATCTTTTGAGCAAGTCCGGTGTTTCTCAATCCGTTGGTGATGAATGCAGAACTTCGAAAAGGTATTAGCGTGGACTGGATTTTCTTTCCCGCCAGATCTTGCATAGACATTTGACAGATGAAAATCAAATTAACTTTGATCACGGTTTTACGTGCCGCTTCGAATCGGATGGTTTCCTTTAACTCATCTAAGATCTTGGCCTGAGCATTATTAAAGTTCAATTCATTTTCTCCAAAGGTGAGACGATATTTCAGAACGGCTTCTTCAAAAGCGGACTCTTTCAAACGAAACTTGTCACTTGGTCCATGATTTAGAATGAGATGTTCTTGTAACTTTCTGTTTTCATGAAATGGTTTATTACAGAGCAAACAACTTTCAATATAGTTTGTGCTATGATAACGCTCTTCATGTCTGATCAAGTTCCATCTTCTTGAAAAAGAATGGTGACAATTCACTTCTTTACACTCGAATTTTTTCCGTACCATTTTAACTATCTTGACTTCCAGCAAGTTCTAAAGTGACTGAGTACCGCAATTTTATTTCAGACACAATGCAAATATGCTTGCGTGGAAACAACGCAAAGTGAATGACTCCCATAACCTGGTGCATATTCAACCACCTATAAATTTAAAGAAAATTCTTCCATAAACCTCAGTTACAAGAAACTTGTTCATACAAGAAGGTAGCAAAAGAATCCATCAAGATGGCACCAAGAAAACTTGAAAAATGTAAATATACTTTAATCAGTATTTAATAATACATTACCACTGTAATTTATATTTAATTTCTTTTTCATTTAAATAGTAAATCTGAGAAAGAGAAAAAATGAAACGTCGATCAAAGATCACAACTATTTGCTCGACCCGGAGTCGGAGACGGAAACCGAGACGGAGGAAGAAATGGAAACAGCGGAGAACGAAACCAACTGCACAGGTAGCGAAGACGATGATATCTCAATTGATGTCCAACCCTACTCCAAGTCAAAGAAAAAATCTCAGAAGGAAGTACCTAAGTCGAACTCATTAGAAAATACAAGTAAGGAAATTCGTCGGAAGAAAACAAAAATCATTGAAAAGAAAAAAATTGACGTCGGAAATGAAAAGGATGGCAAGGCATTGATTTCAGGATATTCGCAAGAAGGTACTTCAAAACGTAAAGCAAAAATGTTTGACACTTCAAAAGTAGATGTCAATTTGCACCATGGAGCTCCGCAAAATATTAAAGTTAAAACAATTCAGATGAACGATAGCCTAATGGTTATGTGTCATGTAATCGAGGGAGCTGAAATGAAAGGTTACTATAACACCGATTTCGCTGCACTGACTTTCCAGAAAAAGATGAAGGATGGTAAAGCCTTTGAATTCAGTATTCCATTGGCTTTGCTTCCAACTTTACAGGATGCAACTCAGATTATGCGTGACGCTAATCCTCAATTTTTTGCTGGCGTTAAGAAATTCAATGAAAAATAATGAAAAATTTTTGATACCGAATTTTGAATTAATCCTATAAAATTTTATAAAATCCAAAAAAATTTATCCATAAAATTTTATAAAATCCAAAAAAATTTATCCACAAAATTTTACAAAATCCAAAAAAATTATTTTTAATGCTATTTTTGTTTTAATTATATTTAACTGTTTTATGTTGTTTTATAAAAAAATAAAAATCCAAAAAAATCTTATTAGTGTGATTAATGTGTATTTCAATTATTCATAGTTGAATTTTAATTTTCAGTATTTTGGAAATATTTTTAAGTAAAAGTGTATCATTTTTTAGTAAATGATTTTTATTTTTGGTAAATTTTTGGATCAAAAAGGGAAGAGATTTATTTTTTAAAAAACAGTTGTATAAAAAATAAAAACAAAAATATCCACACAAAGAACTAGTGTCGGCTTGAATTTGAGATTTGTTATATTCTACCGGTAAATTGAGTTGTTTCAAATATTTTAGAATGCTCTCATTATTACAAGATTTTCCATAGGAGTCAAAGAAGATTGTTTTTTTCTGATTTTTAATTATTGCAATGAAATGGGTACCCGCTTCGTTATGTTTAGACAAATTAAAAATAACAGATATATTACATTTTTTTAACGTTGGTAAAACATCACAGGGAAATACGCCTAAAAAATCTTTTTTGAAAAACATGTAACAAAGTTTTTCCAAATCTTTATTTGTTATTCCAGACATTATTCTAATAATGTGACATTACGATTATGATCGATAATAATGGTCTGCTTATGAGATGAATAAACTAACATATAAATATTGTTGACAAGAGCGGTAGACCACCCTAATTCGATGTCGATATGACCATGTTTAGTGGTATGATGGTGAAAGGAATTACACAAATCAGGAGTAAAGTCAAAAATATAAAAATTAGAGTTGGAAACAAACTCTTTTGGACTAATGGCAATTACATTATTACTATGTTGTACTCCACCGTGGTCCATGAGATTACGATATTCTCTATAAAAATCACCTTTCTCATAATTAGGTTGGAATGGTCTTGGATGGAATGGATTTCCATTGACTCTCAAATTTAATAAATTCAGGTTAAAATGTTGGAATAAAAATGGATTAAAATCAACATTTCCATTGAAAGCTCTAGCATCTAGAAAACAAATTACTAATGATTGCGGAAGTGCTCCACTAAGAACACTCTGTACAGAAGTTGAGGAAGTTCCCGATTGTAACAAAAAACTCTTTATCTTTGATTGTGTCATAGGATACATTGCAGGTTCTTTCATCAAGTTTCCTTCGATAGCTTTATCAAAATCCGGTGACAACTTGACTTTATGAATACTCAAACGTAAACTTTTGATGATAATTTTAGCTGCTAAGGTTGACGCCATTAATGAATATGAATCAGCATTTCTAATCATTTTCAGAGTAATATTAACATTAGGTATAAGAAATCTTTCCATTTGGAAAAAATCACAATGAATAATTTGTGAAAAGTAATATTCTTTATCTTTTATAAGAGCTCTTCTTTTGACAAAACTGTCACCATCCACGTTATTTTCTTTATTCATAGTATCGCTAGACCATCCAGCCATCTGTAAATGAGTACTTTTAGCGTCTGAGCAGTATGTTAAAATTGTTTCTATATATGCCTTTAAAGCATATGTGGAACTGCTAATATCGTTTACTTGTGTACCTTCTAAATCGAGTTCTATTTGTTTGAATAAAGATTGAGGAAACAAATTACAAATAGAAGTAGCTTCAGCATCTGTTAAAGGTGATCCATCTAGTTTAACTACTTTAACACATCCATATAAGCGTGTCATAGGAAGATACAAGTAATGGTCAGGATCTCTAGATATAGAGAATTCAAATGGCCCCGAGTCAGATATTGCATTTACAGGATTTAATTCGATTGTATTTCCACTTCTCAACACATTTTCAGGTATAACTGGTGTAAAAAAATCACAATTACCAGTTGTTAATTCAATATCGTCACATATTAAAGTACCGATTCCTCTTTTATCCGTCATTTTCAAATAGGATGTCTTACGAAGAGGATGTATAATGTTCGAAATAAGAAATATTAAAGTTAGTCTCACAATTAAAAATATTTCTTTAAACAGTGTACTAAAGCAAATCAACAAGCAACCAATTTCATATGAAATTAAGAATAACTATATCATTATCAGAGATAAATTCATTTACATATTCTTCAAATCAAAAAATAATTTGATCAGTCATATAAACGTTACTAAAATTCCTAATCTTATGAACATACAATTGAGTGTGAAAATTTTAAAGGAATTTATATTCAAAGACTTAAACCTAACTATTCTGAATACCAAAATTGACAATATCACAGCGACTTGTGATAAAAGGCGAGAAATAAATCAAATCAAATTATTAGAAAAAATAAAACACTATTACAGTGTTAAATTTAATAAGGAAAAATTTCCCGGCTTATTCATCAAAGTTCCTTTTGGCACTTTCATAATTTTCCATACAGGAAAAATTAATTTAGTAGGTTGTCAGAATCCTTTTCATCTACAATTTTTATACGAATTGCTTGACGCAATTTTGATAAAATCTTAATTTAAAGTGTACATCCTGTTTATATCTTATCTCCATTGTTTATTTCAGTAATGTGAATTTTTTTGTTATCTGCAAAGTAATTTAATTAATTGCTCAACTTGGAAACCTCATTTGTTACATATCTGCACAGATCATCTAATAGATATAGTTTAGAAGTTTCTCTCATTAAAATTCCTTGTGAGACATTATTCTGAATTTAGAATTTTAAAATGAATTCTTGTTTGCATATAAATGAAGTGATTGATCAACATGAAGGTTTTTTTGTTTGTGTCGATTGTGGGTATGTTAAAGATAGCTGTTTTTCAGAACTACTTCATTCGATTAGTGATAAAAATGTTGCCATAAATATTAACACATTTGGTGAAACAGAGAATATTCTCGAACAATTTCACGTACCCGAGCATTTTTCACAAATAGTCAACAGTAAAAATAAAAAAACGTCGAATGTGAAAAAAATTATATCAAACATTTATAATTCTGTTAATGAATTCAATTCGAATATTTTGTTAAAAGATATAGCAAATTTTTCAAATCTTTTACCGAATCAAATTAAAAGTAAGGATGTTCTTATTGTGAATCTGGACGATATACTTGAAAAATACACTAAAAAATTTGATCTTAGTTTTAAAACGTATTCCATAATTAAAGAAAAGATATCACAATTTAATAACACCGGATATCAGCCTTTAACTATTATTGCTGGCCTGATATATTTATACCACATTTCCATTAAAAAAAGACTCTCAATGAGAACAATAGCTTTAACACTGGGGATAAGTTCTATATCAATTCAAAGGTTTACAAAAAAATATCAAAATGCGTTTTCATCAAGGAATTGAATTACAGCGTGGTAGAGGATTTGGATCACTATTTTCAGGACTGCTGCGCTCATTTATACCTATAGCTAAAGTTGGATTACGTGCCGGAAAACGTGTTTTACAAAGTGATTTTGCCAAAAATTTATCTAGTAAAGCTTTAGATGTTGGTAAAGACATGGTTAAAAATATTGCAGCTGATGTATTATCTGGAGAATCCATAGGACAATCTGCTGCAAATGAACTTGATATTGCTAAAAAGAAAATTGGCGAAGCTATAAGAGGTAGCGGAAGACGTGGAAGAAAAAGAAAATCTAAGTTACCTTTACCAAAATTGAAAGGGCGTAAAAAACTAAAATTTAATTTATTAGAATGACAAAATTTGAACTATATGATGATAACGAATATTTGTGGAAAAATATTCAAGTTCCAAATGATGATACTAAAATTGATGCTGAAATCAAAGCTAGTTACAAAGAACCTGGGCACCCTATAGCCTATTCAAACGCTAGAACAATATACAACTACTATAATGGTAATGTACCTTTAAAACGAATTAAGAACATTTTGAAGACAATCGAATCTAGTTCATTACACAAAGAATTTCATAAGGGGCAACGAAATATTTCGTTTGCTCGTTTCAAACGTTATCAATTTCAAATTGATTTATGTTTTTTGTTAGATTTTGCTGAATCAAATAACGGTGTTAAATATCTACTAACAGCAATCGATTGTTTTACAAGATATGCATTTGTTAGACCCTTAAAAGACAAAACTAGTGGAACAGTTCTAAAAGCTTTTCAAGAAATAATCGAATCTTTAGAAGATAAACCAAAGTTAGTTGTGTGTGATAAAGGTAACGAATTTGTAAATAAGCACTTCATGAATTTCTGTAAACAAAATGAAATGAAACTCATAACACCTAAGAGTAACGTTCATGCAGCGTATATTGAAAGATTCAATCGTACAATTCAAAATTTAATTTATAGATTTTTGACTGAAAACAATACAAACAGGTACATTGATCATTTGGACAAAATTTTAGAAACATATAATTTCAGATATCATAGAATGATTGAAATGTCTCCATATGAAGCGGAACATAATCCTAATGCAGCACTACATATCAATAAACTAATTTCAAAACAAGAAAATAACATGAAAAAAATAAATCCAACATTGAAAATTGGTGATCTCGTTAGAATATCAAAGGAAAAATATAAATTTTCAAGAGGATACGATCAACAATCGCACATTGAAATATTTAAGATAAGAAGCATTTCAAAAAACAAAAAAATTCCGTTGTATTATTTGACAAATTATGAAAAGAACGAAAATATTGAAGGAGGATTTTATAGATTCGAAATTACACCTGTTAACATAGATCTTTTTAGGATTGAAAAAATAATCCGTCGACGAACGGTTAGAGGACAGAAACAAGTGTTTGTAAAATGGCTTGGCTACGATGATAATTATAATCAATGGATTTCTGAAGAGGAATTGAATAATATCGAGTAACACTGTTTAAAATTGTAAATGTATATTTGTATTATTTGTTTCATTAATAAAAATGGATGACACGTTATCTATGTATGTTATTTCAAACGGATCATCGGAATATTATCCTGAAAATACTCTATCTAAATTTTCTGTTAAACTTCCATTATCTCTAGAATTACCGACAAGTTTTAACGAAAAATGGGGTATAGCAATACAAGGAATTGGACTTTCCTCGAGATTCACTTCAGATTACACGCAAAATAATCAAATGCCGTTGATGATTGAAATTATGAGTTACGATGATTACATGGCATGTGAAAGTGTTGGTAAAGCTCCTGAATCTGAAGCTTGTACTCTCGAAAAAAATAATTTAAGCAAATTAATAGAAGGTAAGAGTGGACTTTGCTTTGATGACATTGATCAAAATAATCACTGTGCTAATGTCGATAAAATTATTGAACAACTGGAAAAATGGTGTATAAAGAGCGTAAAATCGAGTGCTTTATTGACATCAAAAGATGAATCGCTTAAAGATAAATCATTACTATATAATTTTTTCTTCAATACATTAAAAGATCAAAATTCGGTGGATATTCTAACAGCTAGACTCCAACTTAGTATGTTATTAATTGAAAAAAAAGATAATTCTAATTTTTCCATTTCAAATATTCGAGGTGTAAATTTTGAAAGAATGTTCCTCATCAGACAAGATTTCTTTAATAAATCAATCATAACACAAGATACGAATTTTGTCAACGAAACCAACCGAATTTTGCAAACAGATGATTCTCCGCTATTTAAGAATTTAACAAATGCACGATTTTTGAATACCAGTAGCGTTATTTTAAATAACACAACTTATAAAATTTTTATTTTGAACAAAGAATACCTCAAAATTAATGTAGATTTTAAAAATTTTACTGAAAATTATCTTTTTACACCCAACATTATTAAAATCAAATGTGATAATATTAGATCTCAGATATTTAATAATCGACATTCAAAAGATATAGAAGTTATAAAACCTAGATTCGGTGACAAACAATCTCACTACTTTCACGAATTTGAAAACCCAATTTATGTTCCCTTACTGAACACAAGATTACGAGATTTAACTTTTGAATTAACAGACGAATATGATGATAGGCTCATGCTTTCTGAAGGTTTACCGACATTATTACAACTAACATTTAAAAGAATGAACAACAGTAGTAAATCATTTAGTATTAGACTAACTCCGACTGTTACAAATTATGAAGATTCAATTAACAAATTTTCTAACATTCTTCCTGAAACATTGGAACTAAATGATTCTTGGCGAGTAGGATTAAAAGAAATTACCTTTCCTTCAAATATTAAATCTTTACCTAATGATAACAATTACATTGTGTTCTCAAAATTGGATAATGAAATGATCAATTTAACATCTCCACCATATACCTGTAACATAATGAATGAATTCTTAGATAAAATTTCTCTGACCAGATTTCTAAATGATCGTACCTCAATGTTAAATCTAATAACTTTTTCGTTAGCAGATAATTGTTTGCAAGCAATATGCACGCAAAATTGTGAATTAAAAATTTCATATCATCTAGCAAAATTTTTGAATCTACCTATTCCCAATTTTGATGATTCTACCTACATACCTAAACATATAAAAGTATTACTCAAAGTAAATACACTAACACGAATTGGGAATACAATTAATTGGCAGCTATTCAGACCGGCATACTTGATGATTTATTCAGACCTAGTAAAACCAAGTCTTATCAGTAGTGAATATACAAATATCCTCCGTATAGTTCCTGTTCGAAAAGAAGAAAAGAACATGGAATACCAATCGTTTGAATTCAAAAATGTGGAATTCAGAGAAATAAGTAATAAATTTGTAAATATAATTAATGTTCAAGTACGTTCACATTCGGGCGAATTAGTGCCTTTCAATTCCAATTTTTTGAGCTTACATTTATTTTTCACAAACAACCCTACATAATATATTTGAAAATAATTTACAGAATTTTATTTAACATAGAACAATTGATAATGATTATTAGTTCCAGCTAATGATTGCTTAGAAAATGTGTAACCAAAAGTTAATAAATTGAGATATTGTTCGAATATAAATAACAATTCCAAATGGATCAAAAGTAATTCTTTTAAACTAGATACATTCAACTTTGAATCAGGAAATGTCATTATTTCTAGCATTCCGTCAAGATATATGTAGTATAAAAATATATGCTTCAGATATTGTAAGACAGGTACACATTTAGTAGTAAAATCAACATAACAAAGTTTTCTGGATTCGTAAGTTGATGCGAATTTTCTTCTTGTAGTATTCATGAAATATACCATTCTTCTGAAGATATAAGCTGTTGTTTTGACAGTGTAGCGAACTTCAATTATACGTTCCTTATTTTGATGAATATTGATGAGATGAATAAAATATTCTATTTGATCAATACTTTGAGATATATAGAATTCCGAATCACCATCAGGAAAATTAAAACTAGTAATTTCCTCAAAACAGTTGCAAATTGGTTTAGTCATACAACTTGGAAATTGTTGGAATAGTCTCAAGTCTTGATTTGTACTAATTAAACGATCCATCTCAAGAGGTTTTTAAAGTTGTACCACTCTTGACATCTGGATCGCAACTGAAGCAAGCTGTATTTTAACTTTTATATTGAAACAAAAAAATAAACAAATCCATTATGCCTTACGACTGCCGACTAAACCAACCCTTTAACTTACTTATATCCGGACCTTCAAAATCCGGAAAGACGACATTTCTTTCGGATTTACTCAAGGTTAGTGAGGATATGTTTGTTACAAAACCTGATTATGTTTTGCTATATTACGCTAATGATCAACCGCTGTATAGAGAGTTATTTCAAATGAAATTAATCAATGAAATGATAAATTTTAATGATGCCGAACCGCAATATCAAGAACTTCAAGAAAAAGTAAAACCTTACAGTAAGAAGAATGGTTCCCTCATTATTTTTGATGACACCTTATCAGACATTAGACCAGGATTTGAAAAAATTTTCCAAGTTCTTGGACATCATACTAATTGTAGTCTAATCTATATAACACAAAATTTGTTTTACGACAATAAAGCATTTCGGAATCTAAGTTTACAATTGGATTATATAACTGTGCTAAGAAATCAACGAAATGGAAATCAAATTAGAAGTTTAGCCGCGCAATTATGTCCGGGAGACTTTCATTGGATTATCAACGCATATGAAAAAGCTACATCACGTCCTTTTTCTTATTTATTCATAGATTGTGGTTCTAAATCCAACCAAGAATTAACTTTAAGGAGTCGTATATTTCCATGGGAAGCACCCTACACTGTATATGTAAAAAATCCAAAATAAATCTATATTTAAATCATTTTAAAGCTGTTATTGTCAATCCTAAATTCAAAAATGTTGACTAAAGATAAAATTCAATTATTCGAAGCTTTAAAAGCTGTAAAAGGTGATAAGTTATCTCACCTTTTGAAATTCATAGATCCTAAAGGAATTGATTCTGTGTGTGAATTAGTATTTAACACTATTTATACAGACATGAATCTAAAAAATAGAAGAAAATTAAAAGTTAGGAATGTTCTTAACGACATACAATCCAGAAAAAATTTAAAAATAATTACAAACAAAAAGAAAAATATTGCCAAAAAGAAGAAGGCTCTAATTCAAGAAGGTAAAGGTATTGGTTTATTACTTGCTACTGTTGCTCCTTTAATTGCTAGTTTATTTACACGTAAAACACATCAATAATGGCATCAAAGAGAAGCGGATATTCTGTAATGTACATGGTTACACCTAGTGTTTATGAATTATTAAAACAATGTGTGGATGAATATGAATTAGAACGGTTAGAACAGTTGAACAAAGATCAATCGAGTACAATTACAAGAAGCAGAAGTGAAAATATTTTGAGGGATATTTCATCCCAAGATATCATTCCTATTGATCAATCGTACAGATCCAGATCAGATATTATAGAATCTAATTTATCACAACCAACTTTACCACAACAAGTGCAAGATGTTGTATATGTTACTGATCCGTCTATGAATATTTCTGATCCGAGCTCAAATATTGGTACAATTCAAACAAATTTTTCACAATCCGGAGTGCCTGTAACTCTCGAAGACGCTGTATACATGTCAGATCCTTCTTTACATTCGTCTGATAGATCACGATCTGTGCTAAATCCAGATTTTACGACTCAAACTATACACACTGCTGACATGACAACTCAGACAGTAGAACCAACTGATATCAGCATGTCACAAACCTTACCACAATCTGAAATAAGTAAAAGTATTCCGTACAGATCTTTAAAATTGAAAAGGGCATTATCAGTACCTTCTACCGAACCATACAGACCTTACAATAAAAATCGTAAAATAAAATCTGTATCAATGAGTGAACCATTACAAATGCCTGACAGATTTATACAATCCGGAACACCAAGTCGAACTTCAATCAACTTGACTACTCCTAATCAATCCAGATCTTTTGGTAAATTACCTTCAGCGAATGTTTCATCAGCCTCTAGCAGAGATACATCAAGAATATCTTTTGATCCTAGAATTACTTCAACTCCTATAAGAAGTTCAATCAACTTGACTACTCCTAATCAATCCGGATCTTTCGGTAGATTACCTTCAGCAAATGTTTCAACAACCTCTAGCAGAGATACATCAAGAATCTCTTTTGATCCTAGAATTACTTCAACTCCTATAAGACAACTTCCCGCAATTCCGGAAAATTCGCCTAGTAGAAATGTAATTCCCGTTCTACCACTTCCAGCGTGCAAACAAACTAGATCGCCTATCAATACTCGTACAAGAACAGGAGCAGTACAACGCGTACAACCAACACGTTCATCATTTCAGTGTACAATATGTGAAAAATCTTTTGCAAGAAAATACAATCTTGATAAACATATGGCCACACTTCATAAAAGTAGCGCAAATAACGACCCCAAATACGGATTTGATAGATGGAAACTATAAATTTATAATAAATATAAAAACATTACAATACCGTTTATTTTTTAAACATCGGGAAATAGTACATTGACTTTTCTATAAATATGATCGCAAAAGTAACAAGTTTCAAGTTTGTAGTAAGCTTTTAATAAACTGATAATCAAAATGTAGTGTTTGTTAGTAAAAAATTGATATTTATCTTTAAAATAAGCTGAATCACAGAAGAGCTTTTTGAAAAATTCTTCTGAAAATCGTTGATTTGGAGCCAATGTCATTATCTGCTCTTTGACGAAGTACGGATACATATCCTTCCATGATGGGATTTTATTTTCATAAAAATATCCCAAAATTTGGTCACTAATTATTTGATCACTACTACGTGTTTCCATCTTCAGTATCAAACGGTAACTGAATGAGAATGGAAGTCAAACCGTATTTACCAACAGTGAAAGACTTTAAGATGTATGGAAAATTCCATAACATTATTGGATTGGACTTATACAGTGAAGTACCTTTACAAATACTATATCATATTTACCCGGATTACCTTTTCCAAAAAGAAACTATTGCACAAGATACTTTGGAATTGATTAAAACTCATTGTATTATCATGAAGGAACAAGCTAAATATGAGGATCATGTCGAATATCTTAAAAATTTAAAAGAACTACAAATAAGAAGACTTGAAGATAGAATACACTATTTTTATTTGTTCAAAAAATCCGTTTGTAAATGTTCTGTAAATAAAAATAGCATATAAACTTTTTTTTTGGTATGTTATTTTATCCGTTTCAAAAGTTCAATTAAACAATCAAAACAGTTAACATTTGAGTTGAGGTTCAAAGATTTGGGATATAATTCATATTACGTTTCGGTGCCTTACATTTATCACACAACATCACCATTCCAGCAATGACAACACTTACAATGATGGCGAACTGCGAAAAAAATATAAAATCCGATCGTGATCTTTGAATCAACATGTGATAATACTTGCTATCAGTGTATAGACCATCATCGCTTACTGTTTCTTTATCTTCAATCTTCGCCAACAGTCCAATGAGAGTAAAGTAACATATCCATAATGGTAATTGCGAATCCCGTGTTCTTCGAATGCTGTTTTGTTCTTTCATCAATATTGCGTGACAAAATTCTTTGACTCGATCAAATAGCTCTTCCTCATTAGCCGATATACCACAAACAGAAACATTCTCTATTTCCGATAATTGTGGTACTTCGTTGGATAAATGTACCAGTGGTTGAGCTAATTCATGATACATAGTTGGATTAGTTGAAACCATCTGAAATTAAAACATATATCGTTAGATAAATATCAAAAATAGCAATTAGAAATTTTAAATATCTTACCTTGTCAAATATTTTCCAACAACTGTTTATGTAAAATAATTTTGCATACAAAAATTTATACATTGATTACCTTGGCAATTTTTCACAGACTTCTACACTTTTTCACCGTAAATACGCCTTTTGGCTTTTAAAAGGTAAATCTAGCTGTTTTTAACAGCTGCCGACCTCTAATTTACCATTTTCAAGGAGTGAAAATGGTCGACCGTAAAAAGTGGGACGCGTTTTTCGGAGTAAAATTGGTCCAAAAACAGTGAAAAACAGTGTTTTTCACCCTTTTTTCGTCATTTTTAGCCTTTCCGGA
>SXGT01426157.1_pt1 | contig 14907 bp, 13 predicted proteins | sample 3176221 | NCBI WGS metagenome assembly SXGT01 (sample SAMN11356862, study PRJNA531348) | freshwater metagenome | isolation source: freshwater sample F1-120 | place: China: Fuxian Lake, Yuxi | collected 2017-12-25
GCTCGGCGGCGTCGAGCGCCGCGGCCTTGCGCACGCGCACGATGGCCGCGACCACGTCGGCGATGCCCCCCAGCGGCAGGGCCGCGTCGACGCTGGCCAGGTGGCGCGCTTCGCTGATCTCGGCGACCCGCACCCGGGCTTCGTCGGCGGTGGCGAACAGCGGCGCCGCGCGCACCGCGGCCGCGCCGCGCGTGGTCGCGCAGCGCGTGGCCCAGTGCTCGACGAGCGTGGGCCAGCCCAGATCGGCCGGGGTCCTGTTGCCTGCGGTCTCCACGAGGGGCGGAGATCTAGCACAGGGCCCTTGCCCTTGCCGTCCTACGATCTCGGGCTCAGCGCATGTGCAACGACTGCGGCGAGGGGACGACCTGGTTCCGGCCGCCGCGCTTGGCGGCGTACAGGTTGTCGTCGGCGCGCTTGATCAGCGTCGGTGGATCCAGGTTGGGCTCGTTGTAGGCGCACGACACGCCCAGGCTGATCGTGATCGGGATGGGCTGGTTGTCGAACATGACCGGTCGCTCGGCGATCATCTGGCGGAGGTGCTCGGCGAACAGCACCGAGCCCTCGAGACCGGTCGAGGCCAGGATGCAGGCGAACTCCTCGCCGCCGTAGCGAGCGAACAGGTCCTCGCGCCGCATGCGGCTCTTGATCCGCTGCGACACTTCCTTGAGGGCGTGATCACCGGCGAGGTGGCCCTTCTCGTCGTTGACCTTCTTGAAGAAGTCGATGTCGAACATGACCAGCCCGAGGGCGTGGCCGTGGCGCTTGGCGCCGGCCAGCTCGCGGTCGAGGAACTCGAGGAAGTAGCGCTTGTTGTGGACGCCGGTGAGACCATCGAGGATGGTCATCCGGTAGATCTCTTCGTGGTAGGCGCTCTCGATGTTGGCGCCGTTGAGGAACTTGAAGATGGCGTCGCCGAAGCGAACCTGATCGCCGTCGGCCAGGCGCTGGCGCTGGACCTTCTGCTCGTTGACGAAGGTGCCGTTGGTCGAGCCCATGTCGATGGCCCACCACTCGCCCTGTTCGTCGCGGGCCAGCTGGGCGTGCTGGCGCGAGACCGCCGAGCGGCTGATCACCAGGTCGGCGTCGGTGTCGCGGCCGATGATGTAGCTCTGGCGCTGCAGCGGTGTGCGGCGGCCGATGTCGGGGCCGGGCGGGTGCAGGAGCACCAGGCAGGCCTCGCCGCGCACCTGCGGCTTGGGCACCGATTCGATGGGGCTGACGAGGATGAGGGTGCCGCTGTTGCGTGTCTGGCTCACGTGCCCCCGTGGGTAAGTCCAAATATATCGCGGCTGAGCCACAGCCCGCCAGCTTTCGGCGCGGGGCGAGCTGGTTTTGCCGGTTCGCCGGGGTCGGTGGCTCAGGAACCAGGACGCGGCGGCGGCGGCCGGAGCTGCTCCCACGGCGCACGCACGCCCAGGTACTCGCCCCACTCGAAGCCGGTGTCGTACATGGTTCGCATCTGCTCGGGGGTCAGGATCTTGCCGACCCGGCCCTCGGCGCCCTCCAGGATCGCTCCGAGCCCACCCGCGTACTGGAGCAGCCCCTTCACGTTGCGGTCATAGGGCGTGAGCTGACCGTCGGCGACGGCGACGTTGGTGAAGTCGATGAGCTCGCTGTAGACGTCCTCGAAGGCGGCGTCGAGGTCCTTGCGCTGGGCGTCGCTGACGTTGGCGGCGATCTCGGCGGCCTTGCGCATCTCGTCGACGTTGGCGCGAGGTTTGTCGAGCGCCATGCGCAGGAACGGCAGCATCCGCGAGCGATACTCGTCCTCGGTCTCGTCGGCGTCACGGCCGAGCAGCGCGGCGAGCTCGCCCTGACGACGCAACCGGCGCTCGAGCCGGCTCTCCTTGGGCGCGGCGTCGAGGGCGGGCGGCGCGTCACTACCCTTGCCAACGAGCGAACGGAGGGGCGGCAAGAAGCCGCCGCGAGCCTGAGCGCCGCCGGGCTCCGCCTTGGCGCTGGACCCGGTGTCAGTCCACGGATCGGGCCGCTGTTTCTCGATGGCGCGCAGCCGCGCGACCTCGTCGGCGAGCTCGCGGTTCTCGCGATACATCCAGCCCGCGGCCAGGATCCCCAGGACCGCCACGCCAGCGAGCAGCGGTGTGCGCAGCGACATGGTCAGGAGGGTAGCGGGAGAGCAGGCGGAGTCAACGGGCGAGGCGAGCGAGCAACAGAACGCAACAATGAGCAGGCTGCCGCACGATCGCAGGCGACCGGGTCATGCACCGCCGCGACGGATCTCGATCGTGCGCGGGAACGTCGATCCGCCGAAGCTCGAGCTCGAGGCGCAGGTCCAGCCCGGCCCGTCTGCAACAAGGAAACGTTTTTGTTGCAATGTCTCAACGGCAGGACCAGACTGGTGCTGTGACCACCGCCGCCGAGATCCCCCAGCTGATCGCCGCCGCGTTCTTCCGGAACACCGGGGAGCGTCGGTCGGACCCGGAGCTCGATGAGTACCTCGACGCGGTCGAGGTCTGTGTTCGCCGCTATGGCTGGTCGCGTACCTCGCTTCAGGACATCGCCCAGGAAGCCGGCGTGAACCGGACGACCATCTATCGGTTGCTCGGTAGCAAGGACGCGATCTTCGGGCTGTTCGCAGCGCGCGAGGTGCGACGGTTGAGCGAGTGGGCAGCTCGGTGCGGGCAGGCCGGGCAGGCCAAGGGAGCGCCGACGACCGAGACGCTGATCGAGGTGGCCGCTGGAGCGATCGAGAGGGTGCGTTCGAACCCCACCACCGCGAAGCTCTTGGCCGACGAGCCCGAGCTGGTCGCGTCGTTCATGCGGAACCGGATTCCAGAGGTCATCGAGCGCTTCATCGATCTGCTCGGCCCGCTGCTCGCTGCGGCCATGGAGGAAGGCCGGGTGGCGCGTCGGGATCCGCGCCTCATGACGGAGTGGGTGGTGCGCATCTGCCTGTCGCTTCTCTTCGCTCCGCCGCGAGGCGACCTGCGCGAGCTCCTCGCCGGAGGCGTCCGCCCGTTGTTCGAGGTCGCCCCCACCGACCACACTCACCGACCCGGGAACGCGAGGGGGCAGCGATGACGACGGTGAGCCCTGATCGCGAAGCACGGTCCGATTCCGGATCCTCCGTCCCCGCCGCACGTGCGCCACGGGCCCCCGCGGCTCCCCTCCGGGAGCGTTTGCTCCTGTCCGGCGATCTCGTCGCCAGGCTCGAGCGGATCCGCAACACCCATGGGGACGTGGTGTGGATCCCCATCTTCGGGCGACTCGAGGTGCTCGCGTTTCTCGGCGCGGAGGGGCTCGAGTGCGCGTTGCTCAACAAGGATGGCGCGTACTCCAGCCGCCTCGGCTGGGAGCGATACGTCGATCACGTCTTCCCCGGCGCGATCATGGCCATGGATGGCAAGGACCATCGCTACCACCGCCGCCTCCTTCAGGAGGCTTTCACTCGACCGAACCTGGAGGGCTACGTCGAGCAGATGAACCCGATCATCGGGCGCCGGATCGAGAGCCTGGCGACCACGCGCCACGTGAAGCTCTACCCCTTCGTGAAGTCGCTCACGCTGGATGTCGCGACCCAGGTCTTCATGGGCATGGCGCCGGGCCGGGACTCCGACCGCTTGAACCGCGCGTTCATCGACGCGGTCGATGCCTCGATCGCGCTGCTGCGACTCCCCGTCTGGCCGCTGCCTTACTACCGCGGGCTCCGCGGGCGAGCCCTGCTCGGCGAGCGCTTCGGAGGTCTGGTGAACGCGAAGCGGCAGCGGCCGGCCGCCGACCTCTTCAGCAAGCTCTGTCAGGCCCGGTCCGAGGACGGAGAAGCCTTCACCGACGAGGAGGTCGTCAACCACATGGTCTTCGTGATGATGGCGGCCCACGACACCAGCACCAGCACGCTGGCGACCGCCGTCTATCACCTGGCCAAGCATCCCGAATGGCAGGAGCGGTTGCGCGAAGAGAGCCGGCAGCGGCCCGCGCAGCTGTCGCTCGAGGAGCTCGAGCAACTGGAGGAGCTCGGCTGGGTGGTGGAGGAATCGCTGCGGCTTTTTCCGCCCCTCGCCGTCATGCCTCGCGTGACCGCGACGCGCACCGAGCACGGGGGCTACTCGATCCCGCCGGGCGTCCTGATCGGCCTCGCGCCGGCCCTCGTGCATCGCGATCCCCGACACTGGAGCCGACCGCACCACTTCGACCCGGCGCGTTTCTCGCCGAGCCGCGCCGAGGACAAGCGCCACGCCTTTGCGTTCGCGCCTTTCGGGGGTGGCCGGCACATCTGCGTGGGGAAGCGATTCGGGCAGCTCGAGATCCGCTCGACGCTGCACCAGATGCTGCGTCGCGTCCGCTGGTCGGTTCCGGACGGCTATCAGATGCCCTTCCGGTTCGTCCCGATCGCGAAGCCCAGAGATGGGCTGCCCCTGACCATCACGGCGCTCTGAGGTCGAGCACGGCGCGGCGCGGAGACGCCCCGCCACTTCAGGTCTTCGCGTACCAGCGGCGCACGCCCTCGTGATCGCGAACCGCGTCGTGCAACCGGGTCAGCTTCGGGAACTCGGCGAAGATCGTCGCCGGGATGTGATCGACCTTGCCGCCGGCAAACCAGCGCACCGCCATGTGAAGCTTGAGATCGACCACGTGCAGGGTGGCGCCAGCGAAGAACGGCCCGTCGCCGATCTGGCGCTCGACGTTGCTCCCCCACGTCGGCAGGAAGCCGGCGACCAGCGCCTCGCGCGCGGCCTGCTTCTCCGGCCCGGTCAGGCGCAACGTCGGCGAGACGTTGGCGCGCAGCTCCTCGACGTACTGCATCATGCCCTCGTGGCGGGCGGCCTCGACGTCGTCCTTGGGGTGCAGGCCGTGGCGCCGCCCGATCAGCACGAGGATCGCGTTGGACTGGGCGATCGGCGGCAGCCCGGGCAGCTCGAGCACCGGCATGGTGCCGTATGGCAGCGTGGGCTTGAGCGCAGGCCAGTCGTTGCTCTTGATCCGGTTGTCGTGGAAGTCCACGCCAGCGAGGTGGAGCGCGAGGCGACACTCCTCGCCCCGGCTGACCGGCGCGTCGAAGTAGGTGAGCGAGGGCTTGGTCATGGCCCACCCTACCCCACCGGTGCCCGGCTGCAGCACCTCGTCCTCCTACAACCCGAACCAGTAGTTCGCCTTCACCATCACCACGTTCTCGCCCGGCGCTCGCACCAGCCCGCGCAACTCCCTCCCCACGTCCAGCTCGCCGTCGGAGATCGCGTCCGACCGGCCGTGGCTCCAGATGAAGAAGACCGTCGATCCCGGCCGATACTGCCAGCGCATGACCACGTTCGAGCGCAGCTCTCGGAACGAGAAGTCGGGGACGCTGAAGACATAGTCGGCGCCGCCGTCGCCGTCCTCGTCCACGACGTACACGTCGTTCGCATCCCGCTCCACTTGCCCGGCCTGATAGGGCGCGAACCGGTCGTCCCAGCGCACGGCGTGAGTGTCGGTGGTCTGCTTGAGCTCGCGGTACGCGCCCGTGGCCACGAAGGGCTGGGCGTACACCTGCAGGCTCAGATCGGGCGTGAAGGTCCAGGCGCCGCGCAGGGTCAACCCGACCGTGTGCTGGAAGATCCGCGCGAAGATGTGGTGCGAGGCCCCGTCCAGGTCGACGGCCTCTTCGACGAACTGGCCGTCGTTGACCTGGCGATCGTAGTTCGGTCCCACGAACAGCTCGAGGTTGCTGCGGGCCTGCATCGTCACGCCGATCGTGGTCCCGTAGCCGTGCGAGTCGGTGCCGGGCTGGCGCGAGCTGCGCAGGTTGGCCTCGAACGACACCGATCGGCGGCCGTCGCTGCGGATGTTGGTCCACGTGTTGAACGACGGCTCGACCACCAGCGAACGGCCGCCGCGCAGGGCGCCGACGTCGACGCGCTGCATCTCGAGGTTCACGCCACCGCCGACGAACCAGAAGTTGTTGAAGGTCGCGTTGGTGTTGGTGCTCATCCCGTAGCCGTGAAAGTCGGGCGCCTGTGACCCGTACCACCACAGGTCGACATTGCTCTGCCAGGTGCTGACGCGGTCGCCGGCCTCGTCGTCGCGATACTGGCCCCACAGCCACTGGACCCAGCGATCGGTGCCGGTGTGGAAGCCGAGGTCGTTGGCCTCGAAGCCGGGGCTGCGCAGATCGCCGCCAAACGCGAGCTGAAGGTGCTCGCCGGGCCGACCACCGACGCTCCAGGTGCCGCCCCACCCCGCCAGGCTGGTCCGGGTCGGGTCGACCTCGACGTGGTCGGCGTCGGGGCGCTGGAACATGTGCCGGAAGGCGAGCTGGTCCTCGAGGATCGCGAGCGCCGATCCGTGCACCCATGACCCGGTCCCGCGTGCGGTCAGGCGCCAGCCGTCGTCCTTGCCCCACTTGTGATCGAGGGTCATCGCGCCGGTGGCCGCATGATCGTGGAGCTGGTCTTCGACCTCGGTGCCGCCGAGCGCGCGGGCGACGTGGGTGAGCGCCGCCGCCGCCGAGGTGCGGCCCTCGCGCAGGTCCTTGCGGCCGATGGCGAGCGCGTAGTTGGTGAGAGGCTCGACCACGGCGGTGGTGCGCGCACCCATCCCGTCGACGGCGACCGCCTTCTCCTCGGCGGTGACGGCGTCGAGCACGCCGAACGACCAGCCGCCCGCGGTCTTGCCCGCGACCTTGGCCGCGCCGTAGATCGTCGTCCCCAGCGGCACGTCGACGTACTCGCCGTCGATCTCGCCGTGCGGCGCAGCGCCGATGCGGCGCGAGTAGAACAGCGTGTCCTGGCCACCGGGGCCGCCGCCCTCGCCGAGCTGGACCTGGAAGATCTCGGTGCCCTCGAGGAAGAACGGCCGCTTCTCCGCGAAGAAGGTCTCGTTGCCGCTGAGGTTGACCTCCGACGGATCGGCCTCGACCTGACCGAAGTCGGGGTTGATCGTCGCCGTGAGCGTGACCGCCGGCGTCAGGCCATAGCGCGCGTCGATGCCGATGTTGGCGCGCGGATCGACGGCGTCGCGCAACGGATCGGGGCCGGCGTCGGAGGCCCGGCCCAACCCGGCCGTGGCATAGGGCAGGACCTCGAGGCGGCGGCTCGGAATCAGCCCGGCCAGCCCGTCGAGCTCGCCGAAGTTGGAGACGAAGCCGGGCGCGCTGCGCGGCGACGGTGACCACAGACTCTGCTCGCCGTCGCGACCGATGTAGCGCATGACCTGCAGGCCCCAGCGCTGATTCGTGTTGCCGCTGTAGCGGAGCTGGCCGAGTGGGATCCGTATCTCGGCGCTCCAGCCGGTCGCGTCGATCGAGGTCGCGCTCGACCACACCGCGTCCCAGCTCACGTCCTCGGCGGTGTCGTTGTAGAGCAACACGTCGCGCTGCACGCCGGCGGCGTTGACGCCGAAGCCGAAGGCGGTGCGACGGTCGTGGTAGCTGTCGAGCATCACACCGACCCAGTCGGAGACCGATGCCTGGTCGCGGCGGTGCAGCATGGCCCGGATGCGAGCCTGGTTGTCATCGTGAGCGCGTACGCCGATGTAGATCGCTTGATCATCGTAGAGGACGCGGAACTCGGTGCGCTGCGACGGCGACGCGCCCTCGTCGGGCTCGCGCTGCCAGAAGTCACCGTGCGGTGGCGCCGAGCTCCACGCCGCCTCGTCGAGCCGTCCGTCCACGCTCACGGCCTGGGTCCGACGGCTGGCCATGGCGATGCGATCGGCGCCGGCCGCGGCCACGGTGGTGGCAGCCGTCACTACGGCTACAGCGAGAGCTAGCGTTCGCGCGATCACGTCATAGCCGAACCGATGGCGCCACGAGGACATTCCTCGTCGCACCAGGATCAACCGTTCTTGCGCTCGTCGCTGAGGCGGGCGTGCTCGAGGAGGATCTGCGTGGTGGCCTGGCCGAGCTCGTCGGCACCCACCACCTCGCACCCCGAGAACTCGAACTCACCCATGGTCCAGTCCAGGACACGCATCAGGCGTCGAAGGGCCGAACCATCGCCACCCGCCTCGACCTTGACCACGCGCCCCGACGCCACGAACAGGCGCGCTGCCTCACGGCTGGTGAGCACCACCAGGATGCCCGACTTGCGCTCGAACTCGAGCAACGACAGCAGCGTGGCCACCGAGATCTCGGCGAGGTTGCCGCGCAGCATGGCCGACTCGGCGCTGCCGCGCGGCACGTTGACGGCCACGCGATGGACGCGGATCACCAGCTCCTCCTCGTGGAACGGCTTCGTGATGTAGTCGCGCACGCCCAGGCGGAAGGCCTCGAGGCGGGTGAGGTCCGACGGATCATCGCTGGTCATGACCACCGGCAGGCTCGACAGGCGCGGGTGGACGCTGAGCGTGCGCACCAGCGTGAGCCCGTCCATCACCGGCATCGCGGTGGCGGCGATGAGCACCTCGGGCTGGTGCGCCGCGGCGGCGCGATAGGCCTCGGCGCCGTCCACGAACGCCTCGACGGTGAAGCCGGCGCCCTCGAGCGCGATCGCGATCCGCTCGCGCAGGGGTCGCGACGGCTCGGCCACGTAGACCAGCATCGTCGCCGATAGCGTGGTCGGCGGCGGCGTCAGCTCCTCGATCAGATCGTCGAGGTACGCCGAGAGCGCCTCGAGGCCGCCGCCCTCGGTCTCGAGGAACTCGAAGCCCATACCGACATGGCGGCCCAGAGCCTTGGCCGACGACGGCGACAGCAGGTGCGCGACCCGCGCGAACACCTTGAAGCCAACGCCGTCGGGCAAGGTGATGTCGACCTCGGTCACCGCGCCGACGGGGAGCAATTCGTCGCTACGCACGAAGATCCCGCGACGCGAGAGATCCTCGGATTCGGCGGTCACGCGCTGATCCAGGCGTTCGAACTCGACCTGGCAACGCGCGACGACGCGTGGCTCCCTCGATTGCCGTCGCACCGACCGAGGATAGCCCCAGAAGTCCTAGAGATTCCAGGTCTGTATACGATTCAGCGGGTGTCTCCTTGATGATTCATGAAGTTTCATGAATCTTTGAAACTTCCGAGTACATCTACTCGGCAGCCACCTCCCGAGGAGATCCGATGCCCAGCGCCGTTCACGCGCCTGCCGTCCGCCCGCACCAGCCGGTCGGCCAACTGAGCGCCGTCGTCGGCAGCCAGGGCTTGTTCGATCTGGCCGCCCGCCTCGCCGAACTCGATCGCTGGATCGGCGGCGAGCTGCGCGACTTCGAGCGCGACCTGGCCACGGTGCCCCGCGGCGTGCGCGCCGTGCAGGCCGCGGCCCACCACCTGCTCGATCTCGGCGGCAAGCACCTGCGCCCGATGTGCGTGGCGCTCGCAGCCAAGGTCGGCACCGGCTTCGGACCGGCGGCGCGCCAGCTCGCGGTCGCGGTCGAGCTGGTCCACACCGCCACGCTCCTCCATGATGACGTCGTCGACCTCGCGGCCACCCGGCGCGGCGAGCCTACGGCCCGAACGATCTACGGCAACGCGGCCTCGATCTTCGCCGGCGACTGGCTTCTGGTCGACGCCCTCCGCCGCATCCGCGCCACCGGCTTCGGCGACCTGCTCGACGAGATGCTGGCGATCATCGAGGAGATGATCCTGGCCGAGTCGCTGCAGCTCGAGCGGCGCGGCCAGGTCCACGGCCCCCGCGACCACGCCGACTACTTCCGCGTCGCCGAGGGCAAGACCGCGGCGCTGTTCCGCTGGGCGATGCGCGCTGGTGGCCGCGCCGGCGACTGCTCGCCCGAGGTCGCGCGCGCCCTCGAGCGCTTCGGCCTCGAGCTCGGCGTCGGCTTCCAGATCGTCGACGACTGCCTCGACTTCGCCGGCGACGCGGCGGTGACCGGCAAGGCCCTCTACACCGACCTGCGCGAGGGCAAGCTGACCTACCCGGTGCTGCTCGGGCTCGAGCGCGACCCGGCGCTGGCCGCGCTGGTGACCGAGGCGATCGAGCATGCCGGCGACACCGACACGCTCGCCGACCAGGTTGCGCGCCACCGGGCCATCGCCGATCGCATCCACGGCTCGGGCGCGCTCGCCGACGCCCGGCGCGCCGCCAGCGAGCACATCGGACGCGCGGTCGCGTCGCTGAGCGTGGTCCCCGACGGCGCCGGCAAGTCCGCTCTCATCACCGTCGCCGAGGCGACCGCGACGCGGGAGAAGTGAGATGACGGCATCCCTCCCGATCCTCGCGACCTCGAGCCGCATCGCCGGCTTCTACCAGCGGCCGCTCGCCGAACGCGTCGCCACGGTGGCCGCGCTCGCCGACGCCGGCCTGCTCTCGGCGGCCAGTGCGGCGTGGCTGCGTGGCGGCGGCGGCCTCGAGCTCGCCACCGCCGATCGCATGAGCGAGAACGTGGTCGCCACGGTCGGCCTGCCGCTGTCGCTGGCCCTCAACCTGCGGGTCAACCACGTCGACCACCTGGTGCCGATGGCGGTCGAGGAGCCGTCGGTGGTCGCGGCGGCGAGCGCAGCCGCGCGCCTGGTTCGGCTCTCGGGCGGCTTCACCGGCGACGCCGACCTGCCGATCATGACCGCGCAGATCCACCTCGACGGCGTCGCCGATCCCGCTGGCGCCGCCGACCTCATCCGCGCCCACGAGGGCGAGCTGTGCGCGCTGGGCGATCGCGCCATCCCGCGCATGGTGGCTCGCGGCGGCGGCTGCCGCGACGTGGCGTTGCGCGTCCTCGACGTCGACGGTGGCGCGGTGGTGGTCGAGCTGGGCGTCGAGGTCGGCGACGCCATGGGCGCCAACCTGGTCGACACCGTCGCCGAGGCGATCGCGCCGCGCGTGGCCGAGGTGCTCGGCGGCGAGGTCGTCCTGCGCATCCTCTCCAACCTGGCGCTGCGCCGGCGAGCGCGAGTGCGGGCCGAGGTCTCGGCCGAGGCGCTCGGCAGCGACGCGCTCGCCGACGGCGTGGTCCGGGCCAGCCGCTTCGCCGAGCTCGATGTCGCGCGCGCAGCCACCCACAACAAGGGCACGATGAACGGGATCGACGCCGCCGCGGTGGCGCTCGGTCAGGACTGGCGCGCGATCGAGGCCGGCGCCCACGCCTACGCCGCGATCGACGGCCGCTACCGGCCGCTGGCGACGTGGCGACGCACACCGAGCGGCGTGTGCGGCACCCTCGAGCTGCCGATGGCGGTCGGCACCGTTGGCGGCGCGACTCGCACACCAGGGGTGCGGGCCGCGCTCGAGCTGTGCAACGTCAGCGGCGCCCGCGAGCTGGCGATCGTGCTGGCCGCGACCGGCCTGGCCTCCAACCTGGCCGCGCTGCGCGCGCTCGCCGGCGAAGGCATCCAGCGCGGGCACATGAAGCTGCACGCCCGCCGACTGGAGGAATCGTCGCCCCGCGATCTGCCCCAGCCGAGCGAAGCGAGGCCTCTGCTTCCGTACGATCCGGACCAGCCGTCTCCGGCGAGGCCGATCGATCGACCTGCTCCGGGGACCGCCCCGGTTCCCGGAGGTCTGCGATGAGCGCCGTCGTTCCCAGCAGCGCCGTCACCACCGAGCCGGTCAAGGCCGGATCGGGCGCGATGTTCGACAGGATCGCGCGCCGCTACGACCTGCTCAACCGGGTCATGTCATTCGGCGTCGACCGGCGCTGGCGCAAGCGCACCGTCAACGCGCTGGCCCTGCCCGGCGGCGAGCCGTGCCGCGTCCTGGACGTGGCCACCGGCACCGGCGATCTCGCCATCGACGTCGCCCGCCGCCACGCCGGCGCCGAGATCATCGGTGTCGATCCGTCGCGCAAGATGATCGACGTCGGCCGCGGCAAGCTCGCGGCCAGGGGCCTCGATGCTCGGGTCACGCTCGAGGAAGGCGACGCACAGGCCCTGCGCCACTCCGACGCCAGCTTCGACGGCGTGTGCATCGCCTTCGGCATCCGCAACGTGCCCGATCGCGGGCGCGGCCTCGCCGAGATGGCGCGGGTGTGCAAGCCGGGCGGGCGGGTCGCGATCCTGGAGCTCGGCGAGCCGCACAAGGGCGTGATCGCGCCGCTGGCCCGCTTCCATATCCGCCACGTGGTGCCGCGCCTGGGCGCGTGGCTGTCGGGCGCGAAGGAGTATCGCTATCTGCAGTCGTCGATCGCCGCCTTCCCGCCGCCCGAGGAGTTCGCGGCGCTCATGCAGGCCAGTGGCCTGCACGTGCTCGAGGTGGTGCCGCTGACCTTCGGCGTGTGCACGCTCTACGTCGGGACACCGGCCGCGTTGGGCGGAGGTGCCTCGTGAGCGCGCAGCCCAGCGCCGCGGTGGTCGCGCGTGCGCCGGCGACGCCCGGCGCCGTACCCGGCGCCGCCATCCTCGAACGCGGGCTCGACGAGGCCGCGCGCTTGCCAGCCGACGCCCTCGCGCGCGTCGCGGTACCTGCCGCCATCGCCCCCGCGGCCGGCCTGTGGCGCCTGGCCGGAGACGCCGTGCTGTGGGAGGCACGCGACGAGGAGCTGGCCATCGCCGGCGTCGGCGTCGCAGAGATTGAGGCGGCGCGTTTTGCCAGTCAGCTTGCGCGTGGCATAAGCCTGCAACAGCTCAACCTTTTTCTGAACGGTCTTGTCCGGTTTTAACTACAACTACATTTTTGCCCATGCACCTTACAACGGTACCAAAACAAGCCGCCTTACGCCCCTTGGGTTTGACCTGATTGACGTTACCATCCGCGACGACAGCTTTCAAAATCAGGTGCTACGGCTGCCGCCCTTCATCCGCCGCGACTTCGAGCGGAGGTTTAGCTCGCGGGTGAGGTACCAATTCACCGATACCGACCTGCGCACCACCCGTGCCCGGCCAACCAGCTTTTTGCAATACGCCGGAGAAATCGGCGGAAACCTTCCCTTTCTGCTGGATGCCATGCCTTTTTTGAGCAAACAGGATGCTCAGTCGGGCGACAATCTCCTGTTTAACAGGCTTTTATACGGTCAATACCTTAAAGCTTCCGTGGAAGGGCGCTATTCGCTGCCTTTGGGTCCCAAAACCGAAATTGCCCTCAGGGGTATGGTGGGCGGTTCACTCCCTTTTAACGGCACACCTGCGGTGCCTCAGGAAAGCCGTTTTTTTTCAGGCGGAACCAACTCCCTCCGGGGCTGGCAGTCAAACACCCTTGGCCCGGGACGCAGCTCACTGAGCGATTTTTTGCCCGATACCTCCAACTTTATTTCCAGCCTCATTGCACCGGGTGGAGAATACATTCTGGAGATGAACGCCGAATACCGCTTCGACGTCTGGTATTACCTGGAAATGGCTGTTTTTACCGATGTCGGCAATGTGTGGTTTAACAATACAGCTATTAACCGCGAGCAGTTGGGGGAAAAAAGCGTACTTTCCTGGGAAAACTTCGCCCTTGGCTGGGATGCCGGCGTTGGGTTCCGGTTTGATTTTTCCTTTCTCATCCTCCGGATCGACATTGCGCAGCAGCTGATTGCCCCCGACCTGGAACGCCGCTGGGTACCCGGCAATGCAGAAGACGGCCGTACCGGCCTGCAGCTTAACCTGGGCATCGGCTACCCCTTCTGATCCGGCCCCAACCCATGGAGCACTTCCTGCGTATGGATCAGGAAGAAATTCATTTTTACCGAAGATTACTTTACTGCAAATTCAATGTTAATAAATTATTAACTTTGATCCCGTACTATTTTACCATGGACCCACTGACTGCTCACCCCCTGCTTACTTCCCCTGTTGCCTGGCTTGGAGCGCTAGCAGCCATTATTGCCCTGTTTGTCACGGCACGTTTTTCCTTTATCCGCCCGATAACCCGTTGGTACTATGGGATCCGGATGGAGCACCACGGCGTCGGCCGGTTTACCTACCGCAACGTATTACGTGTACTTGGGCCCGCAGCCATGTGGCAGTGCCTGCTTATGGATGGTCTGAAAACCATCCTGGTGTTTTCCATACTGGCCGGCTTGTGGCCTACGCCCATGCTTGCTTTCAAAGGAGCCTGGGTTTTGGCACTGGGTATTTCTGCCCTTGCCGGTTGGGCCTCCAATGCCGCCGATGCCTGGGTGGAGGAAGAAATCTGGAGCAAAGAATCTTCCTATCCCGTTCAGCGGCAACGGGTACAAATCCGTTTTCAAAATCCCTTTCACTTTTAAGCCCTCCGGATTCAATCCCTGTATTGCAGGGTTGATTGCACGTTTTTGCGTACTGGTTCCCTCCTGTTTATGGAAGTCAGAGGAAGTTGCTTTCTTTGAAAGGATGAACAGAAGAATACCGAACCGGCTCAACTGGATAGCCCTTACGTTGTGGGTGGCGTTGGCTGTCCCCGTATTTGCCCAGCCAGAACCTGCTCCTGTCTCAGGACTCGCCCTGCTTCAGGAGTATAACCAGGAGGCTGAATCTCATTTGGAGACCAATCCGGGCAAATCGCTTGAATATGCCAACAAGGCCCTGGAGGCAGCGCGGCTAAGCCCCCTCCCCAGAGATGCAGCCCAGCGAATGGCCATCTGGAAGGAAGAAGCCCGGGCAAATTTTCTCGCCGGCAGAGCTTTTCTCGCACTTGAAGATAAAAAACGGGCTGTAAGGTATTTCAGGACGGCAAAAATCATGGCTGACCAAAGCCAGGACGAAGAGTTGTCGCGCGCCATCAATGACAGCCTGATTAACCTTGGCAGGAAACCCGGTATCGAAACCACCATTTCCACCCTCGCTGAGAGCTGGACCGTAAATGTTGATTCATGGGTGAGGGAAAATCAGATAGACAAGGCCCTCAAGGAAAAAACCCAGGAGGTTACCCTGCTCACCCAGGTCATGATCGCCCGCGAGTTGGAGCGCAATGACCCTGATCAGGCCCGCGAATTGTACGAAAATGCCCTTCCGAAGGCCATTGAGTTTGGCGATTCAACCCGTGCCAGAGAAATCCGCAAACGTATTGGATATCTGGGCATTGCACCCGAAAAACCGCCTGTGCCAGAGCGCCCCGCCTATCCTGCCATTCCGGAGCTTCCATCCGCTTCCTCCTGGGCATATGGACCCGGAGACCAATACCGGGGCACCCAAAA
>SXGT01800240.1_pt1 | contig 14907 bp, 14 predicted proteins | sample 3176221 | NCBI WGS metagenome assembly SXGT01 (sample SAMN11356862, study PRJNA531348) | freshwater metagenome | isolation source: freshwater sample F1-120 | place: China: Fuxian Lake, Yuxi | collected 2017-12-25
CCTGGTGGAGTCGTCAGGCGATCACGCGTGCCATCGCAGATCAGGCTCGTACGATTCGCATTCCGGTTCACATGATCGAAACGATGTCCAAGCTGCGTAAGGTGAGCAAGGATCTTGTCCAGGAACTGGGGCGCGAGCCGACCATGGAAGAAACCGCCGAAGCTGCCGGTATTTCTCTGGATGAAGCACGACGTGTTCTGAAAATCTCACGTCATCCGATCAGCCTGGACCGTCCGGTTGGCGAAAGCGAAGACAGCTACTTCGGCGACTTCATCGAAGACCATACGCACGAAAGCCCGATTGCAACCGCGGCTCAGGAGATGCTCAAGGACAAGATCGACAGCGTTCTCAAGACGCTGACGTATCGCGAACGCGAGATCATCAAACTGCGTTACGGCCTGGGTGATGGTTACACTTATACGCTGGAAGAAGTCGGCCGCATTTTCAAGGTCACGCGTGAACGCGTCCGCCAGATCGAAGCCAAAGCCGTCCGCAAACTGCAGCACCCGGTTCGGTCACGTCAGCTGAAGGGCTTTATCGAGACGATCATGGCCAGTGCTGGTCAGTGATTGGAGCTGAGTGCAAACTCAAGTGAAGGCCGGTGAGAAATCACCGGCCTTTCTTTTTTGGATCGCATGGATCGATCCGCGTTGATGATCGCGAAAACGGTGATGTTGTTTGCGTCTCAGGTATGGCTGCAGTATTCTTACCGATTGGCAGCGCAAGACTTCCCGCAATAATGTCTTAGCAGTACCGCCAGTTGACTGGCTCATTGCGTCGCCACTTGTTCGCTCAGAGGAAAAGTACATGACGGTTTCGGCAAAGGATCTAGGCCATCTTCATAACCTGCACATTGAGTTTCAGGAGATTGTGGGCCAGTTAGATCGTGGACCGAAGCGGATCAAAGCCAAGCAGCAGCAGACTGCTCAGAAGATGCAAGAACTCGACGAAGCCCGGGCGACTCTGAAACAGACCAAGGTCTCCGCTGAGCAGAAGAATCTCGAACTCAAGTCGCTGGAAACGCGAATCAGTTCGATGAACGGTAAGCTCAACCAGGCGACATCGAACAAAGAGTTCGAGGCGATCAAAGGCCAGATCATGGCTGACGAAATGGCCAAGAGCGTGCTGGAAGATGAGGGGCTGGAGATTCTTGATCGCGTTGATGTGGCTTACGCGAAGATGAAAGAGTGCGAAGAAGCACTCAAGAAAGCCCAGGAAGAAGAGAAACTGTTCCGCGATCAGTTCGATTCTCGCGCTGCGGAACTCAATGCCAGCGCCAAGCGTCTGGAAAGTGAGATCGCCGCTTCATCGAAAGTGATTCCAGCCGAGTTTCAGGAGCAGTTCCGTCGTGTTTCAGCGAACAAAGGGGCCGACTGCATGGCTCCGCTGATTAATGGAACCTGTCAGGGGTGCTATTTCAACCTGCCGGCACAAACCGTCATTACCATCAAAACCGGGCACATTGTCTTCTGTAAGTCCTGTGCGGCTTTGCTATACCCAAGCGAATAATTTGATGCGTCAGCGGTAGCTCTGCGGACTTTGTAGTCGTCGACCGAGCAAAAAAATATTTGCGATGCTCGCCCAGCATACACAGCAAACCCAAGCATCCAAATTCGCCATTGCCATCGTCACGTGCGTTGAACTGCCTTCTGGTGAGTTTTCACCACATGGCCTGTTGATTTACGTCATCATATTCATGACAGCTTGTCGCGTTTTCAAAACGACTGAGTTGTGTCGTGAAAAAGCGCTCAAGATTTTTAGCTTATTGTTTAGACAATTGTGACATCGCCAGAATTGATAGTTGGCAAACTTTTTTTCACCGGTAGATTGGCCCAGTTCTTGCTTTAACAAACCATCACACGAGATGCTCACCTACTGTGATTTGTTTCAAATACAGGAACCTCACCATGGCACCACGCAAAAACACTGAACGTATCGATGTCTACCAACACCGAGGCATGACTGTCCTTGATATGGGTGACATTGAGATCTGGGACGGAGCTGATCTGTCTCTGATTCGAGATATGTTGCTCGTCGTCATTGAAAAGCGTGGCTCGAAGCGAATCGCTGTCGAAATGAGTTCGGTCAAGTACGTTCCAAGTGGCTTTTTTGGAATGTTGTTTGACTGGTTTGATCGTGGGATTGAGATCTCTATTCTCTCACCACAAGATAATGTCCGTCAGATGCTGTGGTGCAAGCGATTCTTCAGCTCGAAGGACAACGAGATTTATCATCTCCACGTCGGGCCACAAGTCGCATACGCCGAAGCTGATGCGGGCGAAGAGTGGAGCGATGCGGAAAGCAATTCAGAGCATGAGTATGATTTTGCAACAGTGTCGGTGAACTGAAAAATCATAAGTCAGATACCGCCGTAAATCCATACGTCTGCATACTTTTGTGATTTGGATTGATATGCAGATTGCACACCACACAGGCATCGAAGCGAAATCGCAGGTTAATGCATCGCTTCGATTCCTATCGGGGTGACAGAACTCTCTGGAATAATTCCCGGCTTGGATTCAACGGTCATAGGGACTTGTTGAATGGCCATCCCGGCAGGACGATTGACAGTCTGGTTTGCTGACGCAGCCTCGCTGTGGCTGGCTTGAAGAATGGCCGCCTGGTATCCATTCGGATCTCTCTGGCGTGCTCGTGCCAGATATTGATCGGCAAGCCCCTGTTGGCCTTGTCGTCTGAGAATAACCGCGATATTGATCTGTGCTGCTGTCTCGCCGACCGACTTGGACATGTGCGTTAAAGCTTCCTGATGACGTCCCAGTTCAGCCATGACGACCCCGAGTTCCAAGTTTGCTTCCTTCGAAGTGGGGTCTAACTTATAACCCGCCTCGAACTGCACGAGGGCTTCCGGGAATCGTCGTTGTGAGACGTAGAATCGACCGATGCGAGATCGGACTTTCCCCGACTCAGGATGCTCAGCTACCAGTTTGAGGTATTCCCGCTCAGCCTGTTCCTTCTTACCTTCCAAGTCGCTGAGTTCCGCCAAGCCGAGAAACGCGTCAATATTTTTCGGCTCTTTTTCTAATGCCTGCTGATAAGCGACCCTCGCCTCGGGATAATGACCGAGTTGGGCCTCCCAGGCACCGTATGCCAGGAAGAGTTGGGCTGGCTGTTTAATATCTTTCATTGTTCGCGGAACATTGGACGATTCCAGTTGCGCGAAGGTTGGCTCTTTGACTTTAACGGCTTGTGGCTCATTGTAAGCCACTTTCTTTTTCCGCATCCCCGAGCAGCCTGACAGGCAGACGAGCAACAGAAGAAGTAGGCAAATCTGTTGACGCATGAGATCACCGGGGTATTTGAATAGTCGCCTTAGACCCGAGAACGCATCTCTCAGGCATGCAGGTGAGGGAAAAACTGAGTCGCTGCTTGCGATACAATCGTTAAAGTCGGTTGGAACTCTTGTCTGTTGAATCGACAGATCGCCTCGGCTATCTCCAGCAAATCTCGGGGGTCACTGGATCGCGGGCTTCTTGTCTGGCTGTAAATCTGCTCGAACAGGTAGTCAATGACGTCTTCGTGGTAGTCCAGTTTTCGACGGTCACACATGAGACGCCAGATGCGGGTATAGGTCTCCCGGTCAGGAGGTTGGATCGCGATCTTGTGTCTGATCCGGCGTAAAAAGGCATCGTCGACGAGCGACTGAGGATCGAGATTGGTCGAGAAGATAATCAGCTGTTCGAAAGGGACCGAGAATTTTTCACCGGTTGCCAACGTCAGATAATCAATGCGCTCCTCAAGCGGAAGAATCCAGCGGTTGAGGAGTTCTTTCGGGCTGAGCAGTTGACGACCGAAGTCGTCAATGAGGAAGACGCCGCCATTGGCTTTGATATGCAGAGGGGCCTGATAATAGCGAGACGATTTGTCGTAACGCAGTTCGAGCATCGAGAGATTCAACTCTCCGCCCGTGATGATGACTGGGCGACGAATGCGACGCCAACGCTGGTCAAAATCGGATTCGTCGGTCAGATTCGATGTGCTTGACTGGGCGATCCGACTGGGAGTAATCGATTCCCGGTGACCTTCCTGATGGTCCGTCGCCTGATGGATGGTGGGGTCGAACATCGTGATGATGTTGCCGGACACCTGGATCGCATAAGGGATATAAATCTCTCCGCCAAAGCGATTGAGATAGGTCCCGAGTCCTTTAGCAATCATCGTCTTGCCATTCCCCGGAGGCCCGAAGAGAAAGATCGATTTGCCACTGCAGACTGCAGGACCGAGTTCCGACATCAATGTCGGCGAGATGACCAGGCCTTCAAGCGCGCAGCCGAGTGTCTGAGAATTGCAGCTGATCTGGGCGACATTCTGCAGCTTGCAGTACTTGACATAATCAGCCAGCGGAACGGGCGCAGGGCCGATATAGCCGGACTGTTCCATCGCATCGCGGGCGCGCTGGCGTCCGAGATCAGTCAACTGGAAGCGATACGAAACGCGCCCCATCACTTCGCCGGTCAAAACCTCGATCTGCTTTTCATGAGTCAGCAGTTGCAGAGTCTCATCGATCAAAGCATACGGCAGCTTGAGCAGCCTCGCGAGGTCGAATCCGATCAGTTGGCCGTGTGCGTACAACAGCTTGACGATGAAAGCCGAGAGTTGCCCCGAATGGAGTCCTGCTTCTGCAAGGGTCTTGGGCGTTCTTGGTTGCGGAATCGGGGCGAAGCCTCGTCCGTATTGCCCGAGAAGCTGAGTGACGCTGCCTTGGACTGGATTCTCAGCGTCGGCTCGTTTGGCGAAATTCTGCTGCAGAGGAAATTCTTCGAACAGCTTGTCGAAGAGATCCTGAAGGTTCTTTCCGCCCGCTGACGCGGACTGGTTTTCCACTCGGTGAGCCCCCTCTCGTTGTTGCTGGTCCATGATTCGGTCGATCCGAAGAATGCCTGACAACTATACGAGGTCTTCGCGTGGTCGCAGAGTGAGTGAAAACCAGCCGAGACAGCCATCACGCATGCCGGTCACAGCAAAAGCATTGATAATCGATTTGAAAACCATCTTCCCAGAATGGTCGTCAAGATCCAGTATCAGAGCCACCGCTGGCACTTGGCGAGGTGTATTGAATGTGGGGTGCGGGCATGTTCTCGCGATACGACTTCTGATACGTATCGACTTCGAGCGCACTGCGTCCGATCGGACCTGCAACACGCAGCATGACAGGAATCTCAGCGGCTCCCATGACCGACAGTTCATTGGTCACTGTCGAGAGTCGGGCATCGTTGATGCCTTTATCATACGAGGATGCAACGAAAGCCTGGCGATGTTGAGCAGGTGCGTTTCCGATGATCCACTTCAGTTGCTCGCGACCAGCAGAATTGAGTTCCTGCGTATCAGCGTTGAAGTGATAATCGAATAGCGTCGAGGCTGCTTTCCAGCCAGCGGAGACCTGCATCTCCAACGCATCACGCGTCACAGCACGATCTTGCATATTATAAGGGTAAGGCCAGTACTTGGCGGCGTGGTACTGCTGGAAGAAAAGGCGTTCCGGGCCATCGGGGCGTTCCTCGGGAGGCCAGACCATGCCATGCTTGAATTGACGAGTTGAGCCGGGCGGGATCGCTGCGTAATACGAGTAATACTCTGGCGAACCTTTTTTGTAGCCGGAAACGGGATCAACCTTTTCCCACGGCCAGCCAGCGGTGAGCAGATGAGGCCCAAAGCCGAATGTTGCGAAAAACGCAAACAGCCACACAAACCATGTTAACCGACGCATCATGCCCTCCATGGCAGATTTCGAATCATCCCCATTCTGACAAAAAACCTGCGCATCAATGCGCCGTCAGAACGGTTCGAGGTCGTGCGCCGGAGGGTCGTACTCTGGGGAGGTGAATCCTCAGCAACGATCTACGATAAAGAACAGGCGGGTCCTGCTGTTCTCGAAACGCTCTCCGGCGGCTGCGGTTGAATGTGCCGACCGTAATGCTTTTATCGGATGGAACATCCCCATGGATCAGACAAATTTGCCTGCGAGACTAACAGACTTCATGCAATTGCAATCTCTACAAAACCAGCAGGTCTGAATTGACAGCCCATCCAGCAGGTGTGGCATCAGGCCTCACGAAAGTGAGACAAAAATGTCTTCGCCTTTGATCGTGACCGGGAAGGTGGCATTCTTGATCGTCTGACTCTGAAGATGCTTTCCCGTGACAACGTCAAACTGCCAGCCATGCCAGGGACAGGTGACCGTTGTTTTTCTGAGCGTCCCTTTGCCAAGAGGTCCACAAGCATGAGGGCAAAGACCATCGATCGCGAAAATGGTTCCCTCGACATTGAACAAAGCCACAACGCGACCTTCCACAGCGACTTCTATCCCTTTTCCCAGGGGAACATCAGATACTTTAGCGACTCGCGTCAGCGACATGCTGCAATCCTTGAAGGCGATCAAACATCAAACCGCCAGCATAGACCAAAAGCGATGGGTCGACAATTGAGTCCAGTGAGTCCCTGAGTACAGAGGGACTGTGCGGTGGACGAAGAGAATCAATCATTCGAAATGATTGAACTGTTTGACGTCGACGTAACGATGTGTGCCGTTGTTCTGGGACGCCAGACGTTCCAGAAAGTTGAGTCCGCGATCAAGGTCCGGACCGGAGCCGAACTCGATGGTATGGATTTTCGCGCCACGGTTATAACTGCGAAGGCGTTCCAGCTGACTGGCTTCGAGCTTGGGTTCCAGCGCATCCGTCAGAAAGAAGATGACGTCAGGACGGTATTTGAGTGCCGTCATCAACGCGGGCTGGTGCGAAGTCCCGCCGCTGGGGAGTTGGGCCGTGATGAAGTTACGGGCCAACGTGAGATGCACCGGACTGGCCAGAACGAGTTCGGCTGCACGATCCTGGAGTCGAAACTCGTGAACCTGACCGTTGTAAAAAACGACCTGAAATTTCTGTTCGATCTTCAGGTTGGAAAGGCCGGCAAGGAGTTGTTCCCTCGCGGCGTCGAAGGCATTGTCGTCGATCATGCTTTGGGACATATCGATCACAAAGACGAAGCTCTTACCGGTATCGGCGATGTTGAAGAAATTGATGGTTCCCGCTGGAGGAGCAGGACTGCCGACGCCAGTGCCTCCGCCGGGGACAATCGTCGCAACTTCGGGCATCGCGGCTGATGGAGAGGTCGATGTCGACATGCCCGCCCCGATCTGCTCCGACATCGATTCTGATGGTTCGTCTGGTAATGGCTTGGCGATCGTCGATGGATCGACCTGGTCCATGGCGATTTGCGTATCAGTCGGCTCGGGCTCCGTTTCCTGTGGCTCGACGAACGCAGGAGGATCCGGCTGGACTTTCTCCATTGTTGGTTCAGGGCCAGGGCCGGGGGATTCAGAAAATGGACGCCCATCACCCGTCCCGCCGGGTCCTGAGGAGGAGTATAAGCCGACGGTGTGATACTCCTCGACATCCTGGCCCATGCCACCGGGGACGCCATACGCTCCGGAGAAAAAGAGCGCGATGCACAGAATCGAGACGTGCACGACGAGAGAACCGGCCCATCCCCAGACCATGTATGGCGATCGCGATTCGCCCTGTTCAGTTTTAGCCGGTTTGATGGGCATGGAGGAACTCGTCAGAAGATTCAGCGTCACATCAGAGCATGAAGACCATTGATTTGCTATTTTGATACAACGAAGCGAATGACGCCAGATCGATTCTCTGATGTCCACTTTCACGGAACCTGTTTTGCCAACACCTGCCAAGTCCAAACCACCGGCACGTATTACTCCAGCCGCTGCCACTGGTCGCATCGCCGTGCGGGGAGCTCGAACGCATAATCTGCACAGCATTAATCTCTACTTAACGCTGCATCAATTGACGGTCGTCACCGGCTTGAGTGGCAGCGGTAAGAGTTCGCTGGTGTTCGATACATTGTATGCGGAGGGATATCGACGGTTTCTGCGAAGTCAGTTGCGCGATGCCGGGAATCTTCTCAAACGTATGCACGCGCCGGACGTCGATTCGATCTCCGGCCTGCCGCCAGTCATTGGTGTCGCCCAGGATGCTGGCTTTCACTTGAGGTCATTGCGCAGCACCTTTGGTTCGTTGACGGGTCTCGATTCGCTGCTGCAGCTTCTCTATTCGAAACTTGGCGTGATTCATTGTCCGCAATGCGGACAGGAATTGCGAAGTCACACGATCGGCGAAGTGATCGCAGATCTGACACGCCTCCCCGAGCGGACCAAAGCGATTCTGCTCGTCGAACATGGTCGCGAGGCGATTTTGAACAAAGAGTCTTTGGGGCAGATTCAACGAGAAGGCTTCATCAAGCTGCGAGTCGACGGACAGCTGATGGATATCAGCGAAGTTTCACCAGAGAAGATTGTCTCTCCGCAACGTGTCGAGATTGTCGTCGATCGAGTCATCATCAAAGAGGGGATCGAAACTCGGCTGAGGGAATCACTCCAGAATGCGTTTCGACATTCGGGTGGGAACTGTCTGGTCAGTATCGAGCAAGACGGGCAGTGGGTCGATCGGCATTATGCACTGACCCCGCGGTGTGGGGCGTGTGGAATTTCGTTTCCGCCACTTGAGCCGGAGTTATTCAATTTCAATAGCCCGCAAGGTGCATGCCCGACCTGCCAGGGATTGGGGGTGCTGCCCCTTGATGAGAAGGCCAGCCTCTCACGGGACGAATTGCTGGAACATCGATATCGAACTTGTCCTGACTGCGCAGGGACTCGACTGATTGCTCAAGCACAAGCCGTGTCATTGAACGGCCAGTCATTTCCACAAGTCCAACAGCTTGATTTGACGTCGCTGCGTCAATGGACCGATGAGCTCAAGAACTCTTCGACGAGCCTGCAGGACGAAGTCAAACGAGTGCTGCTGCCACAGTTAGCGCAGAGATTGTCGTTTCTCGATTCTGTTTGCTTGATCTACCTGTCGCTGTCACGACCGACACTGACCCTCTCAGGAGGTGAGTTTCAACGGGCTCGACTGGGCGCAGCACTGGGAGCAGGATTGTCGGGGATCTGCTATCTCATTGATGAGCCGACGACAGGTCTGCATCCCGTCGATCGTCAGTCGCTGATGGATGCCCTGCGCAAGCTGATCACAACGGGGAACTCCGTCATCACCGTGGAACACGATCTCGGATTCATTCGCCAGGCCGACTGGATTATCGACCTGGGTCCCGGTGCAGGAACTCAGGGCGGGTACGTCGTCGCGGAAGGGACAGCCGAGGAACTGTCGAAGAACGAGTCATCCCCGACCGGCCGCGCCTTGAAGCGAACCCTGACCCTCTCGAAGCAGCCCTCGACGAAGAGTGACCACGACTTCCTTCGAATCAGTCACGCGACAACTCATAACCTCAAAGACATCACAGCTGATATCCCGCTCGGGCAAATCACCGTCGTCGCGGGTGTCAGCGGGTCCGGGAAGAGTAGTCTGGTTGTCGATACGCTCGTGCCGCTAGTGAAACAGTCACTGCTGCAGCGTGATCGTCCTTCCGACAAAGTGAAGTCAACGACAGAGCAGGGGGCACAACTCGAAGGAATCGAGAAGATTCAAAAGCTGATCGTGCTCGATCAGTGGCCGCTGGGAAAATCGCCGAGAGCAGTGCCAGCGACGGTCCTGAGAATCTGGTCACCGATCAGGCAGCTTCTCTCGCATACCCGGATCGCCAAGCAAAAAGGCTTCGCCGCGTCGAGGTTCAGTTTCCTGTCGAAAGAAGGAAACTGCCCTGCCTGCCAGGGGAGAGGTTTTCAGAAGCTAACGCTGTCTCGCGATGCTTCGCCGATCGTGGAATGCCCCCGCTGTCTGGGAAAGCGGTTCAATCCGCAGACGCTGGCAGTCCGTTTTCGTGACCATTCGCTCGCAGATCTGCTCAATCTGTCGTGCGACGAAGCCGTCGAGGTGTTTGCCAATCTCGAGCGAATTCGAGGGCCCCTGGAAGTCGCGTCACAGTTGGGCCTCGGGTATCTCAAACTGGGACAACCTGCTCACACCCTTTCCGGCGGGGAAGCCCAGCGATTGAAGCTGGCATCTGAACTGACGTTCTCAACCCGCCACGCCCTGTTCGTACTCGACGAGCCGACGACGGGGCTCCATGCACTTGATGTTGAGAAATTTCTAGAAGTCTGCCAGCGACTCAAGCAACAAAGTAATACGATTCTGATCCTTGAGCATCACACCGAAGTCATTGCCTCTGCCGACCATGTCATTGAATTAGGCCCAGTCGGCGGCCCGGAAGGTGGGCAGATCCTGTTTTCTGGTTCCCCCGCGGAACTCGGTAATAAGGAGACGCCAACGGCTCGAGCGCTCCAATCGCGGTTTACCTGACCGTTTTAATCGACCCGTTCGACAGCCAAGGCGACTGTCAAAAAAGTCGCGATGAGAGAGCAGCCGGTTGCCTTGCGAAAAAAGGCGGGCTTGGGTATCGTATTCCCTTCCAGTTTGCACGAAAGAGGCGTGATTCGTCATGCGTCGTTTGGAATCCTGAAATGCCCAGGTGGCGGAACTGGCAGACGCGCTAGGTTCAGGTCCTAGTGGCCGCAAGGTCGTGGAGGTTCAAGTCCTCTCCTGGGCACTTCTCTCGGTTTAATATAGTACGAAAATGAAGCGGTCAAATGCAGAGAATGCATTTGACCGCTTTTTTATTGTTCAGTCTCAATAGGGACAACGCTGCGGTCGAGCAGAAACCGGCCATAGTCTTGCTCAGAAAATGCTGAGCTTACTTCGAGTGAAGCAATCAGCTTTCGAAATTCCAGCTGGCGTGCAGGTCGTCAAGTTCCTGCTGTTCGACCAGCAAGCCTCGGGGAAAACGGCCCCTGAAGCGAGACGCTGAACGACCCTGCTTGATCGCTTTCCCCCCTTGAAGACTTCGAATTCTTATTTTCCAGAATTATTGACTTTTCATGTCGCCATATTCCGATATAATAGGTGTATGCAAAACGACGTTCAGAAAACCCCCAAGCAGTGGACCGATTTGGAGGCACTGACGCAAGCTGCTGAGTGTTTGCGGATTTTGGCGCACCCGCATCGGCTTCGCATGATTCAGATGCTGCTGGAGGGACAATACTCCGTGGGTGATCTGGCGGAGGCCTGTGAAATTCCTTCGCCCATGGCGTCAGAACATCTGAGGTTGATGCAGCGATGCGGCTTTCTAGCGAGTCAACGCGAAGGGCGGAACGTGTTTTATCACGTGACCGAGCCTCATTTGCAGCGAATCATGGAGTGCATTGAAAGTCGATTTGATCCCTCTGCCAAAGAGTGAGTTTTTTTTGAACAATATGTAGCCACCTTCCGACATCGACACTAAACAACCTTCTTACTGGAGCATCCGATGACATCGAACACCATTACCCCCGCGCAACTCCGCGAAGTCAGCCTCAAAGATGAAAAAATTGATCTGATCGATGTGCGAACTCCGGTCGAATTTCAGGAGTTTCACATCCCGTTCGCTCGGAACATTCCATTGGATCAACTGGATCCCTCTCAGGTCTCTGCCGAGCGGAATGGGGCTCAGCGGACGCTTTATGTGATTTGCCGATCGGGCAGTCGTGGCAAGCAGGCTTGTCAGAAGCTGACGTCGGCTGGTCATTCAAATGTGGTCAATGTCGAAGGGGGAACGATGGCCTGGGATCAGGCTGGCTTTCCTGTCACGCGGGGTAAGAAAGTGATGTCTCTGGAGCGGCAGGTCAGGATTGCAGCGGGGTCGCTGGTCTTCGTCGGAGCCGCGCTTGGATTCTTCGTTCACCCGTATTGGATCGGCCTGTCAGCGTTCATTGGTGCAGGGCTGGTCTTCGCAGGAGTGACCGATACCTGCGGCATGGGGATGGTGATTGCACGGATGCCCTGGAATCAAGTGAAGCCGTGTGACAAGACCTGCTCGACGTAGCAAATGAACCGGCGTGTTCTCTGTCGGACTTGGAAATTCTTGATCGTTCGCCCACACATTCCGTCTCTTACTTAGACAGCATTTTTGAGCCAAAGAGAGGTTCACATGTTACTCAAATACTTCTACGACAAGTCGCTGGCGCATGCGTCTTATCTGGTTGGCTGTCAACGAACACGCGAAGCGATCGTGATCGATCCGGGTCGCGATATCACCCCTTATCTGGACATGGCGGCTGCGGAGGGGTTGAAGATTGTCGGAGCGGCAGAGACGCACATTCACGCCGACTTTGTTTCCGGGGCGCGAGAACTGGGGGATCGGACTGCCGCCAGATTGTACCTGTCGGATGAGGGGCCTGTGGAATGGAAGTATGGGTATGCCAGTCAGGGGAATGTCCATCTGGTCAAACAGGGGGATGTCATTCGTGTGGGGAATGTCAAACTGGAGGTGCTTCACACGCCTGGCCATACCCCGGAACACATCTCTTATTTGTTAACCGATGAAGGTGGGGGAGCGAATGCTCCGATGGGGATCTTCACGGGTGATTTTGTGTTTGTCGGCTCGATTGGGCGCCCTGATTTGCTCGAGACTGCCGCGGGAGTGGTCGGCAGTGCTCAGACGGGGGCTCGTCAGCTGTTTCACTCGATGCGTCAATTTCGAGATCTGCCTGACTACCTTCAGATCTGGCCTGCACACGGGGCGGGGAGCGCCTGTGGCAAAGGTCTGGGGGCGGTTCCTTCCAGTACTGTCGGTTATGAGAAGATGTTCAATCCTGCCTTGCGATTCGAGGATGAGCAGGCTTTTGTCGATTACATCCTGGACGACCAGCCGGAGACGCCGTTCTACTTTGCTGAGATGAAGCGGGTCAACAAGGTTGGTCCGGAGTTACTGCGAGAGCTTCCGGTCGTGAACGCGATCTCCTCGAGCAAAATCGAGTCGATCGTTGAATCGTCGATGGTGATCGATCTCACGCCGTCTTCGGAATTCGCTCAACAACATGTTCCCGGAACGGTCAATATCCCTTTGAAGATGCTCGTGCAATGGGCGGGGTTTCTGGTCGATTACCGTCGGCCGATTTACCTGTTGGCTCATCAGGAGATGCTGCCCGAGGTGCTCAAGTCACTGCGATCGATTGGGATCGACCAGGTCGGCGGGTACTTCGATGCGGGAGAGATTGCCTCAGCTGGTTTGCGGACGGAGTCCTACGAGACAGGTACTCCAGAGGGGTTGAACGAGAGGATCCATTCCGGTCAGGTGCATCTGATTGATGTTCGCTCGACCGCTGAGTATCGCGCGGGTCATATTCCGCAGGCTGAGCATCGCTTCCTCGGGACACTGCTGCGGAATTTGGACACGCTGGATCGCTCTCATCCGATCGTTGCACAGTGTCAGAGTGGTGCCCGTTCTTCGATTGCAAGCAGTCTTCTTCAGCGGGAAGGCTTTCATGTGACGAATCTGCAAGGGGGTTTCAAAGCCTGGCAGTCCGCCCAACTTCCGACCGTGACGAGTGCGTAACCAACCGGAGAAAACGCCATGACCTGGATTGCCATTCTGTTTGGCGGAGTCATCGGCTTGTCCCTGGGACTGACCGGTGGCGGTGGAGCGATCTTCGCCGTTCCGCTTCTGGTCTATGGACTGGGAACGCCGGCCCGTGAAGCGGTGGGCATCTCGCTGGCTGCGGTGGGAGTGACATCCATGGCAGGGTTTCTTTCACGTCTCCGCAAGGGAGAAGTCGAACTGAAGACGGGTCTTTTCTTTGCAGTCTTCGGGATGATGGGAGCTCCTGTGGGGACGTGGTTATCGAGGCTGTTTGATGATGCCGTCCTGTTGACGATGTTTGCAGGACTGATGCTAGTCGTCGCATGGCAGCTTTGGCGAAAAGCGGGCGGCAATGAGGGAATGGTCGAAAGCGGAGACCGTTCCTGCAAAACAGAGGAAGCCACCTGCGCCCGCGATGAGTCTGGTCAACTGATTCTGACGTCCCCTTGTGCGTTGCTGCTGAGCATCGTGGGGGGAATGACGGGCATCCTGTCGGGTTTGTTCGGTGTTGGTGGAGGATTTGTCATCGTCCCTGCACTCGTGCTCTTCAGCGGAATGTCGATGCACCGGGCGGTCGGGACGTCTCTGATGGTGATTTCCCTGGTCAGTCTCTCAGGAATCGTGTCGCTTGTGCAGTCGGGACAGCAGATCTCCTGGGTGCTGACCGGGCTGTTCATTACGGGCGGACTGATTGGACTGCTGGCAGGGCAGTTGATTGGACATCGGTTGTCGGAGAAGTCCCTGCAGAGAACATTCTCGATCGCGATTCTCGTGGTCGCGGTGTTTGTCATTTCCAGAACAATGGTCTAGATGTGATTCTTCCTGGCCCAACTCACGAACAAACTTCTCGGCCACAAATCCTGTTCAAGCAGGAATCAGAATAACCGTCAGGCGAAATCCCGCCAGGGCGTTGTCCTGGCGGGATGTGCTGTGTTTCTTTGCGGCAGCTTCTGACATTTCTGTCTTGATCTTTTGCCTGCTGACTCGCGAGAATGGAGCTTCATTCCATTTTTGTATGTGTAGTTCAGTAAGGTTGCTTGATGTTTTGTCTTAAATGGCTCCTCTCTGCTGTGATGATCCTGTGCATCAGCAGCGCTTCCCTGATCGCGCAGCAGCCGGCATTTCTAGTCGTTGAGACCTTCCGCACGACGGATTGTCCTCCCTGCGATGCTGTGGAGACGGAATTGACGCAGATTCGCCAGCAGAATGATGTGAAGAATCTTCCGACGTATGTGCTCGTCTTCCACGCAGATCCGACTGAGTCCGGGAACGGGTTCACAAAGCCGGAGTTCACCAACCGCTTGAACGCCTACGCACAGATGCTGCAGGCCCAGCAGGTTGTGTATCCGTTGATCGTCGCGAATGGCGAACATAACATACCGGCCGAGATGGATAACAAACTTCTCGAAAAAGCAAGGCGCGATGCAAGCAAACTCGCCCCCGCTGCCAGTATCACCCTCGAAGCACGCAAGACAGGGTTCCAGGACATCATCGTCCAATACAATATCACTCCCGACCTGCGCG
>SXGT01492139.1_pt1 | contig 14905 bp, 13 predicted proteins | sample 3176221 | NCBI WGS metagenome assembly SXGT01 (sample SAMN11356862, study PRJNA531348) | freshwater metagenome | isolation source: freshwater sample F1-120 | place: China: Fuxian Lake, Yuxi | collected 2017-12-25
CGTCGGGGCCGAACCCCGGACCGCTCGTGGCGTCCTGGTCGCCCCCCGAGGCTTCCGGTTTCTTCGCGACGGTCACGTCGCCCGGTCGCACCGACCCGAACCTGAGCAACAACACGGTCTCGGTCGACTGACGGTCGTCAGTGCTTCCGCGTGCCGAGGCCCTTTCTGCCCTCCCTGGTGTGCAGCTCCAGGTGGGGGCAGGCGTATCCGTACTTCAGCCGGCAGCGCCAGCGCCTCCAGGTGCGTCTCATCGCCCCTCCTCCTCCCCCGTCCTGACGGTAGGGAAGGAAGATGACAAGAACGTGTCACTTCTGAGTGGACTGCGTCACCAGCGGAAGCGTGCTTCCGGCATAGAGAAACCCCGCTGATCTCGGGGGGTGAATCAGCGGGGCTTCGAGAAGAACACTACCCACCGTCTCCGCGCGCGTCAGCGTTTTCTCCACATTCGTCTGCACGCTTTCGGATCCCGTCCGACCCGACTGCATCAGCCTTGACTTTCGCCCGCACCCCGTCCGGGTCGATTGCCCCGTCGTTTCAGGAGGCACACGTCCCGAACGTGTCAGGGATCACCGTTTGCCACATGTGATGTCACACCTCGTTCACACAAAGTGGTCGTTTCGCCCCGAATTCAGCCCTAACCTGAGCGGGTGCTGGCCCGGGGGAGCACACTGAAGAAGCTCGGAGATCGGTGCACATGACCATTCAGGACGTCGGCAGGACGACCCGCTCTATCCATGTGGAGCCGCTTCCCTCCGCCCGAACCGCCCCCCGCACCGCACGCCCCGCCCCATCGGAGACCCCGCCCATTCCGCACCGTCAGCGCCGCACCCCGTGGCACCGCTCCTACCGGCACGCGGTGCTGACCGTCGATGCCCTCGTCCTGCTGGCTTCCGTCGTGCTGGCCGAGTTCATCCGGTTCGGCCTGGAACCTGTCACACCGACCGGCACGAGCCTCACCTACACCGCGCTCGGAGTCTTCATCGCCGCAGGCTGGTGGGCGATGCTCCAGCTGTACCGCTCCACGGACGAGCGGATTCTGGGTCACGGACCCGATGAGTACCGCAAGGTCGTCCAGGCGTCGGTCATGGGCTTCGGCCTCCTCGCCATCGTGACGCTGCTGGTGAAGCAGGACCTATCCCGCGGCTACCTCGCCATTGCCTTCCCCGCAGGCCTTGTGGGCCTGCTGTTCGGCCGCAAGATTCTCCGCACCTGGCTCGCTCGGCGCCGTTGGCGCGGAGCGATGTCTACCAATGTGCTCGTGATCGGCGGCACGCGATCTGCCGAGTCCATCGAGCGTTACTTCGGCCGTCACCCGGAGGCCGGGTTCCGCCTGACCGGCGTGTGGGTTCCCGACGAGCCGGAGTCGCTGAACCGCTGGCTCGACGTCCCGGGGCGGTTCGTGCCCGTCCTCGGCAACACCCGCAGCCTCAACGACGCACTCACTCTGGCCGACGCAGGAGCCGTTTTCGTCACGGACACCGAGCACCTCGGACCCAACGGCTTGAAGGACCTCACCTGGAACCTGCAGGCGACGGGGGTCGACCTGATGGTCTCGCCGAACGTCGTCGACGTCGCCACGCCCCGCATCACGCTGCGCAACGTCGGCGCCATGCCCTTCCTGCACCTCGAGAAGCCGCAGTACGAGGGCGCCACACGCTGGGGCAAGGTCGTCTTCGACCGCACCTTCGCGACGCTCGCGCTGCTGCTCCTGTCGCCCGTCCTTCTCGCTGCAGCTCTTGCAGTGAAGCTGACGTCGAGTGGCCCAGTGCTCTACCGATCGGAGCGCATCGGCGTCGGCGGTGTGCCGTTCGAGATGCTCAAGTTCCGCTCGATGGTGGACGGTGCCGACACAGTCAAGGCGGATCTCCAGTCCGACTCCGAAGGCGTGCTTTTCAAGATGAAGGACGATCCTCGAGTCACGAAGGTCGGCGCGCTGCTGCGTCGATACTCCATCGACGAGCTCCCGCAGCTGATCAACGTCCTCCGCGGTGACATGAGCATCGTCGGCCCCCGTCCCCCGCTGCGCTCCGAGGTGGAGCTGTATGACGAGGGCGTGGGTCGTCGTCTGCTCGTCAAGCAGGGAATTACCGGCCTTTGGCAGGTGAGCGGCCGCTCCGATCTCACCTGGGACGACACCGTTCGGCTGGACCTCGACTACGTCGAGAACTGGTCACTCCTGCGTGACGCACAGATCATCTGGCGCACCGTCAGCGCCGTCGTCCGTTCGGACGGTGCTTACTAGTGACGTCTCCTGCTCCGCGAGTCGCCATCATCGGCACCCGCGGTTATCCGAGCTACTACGGGGGCTTCGAGACGGCAGTGCGGAAGCTGTCGCCGTTTCTCGTCGAGGCGGGCTGGGACGTCACGGTCTACTCACGCCCAGGGCAAACCCAGGAGAACGATCCTGACCGCGACCACCGCGTGAAGGTCGTCGAGACGGTCGGCATCGACACGACGTCACTCAGCACGCTGTCCTACGGACTCTCCGCCGTGCTGCACTGCCTCGTCCGGCGGCCCGACGTCGCACTAGTCATGAACGTCGCCAATGGTTTCTGGTTACCGCTCCTGCGTCTGCGACGCATCCGCGTGGTCGTGAACGTGGACGGCATCGAGTGGCACCGCGCCAAGTGGAGCCGAGCAGGCAAGCTCATGTTCAAAGCAGGCGCTTGGCTTACCGCCAAATTCGCACACGAACTGGTCGTTGATGCCGAGGCGATCGGCAAGTACTGGGAACAGGCGCTCGGTCGGACGGGCACCTTTCTCCCCTACGGCGGCGACACGAAGCCGCAGCTCGACGAACCTCCAGGCCTCACCCGGGGCACTTACGTTCTCGCAGTCGCCCGCTTCGTGCCGGAGAATACGCTGCCGGAGCTCCTCGAGGCGGCCCGCTCCCTGGCCGAGCAGCATGACGTGGTCCTCGTCGGATCAGCACCTGAAGGAACGCCGCTCCACGTCGCAGCAACGTCTCTGGCAGAGTCCTTTCCGCGAGTCCACTGGCTCGGCCACGTCAACGACGACGATCTTCTGTTCTCCCTGTGGCAGCATGCCGGGGTCTACTTCCACGGGCACAGCGTCGGCGGAACCAACCCTGCTCTCGTGCAGGCGCTCGCACTCGGCGTACCGATCGTCGCGCGGGACACCGTGTACAACCGTGAGGTCCTCGCCGACCTCGCTCGGTTCACGGCAGCAACCCCTCACGACATCACCGCGGCCGTGCTGAAAGAGCTTGCCGACCCTACGGCCTCGGCCGAACAACGCATCCAACGGGCGGTCGAGAGATACTCGTGGAGCGGCGTGTGCTCAGGCTACGAACGCCTTCTCCGTAGCCAGCTTCGGCGTTGATCTACCACCACTTTCCGCTCATGCGCCAAGGGATCGATCCTCGATGAATCTCGCCTCCATCGTCCGGGTGGGCCTGATGCTCCTCCGCGGACTCGTGCGCAAGCCCTTTCTCAAGAAATCGCGCGGGCTTCTCCTTGTCGGCCGTGGTGCTCGCATCAAGGACGCGCGGTACGTCAGCCACGGCGGTCGGCTGGTGATCGAGGACTTCGCCGAGGTGCAAGGACGTTCCAGTGCTGGAATCCACTTCGGCCGAGACGTGTCGATCGGGCGCAATGCGCAGATCCGCCCCTCCAGCTACTACGGGGGAGAAGCCGGCCATGGTCTCGTGGTGGGCGACCGGTCGAGCATCGCGTCGGATTGCTTCATCGGCTGCAGCGGCGAGATCCGGATCGGCGACGACGTGATGCTCGGGCCCGCTGTGCGCGTCTACTCGGAGAATCACGTCTTCGCTCGCACGGACGTCACGATCAAGGAGCAGGGCGTCGAGCGCGGCGTGACGGTCATCGAGAACGACTGCTGGATCGGTTCGAACACGATCGTGCTGTCCAATGTGCGCATCGGAGCGGGCTCCGTCGTCGCAGGGGGCAGCGTCGTGACGAAGGACATCCCGGCTGGATCCGTCGCGGCTGGCAACCCTGCGCGTGTCATCCGCGCGCGCGGCGAGCAGGCCTGATGAGGGTTCTTGCAATTCACTCCTCGAACGACATGTACGGGAGCGACCGAGTTTTTCTGCAATCTCTCATCGCGCTCCACCAGGACGGGCACGAGATCACCGCCTGGCTTCCTGCGGATGCACCCGCAGGTGTCACGAGCCTCGCCGAAGAGCTCGAGCGCCGCGGCATCGAGGTTCGCGTACTCGAGATGCCGGTCTTCCGGCGGAGGTATCTCACTCCGCGCGGAGCTCTAGGGCTGGCGCGTCGCTCTGTCGTATCCATCCGAGCCCTTCGACAAGGTCAGTTTGATGCGGTGTATCTCGGAACCTCGGCTCTGGCACCGTTGTCGGTGCTGGCACGGATCTTCACCAGCGCCCGAATATTGGTTCACGTACAAGAGCTCTGGACGGGAGCGGAGGGACGCATTCTCGGCTGGTTGCTCGAGACCGCACACCATCGCGTGGCCATCTCGGAGAGCGTGAAGGAGTCGACCGGGCATCGCTCCTCGAAGAACACCACGGTGGTCGTGAATGCTGTGGTTGACCCTGGTCGTGTCGATCCTCCCCGTCCCAAACGTGAACTCACCTTTCTCGTGGCGAGCCGTTGGAACGCCTGGAAGGGTCACGACGTGCTTCTCGCCGCATGGCAGCACGCCAGGCCCGCCGGTTCGACGTTGCTCATCGCTGGGGCACCACCGGCCCTCGGCGAATCCTTCGACGTGCGCGCGGCGGTCGCGGCGCTACCCGATCCGGCATCGGCGACTGTCGTCGGTGAGGTGGCCGACATCAGCGACCTGATCACCGCGGCGGACGTCGTCATCGTTCCCTCGAGCTCGCCGGAGCCGTTCGGCCTGGTAGCAGCGGAAGCCTTTGCGTTGTCCCGACCTGTCATAGCGAGCGACGCCGGCGGCCTGGCGGACGTGGTGACCTCCGGCGTGAACGGCTACCTGTTCCCGATTGGCGATGCCGTCGCACTGTCCGACGCACTCATCTCCGCGACGCGAGCCGATCTGGAAGCCATGGGGCGCGCCGCGCGCGCTACGTACGACGAACGCTTCGGCATGGCTCGCTATCACGACGAGTTCCTCAAGGCGTGGATGCGCTCGATGCCCAGAGCTCGGTGAATCGCGCGTTGAAATGCTCAACGCTGAACGCGTCCAAGTCCTCGCTCACGTGTTCGCGCGGATCTGACAGCCTGATGCCATCAACCCCGTCGCTCCAGAGGTTGACCGCTCGAGCAAACGACGGAGGTAGACCGTCGACCGCGTGATCGTCGGCGATGACAGGGAGTCCGCGACTCAGGGCCTCGATCACCTTGACCTTCATGCCACCGCCGGACTCGACGGGCGCGAGCACGAGACCGACAGCGTCATAGAACTCATCGACCGATCCAACGGGGCCGAGGCTGCGCACATCGTCGTCTCCAAGCTCCTCGGACCCGAACCCGGCGATGACCAGCTCGTACCCGGCTGCACGGAGGCGCGGCGCCCAGACCTCGCGGAGCCTTTTCAAAGCGACGCGGTTGGGCGGATAGTCGAAGTTCGCAAGCATCCCTGCGACCTCGGTCGGCCGGACCCGTGTCTCCGCCGCGGAGCGTCGCGACCACACGGGCGTAGGCAACCACGTGGCACCAAGCTGTTGCGCGTCTCTCCACGAGGCCGTAGTGACGACGTTGGCCGTGGACGCCTCTGCCCGCTCGCGGGCCCTCCAGATGGCAGCCTGACGCCGACTCACCGTGCGCGCGAGGGGCCCTTTGGTGGCTGTGGGATTGGCGGCGTACTCGCTCCACAGGTCGGGGTAGTCGATCCACGACCACCTCATGTTCTCGATCACCCATCGGTGGGTTGCGGACACGAGACTCAGCCCCGCGCCACCAGCGGCAGTCGATGCAAGCTCGCGTTCGACCCGCAACCGCAACGGCACCGGCAGGAATTCGCGTTTGACACGTCCTAGACGACCTTCGGCAACGGCCTTGTCCCCGGCCTCGGCGCCCACCGCGACGATGTCGACCTGGGCCCCGGTGGCCTGAAGCGCATCGAGGAAGGCCCGTGCTCGGATTCCGCCACCGTCCTGGCGCTGAAGCGACGCTCTCCAGGCCGTGACTGTCGTGGGACGGCCCATCAGTGAGCTCCTCATCTCGATCGCCGTCTCTCGTCGGCGGTGACCATCAGCGTAGTCTCGGAGCGCGTGGCGGACCGGCATTTGCTGACGGAGACGACGTCACGATGATCACGTCAGGATCGCCGACCTTCCGCTCCATTAATGCTGTGTAAGCCACCGAGAAGATCTAGCCTGGCACCGCCCCTTGGACACACCTCGCAGGAGACCCGGCATGGATGTTCGATCTTCATTGCGCCGCGGTCACTTGCACGCCATGGCACGAGCGCCTCGGACGAAGCCCCTGCTCGTAGCTATAGGAAACTGCCAGATTTCCGCCGTGTCGGTATTACTCAAGCACTCCGCACCGTTCCGCGACTCATATCGCGTAGCCGCTCTACCTGGCGTGCACGAGATCCCCGCGGCCGACGTGCCTCTCCTGCATTCCTTGGTGCGACGCGCCTCCGTGCTCCTCACCCAACAGGTTCGTGAAGATTACCGAGGTCTGGAAGTCGGGACCGCGACGCTCTCGAACCTGCTCGACTCGGGTGCCCGACATCTACTCATGAGCACGGTCTACTTCCGCGGCGACCATCCGACGACGGTGTACGTGCACCGCGCCGACGGCGCCGCCGTCCGCGCCCCGCTGACTGCCGAGTACCACGACCTGCGCTTCATCGCTGCTGCTGCGGCCTCTGAGGATGACGCTGTGGCACTGCGGCACCTCGAGCACGAGGTCATCGAGCCAGAGGTTCTCCAGCGTGTCCGCGTCGAGTCCGAGGAGGAGCTCCGGCGCCGCGACGAGAAGGTCGACATTCCCTCTGCAGATCTTCTCCAGGAGGTTGTGGCGAAGCCCGGCGTCTGGACTCCGAACCACCCGACGAATGCCGTCGTCCAGGGCCTCGCCAGCCGCATTGCGGTTTCCTTGGGTTTGGCGGACTTGACCCAGACGACGCGACCGGAGCTATTGGGCGAAATTCGTATTCCCGCGCTAGGTGGGCCTGGCTCGTCAAAACGCCGGGCGTGGATGATTCACGGGTCCCCGGTGGATGAGTCCGAGATCTTCCGACAGCACCTCGCGTTCTACCGGTCACGACCCGACGTCCTGTCACTCGCCCTCTCCGAACACGCGTCGTCGCTGGAACTCATGGGCCTGCAGGCATGAGGGGGCCCCTCGCCGGCGTCGGGGCGGTCATCGTGCACTACCGACGCTGGCCGGAGACCAGCTCTACGGTCCAGGACGTCCTCCACGGCGACATCGACCCTCGCCTCGTCGTGGTCGTGGACAACGGGTCGAAGGACGCCGATGCTGACGAGTTCACCGCGCTCTTCCCTGACTGTTCCTGGATCTCCGGTCACGGCAACATCGGTTACGCCGGCGCAGTCAACCTAGGCGTCAGACACTTGAGGAACCTCGGAGTGGACCTCGTGCTCGTGCTAACGCACGAAGTTCGCTTCGCGCCTGAGCTGCCCCGCCAACTGCGGGAGGCTCTGAACGCGGCCGAGGGCGCGGACGCCGCAGCTCCGCGGCTTCGCAGGCTCTCGGCTCCGGATGCCGTCTGGTCGGAGGGTGGAGATCTCAACCGGTTCACATGCCTGCCTAGGAGCCGGGAGACGCTGGTCGACTCTCAGCCGCAGTGGGTGGACGGTTGCTGTTTCATGGTCTCAGTAGACGCTTTCACGGCGATCGGCGGCATGTACGAGCCTTACTTCCTCTACATGGAGGAAGTCGACTTCTTCGTCAAGCTCCGCGACTCAGGCCGCCACCTGTTGATCGTCCCGGACGCATTCGCCTTGCAGGAACCCGGCAGCATGAGCTTGCACCACGCGACCCGCAACCGTGTGCTGCTCGCCTACCGAGTCGGCAAACGAGGCAGCCGGGCCTTCGTCGTGCTAGAGACTCTGGTGCGTCTTCTGCACGGTTACGCACTACGCCGAGGAGCCGAGAACCGGAGTAAGCAGGCCGAGCGGTGGCGAGCTCTTCGTGAGGGCGTCCAGGCTGGGCGCGCCTCGCGACGGCGGTCCTGAGCTCACCCCCGCACGAAGCGGACGAGCTCGCGAGGTCTGGGCAGCAGGGCGCCAGCCCCGGCTGACCGAGCTGTATAGGTCGCTCCGACCAGTACGAGCGTCACCGCAAGGACGACGACCGCGTCTGCCACATGCCAGCCAAGACCTCGTGCCACCAAGGCATTCACGAGGACAGCGCCGAGCGTGCTCCACACGACGAGGGAGCCGCCATCGGATGTCGCCGCGTGCTGCACAGCAGGTACGATCGCGGCGATACCGGCCGCCATCGCGCACGCAGGCACGATGTAGTCGACGCTTCCCTCGAACTGCTCTCCGAAGAGGGGAAGGAAGACGAGCCAGACACCTAGCCCGCCGATGATCGACGCGAACGTGCCAACCAGCACGCTCACCCGCCAGGAGATGCCGATCCTCTCGGCCGTGTCCTTCGCGACCCCGGGTGCCCACGAGTGCTGGATGACCGTGACCGTGATCTGGTAGACCACAACCGGTATCAAACCCGGAACTGAGTAGAGACCGAGCTGGAAGCTGGTCCCTACGAGCGCGACCACGATCAGATCGCTTCTTCCGACGACGAAGTCCACGATCTGTCCGCCGACCGACTTCCTGATCCGGGGAAACCACGCTCTCAACCAACCGCGCGACGCCCGACCGATGCCACGGGCGTGAGGTATCCGTTCGGCTAGCAGCGCCACCAACGACGTCTGGATGACAAGTCCGCCCGCTTGTATCCACAGCGCGGACGCCAGCGTGAGCAGCTGCAGCACGTAGGCACCGACCGTGGCGAACACCACGAAGGTGGTGGCGCTCAGGTTTGCCACACCGTATCCCCACGCCCTGCCCGACGCGATCAACATGTTCGCCCAGACTGCGCGAAGCGCGGAAAGCATCGACAGGCTGATGACGACGATCAACGGCGCGACGACATGCCCGCCCACGCCGAGCACCCAGGCGAGGGCAGCTCCGGCAGCGACCGACGGAAGGAAGGATGTTGCGTCGACCGTCAACGCTCGTCGCTTCCAGTCCCGAGCTGACGACATCCCTCGACTGAGTTCCTGCCTGGTGATCCACCCAAGTCCGAACGTGCCGAGGATCAGCAGTCCGACACTCACGGTCGTCACGACGACCACCACCGCACGACCTTCGACGCCGAGCGCTCGGGCTGTGAACGGGGCAGTGACGATCCCCGAGACCATGGGCACCGTATTGCCGAGGACATGGAGGACCGATACTCGTGATCGCGACGTCACGTCATCCCCGGCCTCGGGTGGACCTGCCCAGGAAGAGCGCTGTCACCGGCAGCACTACCGGCCAGATGTGGAGAGCCAGCACGCCTCCGAAGAGGAAGAGAACATAAACGGGAAGGTCGTCGCGCGAGGCTCGACCGATGAGTTTCACCACGAGCATCCAGCCCACCACTGCCCAGAAGAACAGCCCTGACAGACCGAACCGGATCGCCGAGAGGGCGAACTCGCTGTCCACAGTCCTCGCGGCGTCGATGACGCCGAAGCTGGAGTCGAAGAGAACGACCCCCGCAGGAACAGCTCCAAACCCTGTACCCCACGGATCGGAGCCCACCAGCCCGAAGAGCTGCCGGGTCAGCTCGGCGCGATACTGCGCTGAGGCGGCATCAGCGTCGGCCGAGGTGACAAGACTTCCTTGGGCCTGCAAATAGCCGGCGACGACGCCAAAGACGAGAGTGAGTGCGCCGAGAGACGCGAGGATGATCCACACCCGGGCGTGTCGCCAGCTCCTGATCGTCCTGATCGCGGGCGCCCCGAAGACCGTGAGCAGGGCGATGGCCAGACCCGTCCTCGACCCTGAGGCGACGATGCCCAGGACGAAGATCACGGTCAAGAGCCAGCGCGCGAAGCGGTGACGGAAGACAACTCGTTGACCCAAGAGGGCGAGTGCTAGACAGCAGAAGAGTGCCAGGACGAGAGGGTGGGGGAAAAAGGCACGCGCTCTCAGCAACCCCGACCTGGACGGCGCCTCAAGGAGTCCGCTTCCGGAGAAGACGTAAGCACCGGACCGTGACTCCACCATTCCGATGACTGCGGCCAGGGCGACCAGGACGATCAAGGCACGTGTCACGTGGATCCACTGCCTGTCTGAGGACCGTCGGCCGAGCACCCAGAAAGCCGAGCAGACGATCAAAAAGCCGAGCGCGTCGACCGTGTGCCGCGGATTCTCCGCGCCGTTGAGGTAGCCGACAATGACGACGCACGCGAACGCCGCCACGAGGACACGTTCCTGGACCGACCACGGGACTCCCCGTCCCACCGTGACGCACGCCAGAGCGGCGAGCAACGAGGCGGCCACCAACGACGTGAAGGTCGGAAGGAACGGGGTGAGAAGGACCGCGGCCAGGACGCCGAGAACAGCGAGAGCCGCGGAACCCGACGGCCGGGTCTTCGCAGTCGACCTCTGCCCAGGCTCGAGGTCGATGGATCGCCCGGCACTACTCACGATCGGCCCACCGTGACGAAATCCGGTGAGCCTCTTCAACAACCTCGTTCGGCGGACGGGATCCCAGCTCCCACCGCGAGATCTCGGTGCGCCGCTCCGCATCGAACCTGAGGCGCACCTGTCGCGCAGGGTTCCCGACGACCACGGCGAAGTCTTCGACGTCACGCGTGACCACTGCGCCCGCGCCGACGACGGCACCCCGCCCGATACGTCGACATCCCGGCAAGATCAGCGCGTTCGCGCCGATCCAGGCGTCGTCTTCGATGACGCAGGTCGTGCGCACCACGTCCGCGTCGCGCCCCACGTACCCCAACGAAGGCTCGTACGCGAACGGGTGCATCAGAGGGGCGTCGAGCGGGTGGTTGGCACCGAACCGCCGAACACCCGGTCCGACGGAGATGTAAGACCCCAAGCGAAGGCCACGGTCGGACTGTCCGGGCTGCAGGAGAGAGCCGTAGCTGAAGGGCCCGACCTCTACGCCGTGATAGTCAGACAAGACCGCACGCAACGAGAGCGACGTGAACTCCCCGCCTTCCCTCGCGACGGCGACGCGAAGAAGGCGGGACTTCAGCGGGAGCCGTGGATAGAACCGCGCGACCACGCGACCCAGCAGCGAGCTCCGCATCTTCGACTCCCTGCTGATAAGCGCCAACGTGAGGACCCTCGCATCCTAAGGCTGTCGACTCGCACCCGGACCGGAACGCCTGCGCAACGACCCGAACGTGACCAGCACTACTCCCGATCGTGGGCGAAGCGGACTGAGCCCACACCTCCCCTACCTATACTGACGGCAGACGGTCGGGGCGTCAGTCATGGGACGACTTCACAGCCACACTTCGTCACGGGAGCAACCTTGAAGATCTTGGTGCTGTGGGCCGACCCCACCTCCAGCAACCTCGGCGTGCAGGCTCTGGCCTACGGCGCGCAGAGCATCTGCCATGAGGCCTTCGGGAGCGACGCCGTCGTGGACTTCCATGACTTCAACGGCGGAGACCTGGGCAAGCCCGTGACCGGACGCCCGCTCATTGGCGATCTGTTCGACCGAGGGCCCTCAGGTTTCGTATCGAGGATGAGGTCGTACGACCTCATCCTCAACATCGGCGAAGGCGACAGCTTCTCGGACATCTATGGTCCCCGTCGCGCCGGACTCATGGCTGGGATGCACGAACGAGTGCGCGCGTCTAGGACCCCCCATGCCATCGGTCCCCAGACCTTGGGCCCCTTCGAGAAGCCGCTGTGGCGGTCTCTCGCGCGAAGGACCCTGCGGCACGCAGCGCTCGTCACCGCTCGCGACCACAACAGTGCGGAATATGCCCGTTCGCTCGGGATCGGAGAAGTCGGTCTGGCCACGGATCTCGTCTTCGCTCTTCCTGCACCGGATCAGTTGCCGGTGCGCTCGGAGACGATCCTTCTGAACGTCTCCGGACTCCTCGCGCGAGAGTCTCCCCACGTCGACGCGGCGGCCTATCGCGCCCTCATGACGGACCTCGTCGTCGAGCTCAGGGACCGAGGCCAGGACGTCAAGCTGCTCGCCCACGTCCTCGATAACCCGTCGCTCGACAACGACGTGTCAGCAGGACGAGACCTTGCCGACGTTTGGGAGTGTGAACTCCTCGTCCCCGAGAGCCTCGTCGATGCTCGCCGGATCATCGCGGGTTCCCGCGGACTCATCGGTTCGCGCATGCACGCGTGTCTCAATGCGCTGTCTCTCGGCGTTCCGGCACTCCCTCTCGCGTACTCGAGGAAGTTCGCTCCGCTGATGGAGGACCTCGGCTGGGCACACACCATCGACCTGCGAACGGATCACCCGAAGGCAGATGTCCTCGCCGACGCATCGATTGCGCTGTTCGAGCAGAACTCGGCCAAGCAGGTCTCCGACGTCGCTCGCGCCCGGTTGAGCGCCTACGCCCTGGCGCTGCGGGGATGTGTCGCCTCGTGAGGACCGGCCGACGCTCCGTTGCAGAGCTCGCGGATGAGGTTGTTCGCGAGGGAATGTGCAGTGGCTGCGGCGCCTGTCCGTTGATCGAGCCGGCGCTTTCGATGGAGCTTGACGACGCCGGATTCGTGCGACCTGTCCGCCGCGGCCCCGACTCGCCCGACCAGAAAGTCCGAACCTCCACGTTCTTGGCGTCGTGTCCCGGCAGGACTGTGGCCATCAGGAGGGATCCTGCCGCCGAGTCCTCCGATCCCTACCTCGGCGCCGCGGTCTCCGTATGGAAGGGGCACGCGACCGACGCGAACATGCGGCACGCAGGCAGCAGCGGCGGCGTGCTCACAGCGTTGCAGAAGTGGATGGTGGACACCAGTGCAGCCGACTCCGTCCTCACCACTCGGGCACGGCCCGGGGACCCCCGCCGCAGCGAACCGCATCTCGAGCAGCGGAGCGGCTCCATCACCGACTTCGCAGGCTCTCGATACGCACCAAGCGCGACGCTACGGATCCTTGACGTCACCACCGGCGATCGTCCCGTGCTCACCGCCAAGCCCTGCGAGATCTCGGCAAGCCGCGGCCTTGCAGATTCCCAGACGATCTCCGAGCCGCCTCTACTCCTTTCATTCTTCTGCGCCGGCGTGCCCAGCCAGCACGCCACGTCGGCTGTGCTTTCCGCCTTGGGGATCGAGCCGTCACATCCGCTCCATGCTCTCCGATACCGGGGCAACGGATGGCCCGGCGAATTCACCGCCACCGCTGCGCCGGATCGGGCCTCCAGCACCATGTCGTACGACGAGTCGTGGGGCCGACACCTCGGCCCGACTGTGCAGAGCCGTTGCAAGCTTTGTCCTGATGGAGTGGGAAGAGCGGCCGATATCGTCGCGGCGGACTTCTGGGACGCCGACGACAACGGCTATCCGCTCTTCTCCGAGCAGGATGGTGTCAGCGCCGTCATCGCACGGACCGCTCGCGGGCACGAACTCCTGATGCGGGCTCGTCAGGCAGGAGTAGTGGCGCTCGAACCCACGACGCTGGCAGAGATCGCGAAGATCCAACCCCTCCAAGTCGACAGAGTGCGAACGCTCACCGGTAGACGCGTCGGGTGGGCCCTGACCGGCCGAAAAAACGTGAAAGTACGAGGAGTCGGCTATCGACGGCACTCAGTACTGCACCCGCTCCAGACCGCCCGGTACGCCGTCGGGGCCTGGCGCAGAAGTCGTAGCCAGCTCCCCCGCTGACCGCTACTGACTCTGGCGCCTGTAGTCGTTCTCTACGCGCTGCTTGAAGGGCCGCCACCAGTCGGAGTTCTCGCGATACCACGTGATGGTGTCCGCGATGCCGGAAGAGAAATCGGCGTACGCCGGTCGCCAACCGATCTCGGAACGGAGCTTGGTCGCGTCGATCGCATACCGGAGGTCGTGTCCAGCCCTGTCAGTCACGTGGTCGAAGGCATCCTCAGGTTGGTCGAGGAGCCGCAGAATCAACCGCACGACGTCGAGGTTGTTTTTCTCTCCGTCAGCACCGATCAGATAGGTCTCCCCCAGCGCGCCGTTCTCCAGGATGGCGATCACGGCCGAGCTGTGGTCGTCGGCGTGGATCCAGTCACGGACGTTGAGCCCTGCACCGTAGAGCTTCGGACGCCTGCCATCAAGCACGTTGGTGATCTGCCGAGGAATGAACTTCTCGATGTGCTGCCGAGGCCCGTAGTTGTTCGAGCAGTTGCTGATCGTGGCGCGCAGGCCGAACGAGCGGACCCACGCGCGAACGAGCAGGTCCGAACCCGCCTTCGTCGACGAGTACGGGCTCGACGGGTTGTACGGGGTCGACTCGGTGAACCGCGCCGGGTCGTCGAGCTCGAGGTCGCCGTAGACCTCGTCGGGGGAGATGTGGTGCAGCCGCACGTCATGCTTGCGGCAGGCCTCGAGGATCACGTACGTGCCGATGATGTTCGTGTCGAGGAAGGGCCTCGGGTCACGCAGAGAGTTGTCGTTGTGGCTCTCGGCCGCGTAGTGGATGACGGCGTCATGGGAGGCCACCAGGTCGTCCATCAGGTCGGCGTCGGCGATGTCGCCTACCACCAGCCGCACGCGGCTCTCGGGGAGTCCGTCGAGGTTGGCTCGGTTGCCCGCGTAGGTCAGCTTGTCGACGACCGTCACGAGGAGGTCGGTGTGCTCCACCACGTAGTGGACGAAGTTCGAGCCGATGAACCCGGCACCGCCCGTGACCAGGATCCGCTGCATGTGGCAGACGTTACCGTCGAGATGGTCCGCGGAACCCCGGAAATCCGTATGGTTCGTCACATGAAGGGGATCATCCTCGCCGGCGACACGGGCTCGCGACTCCACCCGATCACACAGGGCATCAGCAAGCAGCTCATGCCGGTCTAC
>SXGT01433262.1_pt1 | contig 14903 bp, 14 predicted proteins | sample 3176221 | NCBI WGS metagenome assembly SXGT01 (sample SAMN11356862, study PRJNA531348) | freshwater metagenome | isolation source: freshwater sample F1-120 | place: China: Fuxian Lake, Yuxi | collected 2017-12-25
ACGGGGCCGGCAAGACCACATTATTCAAGATCCTTTCTCGGATCACGGAGCCGACAAAAGGCCATGCGGTGATTCGCGGCCGCGTCGGCTCCCTGCTGGAGGTGGGAACCGGCTTTCACCCCGAGCTCACCGGCCGCGAAAACATTTACTTGAGCGGAATCATACTGGGGATGCGCCGAGAGGAGATCGCGCGCAAGTTCGACGAGATTCTGGAATTCTCAGGCGTCCAGGCGTTTCTTGACACGCCCGTCAAGCGATACTCCAGCGGAATGTACGTGCGGCTCGCCTTCGCCGTCGCGGCGCATCTTGATCCAGAAATTCTGCTGGTCGATGAAGTGCTGGCAGTGGGAGACGCTGCCTTCCAACAGAAGTGCCTTGGCAAAATGGGTCAGGTTGCCAAAAGTGGACGCACCGTTCTGTTCGTCAGCCACAACATGTCGGCGGTCAAAAGTCTCTGCTCCAGAGCGCTCCTGCTCGAAGGGGGGCGGGTTACATCAGATGGACCGGTAGAAACGGTGGTGTTGAACTATCTCGCCCGAGTCAATGGTTTGGCGGACTCAGGCCTCATGGACTTTCGCCGTCGGACGGATCGTGTTGGAAGTGGCCGTGTCCAGCTCACCTCTTTCGACGCTCGCGCCACCAGCGGTCAGACGACTCTTCCGAGGACTGGAGCTGGCGCCGAGTTTGTTATCGGGTACGAGTCACGGGGCGACCGATCCATTCCTAGTCTCCAAGTCATTGCCACAGTTCACGACGGCGTCGGGGATAGCGTGTTCATGTGCATGCCCGCGCTGACGTCTCTTCGAGAGTTCAGGGATCTGCCTCAAATAGGCGCCGTGATCTGCAGAATCTACAGCTTGCCTCTCATCCCCGGACGGTATTCCGTCGGCCTCACGCTGAAAATAGGGTCGGATATCGTGGACTCGATCAGCCATGCCGCCACCTTCGAGGTGGTTGACGGCGGAGAAAGCGGACTTTCCGTTATTCCGTCGGGTCGCTGGGGGAAGATTGTCGTGCCTCACGAATGGGAATTGGCGGCGGACGGAAAGTCCTAATGTATCTAGATGGATGGCGAGTCAGGGAAGGGGCAGCCAAGTGGCGCAGCCTCAACCAAACAAGCCGATCACAAAAGGCGACCTGTCCGAAGTACGGTGGTACCGGCTTCAAGGGTGATCAGCGATGGCAAGGTTTCGGGCCCCTGCCTGTTCAAAAGGCGGCGAGCCAGCTCCCATGGCGGGGCGGGGAGGAGGCGGGTTCGTGTTGATTGGGATTTTCGGGGCTGGCCGAAACGGTACGACACTCCTGATGCGGCTACTCGATGGCAGCCCGGGACTCTGGGTCTATCCCATCGAGTTGAATTATCTGACGGTGCACCAGCCGAAATCCTGGCGCTGCAGGGCGGCTCGCCTTCTAAGGGGCCGTGGTCGCGGCAAGACCACGTTTTTTGCCTGGGCGGAAGCGCAGGTTCAGGAGTTGGCGGAGACCTACCTCGAGCGTCTCATGGATCCATTGAAGGTCCAGGGCAATCCGCTGGATGCCCTTCGGACCCGAGGCTACCAGGGATCTCCCCGAACCGATCTGCCGGACTATCTCAGCGCGATGCAGGCCGCCTACGACGACAGGCATTTGGCCTCCGCTCCCTTTCTGGTATTCAAGTCTCGGGAAGTGACGGAACTGTCTCAGTACCAGAAGATGTTTCCCCAGATGCGTTTCATCCATATCGTCCGCCATCCCTTTTCGAACTACAGCTCACTCAAGCGAACCGACATGGTTGCCAAGCAGAAGCCATTCTGGTTTCAGGGTGGCGACATTCTTCGCACGCAGTTGGAAGATCGGTGGATTCCTCATGTCCGGTTCATCATGGCAGCTCGTCTAGCCGACCCCCAACGGCACCACGTGATCAAGTATGAGGATCTCTGCCAGGAGCCGTCCGAGGTGATCACTGACATCTGTCGGTGGCTGAACGTGGCGCTTCCCTCGGATTTGTTGCTGCAAACCGTGCTTGGCGGAAAGCGGATGACGCAGTTGCCGAGCAACCCGAGTCAGGTCGGAGTGCACACGCCACCACGGGTCATATCCAATATGGCCAACGCGTTCAAGTATGACGAAGTCCTGACCGAACGCGAACGCGCCCTCATTCTGTTCCGAACATATTGTCTCGCGCGGCAGCTCGGCTATTTTGACAAGGAGCCCGCCTCGCTGCCCACGAGGTGGCAGTTGCTTCGAGCCTGGTTTCTGCCCGATCGGTGGGAATGTATGAATACCCATCCGGGGCTGCGTCTTTTCCGAGCGCTTCTCTCCAGACGGCTCTATATCTTTTCGAAGCTGGTCTTGCCCTCTCTCTAGTGCCTTCGGGGGCAAGGCAAACCTGTCGGGCATTGCTCACTGTGAAGTCATCAATGGAGGAAAATGATGGAGGCGGGAAGTTTGCTGACAGCAATGAAAACAGCATTCCGGTGTAGCCATGGCCGATAAAGGTTACGTCCGGCAATATTTCAGCTCGAATGCGACTGAGTGGCTGGCGGCGGCCTACGGGGAAGGCCCCTTGTCCCCGAAGTTCCCAGTAGGCTCCCAGCGGGTTCGAGTGGCCATCGAGCTGGTCGCTGAGCGCTTGACGGGAACAAACGGCCGGATGGTTGATCTGGGTTGCGGCGGAGGGGATCTTTGCCTGGTTGCCGCCCAGATGGGATTTTCGGCGACGGGTGTGGATATCGCGGACGGCATGATCCGGGAATCCAGGCGGAAGGCTGAGAAGCTTCCCGTTGAGGTGAGAGATCGGCTGTCCTTCATCAGCGGCGACATCCTTGACGTCTCCCTCGGCCAGCAGCCGTACGACGTGGCGACCGCTCTGGGCGTGATCGAATATTTGCCGGAGGACGACGGGCTGTTCCGGCGGGCATTCGACCTATTGCGACCCGGCGGAGTGTTTGTGCTGTCCTGCCGGAATCGGCTGTTCAACCTGTTCAGTCTAAACCAGTACACGCTCCACGAAATCAAGGCCCAGCAGGCCGAGGCTTTGCTGGAGGAGGTGCAGGCTCTCGCAGCGGTGCCGGCCCCGCAGACGGCGTTCCGGGATCTGGCCGGGCGGCTTCAAGAAAGGCTCCAGGATCTCGAGGCTGCCCTCGCACTCGACTGCAGCGAGCAAGCGTGTGCCGGTGGCGTCCCGCCGTTTGACAGCCAGAGGAGACAGCATACGCCGCGCCAGTTGGAAATGTCGGCGCGGAAGGCGGGGTTCATCGCCCCGTCCTTCATCGGCGTGCACCCGCATCCCATGGTCGGGGCGCTTGAGCAGGCCTCTCCGCGTTTCTACAACCAACTGGCTGGCGCTTTGGAAGTCTTCGAGCGGCTGCCGGTGGCCCTCCTCTTTAGTTCCGCATTCGTGGCGGCCTTCAGCAAGCCCTGAGAGACTCGTGTGATCACGATCGTCATGTATCACTATGTCCGTGATTTTCGGTGGACGCGCTATCCGAGGATCAAAGGTCTGCCGACCGAACGCTTCGCAGGGCAGTTGGACTACATCCGCCGCCATTATACGGTCTGTGGAACGACACAACTCCTGGCGGCGATGCGCCAGGGGGAGTCCTTGCCGCCAAACCCGTGCGTGTTGACGTTCGACGACGGCTTCATCGATCACTATGTCACCGTCTTTCCGCTGCTCAGGGAGCGAGGACTGGTGGGCAGTTTCTATCCGGTCGGCATGACCGTCGCTGAACACAGAGTGCTGGACGTCCACAAGCTGCACTTCGTGCTGGCGTCGGTCGAGGATCCCGGCACTGTCGCCGCCGCCCTGCGCGAGATACTCAAGACATACCGTGCGCAGTTCGACCTCGCGAGCGACGACGCGCTCTGGGGCAGCTATGCGAAGTCGGGGCGGTACGACGGACCCGAGGTGATGTTTATCAAGGGAGTGTTGCAGCGCGGCCTTCCGGCGAGGGTGCGGTCAGACATCCTCGACAAACTATTCAAGCGCTTCGTGACGGAGGAGGAGGCAGCGTTTGCCCGCGAGCTCTACATGGACGCGGCCCAACTGCGTTGCCTGTTGGCGGGCGGGATGGAGATCGGCGGGCACGGCTATTCTCATTGCTGGCTCGAGCATCTCTCGAAAAGCGAACAGCATGAGGAAATCAGGCGGACGCGGGACTTTTTGGGCACCGTCTTTCAGGAGCCGCTCGTCGATTGGACCATGTGCTACCCCGGGGGAAGCTACAACCAAGACACCATTGCGCTGCTGCGGGAAGGCCACTGCGCGCTGGGCCTGACGACGCGCGTCGGTCTGGTCCATGATCTGGCGAGCCCCTATGAATTGATGCGGCTCGATACCAACGATCTGCCCTGCGATCCAGAAGCCGAGCCTTCTCCCTGGACCGTCCGGGCGAGGCTAGACTCTCCTGCGTTCGGCGCCGCGCCAGCATGAACGCGGCCGCGACAAGGAGTGAGCGGCTGGGTTCATGGCTCGCGCATATGGCGGAACAGGTTCGGCGCTTGGATTGCGCCGTTGTCTTCATGACCATCCGGAGATCAAAGAGTGAGTCAGGCATGTGCTGATGCGGCGTGCCGAAGAACTACAGCATGGCTAACGTTCAGACCGTCCCAATCGGGCCTTACCGCGTCGGCCCCGGCCAGCCGCCGTTCATCGTCGCCGAGGCCTGCATCAATCATGAGGGCCGGTACGACATTGCCGAACGGATGGTCTACGTCGCCCATGCGATGGGAGCGCATGCCATCAAATTCCAAATCCACATCCTCGAAAACGAGATGCTTCGTGACGCTCCACAATCGGCCAATTTCAATGAGCCGCTCTATGAGACGCTGCGAAAGACGAATCTGACAGTCGAGGAGCACCGGCGTCTCAAACGGCTCTGCGAACAATTGGGTATTCTCTATCTGTGCACGCCTTTCAGCCGGAAAGGGGCGGACATTTTAGAGGATCTGGGGGTGGTCGCCTACAAGACCGGATCGGGCGAGCTCACCAATTTGCCGCTTCAAGAACACATCGCCAGCAAGGGCAAGCCGATGATCGTCTCCACCGGCATGTGCACGGCGGACGAAGTCAAGGAAACGGTCGATGCCATCCAGCACATCGGCGCCCCCCTGATTCTGACCCACTGCGTCTCCGCCTATCCCACCCCGTACCATATCGTCAACCTCGGCATGGTGCCCAAGTATGTCAATCGATTTCAGGTGCCCGTGGGCCTCTCCGATCATTCGCGCGGCATTTATACGTCACTGGGCGCCGTTGCGCTAGGTGCCTGTCTGATTGAGAAACACTTTACGCTGGACAAAATGCGCGGGGGGCCGGACAACGTGGTGTCCATCGAGCCAAATGAACTGGCTGAACTCGTCAAAGGCTCGCAAGCCATCTTTCAGGCGCTCGGAGATGAGAAGAGAGTTTTCAAGGAGGAAGAAGAGATTCTGGCCTGGGCCAGGGAGAGTGTTGTGACAGAGACAGTGATCAAAAAGGGTGCCCGCATTACCGAAGCCATGGTGTGGGTGAAGCGGCCGGGGCCGGGCCACGGCGTGGTGCCGGCCAGGGATTTTCGGAAGATCATCGGCAAGGTTGCACGAGTCGACATCCCTAAGGACACACAATTAAAATGGGATCAGGTCGAGTAGGTAGTCACCGATGAGGCACATCGGCGTTGTGACAGGGGGCCGAATGACCTATGGGTATTCGCGTCCTATCATGCGTGGCATAGAGAGCGATCAGGAATTGACTTATTCTTTGATCGTCACCAACCAGCATTTGTTGCCCACGTTTGGCTCCTCCGTTGAGGAAATTGAAAGCGACGGATTGAACATCACCGACCGGATTTACATGGCGCTCGACGGCTACGTGCCCCCCACGATGCCCAAGTCACTCGGCATTTTCCTTCTAGGAGTCACCGATGCCCTGGTGCGTCTCAAGCCTGACATCATGTTAGTGGTCGGTGATCGAGGAGAACATTTCATTGCGGCGCTGGCGGCGGCGCATATGAATATTCCAGTGGCGCACATCCAGGCCGGGGAATTGTCAGGCAATATCGACGGGATGACGCGCCATGCAATCACCCGGTTCGCCCACATCCATTTTGCCTCGAACCAGGACGCAGCGGACCGGCTCCGCAAGATGGGGGAGCAGGAGTTTCGAATTCATCTCACCGGTGCGCCGCAACTCGATGAGCTCATGACAGGCGCATTTGCAAGTCCCGAGGAAGTTGCCAGTGCGTTGAAGTTGGACCTGACGCAACCGGTTATTCTCGTGGTCCAGCATCCGGTAACCGAAGAATTCGGTGAAACAGCTCACCAAATACAAGCGACACTCGAAGCCGCGGTCAGGCTCAAGCTACAAACGATTTTGGTGTTCCCGAACAACGACGCCGGAAGTGAGGACCTCCGGCAAGTAATAGAGCGCTACCGAAAACCGTTTCTCCGAGTGGAACGAAATCTGCCCCGCTACCTCTCTGTCGGGCTCATGAATATCGCGAGTGTGCTTGTGGGCAATTCCAGCAGCGGTTTAATCGAGGCGCCCTGTTTCAAGTTGCCGGCCGTAAATGTCGGTGGTCGACAGCGGGGCAGGGTGCGTGGAAACAATGTCATCGACGTCCCTTATGACAAAGAACAAATTGAGCTAGCCATTAAGGAAGCGCTTTCCGAGGAATTCCGTCGCAAGATGGCTGACAACTGCGAGAACCCTTATTTTGGGGACGGCCGGGTTGCCGACAGAATCATCGACGTGCTTAGGAAGGTTGAGATCAACGAAACACTTCTTAAGAAACAGATTGCCTACTGATAAGCCGCTCATGACAAAACACCTAGCGCTATACATCGTTAAGATGACTGATACGATGCAGACGGCCATGGAGAAAATTACCATCAACAAGCATCGTGCGGTCGTTGTGTTGGATGGCAAGAAAATGGTGGGCATGATCAGCGACGGTGATCTTCGGCGAGCATTCCTCAAGGGAATCCTCCCCATCGCGCCGGTGACGGAGATCATGAACATCAACTGCCGGACCACGACGGAAACGGCCCCCCAGTTACAGGCCGAGATTATCAATCGAGAGCAGGTCACGGTTCTCCCTGTCATCAATGATGAGAACGAGCTCCTGGATGTCGTGCTCGCATATGAGCCGTTCGGTCAGGCGGAGACCGCCGAATGAGCGGCCAGTGGCTCGACGGAGGGCGCCTGAAGCAACGCGTCCGATCATGGTTGCAACGGGCCGGGTTGCTCTCCGTTGTAGGGGCGGTTTGGCGATGGGTGAGAGCCATCGCAGACCCTTCTCTGATCCGACGAGAGCTCGCGACGCGGAAGGAATATCTCGACTTCGAATGTCGCTACGGGGCGGCGCTTCGGTGCAGGCTGAATCAACGGGATCATTCATCGAAGACCGCGTTGGTTGTCAGCGTCGGCTTCCCCAGCGGAGTCAAGGCTGAACTCGGCTTGATCAAGGGCCTCGAGGCCGCCGGATTCGAGATCGTTGCGGTCATGAAGCGCGACCCTTGGCTCATCAAGTACTATCAGTTGGCCGGAGTAAGCCGGCTGATCTTCTGGGAGCAATTCGCGACTTCTTTGCCTACAAATGCGACTGAGAGCGCGTTCGATGCAATCCGATCGTCAGACGATTTGTTGGCCTTCGAATATTTCGGGACTCGCACGGGGCGGTGCATCGCTTCGACGGCTCTGCGAAATCTTCGAGTAGGCTCCCTGGATCTGCAGTCGGCGGAGGTACGCCGCGCGGTGCGCCCATATTTTGTGTCGGGAATGATACATGCGCTGGCCGCTCGTGAGCTCATTCATAAGATCCGCCCCACTGTGGCGATGTTCGTTGATAGAGGCTATACGCCGCAGGGTGAGCTGTTCGATGGCTGTCTATCCGAGGGCGTGGATGTGTTCACATGGAACGCCGCCCACCGGGGAAATCTGCTCATCTTCAAACGCTATACGAGTGAGACCCGCGACGAACATCCGGCCTCCCTCTCGGAGGAATCCTGGGCTCGCGTGCGTGCCATGCCCTGGACCGATGCCCATCGTCGGCATCTGCAGGAGGAGCTGTTCGGCAGCTATGCTCGCGGCGATTGGTACAGCGAAGTCGGAACGCAGTTCAAAACGCGGCTGTTGGACGCTCAGGAGATCAAGAGCAGGCTCCGACTCGACTCAAGCAAGAAGACGGCCGTGATTTTTCCTCACATTTTGTGGGATGGAACTTTTTTCTGGGGCACCGACCTCTTTCGCAGCTATGAAGAATGGTTTCTGGAAACGATACGAGCGGCCATCGCCAACAAAGGCGTCAATTGGATCATTAAGGTGCACCCGGCGAACGTCGTCAAAGATGCGAGGGATGGCATCACGGGCGAGCCGGCCGAAGTGGCCGCGATTCGCAATCACATCGGGGCGCTGCCCGACCACATACGCGTGATCCCCGCGGACAGCGACATCAGCACCTTCTCACTCTTCAGCGTCATGGATTACTGCCTGACCGTCCGAGGCACCATCGGCATTGAAGCGGCCTGCATGGGCATACCTGTGTTGACCGCTGGCACTGGCCGCTACGACCATAAGGGATTTACGATCGATTTTGAGTCGCGGGCGGAATACTTGACGAAGCTAGGCAGCCTGCAAGAGATTCCTCCGCTCCATCCCTCACAGCGGGAATTGGCCGAGCGGTTTGCCTACGCGATCCTTGTCATGCGCACGCTTCCCTTGACCTCCTTTACGCTGGAATACCGGAAAGACGCCACGGCCTCGATCCAGACCCAGATCCATGCCGCAGGACCGGACGATTGGTTAGCTGCTCCCGATTTGAAAGCGTTCGTCGATTGGGTCGCACATCCCGACCGCCTTGATTTTCTCTCTTCTTTGCCTGATCCCGTGCGAGAGGATGCAACATCCGGATCTTTGATGACACCTGCCAGGTGATGTCACGCAAGAGGCGCGACGTCTCCCTTTTTGCAGTACACCCCATGGCGTATGAAAGGGCGAGCCGGTGGCATCGGCCTTCAGACGCAACGAGGATAAGACATGGAACGTGAAAATCTCATCCTACTGGATCCTGCGGAAGCGGCCGATCTAAAGAAAATCGTCCCTAAAAAGATTGCCTTGGTGGCGTCCCCCTGGGTGTTCGACGATGAAGTGGAGTTCCGTTCTCAGCAGTTGGGCCTGGGTTACATCGGGGCCTATGCCGAGCGATTTGGCCATCAAATCGCAGCCTTCGTCGACCCCATGCTGGATGGAGGCTTCAGGATCAAGGTCCCATTAAAGACAAAATATCGCTTGACCAATCGGTTTGGGCATTCAGACGCGGACATCGTCAGACGCATTCCCAAGGACGTCGACATCATCGGTTTGAATGGGCCGTTTACCGATTCCCGCTTGACGGCCTACCCGTTGATTGACGCCATCAAGCGGGCGTTTCCCGATGTCCCACTGGTGGTCGGAGGGGTGTTGGCTACGACGCTGCCTCACCAGGTGCTGAACGAATCGAAGACCGATATCATCGTCAAGGGCGAGGGGGAGATTGCCTTTGCGCGCATCGCAAACGGCGAGCCGTTGGCCCAGATCCCGGGACTTGTCTATCGAGGCCCGGACGGGACCATCCGGGAGTCGTCCGTCCGAAGCGAACAGTTGAAGACGATTGATTCCATCCCGCCGCCGGGCTATCACTTCCGGCCGATGGAGGAGTATGCCGCCTGGTCGCCGAGAGGCGATCAGAGCCAGAGGACGCTGTCACTGATCTCGTCTCGAGGGTGCCCATTTACATGTGAATTCTGTTCGATCCCGGAGAAGGGCCAGCGGTGGCGCCCTTTCACGCCTGAGCGGATTGTCGGGGAAATCGACATGTGCATTGACCGGTACGGCGTCAATCACATCGAGTTCGAAGATGACAATTTTACCTTGGTGGAAGGCCGCGCGATCCCAATCCTGCGCCACTTGGCGGATCTGAGAAAGAAGGGAGTCCCTCTGTCCTGCTCATTCCCAAATGGCATCATGATAGACAAGATGTCTCGCGACCTTGCCTTTTTGATGGCTGAGGCCGGAACGGACATTGCCTATTTGCCGGTGGAGTGCGGGGATACGCGCGTACTCGTGGCGATGGACAAGCCCAGCGCGACCGAGCATTTGGAGAAGACGCTGGAGATTGCCCGCCATTGTGTGGAGGCAGGCTTGCTCGTTAGTGCTTTCTTCATCGTGGCCTATCCGGGGGGCGTCGTGCCGCATAAGAAATACCTTCAACCGGAATATGATCGGCACGTGATCCAGGAAAACGGGCAGGTGTTTATGAAAGGGGAGGATGAGGAAAGCTTCGAGACCACCATGAAGTTCTGCAGGACCCTACAAGGGCTCGGGGTCCAAGGTATCACCCCCTTGATCGCGACGCCATATCCGGGTACGGAGCTGTATGAAGTCTGTGAAAAATTCGATTGGCTCAGATTCAAGGACGGCAAGGATGTCATGACCACTGTATCGTATGCGCACATGAAACCCCAGTATGTACAAATCGAAACGCCCTACTGTTCTGCCTCCCGGGCCTATGAGCGGTGGAGGGAAATGACGGATGTATTCCAGTCCTTTCACAACATTCGCCGCTTTTCCGGCGATGATCATCTCGTCCCGACCCAAGAGGTCGCCAAGCGGGAAACGTCGGCGACATGACGCAGCCGGGGACCTGATACGGGCGGCTGCGATGCCATGGATACCGACCCTGCCATGCTCCGTCTGCTTGCCGTCATCCCCGCACGCGGGGGCTCCAAGGGTATTCCGCGCAAGAATGTGAAGGAGTTCCTTGGCCGGCCGTTGCTGGCCTGGACGGTGGATGTCGCGAAAGCCAGCAAAGTATTCGAGCGGGTCATCGTGAGCACCGACGATCAAGATATTGCGGCAATTGGTCGAGCCTGCGGCGCCGAAGTGCCCTTTCTCCGTCCGGGATATCTGGCGGAAGATACCGCGCCGACCGCACCCGTCATCCATCACGCTGTGGACTGGCTACATCGCAAGGAACAGTGGCTCCCGGACTTCGTCATGGTGTTGGAGCCCACGTCGCCGTCCAGGCGGATTTTTCACCTCCAGGCAGCGGCACGTCTCCTTCGCGACAGCGGCGCCGACTCGCTGGCCAGCGTCTCGACGTTGCCACACCATTATCATCCGGCCAAGGCGTTGCGGCTGCATTCGGACGGAGGCTTGACGGGAGTGGACGGCACGCCCGTGCGGGAGATGCGCTATCGCAGGCAGGACCTTCCGGACCTGTATGCGTTCAACGGCCTCATCTTCGCCGCAAAGACCTCGCTCTTATTCGAATCGCCGCCGGCCTTGTGGGGAAAGCGCGTGATCGGGTACGTGACCGCCCCGCAGTACAGCATCGACATTGACATGCCCGAGGACTGGGTGACGGCTGAAGCCCGGATGGAGGCCATCCTTGCCGAGGAAACCGCTCAATGACTATGGATTTGCGATTTGGAAATATTGTGATCAGTGATTCGGCGCCGGTGGTCGTGATCGCCGAAGCTGCATGCGAGCATCGGGGAGATCTCGATGAGGCCAGGCGGCTCGTCGACCTGGCGAAGGAGGCCGGCGCGGACATCGTAAAATTTCAGTTGCACCTCCCCGAAGAGGAGATGATTCAGAACAGCATCCGGTTTTGGGCGGGAAGCATGGACGAAGTCCTGGCGCGCGTGAATCTCCCGGCGAAGGATCATGAAGTCTTGATGCGGCATTGCCAGACCGTGGGGATCCAATACCTGTGCACGCCGTTCTGTGCGAAGGCCGCCGACATCCTCGATGAGTTGGGACTCGAGGCCTTCAAAACAGGCTCCGGTGAAATGACCAACATCCCCATGCTCCGCCACATCGCGCGCAAGAAAAAGCCGATGATCGTCTCGACCGGGATGGCGAATGTCGATGAGATCCAGGAGACCGTGGATGCACTCAGGAAGGAGGAGGCGGCATTTATGCTGATGAATTGTACGTCCGCCTATCCTCCTCGCGCCGAAGAGGTGAAGCTCGGATTCATTCCTGTGATGAGGCAGATGTTCGGCACCCTGGTGGGCTACTCGGACCATGCCACGGACATGTGGGCCGTGCTCGGTGCGGTGGCGATGGGGGCCAAGGTAATCGAGAAGCATTTTACACCTGATCGGGCGCTCAAAGGGCCCGATCACTTCATCTCCCTTGAGCCCAAGGAATTTCGCGCCATGGTGGGCGCAATTCGCAACCTGGAGTCTGCTCTTGGGGCGGACAAGAAGGTTCATCCCGGCGAAGAGGAAGTTCGGCGCTGGGCGCACCATTCGGTCGTGACGCTGTGCGAGATCCGCGCCGGTGTCCAAATCGCACCGTCCATGGTCGGGGTCAAGCGTCCGGGGTGGGGAGTGCCGGCCAAGCACCTGGAAGACTTTTACGGTCGCATCGCCGTTCGCGATATTGCCGCCAACTCGTTGCTCGGATGGGAGGACGTTAGGGGGGGGGCCGCATGAGGCGGATCGCGCTCATCACCGGCTCTCGGGGCGAATACGGGTACATAAGGCCCATTCTCCAGGAAATCCAGAAGCGCGACGGCCTGGAATATCAGCTCATCGTAGCCAATCTCCATCTGTTGTCCGATTTCGGCCGTAGCGTACAGGAGATCGAGCGAGATGGATTTACGATTACCGATCGGATTTATATGGCGCTTGATGGGTACACCACGGCCACAATGAGCAAGTCTTTAGGCGTATTTCTTATGAGCGTCACCGATTCATTCCTGCGCCTGCAGCCCGATATCGTACTGCTGGCCGGCGATCGCGGCGAACAGCTCATGGCGGCGCTGGCCGCCGCGCACATGAATATTCCGGTGGCGCACATCCAAGCGGGTGAGCTTTCCGGCAATATCGATGGGATGACGCGCCATGCGATCACCCGTTTTGCGCACCTTCATTTTGCGTCGGGCCCTGACGCCGCCGAACGCCTTCGTCGCATGGGCGAGCAGGAGTTTCGCATTTACATGACGGGCGCCCCGCAGCTCGATGATCTGCTGAATGGCCATCGTGTTGAGCCAGAGGAGATTGCCCGTCTCTTCGGGGTGGACCTGACAAAACCATTGATCTTGTTGATGCAGCATCCTGTGACGGAAGAATACGATGACGTGATGATCCAGGTGCAAGAGACGCTGGAGGCGGTGTGTTCGCTGGAGATGCAGACCATATCCATCTTTCCGAACAATGATGCCGGGAATATGCAGGTAAGGAGGCTGATGGAACGATATCGGCGTCCTTTCATCCGGATCGAACGGAATGTGCCCCGCCCTGTTTATGCCGGATTGATGAGCGTCGCCAGCGTTATTGTGGGCAATTCGAGCAGCGCGTTGATCGAAGCCCCCTGTTTTAAGCTTCCGGCAGTCAACATTGGAAACCGTCAGCGGGGACGTCAACGCGGAAACAACGTCATCGATGTTCCCTGCGAACGCGGCATGATTGGCGAAGCGATCAAAAAGGCGATGTCCGAGGCTTTCCGCAAGCAATTAAACGGTTCAAGCGCCAATCCCTATGTGAGCGACGGGCAGGTGTCATGCCGCATCGTCGACATACTTTGCAAGCTGGAAGTGAACGAGCAGTTGCTCAAGAAGCAGATCTCATACTAAAGGTGAGCGCGTTGAGCCATTACAATGACTATATCGTGTCCCCAACGGACAGCATCACGGCTTCCATGAAAAAGATTTCCAGGAACAAGCACCGCGTCGTTATTGTGGTGGATCAGGGCAAGGTCATTGGGACGGTCAGCGACGGGGACATTCGACGCGCGTTTCTGGACAACGTGCTCGCCATTGCTCCCGTCGAAAAGATCATGAACATCAATTGCCGGACCACCACCGTTCGGGAACCGCAGAAGCTGCGGGAAATCATTGTGAGGGAGAAGGTAACGGTCCTGCCGGTCGTCAATGACATGAACGAGCTGGTGGATGTGTTCGTGGCTGACGAGCCGTTGGCCTCAAACCGATGAAACGAATCGCGAACCGGGAGGCGATTGGATGATGGACGCTTGCAAGGAACGGGGGTTCTGCGTCTGGCTTACCGGCCTCAGCGCGGCCGGCAAATCCACCATCGCGCAGGCCCTTGCGAAGCTCGTGCTCGATCAAGGGCGTCAGGTGACCATTCTGGATGGGGATGTGGTCCGGAGGCATCTCTCCAAGGGCTTGGGATTCAGCCGGGAAGACCGGGACATCAACGTTCGGCGGATCGGGTTTGTCGCTTCGGAGATCGTCCGGCACAGGGGAGTCGTCATTTGCGCCGTGATCAGTCCGTACCAGGAGGCGCGAAACGACTGCCGGAATATGGTCGGTTCCGACCGGTTCGTCCTGGCCTTCGTGGATACGCCGATTACCGTGTGCGAGCAACGGGATCCCAAGGGCCTGTACGGGCGGGCGCGTCGCGGGGAGATCACGGGCTTCACAGGCATTGACGACCCTTACGAGGCACCCGAGGACGCCGAGATTGTCTTGACAACCACGGATTGCTCCCCTGAAGAGAACGCCAGAAAAGTCACCGAGTATCTTGTGAAGCACGACCTTCTGTGAGATCCTCTGGTTCCTTCCATGAGTGACATCGCCATCCGAACGTCCGGGCTGGGCAAGCGCTATCGGATCGGCATGCGGCGGCGCTACGGAAGTCTGCGGGACGTGATTGCGGGGAAGTTTCGCGGCCTTCGGGGTGTCGGTTCGGGACGCCGGCCCACCGGACGCTTCGACGGGGACACGTTCTGGGCGTTGCGAGATGTCTCGCTCGAAGTGCGGCACGGTGAGGTCATCGGGGTTATCGGCCCCAATGGAGCGGGCAAGACCACGCTCCTCAAGATTCTGTCGCGCATCACGGAGCCGACTGAAGGGGAGGCCGAGATCCACGGACGGATGGGCTCGCTTCTGGAGGTGGGGACCGGATTTCATCCCGAGATGTCGGGCCGA
>SXGT01336933.1_pt1 | contig 14901 bp, 7 predicted proteins | sample 3176221 | NCBI WGS metagenome assembly SXGT01 (sample SAMN11356862, study PRJNA531348) | freshwater metagenome | isolation source: freshwater sample F1-120 | place: China: Fuxian Lake, Yuxi | collected 2017-12-25
AGAGGAGGGTCGAGAGGAGGGTCGAGAGGAGGGTCGAGAGGAGGGTCGAGAGGAGCTCCGCCTCGCCCTCCACGACATCCTCGGTGCGCGAGGTCTCCCCCTCTCGGAGAGCCAACGATCACGAATTGATGCGTGCAAGGACATCGCCACGCTCCGAACGTGGATCACGCGGGCCGCGACCGCGAGGACGGGCGCCGAGGTGCTGGAGTCCTGAGCAGACGGCAGTTACGGCCGTGGCAAGACCTTCACCACCCCGTACGCGTCCGGCCACCCCACCCCCGTGTAACCCGCCTCCTCCGCGGCGTGGAAGGTGAAGTACGGCTCCCTCAGGTGGTTCCGCGCGAGCACCACCAGGTCCGCGCGGCCGGCCGCGAGGATCGTGTTCACCTGGTCGGCGGTCGAGATGTTCCCGACCGCCATCGTCGGGATCCCCACCTCGTTGCGGATCGCGTCCGCGAACGGCGTCTGGTACATCCGCCCGTAGAACGGGGGGCGCGAGGTGGGGGTCGTCTGGCCCGTGGACACGTCGACGATGTCGCAGCCGTGGTCCCGGAGCGCGCGCGCGATCGCGAGCATGTCGGCCTCGGAGAGCCCATCGTCGACCCAGTCGGTCGCGGAGATCCTCGCGCTCATCGGCCGGTCCTCGGGCCACACGGCGCGGACCGCGTCGAAGACCTCCAGGGGATACCGGAGGCGGTTCTCGATCGACCCGCCGTGCTCGTCGGTCCTCGCGTTGGTGAGCGGCGAGAGGAACGACGCGAGCAGGTAGCCAAGCGCCATGTGGATCTCGAGCAGGTCGAAGCCGGCCTCGAGCGCCATGGCCGCCGCCCTCGCGTAGTCCGCCTTCACGAGGTCCATGTCGGCGCGGTCCATCGCCTTCGGCACCTGGTTCGCCGGCGCGTACGCGAGGGCCGAGGCCGACAGCAGTGGCCAGTTCCCCTCGGGGAGCGGCTCGTCCATGCCCTCCCACATCAGCCGCGTCGAGCCCTTTCGGCCCGCGTGCCCGAGCTGCACCCCGATCTTCGCCCGCGAGCGCGCGTGGACGAAGTCGACGATGCGGCGCCACGCGGGCACGTGCTCCGTGAGGTACATCCCCGTGCAGCCTGGCGTGATGCGCGCGAGCCGCGACACGTTCGTCATCTCCGTCATCACCAGGCCGGCGCCGCCGATCGCGCGGGTGCCGAGGTGCACGAGGTGGAAGTCGTCGGGGGTGCCGTCGCGTGCAGAATACATGCACATCGGGGACACCACGACGCGGTTCTCGAGGCGCATGCCACGGAGAGCGAACGGCGTGAACATCGGTGGCGGCGGCCGGGGGGTCCGGTCGTCCGGGCGCGGGGCGTGCACGTCGTCGGCGAAGCGCGCCGCCACGGCGTCCACGTAGCCTGGGTCGCGCAGCCGGAGGTTGTCGTACCCGATCTTCTTCGATCGGGTGAGCAGGCGGAACGAGAACTTCAGGGGATCGAACGCCTTGTAGCGGCTCGTGTGCTCGAAGAAGGAGAGGCTGTCCTGGGCGGCCGCCTGCGTCTTCTCGACGACCAGGCGGCGCTCCGCCTCGTAAGCGGCGAGCGCGCGGGCGACGTCGTGGGGCTCCCGTGAGAGCGCCCTCGCGAGCGCGATGGAGTCCTCCATGGCGAGCGTGGTGCCGGAGCCGATGGAGAAGTGCGCCGTGTGCACCGCGTCGCCGAGCAAGACCACGTTCTCGTGGCTCCACCGCTTGCAGCGCATCGTCCCGAAGTTGAGCCACGAGGAGCGGTTCCCGAGGAGCGGCTTCCCGTCGAGGTGCCGTGCGAAGAGGCGCTCGAGGAAGCTCGTCTGCTCGGCCTCGGGGAGCGTGTCGAGCCGCGCGCGGCGCCACGTGGCCGGATCGGTCTCGACGATGAACGTGCTCGTGTCGCGATCGAACCTGTACGCGTGGACCTGGAACAGACCGGACCCCTCGGCCTCCTCGAAGAGGAACGTGAACGCGTCGAACACGCGGTGGGTCCCGAGCCAGATGTACTTCGACCGCCGGACGTCGAGCGAGGGCTCGAAGTGCTCCGCGAGGTGGCCGCGGAGCCTGCTGTTGAGGCCGTCGCACGCGACCACGAGATCGTTCTCCCGCATCAGGCGCGGGAGCTCCGACGGCTCGACCTCGACCCCGTACCGGAGCACGACGCCGAGGCCCTCCGCGCGGCGCCGGAGGATCTCCAGGAGCTCGCGGCGCGCGATGCCCGAGAAGCCGTGGCCGCCCGAGCGCGTCCACGTGCCCTGGTACCAGATGTCGATCGCGTCCCAGTGCGCGAAGCTCCTCGCGATCTCCGCCTTGGTGGGGGGATCGTTCTCCTCCAGGTAGTCGAGCGTCTCGTCCGAGAAGACGACGCCCCAGCCGAACGTCACGCCGGGCGGGTTGCGCTCGAGGATGGTGACCTCGCACGACGGATCCTGCTTCTTGAGGAGGATGCCGAGATAGAGACCTCCCGGGCCGCCGCCCACGCACACGACTCTCATGGGCGCCGACCTTACACCCGCGCCCGGGCGACTTCAGCCCCGAAGGGGCACGAAGAACCTGCGCGGGGTCACGCCGCCCAGCCGTAGTCGCGGCGGCTCCTGCGCTCGCGCTCCGGGGCCAGGACGGCCTCGCGCCATGCGGGGTTGTCGACGTACCAGTCGATCGTGTGCGCGAGGCCCGCGGTGATCGTGACGCGCGGGCGGAACCCCACCGACAGGCGCGCGTCCTGCGCACGGGAGGGGACGGGGGGCGGCGTGGCGGGTCCGCTCTCGACGCGGACGAGATCTCGTCCGGACCCCGCGGGCCAGCCGAGGCGCGACTCGACGCGGTCGGCGATCGTGCGGATCACATCCAGCGTCGCGCGCCGAGCCGCCCCGCGCAGGCCGAGGATGTCCCCGGGAGCGCCGCGACGGAGGGCGAGGAAGAGCCCCCGGGCGAGGTCGTCCACGAAGAGGAAGTCGCGCGCGCCGAGCGCCGCACGGGGGACCGCGATCGCGCGACCGTCGAGCGCGGCCAGGATCGCGGAAGGGACGATCGGGCCGGGGACCTGGCGCGGGCCATACGTCGTGGCCGCGCGGACGGCGACGACGGGCAGGCCGTGGGCGTTCCACCACGATCTCGCCATCGTCTCGGCGGCGACCCGCGAGGCCGCGTACGGGGAGGCGTGCGCCTCGGCGGGGGAGACGTGCACGAACCTCCGGTCGCCGAGACCTCGCCGCCACGCGTGGAGCGCGGCGTCGAGGACCGTCACGGTCCCGAGGACGTTCGTTCGCACGCATGGACCGGCGCCGGCACGCGGGTCGACGCGGCCGTCCGCGAGGTGGATGACGGCGTCGATCGCGTGGCCGGCGAACACGGCGGCCACGAGGCGCGGGTCGGTCACGTCCCCGCGCACGATCTCGATGCGCGGATCGGCCGTGGCGCCCGCGAGGCTCGCCTCCTGGCCGGCGTGCGTGAACGCGTCGAGGACGACGACGCGCTCGAGGCCCTGCGCGTCGAGGGATCGCGACAGCCAGTGCACGAGGTTCGATCCGACGAAGCCGCCGCCGCCCGTCACGAGCAGCCTTCGCGGGGAGATCTCAGCCGGCACGAGCAACCTCCGCCGAGATGCGCGGGATCGCGCGCTCGAGGTACGCCCGGTACGGGCACGCGGGCATCGCCCTCAGGTGCCGCTCGAGCGCCTCCGGCGAGATCCGCCCCATGCGAAGGGCGGCCTCCTCCGGGCAGCCGACCTTCACGCCGAGCGAGCGCTCGATCCGAGCCACGTAGGCGGACGCCTCGTACAGCGACGCCGCCGTGCCCGTGTCGATCCAGGCCATCTGGCGCGGGAGCTTCCGCGCCGACAGCTCGCCGGCCTCGAGGTACGCCTGATGGAGCGCGGAGATCTCGAGCTCGCCGCGATCCGACGGTTCGAGGTCGCGCGCGAACGAGACGACGCGTGCATCATACACATACAGCCCCGGGATCGCCCACGAGCTCCGGGGCATGCGCGGCTTCTCCGCGATGGATCGCACGGCGCCGGATGCGCTGAAGGTGACGACGCCGAAGCGCGACGGGTCGGGCACCTCCTGCGCGAAGATGGTCGCGCCCGACACCGACGCGAGCGCGTCGCGCAGGAACCCGAAGTCGCCCCAGAAGAGGTTGTCCCCGAGGATGAGGGCCACCGGCTCGTCGCCGACGAAGTCCGCGCCGACCAGGAACGCGTCGGCGATGCCACGAGGCGCCGTCTGCACCGCGTACGTGAGGCGCACGCCGAAGCGCGAGCCGTCGCCGAGGAGCCGCTCGTACACGTCGCGTTCGTCGGGGCGCGTCACCACGAGGATCTCGCTCACGCCGCCGTAGAGGAGCGTCGTGAGGGGGTAGTAGACGAGCGGCTTGTCGTAGACGGGGAGGAGCTGCTTGTTCAGGTGCGCGGTCATCGGGTACAGGCGCGACCCGGTTCCTCCCGCGAGGAGGATCGCCCGGGTGGCGGGCTCGCGACGACGTCCGGCGAAGCGGATGCCGCTCGGATGATGCGTGGACATGTGCCCGGGTTGTGCACCCTCCATGCCGGGCGCGTCCGGCGACGCGACCCTCGTCCTTCCCGGCGTCCCATCGCGTCCGGGAGGGAGTGCCCCCACACCCCTTGACGCGGACCGTCAAGCCGCCGACAACTCCTCGGGTGAAATTGGCCCGAGCCCTCCTCGCGATCGCAGGCATCGTCCTCCTCCTCGTCGCGCCCGCCGTCGCGGCCCCGGACGCGCCCACCTTCGATCGGCTCGCGACCCTGCGCCGGCTCGCCGACGACGTCCGCACCGAGCGCGCCCCCTTCGCGCACCTCGCGCTCCGGCGCATCTGGTCCGAGTGGGACCACGGCGATCCCTCCGCCGTCGAGGAGGCGCTCCGCTCGGCCGCGGTCGACCCGCGCGTGGAGCCCCACGTGCGCGTCTACGCGGGCGTGCTCGAGGCGTACGCGCGCCGGCGCCGTGGAGATCTCGACGGATCGAAGGCCCGCATCCGCGGGCTCGGGTTCGTCGGCAAGTGGGCCGTCGTAGGGCCGTTCGACAACGAGGGCAAGGCAGGTCACGCGCGATCGTTCGGGCCCGAGGACGACCGCGAGGAGCCGCTCTCCTTCGGGAGGACGTACGACGGCAAGGAGCGCCACGTGAAGTGGCGCGTCGCGCCGGACGGCGGGGCCTACGGTTGGGTGAACCTCGGGGCTCGCATGCGACCCAGCCAGAAGATCTGCGCGTACGCGACGACCTTCGTGCACGACACGCGCGCGCGACCGACGGCGCGCCCGCTCTCCCTCTGGGTGGCGGCGGCGGGCGCCGTGCGCGTGTACTGGAACGGGCAGGAGGTCCTGCGCGACGACCGGTACCGGAACCTCGACCTCGATCGCGCGAGCGCGGGCGTCGTGCTCCGCGAGGGCTACAACCGCCTGCTCGTCAAGGTGTGCGGCGACGACGACGACCCGATGTTCACGCTCCGCGTGGGCGCCGAGGACGGCGGCGTCGCGACCGACGTCGAGGCCGTGATGGACGCGGCGCACGCAGGGTCGGCCGCGGCGCTCCGCTTCAAGAAGGGCGACGCTCCCCTCCGCGGCCCCCGCGTGCCCGAGGGGCCGCTCGCGCAGTTCGAGCGGCTCGCGAAGTCGGGCGATCCACGGAGCCTCGAGGCCTACGCGCGCTTCCTCGTGCTGACCGAGGCCGACGATCCCGCCGAGAACAAGGCTCGAGAGCTCGCCGGTCGCGCCGCGCAGGCCCGGCCGACGCCGCTCGGGCTGCTCCTCGCGGGGGACCTGGCCGAGAGCCGCAACCAGCGGGCGCCGTGGATCGATCGCGCGGAGGATCTCGCTCGCCGCGAAGGGACGCCCGACGACGTCAAGGTCAAGGTCCTCCTCGCACGCGCCGCGCACGCGCGAGGGGGCGCGAATTTCCGCGACGCGGTGCCCTTCTACGATCGCGTGCTGGCGCTCGACCCCGGCAACGTGGCGGCCACGCTCGCGCGCTTCGAGCTCTACCTGGAGGCGGGCCTCCGCGAGACGGCGCTGGCCTTCCTGGAGCGCGGGGTCGCGGGCCGCCCGCGGAGCGTCGCGCTCCTGCGCGCGTACGCGGCGGCCCTCCGCGAGACGGACCGCACGACGGAGGCCGCGGAGATCGAGGAGCGCTACATCTCGCTCCGCTTCGACGACCCGACCCTGCTGCGCGACAAGATCGCGCTCGCGCTCGCGCGGCGGGACGCGGCCGCCGCCGATCGGTGGGCGCAGCGCCTGGTGGACATGGGGCCGGACAGCGCGAGCTTCTTGCAGACGGCCGCCCAAGCGTACGTATCGCTCGGCGACCGGGCCAAGGGGATCGCGTACTACAGGCGCGCGCTCGATCTCTCCCCCGAGGACACGGACACGATGCGCGCCCTGGCGAGCGTGTACGCGGTCGGCGGTCAGAGGGACGATCAGCTCCGCCTCCTTCGCCGTGTGCTCGAGGTCCAGCCGCAGAACAAGGACGTCCGCGAGTACGTCGCGCACGCCGAGCCCGCGAAGCCCCGCCCCGACGAGTCCTACGCCGTCCCCAAGGAGGAGTTCCTGAAGGGCCGGGACCTCCCCGCGAAGGGCCAGAACCGCCGGACGCTCGTCGATCTCCAGGTGACCACGGTGTTCCCGAACGGCCTCGCCAGCCGGTTCCACCAGGTGGTCTTCCAGCCGCTCACCGACGCCGCCGCCGCGCAGGGTCGCGAGTACGCGTTCGGCTTCGAGTCCGACACCGAGACCGTGCAGGTGCGCGGCGCCCGCGTCCACCGCAAGGCCGGCGGGATCGACGAGGCCGTCGAGACCGGCGACGGCCCCGCCGACAACCCGTCGATGGTGATGTACACGAGCGCGCGTGTATTCTACATGCACTTTCCGCGGCTCTTCCCCGGCGACGTCGTCGAGGTGCTCTACCGCGTCGAGGATGTCGCGCCGCGCAACGCGTTCGCGGACTACTTCGGCGAGGTCGTCTACATGCAGGCGCACGAGCCGGTCGCGCGCGCCGAGTACGTGCTCATCACGCCGAAGAGCCGGAACTTCTTCTTCAACAGGCCCAACGTGCCGAGCCTCTCGCACACGGTCGAGGAGAAGGGCGCCGACCGGGTGTACCGCTGGGTCGCGCTCGACCTCGCGGCGGTCCTGCCCGAGGCCGGCGAGCCGCCCGCGTCCGAGATCCTCGGCCACGTCCATGTCTCGACGTACCGGTCGTGGGAGGAGATGGGCAAGTGGTACTGGGGCCTGGTCAAGGACCAGTTCGTGGCCGACGACGAGGTGAAGCGGCGCGTCGCGGAGATCACGAAGGGGCGGACGGACGATCGCGCCAGGGTCCGCGCGGTGTACGACTTCGTCGTGCAGCGCACGCGGTACGTGGCGCTCGAATTCGGCATCCACGGGTTCAAGCCGTACCGGTGCGCGCAGATCTTCGCGCGAGGCTTCGGCGACTGCAAGGACAAGGCGACGCTGATCGTGACCATGCTCAAGGAGCTCGGCATCCAGGCGACCATCGTGATCGTCCGCACGGGCAACCGCGGCGATTTCGAGACGGAGCCGGCGAGCCTCGCGCCGTTCGATCACGCTATCGCCTACGTGCCCTCGCTCGACCTCTACCTGGACGGCACCGCCGAGTACACCGGCTCGACCGAGCTGCCCGCGATGGACCGCGGCGCGCTCGCGCTCCAGATCAACGAGGGCGCTCCGAAGCTCGTGCGCCTGCCGGACGCGCCGGCGTCGGAGACCGTCGTGTCGCGGAGGATCGAGGCGATCCTCTCGCCCGACGGCGCCGCGCAGATGGACTGGCGCGCGGACGTCACGGGCGCGAGCGCGAGCGCGTGGCGGCAGCGGTACCACGCGGACGCGACGCGCCGCCCTCGCGTGCAGGAGGACATCGCGGGCGACTACCCGGGCTTCGAGCTCTCTCTCGTCGAGGCGAACGACCTCGAGGACGTGGAGCAGCCCGTCAGGCTGCGGGCGAGGGGCAAGGCGGCGCGCCTGGCGCGCAAGGAGGGAGACACGTTCGCGCTCCCCGTGGGCCCGAAGGAGTACCTGGTACGCGAGTACGCCGCGCTGTCTTCGCGCAAGCGGGACATCCGCCTCGCGGTGCAGAACACACACGAGACAGAGTGGTCCGTCGGGCTCCCCGCAGGCGCGAAGGTGACGTCGCTGCCTCGCGCGCAGGAGGGGACGTCGCCGTTCGGGAGCTACCGCGTCGAGGTGGACGGCGCCGGCCCCAAGGTCCGCGTGAAGACGACGATCGCGATGACGAAGACCCGGATCCTGGCGAACGAGTACCCCGCGTTCCGGGCCTTCTGCGAGTCAGCCGACCGAGCGCTCGGCCAGCGCCTCGTGTACACGGTGGGCCGATGAAGGCGCGCGCCCTCCTCCTTTCGGCCCTCTCGCTCCTCGCCGCGTGCGGCGGCTCGGCGCCGTCCGCCCGCGGGCCCGCCGCCCTCGCGGATCTCCGCGCCGAGGCGAAGGACGCCTCCGACAAGGAGGTCGTCGGTCGGTGGGCGCTCGCCGAGCTGTTCACGCCCGGCGGGACCGCCGAGGCCGCCGAGCGCGCACGGCGGCGCCTCGGAGACTCCGGCGGCGGGCTCTACGCGGCGACGGCGCGCGGGATCCACGACGACCTCCACGGGCGGCCCCGATCCGCCGCCGACGCGTTCGTCGCGGCGGCGGACGCCGCCTCTCGCTCGACCGATCCGGACGCGCCCCTCTACGGGTGGTACGCGACCCACCAGATCCTCGCGCTGCGCGGATCGGTGCGGGGCCTGTACGATCGGCACAAGGACACGGTGGCGCGCCTCGTCGCGCGGCCGGGCAACCTCGGCTGGCGCGCCGTGGCCGAGCTCGTGGAGTGGAGCGCGGTCGAGGCGTTCGATCGCGCCGAGGCGGGCGGCGCGGAGCAGGAGGTCGAGAAGCGCTTCGGCTGCACGCGCGCGATCCGCATCGCGGGACCCTTCGGCAGCGGCGCCGCGCGCGATCGTCGAGAGAGCTTCCCCGCGGAGACGTCACCCTGGCTCCCCGTCTGGCCCGCCCATCCGAGGCGGGGGACCGAGCCCCGCGTGCTGCGCACGGAGAAGCACCGCTGCCTCGTCGCCGCCACGGAGAAGACGGCGGACGGGGTCTTCTACGCCGAGACGTGGGTCACGACGCCCGCGACGCGCGACGTGATCGTGGCCGCGCAGGGCTCGGTGGCGCTGTGGGTCGACGACGTGCCCGTGGTCTCGCGCGATCTCCGCTCCTTCGGGGTCTGGCACAGGTTCGGCGGCGCCGTCCGCCTCGGCGCCGGCCGACACCGCGTCCTCGTGCGCCTCATGGGCGACTCCACGTCGGTCCGGATCCTGAACCTCGACGGCACCGCGTCCGGGCTCGCCACCGACGCGAACGGCGCGGCGCCTTACGGCATCGCCCGCGCGGAGGTGCTCCCCGATCCGAACGCCCTCTCCCGCGTGCTCGAGGCGCGGACGCCGCCCTCCCCGACCGTCGCGGCGATCGCCTCGCGCGTGGCCCACGGCGAGTCGATGGACGACGTCGCGAGCTGGCTCGTCGAGCCGCTCGTCACCCCCGCCGACGCGGCCCCGGGCGCCCTCGACTTCGCGGCGAGGTACGCCGAGCAGGACCCCATTCTGACCGACGAGTCACGAAGGAGGATCACGAAGGAGCTCCACACCCGTGCGGCGAAGGCCGACCCCCACCTGTGGCTCTCCCGGGCGTGGTTGACCCTGGAGCAGGGCGATCAGCGCGGCCTGGTCGACGTGGTCGAGCCGATGCGCGCGCTCGCGGCCCAGTTCGACGGCACGCCCGACGTGGGGCTCCAGCTCGCGCGCGTGTACGGCAAGCTCGGCTGGCGTGCCGAGCGCCTGCGGACGCTCGCCGACGTCTCGACACGCTTCCCCGACCACGTCCCCGCGCTGCTCGGCTACCTCGCGGCGCTCGAGGAGGACGGGGCCCTCGCGGACGCGGACGTGGTGGCCGCCCGCGTCGCGAAGCTCGATCCGAACGCCGAGATCGCCCTCGATCGCGCGCTCGCCCGCCGCGACTGGAAGGCCGCGATCGCCGAGCTCGAGCGCATCGGCAAGCGCCGCCCCGAGCGCAAGGACATCGCGCAGCGGGTCGCCGGCGTGCTCCTCCGCGCGGGGAACCCACAAGCGGCGGCCGACCAGCTCGCGCGATCCCTCGCGCGGAACCCGGAGGACGCGGGCGCGCGGTTCCGCCTCGCGGACATGGCCTTCGCCGGGGGCGACGCGACCGCCCTCCGCCGGGCCCTGGCCGAGACGATCCAGCAAGGGGGCAAGGGCACGGAGCTGCGCGAGGCGGTCGAGCTCCTCGAGGGCGCGAGCTTCCTCGAACCGTACCGCATCGACGGCAGGAAGATCATCGGCGAGTTCGAGGCGTGGGAACGGCGCGGAAAGCACATGAGCGGCACCGCCGCGCGCGTCCTCGACTACGCTGTGACGTGGATCCACCCGGACGGATCGAGCGAGATGCTCGAGCACGAGATCCTGAAGATCCAGTCGCAGGAGGCCATCGGCAAGGAGGCCGAGCAGAAGCCGCCGGACGGCCTCGTGCTCCGCTTCCGCGTCGTGAAGAAGGACGGCGCCGTCCTCGAGCCGGAGGCTGTGGCCGGCAAGCCGACCCGCACGATGCCGCACCTCGAGGTCGGCGATTACATCGAGATCGAGCACATCACCGCGTCGGGCAGCGAAGGCGGGCGCGGCCGCCGGTACCAGGGGCCTCACTGGTTCTTCCGCGAGGCCGACAAGGGCTACTGGCGGAGCGAGTTCGTCGCCCTCACGCCGAGGGACCGCGCCGTCGAGATCGAGACCCGCGGCCCCGTCCCCGCGCCCACCGTGTCCGAGCGAGGTCTGTTCGTCGAGCGACGCTGGCGCGTCGACGAGTCACCGCCTGCCCCCGAGGAGCCCGACAGCGCCCCGCCCGGCGAGTTCCTGCCGAGCGTGCGCGTCGGTTGGGGCGTGACGCTCGACGAGGCGCTGGCGCGCTTCGTCGACGCGACGAGCGACGAGATCCCGCTGGATCCGCGCCTCGTGCGGCGCGCGGCAGAGATCGCCGGCGGCGCGACGGGCAGGGACGAGCGCGCGCGCCGTGCGTACGAGTTCGTGACGACCCAGATCGAGGACGGCCCCGAGGGCGACGGCCGAAAAGTGCTGACCGGCCGGTCAGGGTCGCGCCAGGCGGCCTTCTACCACCTCCTCCGGCTCCTCGACGTGCCCGTCCGGTTCGCGCTGGTGCGGAACCGCCTCGCGATGCCCCCGGTCGGGAAGATGAGCGAGGTCGAGTCGTGGGACTCGGTCGTGCTGTCCCTGGAGACGGACCGCGGCCCGCGCTGGCTCACGGTGCGCGACAAGTTCGCACCGTACGGCTACGTGCCCGCGGACCTGCGCGGCCAGCCGGCCATCCTGCTCGTGCCCGGCACCCCGCGGGCGACGATCGGCACCGAAGGCGCCGGGGACTCGGTCGTGATCGAGGGCCGCGCCGACGTGAAGGATGACGGGTCGGCGGTCGTGAAGCTGGTCCAGACCTACTCCGGCAAGCTCGGCATCGGCCTGCGCAACGTGTTCGACAAGGTCCCGGAGGGCCAGCGGGACGACTTCGTCGAGACGCGGCTCCTCGGCAGGAACCTGCCCGGCGCTCGGCTGAAGGGCGTGTCCCTCGCCAACCAGAAGGATCCGACGAAGCCGTTCGTCGTGGAGATCCAGGCCGAGGTATCCCAGCTCCTCCGCGACGAGGGGGGCCGGGGAGTGCTCAAGCCCATCTTCCCCATGCGTCTCGCTCAGCTCGCGACGTTGCCGGAGCGACAGACGCCGCTGCTCATCGGCTCGGCGACGCACATCGAGATCCGGTTCACCATCGCGTTCCCTGACCGCTACAAGCTACCCGCGACGCTCCCGCTCGGGGAGCTCCGGGATCATGACCGCTCGGTCACCGTGAAGGACCGGATCGAGGGCCACGCCGTGCGACTCGACCGCGTGGTGGACATCCCGGCCGGGCGGGTGCAGCCGGGCGCGGAGTACGGGGCGTTCCTGTCGTTCGTGCAGAAGGCGGACGGGCTGACGGAGGCGGAGATCGTGGTGGGGAGGTAGGCGTCGCGGGCGGAACGCCGTCCGCTCACCGCCCCCGTCTGCGGCGCAGAGCCATCGCCATCGCCCCCGCCGCCATCGCGAGGGCCGCCCACCCGCGGGTCTCCCGGGCCCCGACCTCGCACCCTCCCGGATCGCCGCCGCCCCCTGGGCCCGCGCCCGCGTCGCCTGCACCCGGGCCGGCGTTCGATCCCGGATCCGGGCCTCCGCCGCTCGTGCCACTCGTGCCACTCGTGCCGCCCGACGAGCCCCCACCTGCGTCCACGCCGGTCGGCTTGGGGACCCCCTCGGATGGATCCGCCGCCGACTTGCACGTCGTGTCGGCCGGGAAGTCGATCGCGCCGTCGTTGTCGTTGTCGAGACCGTCGTCGCACTCCGTCTTCGTGCCGCCGAAGAATGGCGCCGAGCCCGTCACCTTCTTCAGGAACGAGAAGACCGGCTTCGCGACCCAGCCGGGTGGTGTCGCGGGCTGGCGCACGACCACCCCCCATCGGTACGGCTCGGCCGGCTCGTCGAAGGCCTCGTAGAAGATCGTGCTCGTCCACCACGGGCGGGAGAGCATCGCCTCGAGCACCTTGCGGTAGTACTCGACCTGCTTCGCCTCCTCGCCCGCGTTGCCCAGGTTCGCCTCGAAGCCCGTCTCGGTGAGCCAGAAGGGCTTCGTGACGCCGCGTTTGTCCATCACCTCCTTGAACGAGAGCGGCCCCTCGTAGACCGTCGCGCCGCCGACCTTGAGGACGCGATGCGACTCGAGCTTGTTCCAGAAGCTGTCGGACGTCGTCCCCGCGCCGCCTCCCCCGGGCGGCGGAAAGCCCGCGTAGATGTGGCCGCTCACGATGTCGATCCTGGGCGCGGCCGCCGCGAGCACGGCGTCCATCCAGGTGGCATACTCGCCGCCCACCGTGGCGAGCCCGGGGCCGACGACCTTGCACGTCGGGCACGCGGCGTGGAGCGCGTCCGCGCCCGGCACGAGAATGCGATCGATGTAGTCCTGGGGTGTGCCCTCGAAGAACTGGCCGAGGTTCGGCTCGTTCCACATCTCGTAATGGGTCACGCCCTTCGCCCTCAGCCGGTTGACCGCGGTGGTGACGAAGGGGCCGAACGTGCCCGCCTTCGGGACGTCGTTGAGCCGGCCGCCTCCCTTCGCGTCCCCCTGCGACGCCCAGGCCGGGGTGTACGCGAGCACGGCGAGGACCTTGCGGCCCTTCGCGTTCGCGGCCGCGACGACCGCGTCGATGACCGACCAGTCAGAAACGCCGACCGCCTTCTCGACGTCGAACCAGTTCACGTCGATGCGCACCCACCCGAGGCCCGCAGCCTCGGTCACCGGGACCCCCGTGTCCGCCGATTGATGGACGTTCAACCCGAGCTCCGCCGGCGCCGCGCCCGCCAGGCTCCCCCCGAGCCCGGACGCGAGCCCGAACGCGAGCCCGAACGCGACCCGGACGCCCGCGCGACGCATCGGCTCTCCCCGCCCCCGCTACTTCTTCGGCGAGGCGTCGACCCCGCCTCCGTCTCGCTCGGCGAGGATCCTCGCGCGGACGATCTCGTAGGCCTTGTCGAGCTTGGTGACCTCGTCGAGGACGCGGAGCCGCTCCTCGCCGCTCTTCAGGTGGGGCACGCCCGCGTCCGCGAACTTCGCGGCGTACTCGTTGTACGCCTTCCAGGCTGCCTTCGCCTCCTCGACCTTCTTGTCGCGCTCCTTGAAGTCCGCCAGCACGAAGAGGACTCGGCCCCGGAGCGCCGGGTTGCGATCGTCGGTCAGACCCTCGGCCTGCTTGAACGCGGCCTCCGCCTCGGTCGGGTTCTTCAAGGCGAGGAGGGTCTCGCCGACGAGGTAGTGCGCGAGGGGGTTCCGCGGGGCGAGGGCCAGAGCTCGCTTGTGGTGCTCGAGCGCGCCGGCGAAGTCCTTGTCGACGTAGCGCTGGTTGCCGAGGACCAGGGCCTCCATCGCGCGGCTGATGCCCGTCGTGTTCTCGGGATCGTATCGCTTCTCGGCCACGCCCGCGTCCGCGCGGGCGACCGGCTTCACCGGGTTCGCCGCGGGCCTGTCCTCGGCGCTGGCCTCCTCGGAGAGGAAGGCGAGGCTCGAGAGCGCCGCGAGGACCCCCATGCACGAGGCCATGACGAGCACACGCGCGCGCTTCATGTCCGGCAGCGTACGGCATTTTGGCGCCCCTGCACACGCTCTTTCGCGCGCGTGCCGCGGCGCGCGCCGCGCCCGATCCGTGGTACCTTTGCGCGCGACGATCCATGGTGTCCCCGTTCCCGTGGCAGGCCCTGGATCACGTCTCGCGCGGAGAGATCCGCGCCCTCGCCGCGGCCCGCGCCTGGGCGACCGAGCGCGTCGATGCGGCGCGGTTCATCGCGGCGCTCGGGGACATCCTGCAGGCGAAGGTCGAGGTGCTCGTCCGCGGCGCACGAGGCGGCACCGTGGAGCGCGGCGGGCCTGCCCGGGTCGGCATCCTCCTCGCGCCGGCGGCGGGGCCGGCGGGGGACGGGCTCGTCGTCGAGGTCGAGAGCGCGCTCGCCTCGGCGATCGTCGGGCGCGCGACGCGATGCCGACGCTCGGCGCAGCGCCCGGGAGGAAGGGCGTTCAGTCGATCTCGGCGAGCTCGCGCCCCGAGACCGCCTCGAACGGGATGCCGTAGATGCCGCAGACGGCCTCGCTCATGGCGTTGATGACCTGGGTCCGCGGGAGCGGGAAGAGCCCCTTCACGCGCTCGCGGTTCGCCTTGCCCGCGACCCACACGGGTCCCTGCCCCAGGGCCGAGAGGGCACCGCGGGCGACCTCGTCGGGCTCCATC
>SXGT01104206.1_pt1 | contig 14900 bp, 13 predicted proteins | sample 3176221 | NCBI WGS metagenome assembly SXGT01 (sample SAMN11356862, study PRJNA531348) | freshwater metagenome | isolation source: freshwater sample F1-120 | place: China: Fuxian Lake, Yuxi | collected 2017-12-25
CATGCTCCAGGGACGAAGGTGTTTCGTGTATCTCCTCTCATGCGACGATAACATACCACTGTTGGGGTTTGCTGGGTGTGCGAAAAATACCTCTGGGAAAATACATGAATTGCCTCCGAAAGGGGGTGCGGAATGTGAGATGTGTGCTTGTTGTGCCCACCATTTTTTTTCATTTCTGCGCGCCTTGCAAGCACTGTGGGAGCATGATGGCGAAGAGGCATCGCTGCACGCCGATGAGAACTCAGCCCCCCTTCCTCCCATCACGCCTCATAGGATGGCTGAGATTGAGAGCGCCCATGGTCCGTCTCTGCTCTAGGCGTCATGAGAGCTGCTATTTTGCAGGTCGTCTGTGGTGCAATCCCTTGGAATATTTCCGGTGTTTGTCACTGGGTACGCTCTCCCTTGCTTCCCTGATAGGCCAGGAACACAGACGCAATGCCCTGTGATAGACATGTCCCTTTCCATTGGCTGATATCTTGTAAGGCAACATGCAGTACTGCACGGCTCTTCGCCACAGGGATACCTTGTTGTATCCTTTTGATACTTCAGGCTCTTTGAACTTCTCTCACATCTTGCGATTCATTCATGATTGCATCTAAGCTGGTCATGTTCACCTCCTTGGCGTAGAGGTGTCTTATACACATCTCATTGAGGAGATCTATAGCTCATCAATCGTCAAACACATGCGGCCGCACCTGAACACCAGGGGGGTGAGAGATAGGCAGGCAACAGCCCGCAGCGGACCAAGCACGATGAGCGCCCTGCTGACTAGCCATCCGCTCTGTCCGGTTCTGCCACCACTGGCCTCAGCCGCTTCTCGACGACTAAGCCCTGTGCCGCCACACGCTCCTGCACCGCCTTGACGATCAGCGGCCAGGCAATCGTCGCATCACTGGGCACTTCGGCAAAGCGCCCGCCTTCACTGGGCGGCACAAACTTGCCCCACGACACGCCTTCTGAGTAGGTACAGCCTGACAACCCGCCCCAGTGCACCGGCTCCGGGCAGATGCGCACGCCGTAGCTGAAGCGTTGAAAACCGCCGCCTTGCCCAACACGCTTGGTAATCAGTTCGAGGTACGGCCCCACCTGCTGGCCCCAGTTGCGCGGCACGCCGCCGCCAATCGTAAAAATCCCCAGCGTCTTCTGCTGGCGCACGCGCTCGGTGTAGTGCTCAAGGTCGAGGAACGGATCATAGGCCAGGGCGGGTGTGCCGTGCAGGCGCCGGTGGCGATTGGTGAGGGCAAAGTCGAGGCCAATCTCAGAGTCAGTAAACGCCGGCACATATACCGGCACCTGATGCTCATAGGCGCTTTTGAGGATGCCACGCCCGCTGCTGTGGCGGGCCAGGTAGGCGCCGAGGAGGTGATTGATTTTATAGCTACACAGCGTTTCTGCCGGGTCGGCGTCGGCCAGCACGTTGCTAAAAATTTCGGCCACGTCATCGAGGTTTTGCTCCAGCTCAAGGGTATCGTAGACGCGATTGTAGCCGCGATAGTAGAGTGCCTTGTCGTCCATCTCCGGGTCATACTTAAAATGCACCCGGCCCGAGGCTTCGACAAAGCCGTGGGCCATCAATGCCCCCGTGGCAATGACCGCTTGTAGCATGCCCTGCTCAATCATGTCGCACAGCACCAGGCCCATCTTGGCGACCGTCATGGCTCCAGAAAAGGTACCGACGACCAGACATTCCGGATTCGTCACCATGTCATAGAGCACATCGGCAGCCTCACCGACATTGCGGCCGCCAAAGGCCGTCCGGCTCATGGCGTGCAAGAGGTCGGTGATGCTATGAATCTGGCTCAGATCAAGCGGCACGGTCGGTTCGAGGCGATCGGAGAAACCGTTGTGCAGCTCTGTGCGCACACCGGGGCTGTGGTCCGGCTCCATCGTGTCTCCTTCAGATAATCTTGTCTACGTTAGTGTAGAGCGGCACTGGTGGTCTGCTGGGCCGCATCGCGCACGAGGTCGAGTGCCATCTGCACCCCTAGCGTGGGGACAACGCTGCACCCGCGGGCTGGGCGAATGCTCCACCCTGGCTCAATCCCGGCGATCTCAATCCAGAAATCCTGTGTGAGACCGTCTTCGGTGACAAACACCCACACCAGACCTTTGCGGCGCTGCGGGTCATAAAGGAACTCTTTACAGACCACAGCGATGGCCCCGTGCGCCTGGCGCAAGGCAAAGGCCGTGGGGTCAAAATGGGCAATGCGATGGGTCTGCACCGTCACATCCTCTATGAGGGGACTGGCCACATGGGCGGTTTTGTCTAAGCGTAGGTCATAAAACGCCTGCTGGCCGGTCTCCAACCATTTACGCTCGTATTTGGTACTGAAGTGCGGTGGGACAGTCTCCCACTGCGCGGCAAAGCCGGTGGCGGGGAGTTGCGTCAGCACCCAGTCGAGATACGGCGCCTGGTCGGTCACCATCTGCACCGTCCCGGCAGCCTCGAGGCGGCTATTGAGGAGGGTGAGAAACGCGTGGGACAACAGTCGGTGTTTGACGTGGCGCTCTTTCGGCCACGGGCACGGAAACAAGGCACACACGTGGTGCAGACTCTGGGGGACAAACAGGCGCTCCAGGGCAATACGCGCCTCTGCCAGTAGTACGCGCACATTGGATACCTGCGCTTGGGCAATGCGGCGCAGACAGCGCTGTCCCGAGGCCCATTCCAGCTCAATACCGACACAATTCCACTCCGGGTGCTCCTGGGCCGTGCGGACCAGGAATTCCCCATTGCCAAAGCCGATTTCCATGTGGAGTGGGGCCTGCCGAGCAAAAGACTGTGACCAGTCCAACGGACGCGCCATGTCTTGCCATAGGAGCAGGGGTTGCAGGGAGAGATAGCGTGTCATACGCTGGCAGCACGGTGCTGAAAGTCGTCCATGAAGGTCGTGAGCGCCTCCACCGACTCCTCAGATACCGCATTATATAGTGAGGCGCGGATGCCTCCGACACGGCGATGGCCGGCCAGGCCGATCAGGCGCTCCTGCGTGCTCTCGGTGACAAAACGGGCGTCAAGTTCGGGTGTGGGCAGACAAAACGTGACGTTCATACACGAGCGACTCCCCGGCTCGGCCCAGCCACGGTAAAAACCCTCCGAGCCGTCGATAGCCGCATACAAGCGCGCGGCTTTGGCCTGATTGCGGGCCGCGGCAGCACGGAGACCGCCGTGCGCCAGCAGATACTGCGCCACGAGGCCAACCACGTAGATCGCAAACACCGGCGGGGTATTGAGCAGCGAGTTGTGCGCCGCCATCTGCGCATAGCTCATGGTCGAGGGCACCCCGGTGCGGCAGCGCTCCAGGCAATCATGGCGGATGAGCACCAGCGTCACCCCGGCTGGCCCGACATTTTTCTGCGCCCCGGCGTAGATCAGGCTGTAGCGCGTGACATCCACCGGACGACTCAGGAAGTCCGACGACATGTCACACACCAGCGGCGCGCCGTGCGACGTGGGAATATACGGGTATTGCGTGCCGACAATGGTGTTGTTGCTGGTGTAATGCAGGTATGCAGCGTCTGGGTCAGCGCGCAATTCCTCCGGGGCCGGCACCCGCGTGTGGGCCATGGCAGCGCTTGACCATACGATGCGCGCCTCCCCGAGCAAGCGCGCTTCATGCAACGCGGTTTCGCTCCATATGCCGGTCACCAAATACTCGGCATAGGCCCCAGGCATCAACAGATTCAGCGCCACCAGGGCAAATTGCATCTGCGCCCCGCCACCCATGAACAGCACGGCGTGCTCGTCCGTGCCGCCCAGCAAGGCGCGGATATCGGCGATGGTCTGGTGGTGCAGTTGTTCGTAAGCCGCGCTGCGATGGCTCAGCTCCAGCACGGACATCCCCGTGCCGGCATAATCGAGTAAATCACGTTGCACCTGCTCCAACACTGGGAGCGGTAAGGCCGCCGGGCCAGGATGAAAATTGTGGACTCGAGACATGGTCCCACCCTATTGTAAGATATCGTGAATACCCGGCAGCAGGGGCCGCGTGGACAACGTCTTGAGCGCGAAATTGCTGCCCCCTCCGACGCGGCACACGAACAGATCACGCCAGTGCCGCGTCAGGCCAAACTCGTCCAGGCAGGCAATGCCGCCACAGATTTCCATGGCCAGCGGCAGCAGCTCCGATGCGCGCCGGGAACATTCGATTTTCACCTTGGCGGCCGACTCGCGCTGCAGCGTCCCGGCATCGTACTGTCGCACCAGATGCAGCAGCCAGGTGAGACTCTGTTCCAGGGCAATGTCCATATCGAGGATGACATCTTGCACGCGCTGAAAACGGCCAATCGGCTGATTGGCAAACTGCACGCGCTCCTGAGCATAGCTGCAACAGCGGTCAAGGGCGTAGGCGAGTGAGGCCAAGGCCAGGGCACTGATAAACAGGCGCCCACCGTTCAGTGTCGTGGCCATGACGCGAAAGCCGTCATGCTCCGCGCCGAGGATGGCGCTGTCCGGCACCTCCACCTGGTCCAGCGCAATGGCCCCCGTGGAAGACTGCATCCACACTTGCTTGCCTTGCATTTCCTGATACTGCACCCGCGGGTCGTCCATGGGCACGATAAAGCACGTGGAGCGATGCCCACGGCGTCCCTCGGGGTTGGTCAGCGCATGCACGACGATATGGCTGGCCCATTTGGCGTTGGTGGACCAGCACTTTTCTCCGTGGAGACGCCAGCCCCCGGGGAGGCGCGTGGCCCGTACTTCCGGATTGGTGGCGTCAGAGCCACGCCCTGGCTCTGAGAGGCCAAAGACGAACATGCGTCTCCCGGCAGCGAGGTCCGGTAAATGCGCTTGCTTTTGCTCATCGCGCCCACAGAGCTGTAAGGGCTTGATACCCAAACTGGTGGCGGCTCCAGGTGTAATGGCGACGCTCTGGCTGTGATAGCCCAGCGCCAGCCCCATCAGGATGAGGTCCAGCTGCGTGCCACCCTGTCCACCGTACTCTTCTGCTACCGTGAGCCCAAAGAGCCCCATATCGGCCATCGCTTGGATGGCGGTAGCGGGGAGCAAGCAGTGCTGGCGTTCCCACGTCAGCAGCTCTGGGGCAATCGCCTCAGCGGTGAAGGCGCACATGGTCTCGTAGAAACTCCAGCGCTCGGACTCCACCAGGGGTGCGAGATATGTATCCATACGGCGGCGCATGCGGTGTCCTCCCGTACACGTGTCAGGCTCAGGCACGCAGCGCTTCTGCAAGCGACCCAGCCGTGAGCAACTGCAGGCCCCAACGTTCCAGGGCCTCCGTGTCTGCCGTGCTCAGTTGTTGTGCGGCCCAGGGAGGCAATGGCCCAAAGCGGCTTTCCAGGAGACGGCGTAACAAGGTGCTCTCACCGACTTGCCGGCCTGCTTCACGGCCTGCTTCACGGCCTTCTTCACGGCCTGCTTCACGGCCTTCTTCAAAAATTTCCTGCAAAAACGCGTTGTGCTGTCTATCGAGTGTTAGAGCCATATGCTTGGCCTCCTCGCGTATAAGCGGTTGGACATGTCTAAGCCCGGCCAGGATGAGCAAGGCCGTCAGGGCGTCACTCCGAGCCGTCTCGGTTAAGGGAGCGATGCGCGCCAAGATGTGTTGCACCGCCGTGCGTGTACTGCCACCCTGACACAGCAGCGCTAACAGATTATCTTCGAGTATGGGACTCTGCAACAAGGGCTGGCTGTCGAGCGTGCGGATATCGAGTGCCGTGTAGGTATACAACAACGTCGCGTGGTAAATCTCCGTCACCAGGGTCATGGGAGCAGCCCCGACGTACAGGACGTGTTGCACAGGCGGCTGCCCGTAGGTTTGATACAAGAGGCTGTAGTACTCCAACATGCGCCAGGGCATGGGGGCTTCGTTATCACTCTGGAGTTCCAGATGATGCAGGCGTCCATCGGTGAGACGCACCACCAGATCCGGACGCCGCATGCGGACGGAGGGGTATTCGACGGTGAGCAGGCTGCTGGCCTGGCTGCCGACGAGCATGTGCAGCAGTTGCTGCGGCGGGGCTTGAAAGAGTGTTTTGAGGGTGGTGTCGTAGCGCATGGCAGCCATACACACTCCTACAGAGAACCATCGCCCATGTCCGGGCTTGCGGCAAGGCGAAGCGAGAGACACGCCTACGTTCGCACCAATACGTCGCTGGCACCCCTGGGCGGGACAGGCGGCAACGGATTTCTCGATGTCTGTTGCATCAATACACCACCAGTTCTTCAGGGTTTTTCCTGGGAGCGCCACGCTCCAGCGTGGCTTCCGGAGCCGGGCTGGAGCCCGGCGTTCCCAGGGGGGACTGGCACAGGACTTACGAAATGGACATCTAGTATACCGTATGCGCGAATTTTCGCCCGCTTGCCGCTGTGTGATCCACTCTAGCGCGTCGCCTGGGCATCGCACTGCGGCTTGGGGACAGGACTCCCGGGAGCCGTTTGGGCACTGGAGCCACACGTACTCTACCCGAGCTGGCGGTACAATGCCAGGGTTTGGCCCGCACAGCGCTCCCAGGTGAAGCGCTGCGCATGCATGCGGGCCTGGACGATGGTGGTGTCCGGCATCTCGAGCGCCCGGTCGATGCCCTCAGCAATCGCCTCAATGTCGTACGGATCGACGTGCACGGCCCAGCCCGCGCTAATTTCCGGTGCGGCACCTGTGGTACTGGTGAGGACAGGCGTGCCACTGGCCATCGCTTCTAACACGGGCAAGCCAAAACCCTCATACAATGTGGGAAACACGAAGCACCCAGCCCCAGCATAGAGGGCCGGCATATCGGCGTCGGGGACATACCCCAGCAGGTGCACGTGGGCACTCACCTGGCACTGGCGTAGCGCCTCCAGAGTGGCAGCGCCGTGATACGACAGCGCCCCAGCCAGCACGAGGGGACGTTCGTGACGGGCCCGCGAGCGGGCATAGGCCTGCACCAGCCGCTCGGTATTTTTGCGTCCTGAGATGGCGCCCGTAAACAGCAGATAGCCCGGTGCCAGCCCGTAGCGCTGCAGGACGAGGGAGATGGCTTCTGGAGGGCAGTGTCCAAAACGTGGCTCCACCCCGAGGTGTGTGACGTGGACGCGGCTGGCGGGCACGCCCAGCAGGCTGACGACGTCCTGGGCCGTCGTTGCACTCACAGTGATGATGGCATCTGCCCGCGCTACCGCCGTCTGGTACAGTTGGCGTTTCTTGTCCCGAAAATGTTGGGAGGCCAGCTGTACGTCATCTGAGCGCAGCATCAGCAGGTCGTGGATGGTGACGAGGCGTAAGGCACGCGGCCAGTCCGGGACCACGCAATCCAACCCGTGTATCACCGCGACCCCGGGGCGCGGTGGCCACCAACGCCCGTAATACAACCGCACCGGCAGCTCCGCCGGGCGCCACCAGGACTGCCGCCGCCGCCAGCGCGAGAGTTTATAAAACAGCGTCAGGTCGTCGTGCGGCGCGCACTGGCGTGCCAACGCGGTGATGAGTGCGGTGATGTAGCGCGAGACCCCAGTGGCGTGCGTGCGTGTGGCACTACTGACCTCAACACCGATACGCATGGGGCGTCAGCCCTCGTGCGCGCGCCGGGCAGCTTGCCGGCGCTGAAGTTTGGGCACCCACGGCGCACAGGCTTCCACCGCCGCAAATACCGTCTCCGGGGTCAACGTCCGCAGACAGGCGATGTCTAAAGGGGGACCGCAATGATTCTGCTCACATGGTTGACAGGGTAATCCGGCCAGCACGGCGCGATGTTGCGGTGTCGGGGGGAGCCAATTGGCACTGAGCGTCGCACCCATGATGCTCAACGTGGGGATACCCTGGCTCACCGCAATATGTAGGGGTGAGGAGTTACAGCCGATAAAAACATCCGCTCGGGCCAAGAACGCTGCCAGGGTCTGTAAGCCCCAGGCGGGGATGAGTGCGGGCTGTGCACGCGCTGCCGCAGCAATAGCCTGGACCGCTTCGGCCTCGCCTGGTCCCCAGAGCAGCACGACCCGCGCCCCCAGGCGCGTGCTCAGCAGATCAACGAGCGCGCTAAAGGAGGCGCCTGGCCACTGTCGTGTCGGCACATGGTGGGTGGGGTCAATGCCGATCAACAGATCCTGGGGCGTGATGGCTTGCGTGTGTACAAAAGCCGTCACCTCGTCCTGCTCCCGCGTGCCATAGGGCAGCATCGGCGTGAGGTCCGTGGCCTGGATACCTAAGGGTTCCAAGAGGCGCAAACGTTTGGTGACGGTGTACTCGGGCGCGGGCTGGTGATGACTGACCAGCATGGTGTAGAGCAGCGAACGCGGGAAACGCGCAAACGCTAGACGATGGGGCGCGCCACTCAAACGGGCCAACACCGCACTGCGTGGATTGCCAATGAGATCAATCACCAGATCAAAGCGTTGACGTCGGATGCGACGTATCAGGCCCCAGTCCTCACGCCAGGTGGTACGGCGTGGGCGCAGGATAATCTCGTCGAGGAGCGTATTACCCTGGAGCACGCGTGCTGGTGACGGCTCTGCAAGGAAGGCGATATGGCTGTGTGGATAGGCGGCACGGAGCGCCCGCAGGACGGGGGTGCTGAGGAGCACATCACCTATCTGGCGAAATTGTATTACCAGAATACGGGCGGCAGGGAGGCGTGGTGGCGGTGGGGACAGCATGGGTGCCATGGCGCTTTCAGCGGTGCCGATAGATGGCCGGGTTGAGGTCTGGATCATTGTACATCTTGAACTGGAGATACAGCTTGAAACGTTTACGCTGCCACCACAGGTCACGACACAGACGCGTGAGACATTCCGCGAGGTCGGCACGTTGCTCACACAGCACGGCGAGACGCTGTCCACAGGTGTGACGATGGACCGCCGTAGCGTCCTGGCGGATGGCCTCACGCCCCATATAGTACACTTTCAGCGTCAGAATAGACAGACGGTCGAGCAAATTCGCCGGTGTTTCCGAATGGAGTTCGGCGGCGTCAGGGACAGCACGCTCAGGGCCATACAGCACAGCGTAGCACCAGGCGTCGAGTTGCTCAATCTGCTGGTGACGCTGTTGATTGCAGGCATCAATGCGGTGTTTACACGTGGCGATGAAGGCCGCGGGCGCCCCAGGCTGACGTACCGCATCTTCGGTGTGCCAGAGACGAAAGTTGTACAGATGGAGGCGATAGGCCCACAGTGGGGGCTGCGACGGCACCACGAGGGGCGCCGTCGGTTGCCGCCCCCACACCGCGGTGAGCGCTTGGTACAAGGGAACCACATATAGGAAGCCCCTCAGGGAAGGGGGGAGGGTCTCAGACGACATGAGGCCCCTCCTGACCGACCGGCGCTTTCAGGCAGGCACGTTGCACCACAAAAGGTAGGGCCATGAGAAAATACGTCAGCGAGATGACTTCGGCATCCCCGAAGGTATACTCGAAGAGTCCCTCAACGTGGAAGGCCACGACACTAGCGAGACTCCCGAGCACCAAGGCGTGCGCGGGCGTCCGCCCTGGTCCCAGGCGTGTGTAGATGCGCCACGCGTACCAGCCGTACGCTCCCCAGAACCACAGCCACGTGGCCAGCCCGAGCACACCCCGTTCGGCGCCAACCTGGATGATGTTATTGTGCAGATGGCCGAGACGGCGTGTGGCAGCGATGGGGCTGGCGGGCTCGCGGTAGCGCGGATAGACAGTGGCCATGGCACCCATGCCAATGCCGGTCCAGGGGTAGGTCTGGAGGATGTGCAGGCCGCTGACCCACATCGACAAGCGCTCCTGCGCGGTCACCTCATGCCGATCCACCATACTCAGCACGCGCATTCTGATGCTCTGCGGTACGAGGAAGAGGAGCAGGAGCACTGCCAGCGGCAACGCCAGGAGGCGGCGGCGTTGCTGACATCCCAGAAGCACCCCACAGCCCGCGATGAAACCACACCAAGCCCCACGCGTATGGGTTGCGAGCAGCGCTGCCAGGAGCACCAGGGTGGCGGGCAGCGCCCAGGCCAGGTGCCACCGGAGTCTGCCGTAGAGTAGGGACGCCAGCGCCATCAACGTGACCAACATCAGCAGGCCGGCAAACGTCATGTAAATGCTCATCGTGCCATGGGCGCGAAAGCTCTCCCCATGCACCCAGGCTTGCGCCAAGCCATAGAGCGCCGTGAGCGTGCCAGTCACAATCAGCCCCCGTGTCAGCAGGGTAGCACGAGCGGTGGTGTGGACGACGTTGACCACGAGGTAAAACAGCAGCATTTCGCCGACGTTGCGCAGTTCGATGAGGCTGGTGACTGGCTCCACGCCCGTGATGGTGGCGAGGAGAGAGGCCACGACAAAAGCCCCGTAGGGCAGTAAGAAGGGCCAACGCAGATGTTGCGTGTCACCGGACAGGGCGACACGCAGCGCCCAGGCGATGAGGGCGAGGATATAGGCCGCCTGCATGGCACTGATGGAGAGCAGCGCACACACGGTGTACAGCACGAGTGCGCCCTGGATGACCCACTCCAGACGTGCCTGCAGATGGTAACGATGGTCGAGCTGTGCCAGCATGGGTTCGGGGCCTCGTTGTGCGGCTACCGGCGCTGCTTCCAGCGTCGATGCAGCCAGAACCAGTGGTCGGGATAGCGCCGCACTTGGTCTTCAATCACCTGGGTAAAACGTTGCGTGTTCTCCAAGATGTCCTGCGCGACATGCCCCGTCCGGTGCACGGGAATCTCCGCACTGAACACCAGCCGGTGCTGTCCCTGGCCTGTACGGATCAGGAAACCGCTAATCACCGGACAACCTGTCCGCAAGGCCAATAACGCTGGACCGCGCGAAGTATAGGCTTTTGTGCCGAAAAACTCCACCTCGACACTCTCCTGACGCAGACTGCTCTGATCAATCAGCGCCGCCACGATCTCCCCACGGCGCAGCGCCTGCACACAGTCCACCAGGGCGGTGCGCCGTGGGATGGTGCGATAGCCGCACCGCAGCCGATACGCTTCCGCCACGCGTTGCAGCGCGGGGTTATCCAAGGGCCGTACAATAACGTGCAGCGGCGTCTCAACGCACAACGCAATGGCTGGGGACAGTTCCCAACTGCCAAAATGCGCCGAGAGGATAAGCAACCCTTTACCACGCTGGAGTAACGTGATGATGTGCTCCAGCCCCTCAATGGCGCACATCTGGGTGAAGCGCTGACGGGTGAGACGCCGTACGTGGCTAAAATCGACGAGGTGATAGCCCAGCGTCCGAAAGGCGGCGTGAGCCATCTGCTGCCGCTCTGCCGCCGTGGTGTCCGTGCCGAACGCGATGGCCAAATTGGCCAGGACCACGCGGCGCCGTCTAGCGAGGAGCCCATACGCGACATCCCCGAGCCGTGCTCCCAGCCAGTAGGCCAGGCGCGTGGGCAGACAGGCGAGCCCCTGGAGCAGGCCGACCACCAAGCCATAGAGCAGCGTATTAGCGAGGCGTGGCATACGCCATGGTCTCGTGGAGTTGCTGGGCTAACGACGGCGTTTCCGCCGTAAAGGTGACGCCAATGCGCACAGTGAACAGCGGCACTGCCGTATGCCAGCAGGGGTCCAGACGCACCGCATCTTTTTCTGTGGTCACCAAGCAGGTGGCGCGCTGGTGGTACAGGGTGCCCACCAGCGCCTGCCAGTCCGCCCGTGTGTAGGGATGGTGATCGGGAAAGACCAGGAAGGCCGCCACCTCGACGCCTAAGCTGGTGAGGGTGTGGTAAAACGCCTGGGGGTTGCCGATGCCGGCAAACGCCACCACGCGCTGCTGACGCAGCGTGCCGGGAGCGCACGCTGCCCCGGTGTCGTGTGCCTGGAGGGCCATGAGCGTGGTGCGCATGTGATACAGGGGTTGTTGCGGGGCCCAGCGCCGGATCTGCTGCTCAAGGGCCGGCAAACGTGTCCCCGCCATCTCGACCCGTGTCAGCACGATGGCATCGGCGCGCTGTAAGGCACGTGGGGATTCGCGTAAGATGCCGCGCGGCACTAGACTGCCCGAGCCAAACGGATTGCTGACGTCGATGAGCACAATATCGAGATCCCGGTGCACGGCGTGATGCTGCAAGCCATCGTCGAGAATGAGGACTTCCGCCCCCAGCTGCTCATAGGCATAACGTCCCGTACGATGGCGCTGTGTGCCAATCAGCACGGCCACTCCAGGCAGCGCACAGGCCAGGAGATACGGCTCATCGCCGGCCTCTTGCCAGGGGCACAACGGTCCAGCGCCAGTAGAAACGACCCGCACAGCCGTGCGGGCGTGCGCCCGGTAGCCACGGCTGAGCACGGCGACCCGCCACCCCTGTTGCTGGTACCACCGTGCCACCCACATGGTGAGCGGCGTTTTCCCCGTACCACCCATGGTCAGGTTGCCAATACTGATGACAGGGCAGGGCAGACGATGCCGTTGGCGCAGTCCCCAGGTATAGCTGGCACGATGTCCCTGGGCGAGAGCGCCATAGCCCAGGGACGCCAACCACAAGGGGCTCAGTCCCAGGCGCCACCACAGGGACGGTGTCTGAGAGCCCCAGAGGCGGGCATACCAGGGCTGGCGCCAGCCGACATCGCCCATGACGAGAGGGTACACAGCGTGTCCTTAGCGGTCCGCCGCGTGGGCGGACGCGGCAGAGCGCGGACGCCGCAAGCGGTCGCTATAGCGCGAGTCCTGACGGCGTGGTGCCCGTGATGGCTCGCCGCGGTACCCGTGGGGCGCGGACCGGGTCGGGGGCCGTCCCGCAGGTTGCGAGCGCCGGGCGTCAGCATAGGAGGACGTGGACGAGAGGTCGCGCACGCTTTCCAGCGGACGCTGATACTCCACCGCCCGCAGCAGTCGAATAGCTGCCGCGGCAATCCGCGCCACATCGCCATCCCCTCCAGCCGCGAGTTCCGTCACGAGCGTCAGTTCACGACTCAGGTCCGTCTCCGCCATCAGGGTATCTAAGCGCTGCTTAAAACGCGCCTCGCGACACGCCTCCACCGCGGCGGGACTCGGTAAGGGCGCACGTGGAATCGGCTGCCCGGTAAACGTTTCAATGGCCCGCAGCCGTTGGCGCTCCGCCGGGGTGACCAGGGTCAGCGCCACACCAGAACGCCCGGCGCGGCCCGTGCGGCCAATCCGGTGCACGTAATCCGTCACATCAAAGGGCATATCGTAATTGAATACATGGGAGACATCGGCAATGTCGAGTCCGCGTGCCCCGACATCCGTGGCCACGAGGAGCGTGCTGTGCCCGGCGCGAAAACGCCGCAGCACCGTCTCGCGTGCTGCCTGGGAGAGGTCACCATGCAACGCCTCGGCGGGATAGCCGCGCCCGGATAACGTCTCTGCCAGCTCGGCAGTCCCCACCCGCGTGCGGGTAAAAATCAGTGCACTCTTAATCTCCTCGACTTCGAGCAAGAGCGATAGCCCCGCCACTTTTGAGGCTTCAGAAAGCACATAGTGGCGCTGGGTAGTCTGCGCTACCGTGCGGGAGGCATCCGCCATAGCAATAATCTGTGGACTGCGCATATAGCGTCCGGCCAGGCGCCGTATTTCCGGGGAGAGCGTGGCCGAAAAGAGCGCCGTCTGGCGCGTCGTGGGGGTGGCCCCAAGCAACGCTTCCACATCGTCGATAAAACCCATCTGGAGCATCGCATCGGCTTCGTCTAGCACCAGATAGCGCACATGACGTAAGTCGAGATCGCCTTGCTGCATGAGATCCCGCAGGCGGCCCGGGGTGCCGACCACAATCGGCACGCCCTGGGCCAGCCGGCGTTGCTGGCGGGCGTAGGGCTGGCCACCGTAGATCGGCAGCACGCGCCCCCCGAGGCGTTGTCCATAGCGAAAGATGGCATCGGCCACCTGCACGGCTAACTCACGCGTGGGGGCGAGGACCAGCCCCTGCACGCCCGGTTCCTGCATGGGCAAATGTTGGAGCATGGGTAAGGCAAAGGCCGCGGTTTTTCCTGTACCCGTCTGGGCTTGGCCCAGCACATCATGCCCGGCCAGCAAGGCCGGAATAGCCCCAGCCTGGATGGGGGTAGGGTGCACGTACCCCAGTTCGGCCACGGTCTGGAGCAGTCCAGGGCACAAGCCCAGTGTCTCAAACGTCGTCGTCATTCGGACTCCTTAACGGATCGACAAAAAAACCCTGCCAGTTCCGGCAGGGTTGGAAAACACTCCACGATACCTGCAAAGCGACATGTCGAGAAAATATCCTACTTGCTAAGTATAGCACGTCTGCGTGCTCTGTGAACGCCCGCTCTTCTCACGCCTGTCCCGGCGATCTTGACATCGTACCCTTCCACATGTAGCATACGCCTTCTCAGTCATGCCACAGGCAGTCCACCGTCATAGGACGTTTGGGCGAGAGGGAGACCATGCAGAGCCGACATGCCATAGGGGAGAGGTTGACACGCCGTGCCTTCCTGGGGACGACAGTGGGCGCCGCCGCAGGACTGTATGGATTCATGCACGATCTGGCGGCTGAGGTTCCGGGCACGTTCGATGGGAGCAACTTCACGCTGGCAGCGCCTGAACCCCACGCCAAGCGTGGCGGGGTGCTGCGCTACGGCACCTTGAGTGCTCCAGCGCATTTCGATGTGCACCAATCAGGTACCATTGCCAACCTGGGCACCCAGGGATGTATGTACGACAACCTGATTCGGCGTGATCCCCGCGACAGTGGCCAGGCAATCATCCCAGATCTGGCGCACAGTTGGGATATTACCAAGGATGGCAAGACCTACACGTTTTTCCTGCGTAAAGGCGTCAAATTCCACGATGGTGGCGACTTCACCGCCGAAGACGTCAAAGCCACGTTCCAGCGTATCATCTTTCCGCCCCAGGGTTTTAGCAGTCCGCGCACGCCCTTATTTAACCCAAGTTGCCACCTATTGAAATCCATGGGCTTCTGCCTCACAGTGACGGTGAAATCACCCATTTCACCTCAGGAGGAGCCAGCCCATGGACGACAAAATTATCGCGACGTTCTGTCTGTGTGACGATCTGTTGAAAGC
>SXGT01367437.1_pt1 | contig 14896 bp, 9 predicted proteins | sample 3176221 | NCBI WGS metagenome assembly SXGT01 (sample SAMN11356862, study PRJNA531348) | freshwater metagenome | isolation source: freshwater sample F1-120 | place: China: Fuxian Lake, Yuxi | collected 2017-12-25
CACTGCCGGACCGGCGCTCAACCCGCTGATCAAGGTGATGAACCTCGTGTCGTTGCTGTTGCTCCCCGCGATCATCAGCCTGAGCGACAACGACCGCGCCCGGTTCGCGATCGCGGCCGCAGCGCTCGTCGTGCTCCTGGGTGCCATCGCGTTCAGCAAGCGATCGAGCGGAGGCTTCGCCGGTGAGGCGCAGCCGGCGGCTTCGGCCAACGCCTGATCAACCCCCACCCCAATCGACGACGGGCCGCCCTCCGGGGCGGCCCGCTCGCGTGGGTGGGGCGAACCTGTCACGTGGGCGCGCGGGTTGTGGCGTGTGGGTGTGACGGGTTCGGTGGGTGGGTGGCGCCGGTTGTTCTTGTCACGTGGGCGCGGGGGTTGTGGCGTGTGGGCGTGACGAGTTCGGTGGGTGGGTGGGTTGCAGTCAGTCGCCGTCGAGCAGATCGTGGAGCTCAGCGGCCTCGGCCTGCGCTGCGGCGTCGTCGACGGGTCCCGCCTCGGCGAATCCGGCTCGCTTGTGCTTGCGGTACTCGAGCAACGGCGGGATCAGCGACAACAACACGATCACGAAGATGATCGGCAACAGGTACTTGTCGACGTTCTCCTCGCCGATAGCAGTTCCCGCCCAGTAACCGAGCTGCGTGACTCCGACCGCCCAGAGCAGTCCGCCGACGACGTTATAGCGAACGAACGTGCGATACGGCATGGTGCCGACACCGGCCACGATCGGGGCGAACGTCCGCACGACCGGGACGAACCGGGCGATGACGATGGTCTTGGGCCCGTTCTTCTCGAAGAACGCGTGCGTCCGCTCGACATACTCCTGCTTGAACAGCCGGGAGTTCGGCCGCTTGAACAGAGTCGGCCCGACCCGCTTCCCGAACATGTAACCGACCTGGTCGCCGACGACCGCCGCAACGAAGCAGCCACCTGACACCGCGACGATGTTGAGGTCGCCCTTTTTGGCGAGCAGACCAGCGACGAACAGCAGGCTGTCGCCGGGCAGGAAGAAGCCGATCAGGAGCCCGGACTCGGCGAAGACGATCACCCACAAGGCGACGGTCGCCCAGTCGCCGAAGCGCTCGAGCATCTTCTTGGGGTCGAGGAAGTCGAGGGCGGCGAGCAGACGGGTCACGGCCGGGCACACTAGGAGGCTCATCCCGCTGACCAGGCGTTCTGCGCCGAATGACCCGGTCGATGCGGGTCGTGCTTGACAGCGCCTGCTAACTCTGGTGACCGCGCCAACGCCCGAAAGGTCCCCTGTGCCCAAACCCCTCGTCGTCGTCGAGTCGCCGGCCAAGGCCCGCACCATCGCGGGATTTCTCGGCTCGGACTACGAGGTGATGGCCAGCATCGGCCACATTCGCGACCTGCCCCGCAGCGGTCTGGCGATCGACATCGAGAACGGATTTCGACCCGACTACGAGGTGCCGGCGGGCAAGAAGGACGTCGTCCGCAAGCTGAAGGCGGCGCTCAAGAACGCCGACGAACTCATCCTCGCGACCGATGAAGATCGCGAGGGCGAGGCGATCTCGTGGCACATCGTCGAGGTGCTCCAACCCAAGGTTCCGATCAAACGGATGGTGTTCCACGAGATCCCGCCGCAGGCGACCCAAGCGGCGCTCGCGAACCCGCGGGCGCTCGACACCAAGCTCGTCGAGGCCCAGGAGGGCCGCCGGGTTCTCGACCGACTCGTCGGTTATGAGGTCTCGCCGGTTCTGTGGCGCAAGATCGGGAGCCAGGCGCGCAGCGCCGGCCGCGTCCAGAGCGTCGCGGTCCGGATGGTCGTGCAGCGCGAACGCGCGCGGATGGCGTTCCACAAAGGCGGATGGTTCGACCTCGAAGGTGCGTTCGTCGCCGAGGGTCAGGGATTCGGCGCGAACCTCGTCGAACTCGACGGCGTTCGTCTCGCCACGGGCAACGACTTCGACCCGGCGACCGGTCGCGTGGCCGACGGGAAAGACGTCGTTTTGCTCGACGAGTCGCGGGCGAGCGCACTCGCCGACGCGTTGCATCGACAGCCGTTCTCGGTGCGATCGGTCGAGAGCCAGCAGTTCGCCGAACGACCGAAGCCACCGTTCACGACGAGCACCTTGCAGCAGGAGTCGGCGCGCAAACTTCGATTCGCCGCCGCGAAGACGATGGCGGTCGCGCAACGGCTTTACGAACGTGGGTACATCACGTATATGCGCACCGACAGCACGAACCTGTCGGAGCAGGCGATCACCGCGGCGCGGACTGCGGTTCGCGAGCTGTACGGCAACGAGTATCTGCCCGAGGCACCCCGCGTCTATCGCGGCAAGGTGAAGAACGCGCAAGAAGCCCACGAAGCGATTCGCCCCGCGGGCGAGCGCATCCGCACCCCCGACGAGGTGCGCGCCGAGCTCGACGCCGACGAACGTCAACTGTACGAACTCGTCTGGATTCGCACCGTCGCCTGCCAGATGGCCGATGCCCGGGCGCGCCGCGTCACGGTTCGACTGGGCGCAACCGCGACGAGCGGAGAACTCGCGATCTTCCGAGCGAGCGGCAAGACCTATGAGTTCCTCGGATTCCGGCGGGCCTACGTCGAAGACACCGACGACGATGCGAGCGATGAGCGCGAGGCGCGACTCCCGAACGTGACCGAAGGCCAATCGGTCGAGTGCGAGCTGCTCGCGCCCGCAGGTCACGAGACGAAACCGCCGGCGCGCTATACCGAGGCGAGTCTCGTCAAGGAACTCGAAGAGCGCGGCATCGGACGACCGAGCACCTACGCGGCGGTGTTGGGCACGATCCAAGCGCGCGACTACGTCTGGAAGAAGGGCACGGCACTCGTTCCGGCGTGGAGTGCGTTCGCGGTGATCCGGTTGCTCGAACAACACTTCTCGCACCTCGTCGATTACGGGTTCACCGCGACGATGGAAGAAGCCCTCGACGCGATCGCGGCCGGTCAAGGCGAAGCGGAAAAGTGGTTGCACACGTTCTACTTCGGCGGCGTGCGCAGTGACGCCGATTCCATCGCCGCGGGTCCGGCGGGATTGGCAGAGCTGGTGGGCGACCAGAACCTCGCGTTGATCGACCCGCGTGCCGTGAGCACGATTCCGATCGGACACGACGACGACGGAACCGAGGTCGTCGTGCGGGTCGGTCGATACGGGCCCTACGTCCAGCGTGGCGACGGTGACGACCGCGGCTCGATCCCGCCCGATGTGGCGCCCGACGAGGTCACGGTCGGTCTCGCGCTCGAACTGATCGAGCGTCAGAAACAAGGGCCGGTACCGCTCGGCGACGATCCCGCTTCGGGACTCCCTGTGTTCGTGCGCACTGGCCGGTACGGGCCCTATGTCCAACTCGGCGAGGTCGAGCAGGGCTCGAAGAAGAAGCCGAAGATGGTGTCGTTGTTCGCGTCGATGAGCCCCGACACGGTCACGCTCGACGACGCACTCAGATTGCTGACGCTGCCGCGGACCGTCGGCGACGACAGTGAGGGGCGCGAGATCGTCGCGAGCCCCGGCAAGTTCGGTCCGTACCTGAAGCGCGCCGACGGCGAGACTCGCAGCCTTGCTTCCGAAGACGACTTGTTCTCCACCTCGATCGCGGATGCCGAGTTCTTGTTCTCGCAGCCCAAGCGCGGTCGCGGGCGCGGGGTCGCCAAACCGCCGCTGGCGGAGTTCGGCGAGTCGCCCGACACCGGCAAGCTGATGCGCGTCCTCGAAGGGCGGTTCGGCCCGTACGTCACCGACGGCATCACGAACGCAACCGTGCCGCGCGGCACCGACCCGACCGCCCTGACGGCCGACGAAGCGCTCGCGTTGTTGCGGGCCCGCGCCGACATGGCCCCCGTCAAGAAGACGGCCAAGAAGACCGCGAAGACCTCGAAGAAGCCCGCGAAAAAGGCGGCCAAGAAGTCCGGGGCCAAGAAGTCCGGGGCCAAGAAGTCCGGGGCCAAGAAGTCCGGGGTCGATCCGTTGACCAAGAACGTGGTCGCGAAGGGGTCGTCGAAGCCCGCAAAGCTCGCAGCGAAGAAGTCGGCCCCCCCGGAGTCGGACTGAATGCGCCCGCGCCAGGAAGTCGGAGCCGGCGGGCCCAGGTCAGGGAGTCGGTTCGTCGGGATCGACGCGCGGCGAGGCGCGCAGATCTGAGGCGGGTCGGTGGCCGTAGTGCTCGGCCCACTCGTACCGGCTCTCGCTGGATTCGTAGGCCCGCCCCGCGGCTTCGCGCAGCGACTTGACGGGTCGTTGGTCCTTGCGCACCGTGAAGTACATGATCGAACCGAGCGGGATCGGTAGCCAGTACGCGGCGAGACGGTAGGCAGGGACGCCGATCAGCGCGACGTTGCGGGTGACGCCGAATCCGACGAGCGTCGGGACGAGCACGCCCTCGACAATGCCGAGACCACCGGGCGTGATCGGGATCACGGCCATGACCATGGCCACACCGAATGCGACCAGGACCCCGATCACGGGCGGTCGAGGCCCGAACGCCCACAGGAACACGAACAAGCTCGCGGCGTCGAGCAGCCAGTTCATCGACGCCCACAACAATGTCCGGCGGACGAGCTTCGGGTCGCCGAGCAGCTCGCCGAGGCGCCCGGCGATCTGCTCGACGATCTGTTCGATGCGGTCGGCGTTCGAGAAGCGCAACTTCGTCGTCAGCCTGTGCAGAGTCCGTTGGGCGCGATCCTGGCCGCGGATCAGACCGATCACGAGGAAGGCGGCGAACGCCAAGAGCAGCGCTCCGACGCCCGCGGCGACTCCGTAGAGCGGTCCGACCCCGTACCAAGGGATCGAGACGAGCAATCCGATCCAGAGGATCAGGTTGAGCACGACCGCGGAAGCGAGTCCGGTCGCTGCGAGTGCGAATCCCGCGTCGGCACCGGCGACCCCGCTCGTGGTGAGGAGGCGATAGCCGAGCGCGGTACCGGCGGCTGAACCGGCGGGGACCACGTTCGTCAGGGCCTTGGTCGCCAGCTGGATCCGGAACACGCGAAACAACGACAGACGCGAGCCGTTCAGCGCGACTCGGGTGAGTTGTGAGTATGCGAGCAGTGCGAGCATCTGCAATCCGAGGCCGGCCGCGAGAAACTGGGGCTTGACATCGGCGAGCGTGTCGAGTGCTTTTCGTGTGCCGGCCAGTTGCGGGAGGATGAGGTACCACGCGACGAACAAGAACGCGACGATCTTGAGCGTGCGCCGGACGTGACGGCTCGCGGCCGATCGTTCACCGTCGGGTGTTCGATCCTCTCGAACATCGGTGCTCGATTCGGCCATCGTCGTGTGTCGCTTCCCGCCCACGACGAACGAGGGCGAACCGGGGACTTCGAGGTTGGCTACGGGCGAGGAATCTAACGGTTGGTCGCTGGCGATCCGGCGTCTTGTCGACCGTCCGGTCCGTACACTTCGATCGTGGCGTCTGGCGTCTTCATCGTGCTCGAAGGGGGCGAAGGGAGCGGGAAGAGCACCCAGAGTGCCCGGCTGGCTGCCCGACTCCGCGGCGCCGGACGCTCGGTGGTCACGACGTTCGAGCCCGGCGCGACCGAGCGGGGTCGCGCGCTGCGGGCCGCGTTGCTCGATGATCACCGTCCGCTCGACCCGCGAGCGGAGTTGTTGTTGATGAACGCCGACCGTGCCCAACACGTCGCCGAGGTCGTGCGCCCGGGCCTGGCCGCCGGGTCGGTCGTGATCTGCGACCGACACTCGCCGTCATCGATCGTCTATCAGGGCGTTGCTCGAGGACTCGGCGCCGACCTGGTCGCCTCGGTGTGTGCCATCGCGACCGACGGCCTCGTCCCCGACGCAGTCATCGTGCTCGACGTCGCCGACGGGGTGGCCGCGGCGCGACGTTCGGCGTCGCCCGACCGGATCGAGCTGGCCGGAGACGACTTCCACGAGCGGGTTCGCGCCGCGTACCGGGATCTCGCGCCTCGCCACGGCTGGATCGTCGTCGACGGCAATGGCGACGTCGACGATGTTGCAAAGCGCGTGTGGGACTCGCTCGCCGATCTGATCGCGTCCCGATAGGTTCGCGCTCGATGGCGCTGATCGATCGGTTGGTTGGACAAGAGACGGTGGTCGCCTGGATCGACGACGCCGTCGCGCGCCCGGTCCACGCCTACCTGATCGTGGGGGGTCGCGGTTCGGGTCTCGAATCGGCGGCTCGCATGCTCGCGGGTCGTCTGCTCGATGCCGACGAGCGCAGTTGGCGTCTGATCGAGTCGGGGCATCACCCCGATGTTCGCGAGTTCCGGCCCGACGGCGCGTCCTACAAGGTCGAAGACGTGCGCGAGCGCATCAACGTCGAGGCGATTCGGGCGCCGATCGAAGGCGACCGCAAGGTGCTCATCGTTCACGAGACCGAGCGCATGTGCAGCATCCCGAACGCGGCGAACGCGTTCTTGAAGACACTCGAAGAGCCGCCCCCGCGCACCATCATCGTGTTGTTGACGTCATCACCCGACGACGTCCTGCCAACCATGCGGTCGCGCTGTTCTCGGATCGATCTCGCGCCGATCGGAGAAACCGCGATCGTGCAGCACCTCGTCGGCGCCAATCCAGGTGTCGATCTTGCGGCGATCGAACGGGCGGGCGCGCTCAGCGGTGGGCAACTCGGTCGCGCCGAGCGTCTGCTCGGCGAGGTCGGTGATGTACGGCTCGCGTTCGCGGCGACCCCTGCCCGACTCGACGGTGTCGGTGCACGCGCCGCCACGATTGCGAGCGAACTCGACGCGACGATCGGCGCGGTTGTCGAACGGATCGAAGCGCGCCACGCGACCGAGTTGGCCGAATTCGACGTTCGGATGGAGCGCGAGGGCTACGACACGCGCGGGGCCCGACGTCAGCGAAAACCGATCGAGGATCAACACAAACGCGAACTCCGTCGAGCCCGGATCGACCTGCTCGTCGAAGGCGTCGCGGCAATCGAGTCGGTCTTGTTCGACGCGATGTCCGGAACCAAGCCCCGCAACGACGACGTCGACCTTCCGGCCTGGTCGCCCCGCCGTTGCGCTGAAGGGATCGAGGCCTGTCGTCGCGCCCGCGCGGCCCTCACCATCAACGAAAAGGGCCTGCTCCACCTCGAGCACCTCCTGCTCTTACTCAGCCCTTTCCCGGACAATCTGTGACGTAGCGGCGTCGCGGCTCGCGAAGCCTCCGGGAAACGAAGAACCTGCCGACGAAATGGTGTGGTGTCGAACGAGTTCACCGCGGTTCCGCCGCGCACACTGTTGTCGGGCGCGCTCTTCTGTGTCGCGGTCAGCGTGGCATTGTTGGCGCCCGACGTCTTCGCCGTGCACCTCTTCGGCTACCTCCTGAGTTCGTTCGTCACGATCGGGCTCGTCGCGATGTTCCGACGGATCGATCTCGAACGACGAGGTCAGGTCGGCTACGTCCCGCACCCCCGCCTGGACGTCGTCGCCACCGCGCTGGCCGGTGCGGGAGTTCTGGTCGCCGCATTGCACGTCTGGTGGATCGCGACGGAGCTCGCGGGATGATGACGCTCCGACGCGCGACCCGCCCGATCGTGGTCGCGATCCTTGCGGTCGCGACTTGGGGCACGGCGTCGGTCGAGGCACCGACGCGGGCGTCGGCCGCCGTTGCCGACGACACGCTCCAAAGCATTGCGAACTGCTTGCACGAACGACACGCGCTCTCGATCGTCATGCTGGTCGACACATCGGGGAGCCTGCAGACGACCGACCCCGCGAACGACCGCATCAGCGCGGCCCGCCTCGCGATCACGAATTTCGCCTCGCTGGCCGCGATCGAAGACGGTGGCGAGAAGCCGAAGATCGAGTTGTTGCTCGCGGGTTTCTCGAGTCGATTCGATGTGATCGTGCCGTGGACGGCGCTGACGCCGAAATCGCGTTCGGGTTTCGACGCGCCACTCGACTCGTTCGCGACACGGAACGAAGGGATCGACACCGACTTTCCGACGGCATTGCTCGGAGCGCAGCGCGAACTGGAGGCGCGCGCCAAACGTGGGTGCCGCGCGGTGCTGTTGTTCACCGACGGGAAGTATGACGTCGTCGACGGCAGCTCGCAGGCTCGGGTCGACGCCGGGCTCACGAAGGAATACGCGCCAGGGATCTCGCTCGACCGTTCGGGAAGCAGTGACGAAGTCGAGCGACTCGGGCGCGACTTCCTGTGCCGTCCCGACGGCCTCGCGGATCAGCTCCGATCCGGAAAGATGACGCTCGTCACCGTCGCGCTCAGTGTCCGCATCGACCCGATCGATCAGCAGTTTCTCCGCGCCCTGTCGGAACAGTCGGCGGGCGGTCAGACCTGCGGATCCCGAAAGCGCGGTGCCGGTGCGTATCTCGCCGCCGCGCAGTTGTCGGAGTTGAAACAGCAGTTCAACCGGGTGACGACGGCGATCGCGGGCGGCCGCGCGGTCGACGATGCCAGCCAGGCGGTCGAGGTCTGTGACCGCCAGGCCTGCGACGCGGGGCGAATCGTCGTTCCGGTCGATCCGGCCGCCGGGCGCGTCAGCCTGCTCGTCGATACCGCAACGGCCGGCGTCGACGCGAACGTGACACTGCCGGACGGCACCGAGATCGTCGTGCCGGCGGGCGAATCGGGCGAGCAGACCGTCGACGGTTCGACGATCCGCTGGACCTGGGTCGATGACCGCACGGTGAACATCGAGGCCGATGTCGCCGAGGCGGGCGAAGCGCCGGATCAAGAACCCGAATCGATCGCGGTGACCTTGGTGCAATCCGAGGGCCGCACCGGCGAGGTCGTCACGGCACGAGTCGACACCTATCTCTACAACGGCTGGGCGCCGGCGCTGTTCGTCGATGCGTTCCTGCTCGAAGGCGTTGCCCAGACCATTCGCCTCGAGGTCGTCGACGCGGACGGAGAATCGGTGAACGTCGTCAACTATCGGGGCGAGGTCACGTTGCGCGCCACGCTCACTGTCGGCGAAGGCGACGCAGAACCGATCACCATCGAAGGTCCCGATGTCGATGGCGTCTTCTCGTTCGCGTACGAAGCGCCTCGCGACACCGGGGGAACCAGCGCGACGCTTGCGATCGACCTGGCGGTGACGACCGCACAAGGCTTGGCGCTCGCACCGGTGTCCCGTACGGCCGAACTCGACGTGCGACTGCCCGATGTGTATCCGACGGTGTCGAACGCAACGGTCGACTTCGGCAGCGTCCGTTCGACCGGCACTGCCGAGGCGGTGATCGACGTGAGTGGAGGGCGAGATCGGCCCGGCTGCGTCTGGGTCAGTGATGTCGTCTTCGACGTCGTCCCCGATGGGGCTGAGGGAATCGACTGGGCGGCGTCGAACACGACCGAAGCCGAATGCGAGCAAGTCCTCGCGAACGCAGACGAGACCATCGAACTCGCGTTGACGCCTCGACATGCGGCCGACGGTGATGTACGCGGAACTGTCATGCTCTCGTATCACGCGGGCGCCGGCACCGAGACGCGACTCGCCGAAGTGCCGTTCGAACTCCGCCAGCTTCCGCCGATCGATCAGGGGCAGCGACTCGGGCTCTTCTTCGGGATCCTGGTGGTCGGCCTCGCGGCCCCGCTCGGCGCACTCCAGTTGATGAACCGCTCGCTGGCGCGATTTGCCGCGACGCCGACGATGCACGTCGCCCGGATCCCGATCGCAGCCCGGCAACGTTTCCGACAACTCATGACGTTGGGGATCTACGAAGACGTCGAATCCGCGAGTGACTTGCGATCGGTCGCTCGCGTCGAATCCGACGGATCGCTGGCCCCGCTGTTTCTCGAGCAACGCGACTTCCGACCGTGGACGGGATCGGGAACCCGATCGCGGCACGTGCAGTTCGAGGAGCTGCACTTCCGGGCCCGAACCGAACGCAATCCGTTCGCGCCGCCGTTCGCGAGCGTCGAATCCGATCGACCCGTTGCCGCGGGTCCGCGGCCGGGGACCGACAGCACGGTCACCGCGGAGATCCCGTTGGCCCTCGCCGGCAGTTGGTTCATCGTGCTCGGCGAAACAGATCGCAACGACCTCCCCGATGGTTGGGTGGGTGCGGAGGTTGTGGTGTTCGTCGCGGGCGCAGACCTCGCCGGCGAGCTGGTCGAAGCCAGCCGATCGCTCGACGAACAAGGCGGACGGCTCGTGAATGCCCTGCGCAACCTGCACGCGGGCATCTCGACGGCCGATCCGGTCAGCGCCCGCTGAACGTCGGCGAACGGACCAGTTACCACGGTGGTGTTGGAGCCGGAGAGGGGACTTGAACCCCTGGCCTGCTCATTACGAGTGAGCTGCTCTACCGTCTGAGCTACTCCGGCGGGAGCCGGGCATCGTACACGTGTCGGTCGCCGCTTCGGCGAGCCAAAGCGACCGGACCGGCGGGCACCAGCGAGAGCAACAGGCAGGTCTCGTCGACCCACTGGGCCATGAAGGCCGGGGAAACGCCGTCGCTGAACACGACATCGGCGGCGGCGCCGAGGACGAGTTCGACCGTCGCCCGACTGGGAGTCTCGTTGGGCATGGGGTACTGAGAAGGTGCGACCACGCGCATCCTCCGACGTCGGCCGCCCGCACGGCTGAACCGGTCCATCGTGCTCCTTCGGAGCGTTGAAGTGGGGGATTTCCGGCTCCGAGGGCTCGGTACGGGATCGGCCGGAGCCGAAGCCGGTCCTAGCATCGACGAGTGCGCGCGTGGCGTGGTCGAGGCGGGCCCGGTATCGCGCTCATCGTCGCGGTCTTGGCGGTGAGCGCCGTCGACACACCGGCCGTCGTCGGGCGCCCCGCGGGGGGCCCCAGCCCGTACATCGTGAACGGGTCGCCGACGACGATCGACCAGTTTCCCTACCTGGCCGGAATCTTGCGCCGTAACGTCGCCGATCCGTTCACCGCCCAGTTCTGCGGCGGCAGTGTCGTGGCCCCACAGGTCGTGCTGACCGCGGCGCACTGTGTCGACGATCGAACAGCTTCGTCGCTCGATGTGCTGACCGGTGCGACGACCCTCCAGGTCGGCGAAGGAACGCGGACCGCCGTCGTCGACCTCGCTGTGTATCCCGACTGGGACGATGACACGAACCAGAACGATCTCGCAGTGCTGCACCTCGAGACCGCGGTCCCAGCACCTCCGATCGTCGTCGCTCCGCCCGGCTACGAGGCTTCATGGGCACCGCCGTCGGCCGCGGCGACCGCGGGCTGGGGCTGCACCGAGGTCTCGGGCGGTGGCGTCTGTTCGACCGGTGGCTTCCCCGATGTGTTGCACGCGGGATCGGTTTCGTTGCGCAACGACCGCGACTGCAAGGCGATACTCGGTGAGTACTTCGATCCTGCGACGATGCGCTGTGCCGGCCAGACCGCGGTCGACCGCAGCGCGACCGACTCGTGCGAGGGCGACAGCGGCGGTCCACTTCGCGTCGCTCGACCCGGCCACCCGCCGATGCTCGTCGGCATCGTGTCGTGGGGTTTCGTGTGCGGTCGATACCCAGGCGTCTACACGAAACTCGAGAAGTATCGGTCGTGGCTGCGCTCGCAAGGGGTGCCGATGCCGTCGAGTTCGTTCGTCGGGGCGCCGACCAAGAACGTGCTCGAGTCGTTCGATCGACCGTTCACCTGCGACGCGAACGGCGACGGGTACGACGATCAGTTCTGGTACCAGACGGGCGCGGGCGCCGACCAGGTGCGCTTCGGTGGTCCTGGCGGCCAGTTCCGAGATGTCCCCGTGCACGTCGGTGGCAACTTCATGCCCGTCGCCGGCGACTTCGACGGCGACGACGACTGCGACGTGCTCTGGTACCGGCCGGGTGATGCGACCGAGATCTTGTGGAAGGGCTCGCCGCTCGGGTTCACGACCGTGCCCGCGCCGGTCGTCAACCGGGTCTACCAACCCGAGGTCGACGACTACGACGGCGACGGCCGTGACGACATCTTCTGGTACGACCCGACCGGGGTCCGCAGCATTGTGTGGTCCGGTCGTCCGGGCCGCTTCGTCGCGGGGCCACCGATCACTCCGCCACTCGATGCGATCGCCGTCAGCGGCGACTACGACGGCGACGGCAACGGCGATCTCTACTTCGATGTTGCCGCACCGAATGTCGACTCGCTCTGGCTCGGCACGAACGACGGAGGTTTCGTGCCGAGCGGGCATCCGTTCGAAGTGGCCGACACCGGAGCGTTGCTGAGCGGCGATTTCGACGGCGATGGCTTCGACGACTTGCTGCGCGACCTCGCTTCCGGGCCCGACGATCTCTGGCGCGGCGGACCCGACGCGCAGTTCGCGCGCCGGGCCCGACCCCAACAGTTCGGTGCGGGATTCCATGGTTTGGTCGGCGACTTCGACGGCGACGATCACGCTGACGTGTTCTGGTACAAGGCCGGATCCCCGCTCGACATCCTCTGGCTCGGACGCTGACCCGCCGCTTGGACCGCCACCCGAGGCGGGGTCAGTCGAAGTGCTCGCTCACGATGTCGACGATGCGACGGCCCGCCTCGACCGGGCTGGTGTCGGACCGCTCCATCGCCACGGCCGCGCCGAGCAACGCCGCGCCGCCGGCGCCCAACCACACCCAGGTCGGGACGTAGACACCGGCCGACAACGACTCATGGATCGTGACGATCCCGAGCACGAGCGTTCCGGTCATGAGTGTCCCGACCTGTCGGCCCCATCCGCCGACCGCGACGGCCACGACGGCGACCGCACCGGCGAAGAGCGCGTGCTCCTCGACCCCGCCCGTCATTCGTTCCAGCATCGCGGGCGCGGTGAGCATCACGAGCCCCGGAACATAGGCAAGCCAACTCGAGACCTCGCCGTGTGGGTGACGAGCGCGAACGACGATTCCCGTCACGATCAACTGCACGGCAACCGGCGCGAGGAACGCTTCGGTGATTGCGATCGAACGCTCGGCGAGCACCAGCCAGATCCCGATTGTGGCCATGGCACCCGCGAGTTGCTGGAGCGGGTCTCGGCGAAGGAGAACGCCCGCGCCGAGCGCTGCGCCGCCGAGTGCGATCAACGCCGGCCCGGCGGTCGCCAGGGAGGTCATCGCCAGACCACTCCCGACGAGTGCACTCACTGCGCCGAGGGCGATGAACGGATCGCGCACTCGCGGCGGCAGCAAGACCGCGAACCCACCCCACACGAACGCCGCCGCGATGATCGCGAGACCCGAAGTCGCGAGGGTCAGATCGATCGAGTGCGCGGCGGCCAACTCGAGCAGGACCATCGGCCCGACGGCCGCGAATCCGAACCGAGCTTCGCGAGTTCGCCAGACCTCGATGCCGACCAGGATTGTCAGCGCCGTCGACGGCATCCACACCTCGGTCAGCGGCAGCCACGCGAAGATGATCGGGCTGCATGCTGCGAGGACCCGTGCTGTCCGTGCGACCTCAGGCGAGAGCGCGGTGAACGCGAGCGCGATGATGCCGAGCCCGACCACCGCGACGGTCGCCGCACCCATCGCGCCCCAGTGTGGCGCGACCGTTGTGGTCGCGACGGCGAGCCAGACGAGCGAGGCGGCGCCGTGTACTGCTGAGTTCGAGGATCCTCGACCTGCGTGGGCATGCGCGACGGCGATACACAACGCGATCGCGGCACCTGCGAAGCCGAACCCTGACAGGCTGTCGTGATCGGCGACGCTCACTGCCGCAACGACCACCGCGTGCGCGAACTCCGAGCCGCGTCGATTCGACGCGAACCAAACGACGCTGATCCCGAGCATCGCGCCTGCGAGCACCGACGGGTTGGCGTCGGTGTGGACCAACGTCGCCACCGCCGATCCGGCGGCCGCGGCGTCGAGCCATGACCATGCACTCGACCGCCACTGCGTTGCCGAGAAGGAGGGTGTGCACGCGCGCCGCAGGCCGGCAACGACGAATCCCACCGCCAACAGTCCGTACGCCACCGCAACCGAGGGGTTGGGCCGAATCACATCCGACCTCAGATCGATTTCTGCGAACGCGGCGGTGACGCCCCAGCCGGCAGCGAGCAACGCGAAGCCTTCGACGACATCGGCGGCGACCTTGGTGATCGGTGCGTAGAACCGATCACGTCGCGCCGCCAGCACACACAGCTCGATGAGTACGAACAGCGCCGCAATCGAGATCCAGCGCGTGTCGCTGTCGACCTCGGCGCCACGCGTCGCCGAGATGCCGTGCGCAACGATTCCGACCGCGGCGACGCTCAACAGCGCTGGGCGGTCGTTACGTCGAGCCGCGATCGCGATCGTGGCCGCGACGAAGATCCCGGCGATGAGCGACCAAGCCGGGCCGACGCCGAGCACTCCCAGCTCGGTCGCGACGCCGCGACCGATGATCTCGTCTCCTCGGATCGTGATCAGGTCGAACGCGTAGGCAGACAGCGGTGCGACCGCGGCGGCGCACGCCGAGCTGATCGCACATCGCTGATGACGACGAGCCGCGAGTAACGCGGCCGCCGCGGCGGCTACCAAGATCGGTGCGGGCACGTCGGTGTTGGCTGCGATGCCAGCGGCGCACGCGAGGCCGGCCGCGGTGGCGGCCGCGGCCAGCACGCGCGATTGCAGGAGCCGCGCGACCGACCCGAACACGACCAACGCCACGACGCCTTCGAGGAGCAGGAGCCCGCGCCAGCCGAGTCCGATCTCGAGGTTCGCCGCGCCGACGTTGGCCGGCACCAGCAATGCGCCGAGGTGGGTCAGAACCGAACCCGTGGCCGGCAGTGTCCTGCGTAGCGCCAGCCCGCCGCCGAAGCAGCCGCCGGTCACCGTGAGCAGCATGGCGAACTTGCCCATGTCGGGGATCTGGTCCCAGCTGACGGCGACGAAGACGGTCGCCGCCGCGAGGACGAGCGCCGCGCCGGTCGCGGCGACCCAGGTGGCGCCGGCCCGTCGGCCTGCCGCGTCGCGCGAGCTGGGTGTTGGCTCGGACCGGTCGGGACCGTGGGAGCTGTCGGGAATTGCCGTGGGAGTCGTCATACGGCCAGGTTCGGCCGTCGGGG
>SXGT01126927.1_pt1 | contig 14895 bp, 11 predicted proteins | sample 3176221 | NCBI WGS metagenome assembly SXGT01 (sample SAMN11356862, study PRJNA531348) | freshwater metagenome | isolation source: freshwater sample F1-120 | place: China: Fuxian Lake, Yuxi | collected 2017-12-25
ATCTTGAGCGAGAGCGGCAGGCGGGCGACGTCGCCGTGGGGGGCGAGCGCGGCGAGGCGCCAGATCTCGTAGCTCTTCGCGCCGACCTTGAGCGCGCTGCGGGAGGAGAAGCTGTTGGTCGCGGGCATCGGTGCGGCTCCAAGTCGGCGGCAGCGCCGGGTCGGCGGCGCCGAGTCGGCCGCCGCAGCGCGAGCCGCGAGGGGCGGGGATCTTAACGCGCCGCTATCCTCCGACGCGCCGCCAGGTGACCCGTTCGGGGAACGGTCCGATGACCGACTGCAAGGTTCGACGCGCCGCTGCATGGGCGATCGGCGCGTGGCTTCCGGCGGCGCTGTTCGCACAGGAGTCGCCGCCCGCGCCGACCGCCGCTCCCGCGCAGGCTTCCGCGGCGACCCCCGCATCCGTTCGCCCGCGCAGCGTCGTCTTCTACGTGATCGACACCTGCCGCGCCGATCGGCTCAGCGCCTACGGCTGCGAGCGCGAGACGTCGAAGGAACTCGAGAAGCTCGCGAAGCTCGGCGTGAAGTTCGAGCGCTGCTTCTCGCAGGCGCCGTGGACCAAGCCGTCGGTCGCCTCGATGCTCACGTCGTGCTACCCGACCGTCACCGGCATGCACCGCTTCTTCGACCAGCTCGACGAGCGGTTCGTCACGCTGCCCGAGGCGCTGCGCGCCGCCGGCTGGCGCACCGCCGGCTTCTCGACCAACCCCGTCATGGGCCGGATGTCGAACTACCAGCAGGGGTTCGACGAATTCATGGAGGCGACGCAGATCATCCCGGGCGGCGACTCGATCGGCCACTCGACCGGTTCCGGCGCCGCCATCAACGAGAAGGTGCTCCCGTTCCTCGCGGCCAACGAGCGCGCGCCGTGGTTCCTCTGGCTGCACTCGATCGATCCGCACGAGATGTACGACCCCGAGCCGGCCGACTACCGCAAGTTCACCACCGAGGCGAAGAAGAAGGAGTACGAGCGGCAGCTGCGCGAGATCCGGCAGAAGAACCCCGGCAAGGTCGGCAGCGTCACGACGCAGGAGCACTTCGAGCGGGCGAAGGTGAAGGTGGAGCCGTTCATCGAGACGGCGCTCGCGCTCTACGACGCCGACATCCGCGCCAACGATCGCGAGATCGGCGAGCTCCACGATGCCCTGCGCAAGCGTCCCGAGTTCGAGGACGCGATCTTCGTGGTCACGTCCGACCACGGCGAGGAGTTCATGGAGAACGGCGGCACCAGCCACGCCTACACGGTCTACAACGAGCTGCTGCACGTGCCGCTGATCATCGTCGCGCCGGGGTTGGTGCCGGCCGGGCTGGTGGTGAAGGAGCCGGTGCAGTCGATCGACCTCTACCCGACGCTGCTCGAGCTGCTCGGCGTCCCATCGCCCGACGGGCTGCAGGGGAGGAGCTTCGCGTCGCTCCTCGCGGGCGAGGCGGGCGACGCGCACGCGGTGTTCGCCGAGCTGCACGAGATGCCCGACGAGCGCTTCTTTCCCGGCCAGGGCAACCTCCTCTCGGTCATCGAGGGGCCCTGGAAGTACATCTTGAACCTGAAGCCGACGGCGAACCGGCAGCGCCCGCGCCACGAGCTCTATCGCCTCGACATCGACTTCCGCGAGGAGAAGAACCTCGCCGAGGCGGAGCCGGAGCGCGTCGCTCGCCTGGAGGAGAAGGTGCTCGAATGGTGGGCGAAGAACCAGGCGCGCCACGCCGGCGTCGACGTGAAGAGCCTGACCGAGAAGGACCTCTCCGCCGCCGATCCCGAGACGCTGAGGCGATTGCGCGAGCTCGGCTACCTCGAGTAGCCGAGGGTGGCGCGCGTCGCGACGGCCGGCGTCGAGTAGGCTGCCGCGCGTGACTCCTCGCCGCGAGCCGCTCGTCCTGCTCTTGCTGACCGCGCTGGCGACGGCGTGGTCGGCCATCGGGGCTCACGACGTCCCGACCTGGTGGCTCGAAGCCGCGCCGGTCTTGATCGGCGGCGTGGTGCTGTTCGCCACCCGGCGGCGTTTCCCGCTGACGCCGCTGCTCCTGCGCTGCCTCTTCCTCCACGGGCTGGTGCTGCTGGTCGGCGCGCACTGGACCTACGCCGAAGTGCCGCTCGGCAACTGGGTGCGCGACGCGTGGGGGCTCGCCCGCAACCACTACGACCGGCTCGGCCATTTCGCGCAGGGGTTCGTGCCGGCGCTGCTGGCGCGCGAGGTGCTGCTGCGGCTCCGGGTGGTGAACGGCCGCGGCTGGCTGCTGGTCATGGTGACCTCGATCGCGCTGGCCTTCAGCGCGTTCTACGAGCTGCTCGAATGGGCGACCGCGCTGACGATCGGCGCCGCGGCCGACGCCTTCCTCGGCACACAAGGCGATGTCTGGGACACGCAATGGGACATGTTCCTCTGCCTCATCGGCGCGGTGCTGTGCCAGATCCTCTTGAGCCGATTACATGACCGCCAACGCGCCGCATTGGCAGGGACGGACGGGTTGGCGAAGTGAACGGACCCCCGGTTCCCGTTTAATACCAACCACGGATGAAAGCGCGCAGAACCGCACGGCGGACGGCAGGACATTTTCTCCCTCACCCCACCCTCTCCCGCTGGGAGAGGGAGCGACGCTGCCCGCTGGCCGTGCATCCCAACGCAACGGCCGGGCGAGAGTGTTCGAGCGGTCTCCCAAAGGCCGCTGCCAGCTCCGGCTTCGTCAACGACCCAACGCAACGGCCGGTCTAGCGAGGTCGAGTGGTTCCCCCTCTCCCAGCGGGAGAGGGTGGGGTGAGGGAGAACGGCCCCGCTTGTCCGAGCATTTGAATAGGTTCCAGCCGCAGTTGGTATAAGATGGGGTACGGATGATTTCGTCCCAACGGAGGCTCATTACGACTCCAAGGGTGCCTTTTCCGACAAAACGGACGCCTTTTCCGACAAAACGAAGGCCCAGTTCGACTGAGCGAGGGGGAATTTCGACTGAGCGAAGGGGGATTTCGTCCCAACGGACGCCCATTTCGTCGAAAATGTTAACCATCCGGACTGGATGGGTGACGGTTTCGTCGGAAGCCCCACCCACTCAGACGAACGGGTCACTGGTTCAGACGACTGGGGCATCGGCTCAGTCGAACGGGTCACTGGCGCAGTCGAACCGCGCGCCGGTTTTGGCGTCAGTCCGTTATTGCGGCTTCTTGGGGGAGTCTTCGCCGGCAGTCTGGCAGGCGTCGGCGACGGCGGCGAGCTGTGCGAGGAACTTCTCGCGCTGAGGTGCGGGAAGAATGGAGAGGATCTGGGTCTGCAACGCGACGGCGAGGTCGCGCAGCTCGGCGTACTTGCGTCTGCCGGCGGGCTTGAGGCGGACGAGCCGGGCGCGGCGGTCGCGCTCGTGCGGGCGGCGTTCGAGACAGCCGGCCTTCTCCATCCGCTCGAGCAGGGAGGCGACGGTGTTTGGGTCGCTGCTCATGGCCCGGGTCAGCCCGCTCTGGGTGAGGCCGGCATCGGCCTCGGTGAGGGTGCGGAGCACGGTGAACTGGTCGGGGGTGGCGCCGGCATGGGCGATGCGGCGGCGAAAGGTCTGGTTCAGCCCGTACCACGCGCGGCGGAGCAATGGAGGCAACCGCCGGCGATCGGGCGCATCGATCGGCGGTTCGGGGCTGGCTTGGGTTGAATGAGCTGAATGGGCGGACATGGAGGCGCGTCAACAGGCTGGCGATATCATACGAGTGCGTATTATTTGGTTGCAAACCTTTTCTCGCTCTTGGAGACTCGCCGCCCGTCTGCGAACAACCCGGGGTTTCCCGCGCGCAGGGGGTCTGTTACGATGGACAAACAATCTCGAAGGCACATGATGAACCGCTCATTCCTCCACGTCATCCGCGCCCTGTGGGTCGCCACGCTCTTCGCCGCTCTTCCGCTCTCTGCTGCCCCTGCCAAAGGCTGGCTTTCCTGGCGCGGTCCGAACCAGAACGGTTCCTCCGCCGAGAAGGGGTTGCCGAGCACGGTGGACCCGAAGGCCGCGCTCTGGACGGCGGATTTCCCCGGTCAATCCACGCCGGTGATCGCCGATGGCAAGCTCTACATCGTCGGCTACCTCGGTGAAGGCGCGGAACTGCAGGAAGGCGTGGCGTGCTTCGACGCGGAGACGGGCGAGAAGCTTTGGCAGCGGCTTTACAGCGATTTTCTCAGCGACGTCATCTACACCCGCTACGCGACCTCGAGCCCGGTGATCGATCCCGAGACGGGTAACGTGTACGTGCAGGGGACGCAAGGCGTGCTCGCCGCGTTCACGGCGGATGGCAAACCGCTCTGGCAACATTCGCTGATGGAATCGCTCGGCCGGCTCACCTTCCCGAACGGCCGCACGGCCTCGCCGGCGGTGGATGGTGACCTGCTTATCACGCGCGGCATCATGGCGAACTGGGGCGCGCAAGGCCCGGCAGCGGATCGCTTCTACGCGTTCGACTAGAAGACCGGCGAACTGGTCTGGGCCGCGACGCCCGGCGACCGGCCGAAGGACAACTCCTATTCGTATCCGCATTTCATGTTCCACAACGGCCGTCGTATCTTCGTCGCTGCGAATGGCGACGGCAGCGTGACCGGCGCCAACGCCCGCACCGGCGAGCCGCTCTGGCGCATCCCGCTCTTCCGCGCCGGCATCAACGCCACCACGGTCGTCCACAATAATGACAAGGTCATCGCCGTCTTCGGCACGCCGTACGAGCCGGGCCAGATGGTGGCGATGAAGCTCCCGAGCGTCGTTCCGACTAGCGCGACGAACGCGCCGGTGGTGGTCGAGCGTTCCACGGTGGAGTTGTGGAGCAACGAGCTGTCCACTTCGGCGAGCCATCCGATCCTCGTCGGTGACCGGCTCTATCTCATCGTGGAGAAAGGCGACCTCGCCTGCGTGGACGTGAACAACGGCAAGGTGCTTTGGAAACTTAAGCTCGGCATCGAACAGCGCAACGCCTCGCTCATCGCCGCCGATGGCAAACTTTACGCGCCCATCCTCGACAACCCCGCGGGGAGCAGCAAGGCCGAGGCCGGCAGCGAGACCGGCACGAAGGGCGGCTTCTACGTCATCCAGCCGGGCGACAAGGAGGGCAAGATCCTCTCGCACGTGGAGCTCGACGGCCGCTGCTTCGGCACGCCCATCGCCTACAACGGCAAGGTGTACGTACAGACCACGAAGAAGATTTATTGCTTCGGCAAGAAGGGGAATAACCCCGGCCTGCCCGCCACCGTGGCCGAGAAATGGCCCGCGGCCGGCAAGCCGGCACAGTTGCAGATGATCCCCAGCGAGGCGTTGCTCAAGCCGGGCGAGAAAGCTGCGTTCCGCGTCCGTCTGCTCGACGCCAACGGCCTCACCGTCAGCGAAGTGAAAGACCCGTCCGCGGTGAAGTGGGAGAGTTACATCCCGCCCACGGCGCGCGTGCGCACCACGATGAAGGGCGCGTTCAACGCCGACGGCCAGCTCGTCGCGGCGACCGAGGTGGTGCCGAGCGCCGGTGCTTTCAAGGCCACGTATCAGGGCCTCACCGGCATCATCCGCGGCCGCGTGCTGCCGGGCCTGCCGCTGAAGCAGGACTTCGAGTCGTTCCAGATCACCGAGAAGCACGAGACCGAGCCGGACACGATGTTCGCCTATCCGCCGCTGCCGTGGATCGGCGCGCGGTTCAAGTTCGAGGTGCGCGAACTGGATGGCGCGAAGGTGCTGGCCAAGACGATCGACAACAAATTCTTCCAGCGCGGCTCGGTCTTCCTCGGCGAATCGTCGATGAAGAACTACACCGTGCAGGTGGACGTGATGAGCGACGGCAACCGCCGCAAGATGAGCGACGTGGGTATCATCAACCAGCGCTACTACATCGTGCTCAAGGGCAATGAGCAGAAGCTCGAGATCAATTCCAACCAGGAGCGTCTGCGCGTCCCCGCGGCGGACGAGCCGAGCAACCTCAAGTGGGCCGCCGGCACCTGGTACCGGCTCAAGAGCCGTGTGGATGTGAAGCCCGACGGCTCCGGCGTCGTCCGCGCCAAGGCGTGGAAACGCGACGAGCCCGAGCCGGCCGCGTGGACGCTCGAGGTGCCGGTGAAGCACGCGCATGCGTCGGGTTCGCCCGGCCTGTACGGCTTCGCGCCGCAGGAGATGCGCGTGTACATCGACAACATTTTGGTGATGCCGAATTGATTCAACCCAACGAAGGATTCTTATGACCACGAATAAACCGCTCTTCGCCACCGCGTGCGTGCTGGCTTTCGCCGCGACCGCCGTCGCGCAGGATTGGCCGCAGTGGGGCGGCAACGACCCCGGCCGCAACATGTATTCGCCCGCCAAGGGCCTGCCTGATCGCTTCGATCCGGGCAAGCTCAAGCGCGGCACCGAGGAGGTGGACCTCGCCACGACCAAGAACGTGAAGTGGGTCGGCAAGCTCGGTTCGCAGAGCTACGGCAACGTCACCATCGCCAACGGCCGCGTGTACATCGGCACCAACAACGATTCGCCGCGTGACAAGCAGCATCAGGGCGATCGCTCCATCCTCATGTGCATGGACGAGAAGACCGGCGCGCTCATCTGGCAGCTCGTCGTGCCGAAGCTCAAGTCCGGCAAGGTGAACGACTGGGAATCGCTCGGCCTGCTCGCCTCGCCCACCGTCGAAGGCAATCGCGTGTACGTCGTCACCAGCCGTTGCGAGGTGCTCTGCATCGACACCGAGGGCTTTGCCAACGGCAACGATGGTTACAAGGACGAGGGCAAGTACATGGTGCTCGATCTCGTCGGTAAGGATGGCAAGCCCGCCCCCGCCGTCACGCCTGGCGCGAAGGATGCCGACATCATCTGGCGCTACGACATGATGGACGAGTTGGGCGTCTTCCCGCACAACGCCTCGAACAGCTCCGTGCTCATCGTCGGCGACACGCTCTATGTCTGCACTTCCAACGGCCAAGACTGGACGCACTCGAACATCCCTTCGCCGAACTCGCCGAGCTTCGTCGCGTTGAACAAGAAGACCGGCCAACTGGTGGGCGAGGATGATGCGGAGATCAGCAAGCGCATCTATCACGGCCAGTGGAGCTCGCCTTCCACTGGCAAGGTGAACGGCAAGCAACTCGTCTTCTTCGGTGGCGGCGACGGATGGACTTACGCCTTCGACGCGCAGCCGAAGAAGGAAGGCGACGCTGCGTTTCTCAAGACGGTCTGGAAGTTCGATTGCAATCCGCCTGAGTACAAGAAGGACAAGGAGGGCAAGGTCATCAAGTACCCCGCCGCGGAAGGCCCGAGCGAGGTGAACGGCACGCCGGTCTTTTACAAGGACCGCATTTACATCGCGACGGGCCAAGATCCGGAGCACGGCGAAGGCGTCGGCCGGCTCGTCTGCCTCGATGCCACCAAGACCGGCGACATCACCAAGACCGGTCTCAAGTGGGAGTACCGCGGCATCAAGCGCAGCATCTCGACCGTCTCGATCGATCCGGCGACGGGCCTGCTTTTCGTCGGCGACTTCTCCGGCTTCGTGCATTGCCTCGACGCCGAGACTGGCAAGCTCTACTGGGTGCACGACATGAAGGCGCACATGTGGAGCAGCACGCTCGTGGCCGACGGCAAGGTGTACGTGGGCGATGAAGATGGCGATTTCGTGGTGCTCGCGGTGGCGAAGGAGAAGAAGGTGCTGAGCGAGACCAACCTCGGCGCGCCGGTTTATTCCACGCCGGTCGTGGCGAACGGGGTCATCTACATCGCCAGCAACACCCACCTCTTCGCGTTGCATGATGCGGCGCGCGCGACCATCAAGCCGTAACCAAACAAAGCAATCCAGCGGCGGCGCAGGCGTTCCTGCGTCCGTGCGACGCGTTTTAACGAACCCATATTTATGTCCATCAAATATCCACCGAACCCCGAGACCGCGCAGACCGAACTCGACGCGCACGCGCGCGAGATGGTCAAGTGGCACTTCAGTCCCGAGACCGGCTCCCCTTTCTGGCTCGATTGGGCGAAGAAGAACTTCGACCCGCGCAAGGAGGTCCACTGCTTCGCCGACATCATCACCAAGTTCCCGCATTTCCAGGACGAGTGGCTGCGCGACCTGCAGCCCGAGGTCTGGGCGCCGGCCGCCTTCAAGGGCCAGCCGTTCAATATCTTTGAGACCGGCGGCACGACCGGCATGCCGAAGCAGCGCATCGGCTGGAATGATTACAAGGTGGACTACAGCGAGTTCGCCGAGAAGATCGCCGACGAGCATTTCCCGCGGAACCATTACTGGCTGATGATGGGCCCCACCGGCCCGCGCCGTCTTCGTCTCGCCATCGAGCATCTCGCCAACGTCCGCGGCTGTTCCTGCTACTTCCTCGATCTCGATCCGCGCTTCGTGAAGAAGGTCATCTCGAACAAGCAGTACGACGTCGCCCGCGCCTACATGGACCACGTCGTGGACCAGGCCGTCATGCTGCTCAAGCACCGCAAAATCAGCGGCCTCTTCACCACGCCGAAGCTCCTCGAGGCTCTCGCCGAGAAGGTGAACATCCACGAGGCCGGCATCCGCGGCGTCTTCTGCGGCGGCACCACGATGACCCCGCAGTACGTCCGCTTCATCGTCGAGGAAGTGCTCGAGGGCAAGATCGGTTTCTATCCGACCTACGGCAACACGCTCATGGGTCTCGCCGCCAGCGTCCCGATCAAGCCGGAGGACAACTTCTCCATCACCTACTACTCGCCGCAGCCGCGCGCCGTGCTCCGCGTCGTGAAGCCGAACCAGACCGACACGCTCGTGAACTACGACGAGTTCGGCCGCGTCGAGCTCACCACGCTCACGAAGGAGTTTTTCATGCCCCGTTTCCTCGAACGCGACGAGGCCATCCGCCGCGCTGCCCGCGCGCCGTACCAATGGGACGGCGTGGGCGACGTGCGTCCCTTCGGCGCGATGGAGAAGAACATTGTCGAGGGCGTGTACTAAGTCGTTATGTCGCTCCCCCACATCCCCGTCCTGCGGCTCGGCCGCAGCTACGAGAGCCTCGACAAGGTCACCATCGCCAACTGCCGCACCGGCGAGGCCGTCGCGCAGGTCAGCACCGTTAACGCCGGCATCCTGCGCAAGGATCTGCAGAAGGTCGCCGCCGCGCGCGCTGTGTTGAAGAAGTTCAGCGTCGCGCAACTCCTCGACATCACCTCGAAGGCCGCCGACCTCTTTCTCACCGCCACCCTGCCGCTCGGCGACAAGGGCCACACGCAATCGCCCGACGACTTCGTCAAGACGCTCTCCAGCACCAGCGGTCTGCCGCACGTGATGGTCCGCCGCAACATGACGCGCATCCACGCCGCGATGAGCAACATGAAGACGATGCTCAACGGCCTCACGCGCGGGCTCGATCTCGCTATCCTCGACCGCGGTTTCGGCGAGCAGAACGGCACTAAGGTCAGTTTCTACTCCACCACGCAGGCGCTCGGCCTCGTGATGCCGAGCAATTCGCCCGCCGTGAACTCGCTCTGGCTTCCGGCCATCGCGCTCAAGACGCCGGTCATCCTCAAGCCCGGCCGCGAGGAGCCGTGGACGCCCTATCGCCTCATGCAGGCATTCATCGCGGCCGGCTGCCCCGCTGAGGCCTTTGGCTTTTATCCCACCGACCACGAGGGCGCCGGCGAGATCCTGCGCTCTTGCGGCCGTGCGCTGATTTTCGGCGACAAGGCCACCACCGCCCAGTACGCGAGCAATCCCGCCATCAATGTCCACGGCCCCGGCTACAGCAAAGTGCTCATCGGCGACGACCAGATAGAGCGCTGGCCTGAGTTCATTGATCTCATCGCCGAGTCCATCTCCGCCAACGGCGGTCGCAGCTGCCTCTGCGCCTCCGCCGTCGTCGTGCCGAAGTACGCCGCCGAGATCGCCGACGCGCTCGCGAAGAAGATCGGCCCTTACGCGCCGACCTCGCCCGAGGACGAGAAGGCCGTCCTCTCCGGCTTCGCCAACGCAAAGATGGCTGACTACATCGACGGCGCGATCGACGCCGATCTGAAGACGCCCGGCGCCACCGAGGCCACCGCCAAGTACCGCAACGGCCCGCGCAAAGTCGTGGCCGACGGCGGCATCTACCTGCGCCCGACCATTGTCCAGTGCGACTCGTTCGCGCATCCGCTCGCTAACCGTGAGTTCCTTTTCCCGTACGCGAGCGTCGTCCAGTGTTCGCAGGCGCAGATGCTTGATCAAATCGGCTATTCGCTCGTCACCACCGCCATCACGCAGGACGAGAGCTGGATTGCTCAACTCCTCGAGTGCCGGCACATCGATCGCCTCAACGTCGGCCCCATCTCCACGATGAAGATTTCGTGGGATCAGCCGCACGAGGGGAACATGTTCGAGTTCCTCTACAAGCGCCGCTCCTTCGAGCGGGCGTGAGAATGGAACTGAAACCAGCGCGCCGATCACACGTCTGAAACCGGAAACAGACGCGATGGCTCAGTCTCCCGATCAACTCGCTCGTCTCGCCGAGTTCGACACGCAGCTCCACCTGCGGCTCGTGTTCGGTGCGGGCACCATCGGTCGCGTTGGCCAAATCGCGCGCGAGTTGGGCGGCAAGCGCGTGCTCGTCGTCACCGATGCCGGCATCGTCAAGTCCGGCCACGCGGGCAAGGTGATGGGCCTCATCGAGGCTGCTGGTTTGGAGGCGGTCTGCTTCGACCGCGTTCGTGAAAATCCCGATACTACCGTCGTGGGCGAATGCGTCGCCGCCGCTCGCGCGGCGGCCGCGGATTTGCTCATCGGCCTCGGCGGCGGCAGTTCGATGGATGCCGCGAAGGGCTGCAATTTCATCCTCACCAACGGCGGCCGGATGCACGACTACTGGGGTGTCGGCAAGGCGACGAAGCCGATGCTGCCGCTCATCGCCATCCCGACCACCGCCGGTACCGGCAGCGAGTGCCAGTCGTTCGCGCTCATCTCCGACCCTGTCACGCACCAGAAGATGGCTTGCGGCGACAAAAAGGCGATGGCGCGCGTGGCGATCCTCGACCCCGAATTGACCGTCTCGCAGCCGCCGCGTGTCACGGCCTGCACTGGCATCGACGCCGTGGCGCACGCGGTGGAGACGGCGGTGACAAAGAAGCGCAACGAAACCTCGCTCGCCTTCTCGCACGCGGCGTTCCGCCTTCTCGCCGAAAGTTTTCCGGTTGTTCTACGCGAGCCGGCGAACCTCGCGGCGCGGGCGAAGATGCTGCTCGGCGCGGCCTTCGCCGGCACGGCCATCGAACACTCGATGCTCGGCGCGGCTCATTCGGCGGCGAATCCGCTCACGGCGCACTTCGGCGTCATCCACGGCCAGGCCGTCGGGCTGATGCTGCCGCACATCGTCCGCTTCAACGCGGAGGACGCCGAGGCGGCGCGTGGCTATGGGGCGATCGCGAATTCAGCCGAGGCGCTGGCGGTGCAGCTTGAGACTTTCCTCCAACTCGCCGGACTCGCTGCGCCGTTGGCCAAGTTCGGCGCGAAGCGCGAACTGCTCCCGACGCTCGCCGAGGAGGCTGCGAAGCAGTGGACGGCGGGTTTCAATCCGCGTGCGATCAGTGAGGCAGATTTCCGCGCGTTGTTCGCCGCGGCATTCTAGAAAAAGAAAACCGCCGTCCGTTGCCGGACGACGGTCTGCGGAATTGAATCCGAAGAGGGGTTACTTCTTGTCCTTCTTCTTGGCGGGGGCGAAGCCAGGGAGCTTGGCGTCCTGGGCCTTCTTCAGGTCGTCGGCGCTGATCTTGGCGCGCTCATCCTTGTCGAGCTTGCCGTCCTTGTTGGCGTCGTACTTCTCGTTGATCTCCTTGAGGGCCTTCTTTTGGTCTTCAGAGAGTTCGACCTTCTTCTTCTCCGCCTTCTTCTCGTCAGCGGCGTTCACGGTGAGGGCCACAGCGCACATGGCGGCGGCAATCCAGAGGGTTTTCTTCATTGCAGGGTTTTGGTTTTGTTTTGTTTTGTTTGGCGTATGCCAATACTGACATACGACGGGACTAGACGCCCCCTATTCAATCAAGGTTACGGCCGCTTGGCAATCTTTAGAAAACGTCGCAGGCTTGCGGCGGGCTGTGCATTGAGGTAAGCGAGAAACGTGGCAACGAATGAATTCGCCGGCGCCGCCCTCGTGCTCGTGGGGCACGGCTCGACGTTGAACGCCGAGTCGGCCGCGCCGACTTACCAGCACGCGGACGAGTTGCGCTGTCGCGGGGTTTTCGCGCAGGTGGTCGAGGCCTTCTGGAAACAGGAGCCCTCCCTCGCTGGCGTGCTGCGCGGCGTGTTCGCCCCGCGCGTCTTCGTCGTGCCGCTCTTCATCAGCGAAGGGTACTTCACCGAGGAGGTTATCCCACGCGAACTCGGTTTCTGCGGAAGGGACGAGAAGGTTCTCAACCGCGTGCAACGCCGCGGCGTACAGACCCTCCACTACTGCGGCCCCATCGGCACGCACGAGTCGATGACCGAGGTGCTGCTTGCCCGAGCCCGCGAGGTGGTCGAGAAACACCCGCTCCCGCACACGCCGCCAGCCGAGACGGCCCTCTTCATCGCTGGGCACGGCACCGGCCTCAACGAGCGCTCGCGCGAAGCCATCGAGCGGCAGGTTCAGTTGATCCGCGCAAAGAGAGTTTATTCTGAAGTGCACGCCGTGTTCATGGAGGAGGAGCCGCGCGTGGGCGATTGCTGGAAGATGGCCGCAGCGAAGAACCTCGTGATGGTGCCGTTCTTCATCAGCGACGGCCTGCACAGCTATGAGGATATCCCCGTGATGCTCGGCGAGCCCGAGTCCGTGGTTCGCGAGCGTCTCGCGGCCGGCCAGCCCACGTGGCGCAATCCGACCGAGAAGCATGGCAAACGCCTCTGGTACTCCGCCAGCATCGGCAACGAACCGCACATCGCGGACGTCATCCTCGAGCGCGTGCGCGAGGCGGCGGGCTCAACGTGAGCCTCCTCGCCTCTTGCCCGTTGCCATTCGCCTGCTTACAGTCCCGCCGTGCAGTTTGAGAAAATCACTTTGGTCGGCGTCGGCCTTCTCGGCGGCTCGCTCGGATTGGCCGTGCGCCAGCGTCGGCTCGCGAATCGAGTGGAGGGCTACGTCCGCCGCGCCGACAGCGTGGCTGAGTGCGAGAAACTCGGCGTGGTAGACGCCGCCACGGGTGACCTCGCCGCGGCCGTCTCGGGCGCGGACCTCATCATCCTTTGTACGCCGCTCGCGCAGATGCGCGCGCTGGCCGAGCGGTTTCTCCCCGTTCTCAAGCGCGGCGCCATCGTCACGGACGTCGGCAGCGTGAAGGTTCCGATCGTCGCCGAACTGGAACCGCTCATCGCCTCCGTCGGCGCGCATTTTGTGGGCAGTCATCCGATGGCCGGCGCGGAGAAGATGGGAGCCGCCTCCGCACGCGCGGACCTTTTCGAGCACGCCGCCTGCGTGGTCACGCCCACGGCGAAGTCGTCGCTCGAGGCGGTGCGTCGTGTCGAGGCGTTCTGGAAAGCGCTTGGGGGTCTGCCGCTCCGGCTTACGCCCGAGGGGCACGATGATTTGATCGCCCGTTCCAGCCATCTGCCGCACGTCGTCGCGGCCGAGCTCGCGAACTACATCCTCAGTCCCGTGCATCCGAAGGAACAGGCGCAGCTCTGCGCCGGCGGTTTCCGCGACAGCACGCGCATCGCCTCGGGTTCGCCCGAGATGTGGCGCGACATCGCGCTCGCCAATCGCGCCAACCTCGCCCGCGTGCTCGGCGTTTTCATCGAGGATTTGCAGGAGTTCCAGCACGCGCTCGAGAATGGCGACGCGAAGGCAGTGGAGGAATTTTTCGCGAAGGCCAAGCAGCGCCGCGACGGCTGGCGCGCGCCGAACTCGCCGACGCCCGCCGAGTGAGCCATGCCGTTGCCTGACCTCATCGAGATCGTCCCGCTCGCGCAGCCGGTGCGCGCGGAGATCACCGTGCCCGGTTCTAAGAGCATCACCAACCGCGCGTTGATCCTCGCGGCATTGGCCGAGGGGGAGACGATTCTGCGCGGCGCACTTTGGAGCGAAGACACGCAGGTGATGACCGAATGCCTGCGCGCATTGGGCTTCCTCGTGAACGTGGCGGATGACTCACACGAGTCGTGCAACCGCGTCATCACCGTGTCCGGCCGTGGTGGAAAGATTCCGCGTGGCGGCACCGGGGAGCTTCCGCTCGAGCTGTTCGTCGGCAACGCCGGCACCGCGGCGCGTTTTCTCGCGGCGTTCCTCTGTCTCGGCGAGGGCGTCTATCGCCTGCACGGCGTGCCGCGCATGCATGAGCGCCCGCAGGCCGCGCTCTTCGCCGCGCTGCGCGAGTTGGGTTACCGGATTGATTCGCCGAATGACAAACTCCCCGCGCTCATCCACGGCGCCGGGCCGCGTCCGGGCCGCTGCATCGTCAGTGTGGTCGAAAGTTCGCAGTTCGCTTCGGCGCTGCTGCTCGCCGGTGGTGTGGGCGGCTGGAGTGTGGATGTGAAAGGCGCGAACGAGGACGAGTTGCCGTACGTGGAGATGACCCGCGCGCTGTGCAAGGCCTTCCCGCGTGCGGGCAGTGAGTTTCAAATAGAACCGGACGCCTCGGGCGGCAGTTACTTCTGCGGCGTGAGTGCGCTCGGCCACGACGCGCGTGTGGCGCACTGGCCCGTCTCCGGCTGGCAGATCGATGCCGAGTTTCCGAAGTTCCTCCCGCTGCCCGAAACGGTTTCGCGCCAGCGCGATCTCGGCGACAGCATCATGACTGCCATCGTCCTCGCGCCAGTCGCGTCGCGCCCGGTGCGCTTCACCGACCTTGCCCGCCTGCGCGTGCAGGAGTGCGAGCGCGTCGTCGCGTTGCGGACGGAGTTGACCAAGTGCGGCGCGAAGGTCATCGAGGAGGGCGACACGCTGACGGTATTCCCCTCGGTGCTCCACGGCGCAGAAATCGAGACCTACGACGACCACCGCATGGC